>OIWO01002431.1_pt1 | contig 12143 bp, 11 predicted proteins | sample 1587641 | NCBI WGS metagenome assembly OIWO01 (sample SAMEA3888924, study PRJEB22519) | human gut metagenome | biome: human gut; feature: human-associated habitat; material: faeces | place: Denmark | collected 2010
GAGACATAGTCGGCGTTTTGGATAAACGGGTCCATGGCGGCCAACTTGGCGCACAGGGTGTCCAGATAGCCGTCCAGGCGCTGGCCGATCTGGCCGCCCAGGACTACCCGGCAGTCATAGAGCATATGGATATTGTGGATAAGCTGTGCCAGATAGTTCAGATATTTCTGCCACAGGTCCCGGGCCGCCGGGTCCTTTTCCTCCAGACGGCGGAAAAACTCCGCCAGGTCGCCGCCGGTAAGCTTTACCAGGGGCTTTGCCGAGCAGTAGCAGTCCGCACAGCCGAAGCGCCCACAGTAGCAGGGCTTTCCGTTTTGCACCAGCTGGGTGTGGCCCACCTCGCAGCTGCGGCAGTTGTCACCGTTGTACAGGTCGCCGTTGATGAACACCGCCCCGCCGATGCTGTTGCTGAGCATGAGATAGAAGAAGTCCCCGTGTTCGGGCCAGGCCCAGCTCTCGGCAAAGGCAGAGGTGTCTGTGTCGTGGCAAAGCCGCACAGGAAAGGAGATATACTCCGCGAAATCCCCGGCGAACAGTTCGTCCGTTCCCCCCAGCGCTTTGCAATAATAGCTGTGAGTTCCATCCTTTTCTGTGAGACAGGGTACACTGATGCCCACGCCCAGAACGTGGGCGGCGGCCAGTCCGGCGTTGAGGACCAGGTCGTCCACCAGCCGCCCCAGCTGCCGGTAATAATCCGCCGTGCGAACGAAGGGGACCTTCAGTCGCTTTCGGGCTAAGATGTGTCCGCATAGATCCACCGCCACGGCGGCCACCTCGTGGGGCGTCACATCCAGGCCGATGGCCGTTCTGAAATCGTTCACCGATGTATAGGTTTTGGCCCGGCGGCCCCCGGTCTTGGTCTGCTGCCCCGCCTCACAGATGAGACCGTCCTCCGACAGCTCGTTCAGATTCTGCACCACTGTGGGAAGGCTGAGATTCAGCTGCATGACGATATCCCGGCGGGAACACGCCCTGCCGTTTCGCAGCAGATTGTAGATCCTGCGCCGGTTCAGCCGCTTTAAGTCCATGGCTACCGTTTTGACGGAATTGCTCTCTTCAGAATTCAAATTGATCCCATCCACTCTGTCGTTTTATAAAACCAATTATATTTTGTTTTGTAAACCTGTCAACAAATGAAAGCAAAAGTCCGATTTTTCTACGGACTGAACAAATAAGGCGTTCAATGTTTGGTGGTTTTAATTATATTGACAGATATAGCTATAAGGGGTATAGTAAATGTGTAATGTAAAGTTAAATTATAAAATGATTTTATATCTAAAACGACGGACTGTGACAGCACAGCTTCCGGGCGGTGCGGTAATAACTGGAGTGTTTGTGATATGTATCTGATCGGACTGGATAACGGCGGCACCTCTACCAAGGCCGCGGTGTTCGACGTAAACGGCAACGAGGTGGCCACCGCCGGCCGCCACACCAAGCTCATCACCCCCAAACCCGGCTATACCGAGCGGGACATGGAGGAGCTTTGGCTGGCCAACTGTGCCTGTGTGCGGGAGGCCCTGGAGAAGGCCGGCATCGACGGCAAAGATGTCTTAGGCATCGCGGTGTGCGGCCACGGCAAGGGGATGTACGCCTGGGGCAAGGACAACAAGCCCGCCTACAACGGCATCATCTCCACCGACAACCGGGCCTGGCAGTACACGAAAAAGTGGTATGAGGACGGCACCTATCAGGCGCTGCACCCCCAGCTGTGCCAGGAGTTCATGGCCTGCCAGCAGACCGCTCTGCTGGCCTGGTTCAAGGACCACCTGCCCCAGGTCTATCACAACATTCAGTACGTCTTCTCTGTAAAGGACTACATCCGCTTCCGTCTCACCGGCGAGGCCTTCTGCGAGGCCACCGATATCTCCGGCTCCGGTCTGATGGATGTGAAAAACGCCCGGTTTGACCGCTCCATTCTGGAGAAGCTGGGCATCGGCGAGGCCTTTGACATGCTGGCCCCCATCCGGTACTCCTATGACCTGTGTGGCAAGATCAACGCCGAGGCCGCCAAGCTCACCGGCCTGCCGGAGGGCACCCCCGTAGCAGGCGGCATGTTCGACATCGATGCCTGCGCCGTGGCCGCCGACATCACCACCCCCGAGGAGCTGGTGACCATCGCCGGCACCTGGAGCATCAACGAGTTTATCTCCGACCACCCCATTATGGACGGCAACATCTCCCGCAACTCCCTGTTTGCCATCCCCGGCTACTATCTGGCCGAGGAGAGCAGCGCCACCTCCTCGGGCAACCTGGAGTGGTTCCTGGATAACTGCATGAAGGACGTGAAGCTGCCCGAGGGCGAGGATCTGTACAGCTATGTGAACCGGCTGGTGGACGAGGTCCCCCCGGAGGACTGCAACGTCTATTATCTCCCCTTCCTGTACGGTTCAAACGCCCACCCCCTGGGCAAGGCGGCTTTCGTTGGCCTGACCAACTTCCACGGTACGGCCCACATGCTGCGCGCCGTCTACGAGGGCGTGGCCTTCTCCCACCGCAGACACATCGAAAAGCTGCTGGCCTCCCGCCAGCCGCCTGAAGCCATCCGCATGGCGGGCGGTCCCGTGCAGTCCAAGGTCTGGGTGCAGCTGTTCGCCGACGTGCTTGGCTTCCCCATCGAGACGGTGGATGCCAAGGAGCTGGGCGCGCTTGGTTGCGCCATGGCCGCCGCCATCGCCGCCGGTGTCTACAAGGACTATAAAGACGCGGCCAAGCACATGGTCCGCATCAACAGCCGGGTGTATCCCAACCCCGACCGTGTGGAGATCTACAGCAAGAAGTTCCAGCGCTACATGGCCGTCAGCAATGCCCTGGACACCGTGTGGGAGAAGTTCGAGGTCTGATATTTCAATGAAGTAACTCTCAAATTTACAGTGATAGATCTAGGAGGAAATGAATTATGGCAGTAAGAGGAAGCATCCCCAAGACTATGAAGGCCCTGGTGGCCTACAGCAAAGACGACTACCGTCTGGAGCTGGAGTATCCCACTCCCGAGTGCGGGCCCGATGACATCATCATCAAGACCGAGGCCTGCGGCGTGTGCGCCGGAGACCTGAAGTGCAAGCACGGCGCGGCCATGTTCTGGGGCGACGACGTGCAGCCCTCCTGGGTCAAGCCCCCCTTCATCCCCGGCCACGAGTTCTTTGGCCGCATCGTCCAGATGGGCGAGAACGTCACTGGCTATGAGCTGGGCGACCGCATCACCGCCGACCAGATCGTCCCCTGCGGCAAGTGCCGTTTCTGCAAGGACGGCCACTACTGGATGTGCCAGCCCCACGATATGCTGGGCTATCAGTACTACAACAACGGCGGCATGGCCGAGTATGTCCGCTATCCCAAGACCTGCGTCATCAGCCGCGTGCCCGATGAGATGAGCCTGGAGCAGGCCGCCCTGATCGAGCCCTATGGCTGCTCCAAGCACGCCGTGGACCGCGCCAACATCTCCAACGAGGATGTGGTGGTCATCTCCGGCGCGGGCACCCTGGGCCTGGGCATGATCACCTATGCCCGCATGAAGAACCCCAAGCTGCTCATCGTGCTGGACATGCAGCAGAACCGCCTGGACAAGGCCAAGGAGTTCGGCGCTGACCTGGTGTTCAACCCCGGCGAGTGCGACATCGACAAGGAGATCAAGGCCCTCACCGACGGCTACGGCTGCGACATCTACATCGAGGCCACCGGCAACCCCGCCAGCGTCATCCAGGGTCTGACCATCATCCGCAAGCTGGGCACCTTCGTGGAGTTCAGCGTGTTCGGCAAGGAGACCACCGCTGACTGGTCCATCATCGGCGACCGCAAGGAGCTGAACATCCTGGGCTCCCACCTGAGCCCCTATGCCTATCCCTTTGTCATTGAGAACATGCTCAAGGGCAACCTGAAGACCGACGGCGTGGTCTCTCACATCTTCAAGATCGAGGAGTGGGAGAAGGCCTTTGATTACGCCACCGGCAAGTACGGCGATTTCAAGGTCGCCTTCCAGTTCGACTAAACCTCGGACGCAAACCCATCAGCACTCCCCCGGCAACTTCCCCGGCACGTCCATTGAGTGAGACAATCGTCTTGCATTCTTACGTTCTCATGCGCGAAAGCGTGGAGATAAACAGAAATCAGATGATCGAAAGGAAGGAAAAAAATGAAAAAACTGCTTGCACTGGCCCTGGCCGCGTCCATGACTGTCTCTCTGGCGTCCTGCGGCAAGACCGGCGGCGACTCCGGTTCCACCGGTTCCGCCTCCTCCACCCCCGCTGCGACCGGCGAGTTCGACTGGCGTGCCTATGAGGGCACCGAGCTGAACGTGCTGTTCAGCGAGCACACCTATGCTGACGCCGTGAAGGCCAAGCTGAACGACTTCCAGGACCTGACCGGCATCAAGGTCAATCTGACCACCATGCCCGAGTCCAACTACTACGAGAAGCTGAACGTAGAGCTGGCCAGCAAGTCCGGCTCCATCGACGTGTTCATGACCGGTGCCTATCAGGCCTGGGAGTATGCCACCGCCGGCTACATGGAGCCCCTGGAGGGTTACATCGAGAACAGCTCCCTCACCTCCGCTGACTACGACTACGACGACTTCATCGACGGCGTGATCGACGCCCTGAAGTGGGACTGCGTCCCCGGCCACGCTGTGGGCACCGGCTCTCAGTGGGCTCTGCCCATGGGCTGGGAGATCAACATCCTGACCTATAACAAGCAGATCCTGGCTGACCACAACATCACTCCCCCCAAGACCGCTGAGGAGCTGCTGGCCGCCGCCACCGCTCTGAAGGAGTTCGACGGCTCCGGCACCTATGGTCTGGCTCTGCGCGGCACCGCCGACTGGGGCACCATCCACCCCGCTTACATGTCCATGTACACCACCTGGGGCGCCAAGGACTTCGAGATCGAGGACGGCAAGCTGGTGTCCAAGGTCAACTCCCCCGAGGCCATTGCTATGACCGAGTACTGGGTCAACCTGGTCAAGAACGGCTCCGCTCCCCAGTGGGCCACCTATGGCTGGGAGATGGCCGGTGCTGACCTGGGTGCCGGCAAGGCCGCTATGATGTGGGATGCCGACCGCGGCGGCTATACCCAGAACGTGGCCGGTGCTTCCGCTCAGTCCGGCAACCTGGCCTTCGGCACCGTTCCCTATCCCACCGATGCCGGCAAGACCGAGGCCGACATGAAGTCCAACCTGTGGGTGTGGTCCATGGCTATGAACTCCGCCTCTCAGAACAAGGAAGCTGCCTGGTACTTCCTGCAGTACTTCACCAGCAAGGACTTCATGCAGTGGTCCGGCACCGAGGGTGCCTGCACCGATACTCCTCGTGAGTCCGTGCTGAGCAGCGACGAGTACGTCAAGTGCCTGTCCGATGCCGAGGGCTACTACGAGGCCTTCAACACCGTGAAGGACACCGCCAGCATCTACTTCACCGCTCAGCCCTACTTCACCGAGACCACCACCGAGTGGGCCAAGACCCTGCAGGAGCTGGTCACCACCGACAAGTACAGCTCCGTGGAGGAGGCTATGAACCAGCTGGCCGACACCATGACTCAGATGGTGTCTGATCTGGACGTTGGCTAAGACGGCTCATAACATCACCTTAAACCACAAGTTCCATTGACGCAAAGGGCGGGGGGAGAGCTCTCCCCCCGCCCTTTTCAAACAACCAACTCCCTGTGTGTGATTTCTGTTTCTCTGCGCTGGTGCGCTGTCCCTTCTGAAAAACTATTGTGTCCCGAGGTTATGTATTATGAGTAAAACAAACAAAGAAAAGCTCCCGGATCTAAACCGGGTGCCCTTTAAAACGCGGGTCAGACCTTATCTGATCGTGGCCCCCTCCCTCATCATCACCATCGGTATCATGGTCCCCTTCGTCATGGCCATCTGGTACTCCCTGACCAACTTCTCCTTCAAGCTGCCTGCCCACAAGTTCATCGGTCTGACCAACTGGGTAAACGTGCTCTCCTCCGGCAGCACCTGGAAAGCCATCTGGGTCACGCTGCTCTATGGTGTCGCCTCCACCGCGGTGGAGATGGCCCTGGGCATGGGCGTTGCCATGCTGCTCAACAGCCTGAACAACCGCTTCTCCAAGATCATGCGGGTGGTGCTGATCTTCCCCCTGATGGTGGCCCCCGTCACCGCAACTATCGTTTGGCAACTGATGTTGAACAGCTCCGCCGGCATCGTGGAGAAGCTGTTGAACGTTTTCAATGTGTATAATTTCCCCTGGGCTTCCAGCCCCAAGACGGCCATGATGACCGTGGTCCTCATCGACGTGTGGGTGAACACCGCCTTCGTCATTCTGCTGGTGCTGGCTGGTCTGCAGTCCCTGCCCAAGTCCCCCTTCGAGTCCGCCAAGATCGACGGCGGCAGCAACTGGTTCAACTTCCGCAACCTGACCCTGCCCATGCTCCGCCCCAGCCTGTACATCGCCCTGCTGTTCCGTCTGATGGCGGCCCTGCAGGAGTACGCCGTCATCTACGCCCTGACCAAGGGCGGCCCCGGCGACGCACTGATGTCCCTGTCCCTGACCGCCTATCAGCAGGGCTTCAAATTCCAAAAGTTCGGCGCGGCCCTGCCCTATATCCTGATTTTGTGGCTTATCATCAACGTGGTGGCCAAGGAGATCGTAAAACGTCAGCGGGCCGCCCAGAAGCAGGCCGCCGGTCTGGACGAGTAAGGAGGGAATGTCAAAATGAAAACGCAGAAATTCCGTCTTTCGCGGATCGTGATGAACTTCCTGCTGCTGGTCTATGCGGTCTTCGCCATCTTCCCCCTGATCTGGATGCTGCTCATCTCCTTCAAGTCGGACACCGAGGTGTTCACCACCACCTTCCTGTTCCACCCCACCCTGAGCAACTACGCCGCGGTGCTGCTGGAGTCCAACTATGTGCAGTACATGAAGGACAGCCTGATCGTGGCCGGCGGCTCCGTGCTGGTGTCTGTGGTGGTGGGTATCCCCGCCGCCTATGCCCTGGCCCGGTATAACTTCAACCGCAAAGAGGACCTGGCCTTCCAGATCCTGTCCTTCAAGTTCGCCCCCGAGATCCTGGTGGTGCTGCCCCTGTTCATGATCTATCAGAAGATCGGCCTCTATGATACCTATCTGGGTCTGATCTGGGTGTATCAGCTCATCTGTATGCCCCTGCTCATCTGGGTGGTCCGGGGTTATTTCGAGGACATCTCCGTGGAGATCGAGTATGCCGCCCAGGTGGACGGCTATACCTGGTATCAGATCTTCTTCAAGATGCTGATGCCCCTGGTCAAGCCCGGCATCGTGGCCGCTGCCCTGCTGTCCTTCATCTTCGCCTGGAACAGCTTCACCTTCCCCCTGATCCTGGCCAGTTCCAAGGTGCAGCCCATCACCGTGGCCATCACCAAGTATCTGGGCACCGACACCGCCCACTATGGCCAGCTGGCCGTGGCGGCCACCGTGTCCGCAATACCCGCTATCGTGTTCGCGCTCTGCATCCAGAAGCATCTGGTGCGCGGCCTGAGCTTCGGCGCTGTGAAGGGATAAGGTGCGATTATGGCAAGAATTCAACTGGAAAATGTGAAGAAGAAGTTCGGCAAGGTGACCGCCCTGGACGGCGTGACCATCGACGTGAAGGACAACGAGTTCTTCGTGCTGTTCGGGCCCGCCGGTGCAGGCAAGACCACCATGCTCAACTGCATCGCCGGCATCACGCTGCCCGAGGAGGGCCTGATAAAGTTCGACGGGGAGATCATGAACCTGGTGGACCCCGCCCACCGGAACGTGGCCATGACCTTTGAGAACTACGCCCTGTACCCCCACATGACCGTCCGGGAGAACATCGCTTTCCCCCTGAAGCTGCGGAAAATGGACAAGGCTGAGATCAATCAGCGGGTGGAGCAGGCGGCGGAGATTCTGGACATTACGGAGTATCTGGACCGCAAGCCCAAGGCCCTCTCCGGCGGCCAGCGTCAGCGCGTGGCTATCGGCCGCGCTATCGTCCGGGAGCCGAAGGTCCTGCTGATGGACGAGCCTTTGTCCAATCTGGACGCCAAGCTCCGCAACCAGATGCGGGCAGAGCTGATCAAGCTGCGCCAGCGCATCAACACCACCTTTATCTACGTGACCCACGACCAGACGGAGGCCATGACTCTGGGTGACCGCATCGTCATTATGAAGGACGGCGTCATCCAGCAGATCGGCACGCCGCAGGAGGTCTTTAACCACCCCGCCAACCTGTTTGTGGCCGGCTTCATCGGCATGCCTCAGATGAACTTCTACGACGCCGAGCTGGTGCTGGAGGACGGGCAGTATGCCGTGGTGCTGGATGGCGCCAAGGTGACCCTGCCGGAGGAGAAGCAGGCCAAGCTGAAGGCCAACGGCGCGGCAGCCGGCCCCATCACATTGGGCGTCCGGCCTGAGCACCTGATCCTCAGCGGCGACGAAGGCTCCATGATCCACGGCACCGTGGACGTCAGCGAGATGATGGGCAGCGCAGTCCATCTCCACGTCAGCGCCTGCGGCAGCGACACCATTATGATCGTTCCCACCACGGAGCTGGAAAGCACCTCTGCATTCACCATCGGCAGCCCTATCGCCTTTACCTTCAACGGCGTTATGGCCCATCTTTTCGACCGGAATACCCAGAAAAATCTGGAGTGCTGAACCAAAAGGTCCCGGCAGGCAAAATTCCTGCCGGGACCTTCTGTACTCGAAAACAGATGAGCACACCGTTGTCATAATCATCTGTTACTTTATGTATCATGGCCAATTTGATACACACTTTCCAACAGGCTGCAACTTGGCATCCGTATAAGGATGCAAACCGCTTCAATTTGATATAGAAAGCAAAAAACAAGGCAGCTCAAACAATGATGCCTCATTCGGCATTTTCAATGAAGTGTTCTTCCACTTGGCAAAGCGTTAGATTTTATAGTGTGCGGGGTGAGATCTTAGGATGTTATAAAACTCAATATTGGAAGCGACACCAGCTTTAAATGCTCTATCGGAAGGATAATTTTTTCGGTAGAGTTCTTCTTTTTCAGCAATGCAGAGAATGACTCCGCAAAAGTCAGGAGGCATCAATATACAGCGTATAATTTCCTTCTCCGACAATTAGCATACACCCAAGATTTCCCCATGAACGTGTATAATCCCTGGACTGATAATGAAGTATTGACTAAGCCAAGTATCGGGCACAGCGAAGGCAAAGAAACATCACCGGGAACAGTCTATCACAGACTGTTCCCGGTGATTTCTTTATCCGCACATTCGATTTTTAGCACTCCGTCGGCTACAATGATCCCAGAAAAACCAAAGGAGGAACGGGCGTGAAACAGAAACGCTATGTTGAAATGACCCGGCAGGAATGGCGGCTCGCTATGGAAGGGCTGAACTGGTTTCGCAACAAGCTGATCGCGGCGGGACGGCACACGGATGCTGTGGACGAGGTGCTGCTCAAAGTTGCCAAGGCAAAACCTCAGAAGCGCGGAATATGGTGTTGGAGGGCCTGAAAATGGAAAGATACATAACAGACGAGCGCACCGGGCTGAAATACGAGTTGGTCGGCGACCACTACCTGATCGCCGGGGAGAACGAGCTAGAGGAAAGATCCATCGGCGTGTGGGGTCAGCGGCATCTTCGGTATCTCAAAGCGCACCGGCGGGTGTTATATGTCAACCTACTGACCAGCGACGCATTGAACGCCTATCTTGCGGGTCAAGTTTGACTCCAAACAGGCCTATCTGGAGGCGGTAAACCAGATGGCGGCTGCGGAGGGCATCACCGAAACGCTGAAAGCCGCCGACCAAATGGAATGGATCAGGCGGATGAACAGCGTAGGAAATCGGGCGGTGGAAATTGTAAACGCGGAATTGATCAATTTATAAGGGATCATAGAGAGCACGGTGGGGCATATGCCCCGCTGTGCTCTTGCCGTGTTTTGAGCGGCTGCATAAAATGCCGCTGAGATTTTTGCGAAAAATCACACGAAAAAAGTTCGCTTTCGGGCCTCGGATGTTGTAGTAAACAATTAGCATCCGCATGAACTTCAGCATGTCAATGCATTTACTTCTCTTTGTCATGAGTCCATAGCTGATCTATTATTCGTTGATATTTGCTGGTAGATAATCTTAGACATCGCTGACATCATAGCAAAGATTTGATAAATATTGCTCAAGAAATGGCGAAAATTGCTGACTGTTGTAAAAGGTATTGAAAAGTAAGTTGCCTTTATGCTACATAAATTGTAGCAAGCACAGGCAAAAATAGGGCAAAAAGTACAAAAGCACAGTGCAATTTAAGAAAGCAGACAAAAGAAGGAGTAAAATGTATGAAACAGAAGTTTTTGGCTCTGGCTATGACAGCTGTCCTCTGCGCGTTCACTCTTGTTGGTTGTGGAAATAGCACCTCTGACGGTCAGGCTTCGAGTGAAGGTAAGACCACACCCACGGGAAGCTATCCTTCTGGACCGATTACCGTGGTTGTGCCCTATGGTGCTGGCGGCGGTACGGATCTATTCTGCCGCGTGGTCGTGGACAAAATGTCTCAAATCACCGGTCAGTCCATTGAAGTCACAAACGTTACTGGCGGTGGTGGAACCATTGGTGCTACCGAGGTAGCCAATGCTGCTCCCGACGGATACAAACTGGGCTTCTGCATTTCCGCACCGCTTGCTGTTATGCCTCTGTATGGCGAAACCTCCTATCAGTTGGAGGACATTCAGCCGATTTGCAGCGCTTACAGCACGTTGAATGTTTTGGCTGTGGCAGCAGACTCCCCCTTCCAGAGTGTGGATGATGTTCTGGCATACATTAAGGAGAACGGCGGTGCTGTTTCTTACGGTGGTTCTGGCACCGGCAATATTCAGCACCTGACGATTGAGGAATGGTTCCAGCAGGTGGGCACTCCCGACTGGAACATGACCTGCGTGGCTTATACAGACGGTGACTCCGCTGAAGCTGTGGCCCTGATGTCCGGTGAGGTTCCCTTTGCAATTATGCAGGCACAGGGTGTCAAATCCTATGTAGAGGAAGGGAATCTGCGGGTTTTGATGGTTTTTGGTGATGATCAGCCTCAGTGGATGAAGGATGAAGGCGTAAAGGCACCTACCAGTAAAGAGCTTGGCTATGAATGCACTATCGCTCCTATTATTGGCTTTTGGGGGCCTGCAGGAATCGATCAGACTGTCATTGATACCATCAGCAATGCATTTTCCGAGGCCGTTCAAGATGAGAGCGTTCAGAATTCCATTGCAAACCTGGGACTGGAGGTAGACTACCGGAACACTGCCGACTATACCAAGGCGCTTCAGGAGTTAGTTCCCATTGCTGACGAGTTGCTGACGAAGCTGGGTATGATTGGCTGACAGCACTTTCAATCAATACGTTCCTCTAAAAGTCCTGTAATGATCTGTTTTAAGCCGGCGGCAGGACCTCATGGTTCTGCCGTCGACAATATCCAAGGGGAGAAAAAAATGGTTAAAAAGTATTTTAAGGAAAATGTATTTACACTATGCATTGCACTATTTTGTATAGCGATTATTGCCTGTATTCCCAACCAAATTCGGGTAGGTCTGACGGCGAAGGCTTCTATTTCACCACGGCTGTTCCCTTACTTTTCCACTGTTGGTGCGCTGGTCTGTTGCATATGCAGCCTGCTGATGGAGGCGCTCAAATATCTGAAGATTAGCAAGGATGGCGGCACTGTTGAAGAATCCCCGAAGGATGACAATGTCAGACCTATCCGCGCAGTAATCAGTATCGTTCTGCTGCTGATTTGGTGGGCAGTCTTGAAAAAGATTGGTTTCATCATTTCCACAATACTGATTACATTTTTCCTGAGCTACATGCTGGGTAATCGGAACAAGGTTGTTTTGATTGCGTTTCCTGTGATTTTTACGCTGCTGATCTATTTTGTGTTCAGTTTCTTCCTGCATGTGAATCTCCCGGAAATCTTGTTCTAACAACAGAAAGGATCAGTACGATATGTTAACTCTCATTGCCAATGGCTTTATGAGTCTGCTGAATATCAGCAGCATTCTCGCAATGATTGCAGGTATGGCGGTTGGATTGTCCTTCGGTGCTTTGCCCGGGCTGAATGCAACCATCGGTATCACGTTGCTGCTTCCGGTTACGTTCACGCTGGATCCCGGTCCAGCGATGCTAATGTTGATTGGTGTATACTGCGGTG
>OIWO01002452.1_pt1 | contig 12081 bp, 6 predicted proteins | sample 1587641 | NCBI WGS metagenome assembly OIWO01 (sample SAMEA3888924, study PRJEB22519) | human gut metagenome | biome: human gut; feature: human-associated habitat; material: faeces | place: Denmark | collected 2010
TCTCCACGTCCCCGAGCGACATGCGGAACGGTTCGGCATAGCGCACCACGATGTCATATTCGTCGCCGTCCTCGCGGTATTTCGAGGCCACGAGGCCGTCGATGCGGTTGCGCACGGCCTGCGACGCCGTAGCGCTGTTCATGCCGTAATAGGCAAGGCGGTCACGGTCGAAGACCACGTTGAGTTCGGGACGCAGGTCGTCGCGCGAAAGCTGCACGTCTCGCGTACCCTTCAGGCCGCCCAGCTTTTCCTTCAGGTCGTTGGCAACGGCGTTGGTCACGTCCATGTCGTAGCCGAAAACCTTGATGTCGACCGTCGCCGAACCGCTCATGCTGCCGTTATCGCCGCCGGGCATCACCGAATATTCCCGCACCTCGGGGATGCGATCCAGTTCCTTGCGCAGCAGGTCGGAGATAACGTAGATCGACCGCTCGCGCTTGTCGGAGGTGGGCAGGCTGAGGTTGTAATTGATGATGTGCGAACCGGTGGTCTGCATCGCAGCGAACGCGTCGTCCGACGAGTTGGCGCCCGACGAGGCCGACACGAGCGTCACCTCGGGATAGTTCTTGTAGATGATGCTGTCGATCTGGCGGGCGATCCGCGCGGTGTAATCCACCGAGAGGTTCTGCTCCAGTTTGACCGTGGCCGAGATCCAGCCGTTATCCGAAGGCGGGAAGAATTCGGTCGGCACCTGCGTGACGAGCCCCAGCGAAACCAGGAAAAGCCCCATCATCGAGAAGATCGTGATACGGCGGTGGCGCACCACCCAGTTCAGCGAGCGGGCATAGGCGTCGTCGAGCCATGCGAGCGCCCGGTCGATGGGTTTGTATATGACACCCAGCCCCTTGTAATCGTGCACGCCGCCCTCGAGTTTCAAGAGGTAGGCGGACATCATCGGGGTCAGCGAAATGGCTGCCGTAGTCGAAACGCAGACCACGATGGTCACGATCCAGCCCAGCTCGCGGAAAAGGATACCCGCCATGCCCGGCACCATCGTCAGCGGCAGGAACACGGCAACGACCACGAGCGTGGTGGCAATGACCGACAGCCACACCTCGTTGGTGGCGTAGATGGCGGCCTCCTTGGGATTCGAACCTCGCTCGATGTGCGTCGTGATGTTCTCCAGCACCACGATGGCATCGTCGACGACCATACCGATGGCGATCGAGAGCGACGAGAGCGAGATGATATTGAGCGTCGAGCCCGTGGCGAAGAGGTAGATGAACGAACAGATCAGCGACACGGGGATCGTCATACAGATGATGAGCGTCGCCCTCCACCGCCCGAGGAAGGCCATCACCACCAGCACCACGAAGATAAAGGCGTACATGATCGTTTCCGAGAGCGACCCGATGGCATTGGTGATTTCCTGCGACCCCTCGAAGATCGTCTCCATCTTCACGTCGCGCGGAAGGCTCGCCTGGATGTCGGGCAGGCGCTTCTGAATCTCATGGACGATGTCCACGGTGTTGGCACCCGACTGCTTCTGGATCATCACGCGCACGCTCCGCTGCCCGTTGGCGCGTTCGTCCATCGTGGCCTTTTCGAGCGTATCGCGGATCTCGGCCACGTCGGAGAGCATCACCGTGCGTCCCCCGGCATTGGAAACCACGACCTTGCGCATCTCGTCGCTCAGCTTGAATTCGCCGTCGGCCTTGATGTTGAACGTGTTGTTGCCGATGTCGATCGTACCGCTCGGGATGTTGACGTTCTCGGCGGCGATGATCTGCCCCAGCTGCTCGACGGTCAGATTGTAGGCTTCGAGCTTGGCCGGGTCGACATTGACCTGCACCTCGCGTTCGGGGGCGCCCATGACCGTCACGGCACCCACGCCGTCGACACGGTTCAGGACGTTGACGAATTTATCGTCGAGGATCTTCTTCAGGGCCGGGTAGCTCTCGTCGGCCGTCACGGCAAGCATGATCACGGGGATCATCGAGGTCGAGAACTTGAAGATCGTAGGATAATCGATGTCGTCGGGCAACTGCGACTGGCTGCGGCTCACCACGTCACGGATCTCGTTGGCGCCCTCGGTCAGGTCGGATCCGTACTCGAATTCGACAATGATCATCGACACGTTGTCCTGCGACTTGGAGGTCAGTTTCTTGAGGTTGCTCACCGTATTGAGGTTATCCTCCAGGATACGGGTGATGTTGGTCTCGATATCCGCAGCGTTGGCACCGGGATAGAAGGTGATGACCGATATCTGGGGGATTTCGATTTCGGGGTACTGGTCTACCGCGAGGTTCATCAGCGAGAAGAGCCCGAAGACCATCACGCCGACGAACATGAGCACCGTGGAGACCGGTTTCCGAACCGCGCTTTCGTATATTTTCATATGTTTCGGGGCGTTTTATTCCTGTTTGATTTCCACTTTGGCACCGTCGTAGAGTTTCGAAAGGGCCGTGACGGCCACGGCTTCGTCCGCCCCGACGCCCGAAAGAATGTCCACGCGGTCGCCGACCTGGCGGCCTACGTCCACACGGCGGCGACGGGCAACGCTATCGCCCTCGATGACATACACGAAGCGCTCGGCAGTGCCGACCTGCTTCTGGACGGCCACGTCGGGCACCATGACGCCCTCCTTATGCCCCATGTTGAAGATCGTGCGGGCGTACATACCCGGGCGCAGCGTGCGCCGGGCATTGGGCACCTTCACCTCGACCTTGAACGTGCGGGTCGTGGGGTCGAGCGCCGGATAGATCAGCGACACGGTACCCGTAAAGGTCTGGTCGGGGAAGATGTCCACCTTCAGCTCGACGGGCATCCCGACCTTCACGTTGGGGAAATACTGCTCGGAAATATTGGCGATGACCTTCAGCGGGTCGATCTGCATGATGTGCAGGATGGGCTGCGCCGAGAAGAGGTCGCCCGACTCGTAGTTGCGCGCCGTGACCACGCCTGTGATGGGCGAACGCACCTCGATGTTCTTCTTGAGGTTGGCGACCACCTCGCGCTGCACGTCCAGCTGCGCCTTGGCCTGCTGGATCTGCTGCGCCGAGATACCGCCGGCCTCATAGACGGGCAACAGGCGGTTGTAATCGTCCTCGACGGTCTTCAGCTGCACGAGCTGCTGGGTGTACTGCGTCGGGTCGAGCGTCACGATGAGCTGCCCCTCGTGCACGGGGTCGCCCACCTCGACCAGGATGCGGTCGATGTGCACGCCCGAAGCCGCCGGAGTGATGTCGTTCTCCCTGAAGGGCTCGATCTCCGAAGTGAACTCCTCGGTAAGCTGCACGGTGGCGGACTCCGCCGTTTCGGTTTTGGTCAGCACACGGTTGTCCTGCTGCACGTCGCCTGCCCCGTTTTTGCCTTTGCAGCCGGCGAGGGCGGCCGCGGCAAACAATATAACTGCTGTTTTCTTCATATGCTATCTTTGTTTTTCAATTTCCACGCTATTTTTCCTTGCCGACGATGCGGTCGTACTCGGCCTTGGCCGTCAGGTAATCGAAGATCGCCTGCGAATAGTTGAGCTGCGCCTGCGTCTGCGCCAGCTGGGCGCTGTTGAGCTCGAGGATCGTACCCGCCCCCGCACGGTAACGGGTGTCGGAGATCGAGTAGGCCTTGCGCGCCTGCTCGACGGTGAGCTCCTGGGCGTACATCGTCTCGCGCGCCGTCAGCAGGTCGTTCAGCGCCGAGCGAACCTGCACGTCGACCTGCTGCCGGGCGTATGTCCGCTGGAGGCCGATCTGCGAAATCTGGTTCTTGATCTCGCGCGAGCGGTTCATCTTCGTCAGCCCCGAAAAGAGCGGCACGGAGACGCGGATGCCGGCGGAAAGCGGGTTCTGCCAGAAATAGCCGTCCTTGACGCTGGTCATCGTCATCTTGTCCGGATCGAACGACACCGAGCCCATGTTGTTTCCGGTGAGGGTGAAGTTGCCGAACGCCCCGATGGTCGGCAGGCGGCTCGCATTCTCGGCCTTGAGCTGGAGGCGGAGCAGATCCTCCTGCAATTCGAGCGTGCGCAGGTCGGAGTTGTCCGAAGTGTCGGTCGTAAGCCCCTCGGTTCCGGCGAGCACCTTGTCGCGCATGGCGTCCAGCTCGCCTTCGACCTCGATTTCGACCTGCTCGGGGATCGAAAGATACATCTTGAGCATCAGCTTGGCGATGCGGATCGAGTTCTCGGTCTGGAGGATCGAGGGTTTCAGGTTGCTGAGCTGCACCTGCGCCGTCAGCAGGTCGTATTCCGAGGTCAGGCCGTTCTGGTACTGCACCTGCGTATCGTCGACCGTACGTTGTACGGTGGCCTCCGACTCGCGGAGCACGTCGAGCGACTGCTCGGCGAGCAGGATGTTATAGAAGGCCTTTTTGACTTCGGCCGTCAGCGTGATGCGCGACGAACGCGCCGCCTCGACGGCCGTGGCCATCTGCTTGTCGTTCATCTTCATCATGCGGTAAACCTGCGGCGCGAAGAGCGGCACCGAAGCATCCACGGCCCCGCTGAGCGTCGTATAGGGGTCGTTGCCCAGCGAGAAGCCCTTGGACATCTGCTGCACGATGAAGCTGTGGTTGACCTGCCCGGTCACCGATACCTGCGGCAGCAGGCCGCCCCATGTCTGGCGTTTCACATAGTCGTAGCGCTGCACCTCCATCTCGGCGACCTTGACGGTGGGGTTCTCGCTCAGCGCCAGGTCGAGGGCCTGGTCGAGCGTGAGGCGCATCTGCGCTACGGCAGCGAACGTACCCGTTGCCGCGAGGCACAATGTCAGAATCAATTTTTTCATAGTCATCTATCCAAATTCAATTTATTTCCCGTTTTCGACAGTCTGTACCGCTTCAGGTTGTCGTCGATCAGCTGCAGGCCCTTAGCGGTCGAAATGCCGCGGAAAAAATTGCTGATGATCTGCACGAAAGCCTCGCGCTCGGACATCCCGTCGGGCAGCATCAGCTCGCGGCGCGTCACAATGGCCGAAGCCGTATAGTAAAGCACCGAAATCGAGAGGTCGATGTTGAAATTATTGACGAACAGCCCGGCCTCGATGCCCTGTTCGAGCATCGAACGCAGGCTCGTGCGGTTTTTCACCATCCCTTCGCGCATCAGTTTGTCGTGTACGGCGGGATAAAACTTCTTGAGGTTGTCCATCATGCGGCGCGAGACCTCGGCATTGTCCATCACTTCGCCCAGCACCATGAACATGGCTTCGAGAACGTCGTGCGCATCGGCCGTGAGTTCGTTCCACCGCTGGCGGTTACGTTCGGAATAGCGTTCCATGGCCAGGTAGAGCAGGCCTTCCTTGTCGCCGAACATCTCGTAGAGCGTCCGCTTCGACACCCCGAGCTGCTGCGCGATGTCGTCCATTCGTACCGACTTGATGCCCTGCGAGACAAACATATGCATGGCCTGGTCGATAATGCGTTCTTTCTGAGGAGGGGTCATTGCATTCAAATATTTCGGATCCGGAGGCAAATATAGAAAGAAAACTTATGAAACCAAAAAAGTTTTCTATTTTCTTCCGTTTCATCAGCAAATAACACACCGAACGGCGAACAAAGCAGTAAAGACGAACAATGAGCGAGGTGTCCCGCCTCCGTTCTGGCCGATAGGGACAGTATCCCCAGAAGCGCCTGGAACACAGCCGGAACGCAGACCGGGCGAGACAGACCGGGGGGGGGCAGCGCACTACGGGTGCCGGGGCATGCACAGCAGGACATACCTGCCGGATCACGGGCGCAGCAGGGAACGCATACCATCGAGAGCCGCACCGGGCACCCACGTCCTCGCTCCCGCCTTGCGAAAAAACAAAAAAAGCCGCTGCGGACAAACCGCAGCGGCCATAAAGGAATATAACACGAGGTTATTTCGTCACCCGTTCGAGCCAGCGAACCATCGAGAGCATGACGAGCATCGACATGCCGCAGGCCGCGACGAAGACGCACCATGTAGCCCACATCGGGGTGTGCATGTAGAGCCATCCGCCGACGAACAGCAGCGCATTGCCCACGGCCGTAGCGGCCAGCCAGAAGCCCTGCATAAGGCCCTGCATGTGCGGGGGCGCCACCTTCGATACAAATGCCAGTCCGAGGGGCGAGATGAAGAGCTCAGCGACGGTAAGGATGAAATAGAGGCCCACCATGACCCACGGGGTCACCAGGATCGACTGCACCTGGTCGGCCTTCATGCCTGCGAGGGCGGCCTTGTCGGGCAGTGCGAACGAGAAGAACATCAGGAAGAGGTAGGCCGTGGCGGCGATACCCATACCGATGGCGATCTTCATCGGGGTCGAAACCTCGATGTTGCGTTTGCGCAGCCAACCGAAGAACCACATGATCAGCGGCGTGAGGGTCACGACGAAGAAGGGGTTGACGCTCTGGAAAATCTCGGCGCCCTTGATGGTCGTGAAGCCCAGGTTGATGTTGATGACGTCGAGGTTGACGTAGTCACGTGCGAAATAGGTCAGCGAATAGCCGTTCTGGTGGAACGAAACCCAGAAGAAGATCACGACGCCGAACACGGCGAACAGTGCGTAGATGCGCTGGCGGATCTCCTGCGCCGACATGGTGATCTCCTCGGCCGAAGCCTTGACACCGCCGGCCGCGGCTTTCTTCGACGGGTCGGGGAAGCGCCGTTTGTTGGACAGGTAGATGACCAGCGACACGAGCATCATCACGATGGCCGCGATGAACGCATAGTGGAAACCGCGGTTGAAGACATCGAGGTAGCCGTTGCAGAAATCGTGCAGGCCGGCAGCCGACACGGGCGTGCCGTCGAGGTAGGCCGAATTGGCGTACGACGTGAGGTTGGCAAGCCCCTCGCCGGCCATATGCTCGCCCTTGGCAAGGTATTCGTGGCACAACTCGGGCAGCTTGGCGTTATAGTCGAAATTGTTGACCTTGAGCCACCAGTTGCGCACGCCGATGGCGACGAACGGCGCGAAGAAGCCCCCGATGTTAATGAACATGTAGAAAATCTGGAAACCCGACTCACGCTTGGCGCTGAACTCCTTGTTGTCGTACATCTGCCCCACGAGCGCCTGGAGATTGCCCTTGAAAAGGCCGTTGCCGAAGGCTATCACCAGCAGGCCCACGCACGTCAGCGTCAGGTAGAGCGGCAGGCTGGACACGGGCGTCGGCGTGGGGATGGCGATAATCAGGTAGCCCAGCGACATCACCACGAGCCCCCACATGATGGTTCCCTTGTAGTTGCGGGTTTTGTCGGCAATGATACCGCCGACGAGCGCCAACAGGTAAATCGAAGCATAGAATCCCGAATAGATATACCCCGCGGTCGTTTCGTTCAGGCCGAACTTGGCGGAGATGAACAAGGTCAGGATAGCCATCATGATGTAGAAACCGAAACGCTCGCCCATATTGGCAAGGGCCGCCGCGATCAGTCCTTTGGGTTGTCCTTTCATAAGTTGATTTTGGTTTTAGTAATTTTTTTAATAAGGTGCTGTTTTTTAGTCTTGGACAAAGATAGAAAAAAAATTCATATATTTGTATAAAAGGAAAACCGCTATGGAAAAAACGACCCGCAGGCTCCCGATCGTAGAACGCGACGAGTGGCTGCTCCCCGCCGAGCAGGAGCTCAACCGCCGCTACGAACGGTATACGGACAAAATAAACGCGATCGAGCAGGCTGCAGGCTCGATCGTCGACTACGCCAACGGCTACCGCTATTTCGGCTGGCAGCGGGACGAGCTGCTCGACGGATGGTGGCTGCGCGAATGGCTGCCGGGCGCGCACGACGTCTACGTCTTCGGGGATTTCAACAACTGGCAGCGTACCGAGATACGTATGCAGCGCGACGCGCACGGCGTATGGAGCGCCTTCTTCCCGGAGGCGATGTACCGCGACCGGCTCCGCCACGGGTCGCTCTACAAGCTCCACGTCCACGGCGACAACGGCTGGAAAGACCGCATCCCGGCCTATGCCACGCGCGTGGTACAGGACGAGGCGACGAAGAATTACACGGCCCAGTTCTGGGCGCCGGAGCCGTTCGACTGGCAGGGCGACGCGTTCGACGCCTCGAAGAACGGCAGCCTCATGATCTACGAGGCCCATGTGGGCATGGCGCAGGAGAAGGAGGGCGTGGGCACCTACCGCGAATTCACGGAAAAAATACTACCTATAATAAAAAAGGACGGCTACAACGCCGTGCAGCTCATGGCCATCGCCGAGCACCCCTATTACGGGTCGTTCGGCTACCACGTGTCGAGTTTCTTCGCACCCGCATCGCGCTGCGGCACGCCCGAGGAGCTGAAGGAGCTGGTGCGCCGCGCCCACGAGCTGGGGCTGGCGGTCATCATGGATCTGGTGCATGCCCACTACGTCCGCAACCTCAACGAAGGCATCAACGAGCTGGACGGCACCGACCACCACTACTCGCTGCCCGGCAAGGCCGGTTACCAGCCCTACTGGGACTCGAAGCTCTTCGACTACGGCAAGGACGAGGTACAGCATTTCCTGCTGTCGAACGTCAAGTATTGGCTCGACGAGTTCCATTTCGACGGCTACCGCTTCGACGGCGTAACGTCGATGATCTACCACCACCACGGTTATGTCGACTTCGACTGCCGCGAACGCTTCTTCGACGAAGGGGTCAACCGCGACGCGCTGACCTACCTGACGCTCGCCAACCGCCTGGTGCACGACTTCCGGCCGGCGGCCGTGACCATCGCCGAGGACGTGAGCGGAATGCCGGGCATGTGCATCCCCATCGCCGACGGCGGCATCGGGTTCGACTACCGGCTGGGGATGGCGATCCCCGACTTCTGGATCAAGGAGCTGAAGGAGGTGCCCGACGAGGAGTGGAACATATGGGAAATGTGGGACGTCATGACCAACCGCCTGCCCGAAGTGAAAACCGTGGCCTATGCCGAATCGCACGACCAGGCGCTGGTGGGCGACAAGACGCTGGCATTCAGGCTGATGGACAAGGAGATGTATTACCACATGGATCGCGCGTCGGAGAGTATCGTGATCGACCGCGGCATGGCGCTGCACAAGATGATCCGCCTGATGACCATCTCGACGGGCGGGCAGGCCTACCTCAACTTCATGGGCAACGAGTTCGGGCACCCCGAGTGGATCGACTTCCCGCGCGAAGGCAACGGCTGGAGCTACGCCCACGCCCGGCGGCAATGGTCGCTGGCGAAGAACGGGTTCCTGCGCTACTCGTGGCTGGGGGATTTCGACAAGGCGATGATAAAGCTGGTGAAGCGTTACAAGGTACTCGAGGACAGCTATGCCTGGAACCTCGCGATGGACGAGTGCAACAAGACGATGGTTTTCTCGCACGGCAACCTGCTGTTCGTGTTCAACTGGCACCCCACGGCCTCGATCCCCGACTACGAACTGCCCGTGCAGGCGCCGGGCAAGTATGTGCCCGTGCTCTCGACCGACGAGCGGCGTTTCGGCGGGCAGCAGCGGCAGGCGATGGACGCCGAGCATTTCTCGTTCCCGGCACGCGACGGCGACAACACCGAACGACCCCATATCCGCATCTACAACACCTCGCGCACGGCGACGGTTTACCTGCGGAAGAAATAGCGGCGGGTGCGTCCTCCGCACCGACGAAAACCCGCCGGAGATGACAAACAGCACGGCCTGTCCCCGCATGGGACAGGCCGTGCTGTTTTATCCTCGGGCAGGGACGACCCTCACCGGCCGGAAAGGGCAGGCACCCGGTCTCACAACCGCGGTTGCCGGCAAAGAGGCGGGCTTTCGGGCCGCGACGTTCCCGGCCTGAGGCAGTTTGTCGGCCGCAAATGGCGGGCTTGGGGCGCGCAACAGCGTTGGTCGGCCGGGAAAGGAGGCCGCCGGCCGGAGAGAAAGGTTCCCGGACGGACAAGCGCTACACCTCTACGGCAACCTGTCGGCGGGATAGGACACGCCCAGCTGGCGGCGCACCTGGTCGATGATCTCCATCGTCACGAGGGAGTTTTCGTGGCTGTTGACGGTGGATTCTATCCGTCCCTGTTCGATGAGGTCGATGAACTCCGCGACCTCATAATAATAGGTATCCTTCTCCAGGGGGAGCCCGACGCTGTGGCGGACGGGGGCGTCGCCCCGCCCCGAAGCGGCCGCCGGGCGCGGAAGGTACGCCACGTCGCGGATGGTGTGGATGGCGTCCAGCAACAGGTTGCCCTCCTCGCCCTGGATCTCGGACGGAAGCGACGAATTGGCGATCTTGGAGTAGAGCACCGTGGCATTCATCCCCTCGTAGCGGAAATTGACGGCGCCCTGCCCGTCGGCACCCGAGGAGAGGACGATGCCCTGCGCTTCGACCTCCAGCGGACGCCCGAACAGCGCGACCATCGGATAGACGGTATAGACCCCGATGTCCATCATGGCGCCGTTCGACAGTTCGGGGTTAAAGGCGTTGAGCACGATCCCCTGCCGGAACTTGTCGTAGCGCGAGGAGTACTGGCAGAAGCTGGCGAAATAGCGGCGGATCGTCCCGAGCCGGGGCAGGTACTCCTGCACGACGCGGAAATTGGGGTTGAGCGTCGAGATCATGGCCTCCATGAGCGTGACGCCGCATTCGCGGGCCACGTCGACCAGGAAGTCGAGCTCCTCGCACGATACTTCGTAGTCCTTCGACAACCCCTCGTGCGTGGCGTACATCCGCTCCCCGACGGTGGCGTAGTCGCCACGCTGCAAGGCGTCGCAGACGTCGAGCACACGCCGTTCCTCGCCGATCACGAAGCGTGCACGGCGGTAGTCTTCGTCGGAGATCTCATCGCGGATCGCATCGAGCCGCTCCATCGTGGCGCCGCGCAGAAACTCCTGTCCCAGCATCTTCGCCACGCGCTCGCACGACTCGCGCCGGCGGTTGTAGGGCGAGCCGACCAGTTCGTGCTTGACGACCGTGTCGAGCAGCACGAGCTTGTAACCGACGGGATCGAAGGGGAAGTATTCGAACTCCATCGAACGGCAGTCGAGCCGCATCAGACAACCCTTCTTGCCGAAGACCGAGGCGAACTGGTCCATGATGCCGCACTTCACGCCGCAGTAGTTGTGCTCGGTCGACTGACCGATGCGTGCCAGTTCGAACTTGTCGATCCCCAGCGCATAGAGGTCGTTGAGCGCAAAGGCGAAGGTCGACTCCAACGCTGCCGACGACGACATGCCCGCTCCCAGCGGTACGTCGCCCGAAAAGGCGGTGTCGAAGCCGCCGATGCGGCCGCCGCGCTTCTGGATTTCGCGGCAGACGCCGAAGATGTAGCGGGCCCACGACTCGGAGGGTTTGTCCTCCTCGCGCAAGCCGAACTCCGCATAGGAGTCCAGATCGACGGCGTAGGCGCGCACGCGGTCGGTGCCGTTGGGGCGGATCATCGCCGTGATGCCGCAGTCGACGGCACCCGGGAAGACGAAGCCGCCGTTGTAGTCGGTGTGTTCGCCGATCAGGTTGATGCGTCCCGCCGAGGCGTAGAGTGTTCCGTGGGTATTGAAATGCCGCTCGAATGCGGCCCTTACATTGGATTGCGTCATGGTCCGAATGGGATTAGTGGTTTTAAAGTCTTACAAATATATAAAAAATTTAGTAAACGGCGATTCCGAAAAACGGGAACGGCCGGAAAATCGTTCACATTCGTGTTCCTTTTCTCGCCTCGGCATGGCCCGGGCGAGCGCGGCTCTGTACTCGGCTTATCGAAAAGTTCCCGTCGAGGACTCGTCGTCTCCGGCGTCTCTGACGGCGAGGGTCGTATGTCAGGCGTGGCGGGGATGCGCCGTCCGGCTGCGGATCGCGGCGAGCATGTCGTCGGTCATCCGCGAAAGATCCCATTCGGGACGCCAGCCCCACTCCTCGCGGGCGCAGGTGTCGTCGAGCGAGTCGGGCCAGCTGCGGGCGATCTCCTCCTTGACGGGATCGATGTTGAAGTCCATCGTGAACGAGGGGATGCGCTTGCGGATCTCGGCGGCGATGATGTCGGGCGTGAAGCTCATCGAGGCGATGTTGAAGCTGTTGCGGTGGCGCAGCCGCGCGGGGTCGGCCTCCATCAGTTCCACGCAGGCGCGCAGCACGTCGGGCATGTAGATCATGTCCATGTAGACGTCGTGGGGCACGGCGCAGGTGTAACGGCCGCTTCGAATCGCTTCGTAGTAGATCTCCACGGCATAGTCGGTCGTACCGCCGCC
>OIWO01002456.1_pt1 | contig 12073 bp, 8 predicted proteins | sample 1587641 | NCBI WGS metagenome assembly OIWO01 (sample SAMEA3888924, study PRJEB22519) | human gut metagenome | biome: human gut; feature: human-associated habitat; material: faeces | place: Denmark | collected 2010
GCCGGAGTGGCCGAACTGATCCTGCACGCCGATGCGATGCACGAGGCAGGGCAGCTTCTCGCTGACAACCGCGCAGACAGCCTCGCCCAGACCGCCGATGACGCTGTGCTCCTCGACCGTGATGATGCGGCCGCACTCGCGGGCAGCCGTCAGGATGATCTCCTCGTCAATGGGCTTGATGGTCGGCATGTTGATGACGCGGACATTCAGACCCTGACGCTTGGCCAGCACGGCGGCGCGCAGCGCCTCGTTGGTCATCAGGCCGGTGGCGATGACAGCAATGTCGTAACCATCGGTCAGCTTTTCGCCCTTGCCGATCTGGAACTCATAGGTTTCCGGATCGTGGAAAACAGGGGTGGCCAGACGGGAGAAGCGCAGATAGACGGGGCCCTGATAGTTGTAGGCGGCGATGACGGCGGCGCGGGCCTCGACATCGTCAGCGGGGCTCAGCACCACCATACCGGGGATGGAGCGCATCAGGGCGATATCCTCGCAGCACTGGTGCGTGGCGCCGTCCTCGCCCACCGAGATACCGGCGTGCGTGGCACCGATCTTAACGTTGAGGTGCGGGTAGCCGATGGAGTTACGAACCTGCTCAAAGGCGCGGCCGGCGGCGAACATGGCAAAGGTGCTCGCGAAGGCAACGCGGCCGGTGGTTGCGATACCGGCGGCAACACCCATCAGGTTGCTCTCGGCGATGCCCACATCGAAGAAACGATCGGGACAGGCGGCCTTAAACTTGCCGGTCTGCGTGGCGGCTGCCAGGTCGGCGTCGAGGACCACAAAGTCATCGTGCTCGTTGGCGAGCTCGACGAGGGCCTCGCCGTAGCTTACGCGCGTGGCGATTTTCTTGACGTCTGCCATCCTAGAGCTCCTCTCCGGCGGCCGTGAGCTCTGCCATGGCCTGCTCAAACTGTTCATCGTTGGGGGCCTTGCCGTGCCAACCCACCTGGTTCTCCATAAAGGAAACGCCCTTGCCCTTCATGGTCTCGGCGATAATGGCGGTCGGCTGCCCCTTGGTGGCGCGAGCCTCGGCAAAGGCGGCGCGGATCTGGTCGAAGTCGTTGCCGTCGGCAAGCTCCACCACGTGAAACTTAAAGGCGCGGAACTTGTCGGCGAGCGGCATGGGGTCGTTGACCTCCTCGACGGGGCCATCGATCTGCAGACCGTTGTGGTCGACGATCACGCAGAGGTTGTCGAGCTGCTGGTTGCCGGCAAACATGGCGGCCTCCCAGACCTGGCCCTCCTCGCTCTCGCCATCGCCCAGCAGGGCGTACGTGCGGTAAGTATCGCCCCAGTGCTTGGCGGCAACCGCCATGCCCACGGCGGCGGAGATGCCCTGGCCGAGCGAACCGGTAGACATGTCAACGCCCGGGGTGTCGTTCATGTTGGGGTGACCCTGCAGGTGACTGCCGATGTGGCGCAGCGTCTCGAGATCCTCCTTGGGGAAGAATCCGCGCTCGGCGAGCACGGCGTACAGACCAGGCGCGCAGTGACCCTTGGAAAGCACGAAGCGATCGCGGTCGGCCTTGCGGGGATCGGCCGGGTCGACGTTCATTTCCTCAAAGTACAGATAGGTCATGATGTCGGCAGCGCCGAGCGAACCGCCCGGATGGCCGGACTTGGCAGCGTGCACGCCGGTGACGATGCCCTTCCTTACCTCGTTGGCAACCTTTTTGAGCTCTTCGTCGCTCATTGTGCCTTCCTTTCATCCTCATTAGACAAAATGCGCACGGCACCGAAGGTAATCCCAACACAGCCGCAATGCACGTACGTCATTCATTATGCTGGAAACTGATGGCTTTACCAGAGTTTTTATCATTATTTGAACAATTTAGCAGGCAGAACCGCTGATGAAACGGTTTATCAATGTGAACGTCTTTTGGATGGAACGTGGTCGACCCTACGCGCTAATGTCCTTGAATCCCTCGCCGAAGGCTTCCGTAACGTCAGCGACCGTCACAATGGCGTGAGGATCGCGCTCGCGCACAATCGTCTTGAGGGTATTGAGCTCTCGACGGCTCACGATGACCATAATCACCGGCTTCTCGGCACCCGAATACATGCCAGTCGCCTTAAACTTGGTACAACCACGACCCAGGCCATACATGATATCGGCAGCGATATCAGGGAACTTGTCCGAGATGATGAGTACCATACGGCGCTTGTTGCCACCATCGACCACGGCATCGATCACGTAGCCGCTAATGACCATCGAAAGGCCTGCATATAGTGCGTTTTCGATTGAAAAGACCGGAGCCGACAGCGCGCATACGGCAACATCGATCGCCATGACGGTCGAGCCCACCGGCAGCGAGGTGTTACGCGAGATGATTTGGCCAATCGTGTCCGAGCCGCCGGTGTTGGCGCCGGCGCGCAACACCATGCCGTAACCGATGCCCGTAATAATGCCGCCCCACATAGCGGGAAGCATCAGGTCCGCATCCGCCAGAGGTGCTACAAACGGGGCGAACAGATCGGTAAAGAAGCCCAGAAGCACAAAGCCCGTCGCGGTCTGCACCACGTAGAACATGCCGCCCTCGCGCATAACGACCAGCAGCAGCAAGGCATTCATCACGATGGTCTGGATACCGACGGGAAGCGACACGCCTCGCGCCGCGCCGACCGCCTGGATAATAGTCGCAAGGCCCGTAACGCCACCGGCGGCAAGACCGTTGGGAATCAAAAACAGGTCGGTCGCGATGGCGGCCAAGGCACACCCCAACATGATCTGGGGCAGGTCGTGAAAGAAGTTCATCGAAAGAATGCGCTTGATGTCCAGACGATATGCCATGCTGCCTCCCTCAAAAAAGCGCACCCAAACGGATGCGCTTTGAACTTCTTCTTGTATTCGATTCTACCGATTCGCCGGACAAAAACCACCCCTGCGCAGGGTTTGTTCTGGATACAAACCCGTCCAACCGTTGGACTTGGCATCGGCTTGAAGCCACGATGTTTTAGACCTCCGAGCCTTCTGCATCGGCGTTGCCGGTCGCCCAGCGATGATAGCCAATAACAAACGGGTCCAGGTCGCCATCGTCAAGAACTGCCTCGACATTGCTGGTCTCCACGCCCGTGCGTAGGTCCTTAACCATCTGATACGGGTAGAGCACGTAGCTGCGAATCTGGTTGCCAAAACCGATCGTGGTCTTGGGTCCACGAATCTCATCGAGCGCCTCGGCGCGCTTCTCGAGCTCAATCTCGTACAGGCGAGCCTTGAGGATCTGCATGCACGCGGCCTTGTTCTGGATCTGGCTGCGCTCGTTTTGGCAGGTGACCACAATGCCACTGGGGAAATGCGTCACGCGCACGGCGGAGTCGGTAGTGTTAACGCCCTGACCGCCCGGGCCGCTCGCGTGGTACACGTCCACGCGGATGTCGTCGGGACTGATCTCGATGTCGATATCATCGGGCAGCACGGGGATGACCTCGACGCCGGCAAACGTGGTCTGGCGGCGCTTCTTGTCGTCGGTGGGGCTAATGCGAACCAAGCGGTGAACGCCGGCCTCGGCGCGCAGCATGCCAAATGCGTCCTTGCCCTCGACGGTAAAGGTCGCGCGATCGATGCCGATGACCTCGGCCGCGGGGCAATCGTTGATGGTGACCTTCCAACCGCGGCGCTGGCAGTACTTCATGTACATCTTAAAGAGCATGAAGGTCCAGTCCTGGGCCTCCAGACCACCCTGTCCGGGCTTGATGGTCACAATGGCATCGCCGTGATCGAACTCACCGGTAAACCAGCTCGAAAGCTCAAGCTCATCGATGGCACGGGCCAGGCGCTCAGCCGTGGCTGCAGCCTCCTCGCGAAGGGTGGCGGCGTCGGGGTCGTCGCCCATCTCCTCGGCAAGCTCCAGCGCGGCGCGAGCATCGGAAAGCTCACCGCGCGCCGTATCCACGGCGGCGATGTCCTCCTTAGCGCGTGCAATCTCCTCCATCGTGGCGCGAGCGGCTTCGGCATCGTCCCAAAAGCCTGGGGCGACGCTTTTGGCCTCGAGCTCCGCCACGCGGGTGCGCTTCTCGTCCAAATGGAGATATGACTCGACCTCGCCGAGTCGGTCCGCAAACGCGTCCAACTCGGCGGGCGTTACCTCTAGAGCCTCGGCCATTAACGATTCCTGCCGTGGCAGTACTTAAACTTCTTGCCGCTACCGCAGGGGCACGGGTCGTTGCGGCCCACGTTGACGTACGGATCGTCGCTCTCGGACTTGCGATAGGTGGTCACCTTGCCACCGTTGTTGACGGCAGCCGGACCACCCTGGACAGCCGTGCGGGCCTGCACCTGCGCCTGCTTGCGCAGCACCGAGTCGCCGTTGTCACCATCGACATCGGCGGGGCCGGAGAAGCGCGCACCCTCGAGCGCGGGGTCCTCCTTGTGCTCCACGGCGTGCGGGGCGGCCTTGATCTCAATGCGCAGGACGGTGCGCAGGTAATCCTCGTACATGGTGTCGACGAGCATCTGGAACGCGCCATAAGCCTCGGTCTTGTACTCGACCAGCGGATCGCGCTGACCAAAGCCGCGCAGTCCGATACCGGTCTTGAGGTAGTCCATCTCCTGCAGGTAGTTCATCCAGCGGGTATCGATGACGCGCAGCATGACCTGGGTGTTGAGCTCGCGCATCAGGTCCTCACCCAGGCGCTCGGCCTTCATGTTGTAGCACTTCTCGACGTAGGCCAGGACATCGGCAGCCAGGGCCTCGTAATCCTCGTCGGGGAACTTGGGCGTATCGATATGCCCGGTCAGCTCCACGACCCACTTGCGCAGGCCCTCGAGATCGCGCTCGCCATCGTGGCTGTCCTTGGTACAGAACTCCTGCACGCAGCGGTACACGGTGTCGTGCATGACCTCGGTGATGTGGTCGGTCAGGTCCTTGCCATCCAGAATCTTGTTACGCTCGGCGTAGATGACCTGGCGCTGCTTGTTCATGACGTCATCGTACTCGAGGACGCTCTTACGCATGGAGAAGTTGATGCTCTCGACCTTGTGCTGGGCGCTCTCGACGGCCTTGGAGATGATCTTGTGCTGGATGGGCATGTCGTCGCCCATGTCGGCCGTGACCATCATCTTGGAGACACGATCCATCTTGTCGCCACCGAACAGGCGCATGAGGTCGTCCTCGAGCGACAGGTAGAACTGGGTCTCGCCCGGATCGCCCTGACGACCGGAACGGCCACGCAGCTGGTTGTCGATACGGCGGGACTCATGGCGCTCGGTGCCGATAACGGTCAGGCCGCCGGCGGCAAGCACGCGCTCGCGCTCGGCCTTGCAGGTCTCCTTGGCCTCGGCGTTAAACTGCTCGAGCTGCTCGGGCGTCACGTCCTCCATGGTCAGGCCCTCGTACTCCAGGCGCTCGCGCACCAACTCGTCGGGGTTGCCGCCCAGCAAGATGTCGGTACCACGGCCGGCCATGTTGGTGGCGATGGTCACGGCGCCATAGCGACCAGCCTGGGCCACGATATGGGCCTCGCGCTCGTGGTGCTTGGCGTTGAGGACCTCGTGCGCGATACCGCGCTTAGTGAGGGCGGCGGACAGCTTCTCGGAGCTCTCGATGGAGACGGTGCCCACCAGGACCGGCTGGCCCTTGGCGTGGCGACGCTCGACATCGTCGGCGACGGCGTTGTACTTGGCCTGAATGGTGCGGTACACCAGGTCCTCGTGGTCCACGCGCTGCACGGGCTTGTTGGAGGGGATGACCTCGACGGGTAGCTTGTAGATCTCGCGGAACTCGGCATCCTCGGTAAGTGCCGTGCCGGTCATGCCGGAGAGCTTGTCATACAGACGGAAGTAGTTCTGCAGGGTGATGGTGGCCAGGGTCTGGTTCTCCTCGCGCACGAGCACGCCCTCTTTGGCCTCGATGGCCTGGTGCAGGCCCTCAGAATAGCGGCGGCCTTCCATAATGCGGCCTGTGAACTCGTCGACGATCTTGACCTCGCCGTTGGTGACCACGTACTGCTTGTCGCGGTGGAACATGTACTGGGCCTTCAGCGCCTGTTGCAGGTGGTTGACCAGCTGGCCGGAGAGATCGGCATAGATGTCATCGATACCCAGGCGGCGCTCAATCTTCTTAAGGCCGCGCTCGGTGGCGGCGATGGTGTGCTTGGCCTCGTCCATGACGTAGTCGCCCGTGGGCTCCACGTCCTCGGTGGCGGTGAGCATGTCGTGCGACACGTCCTCGCCGCGCTCAAGGCCACGCACGGCACGCGCGAAGTCCTTGTAGGTACTGGCGGACTTGGTGCCAGCGCCCGAGATGATCAGCGGGGTGCGGGCCTCATCGATCAGGATGGAGTCAACCTCGTCGACGATGGCGTAGTTGTGACCGCGCTGCACGCGCTGCTCGGGACGGGTAACCATGTTGTCGCGCAGGTAATCAAAGCCGAACTCGGAGTTGGTGCCGTAGGTGACGTCGGCCTGGTAGGCCGGGCGCTTGAGCTCGAGCGGCATGTTGTTCTGGAGCAGACCGACGGTCATGCCCAGGTACTTATAGATGCGGCCCATCCACTCGGAGTCGCGCTTGGCAAGGTAATCGTTGACAGTAACGACGTGCACGCCCTTGCCGGCAATAGCGTTGAGATAGCCGGCCAAGGTGGAGACGAGGGTCTTACCTTCGCCGGTCTTCATCTCGGCGATGTGGCCCTCGTGCAGCGCCATGGCGCCAATGAGCTGCACGTCAAAGTGGCGCATACCCATGGTGCGCTTGGAAGCCTCACGCACGGTGGCAAAGGCCTCGGGGAGCATGTCGTCGAGCGACTCGCCGTTGGCGTAACGCTCGCGGAACTTATCGGTCTGGCCGCGGAGCTCCTCCTCGGTCATCTTCTCAAACTGGGGCTCAAGACCGTTGATCTGGTCGACGATCTTGTAGTAGCGCTTAAGGTCCTTATCGGATCCAAAGGACAGCAGCTTTGACATGAATCCCATGTGGTTTTCCTTTTTAGCCATCGCCCACGCCGTGCAGCTGCGGGCGAGTTAAACACAGATAATTGTACTTTAGCCAAACAAGGCGCGCCCCATACGGTCGACCTCGACCGCCACGTAATAACTACGACCCGACCGACCTGCCAAAAAGGGACTGGTTTATTTTGGCAGGTTTTATCTGGGAAAACGCCGTCACTCTGCCATTTGGTGCAAACCAACCCGTCCCCTTCGCACCAATCTGGTGCAATGGGAACGGGTTAGCCTGCACCAATAAAAAGAAAAGGGCCGCGCACCCAAACGGATGCGCGGCCCTTATGCCATGAATGCGAGCGATTCCGCGGCGAGCTATTTACTCAGCAGCCTCGGTGGTCTCGGCCTCGGCAGCGGCCTCCTCAACGGGAGCCTCTGCGGGAGCCTCGGCGGCCTGCTTGGCAGCCTCCTCGGCAAACTTAGCAGCACGCTTGGCCTTCTCGGCAGCCTTAGCCTCAGCGGCGGCCTTGCGAGCGGCCTCGGCCTCAGCAGCCTTGGCAGCCTTGGCAGCCTTGGCCTCCTCGGCCTTCTTGAGCTGGGCGGCAGCGGCGCCACCGAACTTGTCGGCGAAGCGCTGGACGCGTCCACCGGTGTCGACGAACTTCTGCTGGCCGGTGTAGAACGGGTGGCACTCGTTGCAAAGCTCAACCTTCATCTCGGACACGGTAGCGTGCGTCTTGAAGGTGTTGCCGCAGGAGCACGTCACCGTGCACTCGACATACTGGGGATGGATACCCTGCTTCATGGTAGGACTCCTTATTGGTCAGGCGCTGGTTACCGATCAGCGCATAAGGCGTCTTGGTTTCCGACCAAGACAACAAACTCGGCTATGGTACCACGGCGCCGCGTGTCCCACAAAAGGTTCACGGTCTTTTCGGAACGACACGAATCTGACCCATCGAAACACATCTCCACCGTTCCTTCAACTGGGAAAATGCCGTCCCCGGGGCCTGAGAAGGGCCCCGGGGACGTTCGACTGACTGCGGGAACGGCCTTTCCGCTCAATGTGTTCGGCTGAGATCGGAAATCAACCAAACTGAACTAGGTTCAGTTGACATGGTTAAAAACGAGGGGCGACGCTTTTGCGTCACCCCTCGTCCCGGCCGGTTGCTTTAGTTGTACACACGGTAGTTACACTTGAACTGGGTTATGTGTCCATAGTTGGAGCGGTACCAACCCGACGTATAGCTGATTGCCTCTGCGCCTAGATAGTCGTAGCCCTTGTTGTAGCGAAGCTGACGGTAGGTCGTGTCGTACTCTGCTACGTAAAACGTGTCTCCAGAGAAGGCTTTGTACCGGTCCTTAACCGTCGAAGCCATGTACGCGGGTTCGACATCGCCTTTCTCCCCGTTGAGCGCATAGACGGATGCCGCAATTCCGCATAAAGCCGTTGCCACGAGGATGGCGTAGACAGCCATGCGCGACGCATTGGACTTCAGCTGTTCAAATAGTTTCATGTCATTCACCTCGCTCGTATGTATCGAGGTATTCCTGCTTGAGCGTCTGCGAGGACGACTTGATCTTTTCCACGAGCGTGCCGGCCTCGATGAAGTAGAACGAGTTGGTGAGGTCTGCCAGGTCGTCGAGCAGATGGCTTGAAATGAGCACGCTTCGTCCCCGCGCCACCTCGCTGCGCATCGCGTCGCAGGAGGTTTTCCGCTTTCCCGGATCGAGGCCGTTCAGCGGTTCATCGAGGATGAGGTACGGGCAATCGGTCGCTATCGCCATGGCAAGCTTTACCTGCTGCTTCATTCCTGTCGAGAGTTTACGGGTCGGCTTGTCGAGATATGGGGAGATTCCGAGGGAGTCGCAGAGCGAGTCGATGTCGGCGGCCGATTTCCACGCCTCCCTAACGAAAGAGAGGTGCTCGCGGGCCGATAGCGTGGGGTAGAGATCCGCGCCGCCCGAAGAGCTCAGGTAGACGAGTTCTGCAAATTCGGCTGATCGACGTTGGCAGATTCCGTCTGCCGCCAGGCTTCCCGAGCGGATGCGGGTGGGAAATTGGCCCGACAGCGCTTCAAGAAGGGTGGTTTTCCCCGAGCCGTTGGGAGCAACGAGGCCCGCCGCCGTTCCCGGGCTCAGGAAAAGCGACCCGATTGAAAGTATCGTCGTGCTTCCGTATCCCACGCTCGCGTCCAGAAGCTCGAGCCCATGGTGCTTTTTAGCGGGTCCAGCCTGTTTGGGCGAACGTGCCGCAACGGCGCCGACCGCAAAAAGGACCGCGACGTATGCCAGGGCCACGGCAAGCATCGATGCGCCGCCTGAACCGGAGCCAATGAATTCCGTCGGGAAGCATCCCACGTAACCCGTTGCCTCGATAGGCGAGAACACGGCCAGCGGCAGGAGATTGAGCGCGGCATTATGCTCCAGCGCCGAATCGGACAGTAACGGGAATGCCGGGGCCGCGACAAGCAGCGCGGAGGCAAGGGGGCCCGCGAGGACGCGCCTCGTTGCGGTCGATAGGACGGCGGAGCAAACGGATATCAAGGTTCCGCCCGCAAGCAGCGCGAGAAGCAGGGCTGTGAAGACGTTTCCCGCGGTCGTGGTGGTAAGCGCGCCGTCATGGAAGAAGGCGATCGGGTACCCAATTTGCCCGAAGCCGTTTAGGGCCAAGGCGTAAATGCCCCCGGGTGCGAGGCCGGCGAGGAGCATCGCGGTCCCCGCGGCGATTATCGAAAACACGATCTGGATAAGGCGCCGGAATTTGGGCACGGGCGCCTTCGCCGCCAGGGTCCCGGGCCTTGTGGCGCCGAGCACGAGTATCGACGAGAGAAGGAAGGGAATGAAGGGAAGGAAAGACGGCGCCGTGGCAATGGCGTAAGGCAGGAAGGAAAGGAATGGCAGGTCGTTTGCGGAGGCCGGGATATCCGTGATGCCGGAGCTGCTCAGGGCGCGGCAATACGCGAGGTCTGCGTCATTGGTCTCTTGGTCTCCCACGATGGACCCGGATTGGAAGCCTTCGCCCATGAGCGCGTAGTAGCTCTCGGCAGAATCGAGAAAGGCGGCGTCGGTTTGAGCGGCGAGGGCGGCGTTCGCGTATCTTGCAAGCTCCGCGTCAGCTTGCTGCTCTGGAGATAGGTCTGTGCCGCTGGCCTGGGGCGCGCGCGTATTGAATGCGTCGACAAAGCTCTGCATGCCCTGTTTCATAAAGAAGGGCCCGTAGATGGGTGAATTGAACGCAATGGGGACGGAAAAGGCTGCAGCGAGAACGAGCGTACAAATCCATACGGCCTTGTCTCTTAGGATTAGTTTGAGAAGAAGTCGACAGTACATTTGGAAGCACCTACGTTCCTCAAAGAATTGTTAGATTAAAAGTAACAGACCGGATGAAGATGCGTGCGACGGGGGCGAGGCGAATGGCTGAACGGTATCGATACGCGGGTTCAACGGTATTATATTGACCACATAGATTTTTAACTTGCATTTCTACCCGCCCTTTTCGTAGAGTCGCCGATACGTGCTTAGCGCACCCTCGGCGCGTCCGGCAGGCTTTGCGAAATGGGATCCAGGAGACTTCGGCGCAGCATCATCTTGCGGAATGCTTCTAATGAGCCTCCCATCCTTCAAAAACAGAATCTCATCGCACAGCCTATCGACCGAATCCAAGATGTGGGATGACATGATGATGCACGTACCAGAATCGGCCAGCTTCCTGAGAATCTCGGAATGCAAGTCCACCCTGCTGGGGTCGAGCGCGTTCATGGGCTCATCTAATAGAAGGTACCGCGCGCCCGTCGCATACGCAATCGCCAGGGTAAGCTGCTGCTTCATGCCCTGGCTCAGAGTGCGGATCCTCATCTTCGCGAACTCGCCTATCTGCGTTTGTTCCACTATCTCTTCGATATCGCGAGCATGCGGCCACATATCGCAAACCATCTTGAGGTGATCTTCCGCACGCAATCCGGGATACAGCAGCGTCCCCTCACCAGGTGCATAGAAGATCATAGAACGGACCTCTCTCGCACCCGTACCCTGCACCTCATCCAGAACGATGCTCCCGTCCACGCGAGGACCCGGCAAACCTGCCATCGCACGCAGCAACGTCGTCTTTCCATGCCCGTTCGGAGCGACGAGACCGTAGACCGTACCCGGGGCAAACTCAGCGTTCACCGAATCTACGAGCACCTTCTTTCCATAAGAGATCGTCAGCGTTTGAAGGTCAATCATCGAGATCATCCCCTTTCGATCTTTGGAACACTCAGGCGCACCATCAACGGAGATACGGCGCCCAAGACCACCAGCAGAGCGCCCGATGCGCCGACGACCTCTCCAAAAGGCATCGCGTTCGTCCCTCGCCCAAGGAACCCAATCGTCCCCACCTGGGAAGCGGGATCAAACGAGGCGAATGGAGCCAGCAGCGCGACGCCCATGCCCACGCTTTCAACATGAGCGCTCAACGAACCCAACACCAAGAGAACCGCGCAAACCATTCCGGTGACAACGGGGTTGCGGCTAATCGCTGCTGTCAACGCAGCGACGACGGAAATCACGCCGTATGCCATGACCAGCAACGGAATACTGCACAACACCGCCTCCCCCACCATGGACGTTGTCGAAGCTCCCGCCCGAATGAGAGCGACGGGATACTCCGATCCACCCGCACCGTTCTTAATCACGGACACAACGACAGCGGGAACCATCGACACCAAAAGCAGCACCAAGCCAAGCAGGAGAGCCAGCGCAACAGCCGTCAGAAAACGCACATGCGCTGTTGCGGGGATCTGGAGAACCAGAAGGGAACGACACTGCAGGTGGGTGCACGCGAGCGATGTGACAACCACGGGCAACAGCAAAAATAGGGAGGGAAGCGCTGCCTGGAGATACGAAAGGAGGATTAATGGGGGCATCTTCGTACTTAACTCGTAAACCTTGGGGTCCGGCAAGCTCGCGATCGACTCAAGCAGAAGGGCGCGCGCCTCCGCACGAGAAGGAGTCTCCGGCTCGATTCCGATCGATTGCAGGAGAGTCGCATCTGCCGCGCCCAGCTCACCTCGAGCGCGCTCGTACGTCGCAAGGCTTCGAAACCCCTCCGCAGGCATAGGCGCGTACACGAAACCCGAAAGAGCATCCCGCATGTCTGAACTGCCTCCCATTTCTTGGACACGAGAAATGGGAGGCTTTTTATGCGTGTCG
>OIWO01002458.1_pt1 | contig 12063 bp, 8 predicted proteins | sample 1587641 | NCBI WGS metagenome assembly OIWO01 (sample SAMEA3888924, study PRJEB22519) | human gut metagenome | biome: human gut; feature: human-associated habitat; material: faeces | place: Denmark | collected 2010
CACATATCCGTGACGGTCTTTTATTTGTTTTTCTAAACTTACTGACATTGCCCTTTGGGACGGCCCCTACAGCGACATCACAGATGTCGTTAATGCCCGACTGTAGGCTGGACGTTGGCTTTGGCGTCGAGGAGGACGTCTTTTTTGGCGGCGCCGTTGACTTTATATTTCAAGGTCAGGACCAGGAGGCCGGCGCAGAACATGAAGGCGGCCATGAGGTAGTAGCCCATGTCGAAGCTGCCTGTCTGGGCCTGGACCCAGGCCATCATGTTCGGACCGAACATGCCGCCCAGGTTGCCGCAGGAGTTGATGAGGGCGATGGAGCCGGCAGCGGCCGGGCCGGAAAGGAATGTCGTCGGGATGGTCCACCATACACCCATGGAAGCGTGGATGCCGATTGCCGACAGGCAGATGAGGAACAAGGCGACGCCCATGTTATGAGCGAAAGGCGACAAGCCGAGGCCGACAGCGCCGACGGCCAGGGCACCGAAGACGTGCCATACTTTATCGCCCGTAACCGTAGCCGTATGGCCGATGACCAGCTGGACGACAAGGGCTGCCATCATGGGGATAGCGATAGCCCCGCCGATGAGCGACGTAGACCAGCCGGAGAGGTTCTTGAGGACCGTGGGCATCCAGAAGTAGAAGCCCCAGAAACCGACGACCCAGAGGAAATAGATGAGGCAGAGTTTCAAGACTTTCGTATCCGTAAAGGCCTGGAAGACCGTGTATTTCTTGACGCTCTGCATCTTGGCCTGTTCTTCCTGGTACATGGTGGTCAAATATTCTTTTTCAGCATCCGTCAGCCAGCTGGCCTGGTCGGGACGGTCTTTGACGGCAAAGAAGAAATAGAAGGCGAAGCAGAGAGCCGGGATGGATTCCAGGATGAACAGTTCCTGCCAGCCCAAGAGGCCAAAGAAGGAATGTTCCAGGAGGACGCCGGCAATCGGGGCGCCGATGATCGTCGAAAGGAGCAGCGATGTCAGCATGAGCGACGTGGCCCGGGCCCGTTCAGCTGCCGTGAACCAGCGGGGGAACAGGAGGGAATAGATGACCGGATAGAGGCTGGCTTCCGATGCGCCTAACAGGAAGCGGCACAGGTAGAACTGCCATTCCGTCGTGATGAAGGCCATGCACAGGCTGACGGCGCCCCAGGTGAACATGATGCGGGAAATCCATTTCGATGCCGAGAACTTCGCGGCGAACAGGGAACCAGGGATTTCCAGGAGCAGATAGCCGGCGAAAAAGATGCCGGCGCCGAAACCATATACTTCCGGCGATAACCAGGACAGGGTCTGGGTCATGGTCAGTTTGGCGTAGGAAATATTGACGCGGTCGATGCAGGCTATAATCGAGACGAGAAAGACCGGTAAAATGATGCGAAGATCTCTCCGTCGTTTCAGACTGTCGAAATTGATGTTTTCCATGATGAATTCCTCCTATTGTGAGTCATATAGTCATAAGATAAACATGAAATAAAAAAAACTCCCGTCCACAAGGGACGGAAGTTCATATCCGCGGTACCACCCAATATTCCTCGCCAAAAAAAGCAAGGCACTTTTCAACGTACTATCATACGCGTTTCCTGTAACGTGGATCAGACGGTGCAGTTTACTCGTTTCAACTGCAATTCTCAGAGATGATTTTCCATTTTCCTTCCACCGCCGGCTTTCACCATACCCGGCTCGCTGTGCGCTTCCGTAAAAATGTACTCTTTCTCGTCATCGAATGTCAAAATATAAAATCGATGTTTAACTTATGGTCCTTATCATAGACCTTGTGCATCGATTTGTCAATGGTTTATTCTAAAATTATAGTTTGTAGCACGGAGTTTGTAGTTTGTAGAAGCTGGTTTTAAATTTTTTTACCATTTGCTGTAAACTAAAAACTACAAACTTAAAACTCAAAAAGAGGCTGTCTTCATGCGACAGCCTCTTTTTATCATGGTGGAGATGAGGAGAGTCGAACTCCTGTCCGTAAATGCCGCCCCATGAACTTCTCCGAGCGCAGACCTTGTTAGGATCTTAAACCGTTTTCGTACAAGGACAAACTAGACGATTCCAGCCTGTGAGTTTCCCGACACGACTGCCAGGCAGAGCCATGTGGTATCCCGCTAAGTGACGTCTGCGAGCTGCCCGCAGGATTAGCAGCAGGAGACGTTAGCCGCGATTAGGCAGCTAAAGCAAAATTGTTTTCTTTTGCGTTTAATTTAAAAGGTTCACCGATTTACGGGCAGATGAAACCCCGGCTCGCTATTCATGATACAACCATCCACGTCGAAACCTTTACATCCCCATGGACAGAATATCCCTTTACAGGGATTCAAAATAAGTATAGCACATATTTTACCTTTTGCCAATGAAGTTTATGATATAATATGCGTAGGGGCTGCCCAAAGGGCGGCCCGCAGACCGCAGACCGCAGTTCGCAGTTAGCCGTCGCGGCGATTTATGGTTTACAAACAGCCTCTCCGGACTTTCGGGCCACCTCTCCTGGCAGGAGGGGCTAACTATACGAAAGGATGTCTTTGTTTTGTTATTATATATCATTAAATGGCTTTATGCCTGGATCCTGCCTATGGGTGGCATCGTCCTGGCTTTGATTCTCCTGTTGTGTTACATGTTCCGCAAGCACAGTCCCGGCCGCTGGGCTTTGGCTGCTGTTACGGCTGTCTTTTACCTGCTCTCTATCGAACCCGTGTCGAACGGCCTCATCCATCCTTTGGAAACGGCCTATGACCAGCCCCAGGGGGCAGATGTAGACGGCGATGTCATCGTCCTCCTCGGCGGCGGTTCCCGTGCCGGCGTCCCTGATTTCGATGGAACCGGTCAGGTCGGCAGTGCGGCGGCCAACCGCTTCCTCATGGCCCTGCGCCTGCAAAAAGCGAAGGATTTGCCCATCCTCTTATCAGGCGGGACCATCCTCAAGGGCGACGCCAATGAATCGGAAATCGAAAAGCGGATGCTCTTGTCCCTGGGCGTGCCGGAAAATAAGATTTTCATGGATGACAAGAGCCGCAATACAGCAGAAAATGCCGCTTTTTCCAAACAAATCTGCGAGCACCAGGGCTGGAAGAAGCCCATCCTGGTCACCAGCGCCTTCCACATGCCCCGGTCGGTCCGCTTCTTTACGCGTGAAGGCCTGGACGTGACGCCCTATCCCTGTGATTACCATACGAGTGCAGCGACGAACTGGTCGGGCTATTCCATCGTGCCCCAGTCTTTTTACTTATTCAACTCCTGTCTGGCCATCAAGGAATATGTCGGCATAGGCGCCGCTTCTTTGCGGATGCAATAAATTGGGACATAAAGCGTCCATGGTATTGCAAAATCGTACCCGATGTGGCATACTTACAGTGTAAGTAGTAAGGCCCTCAAGTTCTTAGAATTATGTAAAAGAGTTATTTTCGTTTTCAAAAGGAGTGTATCGACAATGATTAAAGTTGGTATTAATGGTTTCGGTCGTATTGGTCGTTTTGTTTTCCGCGCTGCACAGACTCGTGATGACATCGAAATCGTAGGCATCAACGACCTCTGCCCGGTTGACTACATGGCATACATGCTCAAATATGATACCATGCACGGCCAGTTCGATGGCACGATCGAAGCTGACGTCGAAAACAGCCAGCTCATCGTTAACGGCAAAAAAATCCGCGTAACGGCTGAAAAAGATCCGGCAAACCTCAAATGGGACGAAGTCGGTGCTGAATACGTCGTTGAATCGACAGGCCGTTTCCTCACCATGGACCTCGCTGAAAAACACCTCGCAGCCGGTGCAAAATACGTTGTACTCTCCGCTCCTTCCAAACAGGGTGCTGACGGCCGCCAGGCAGACATGTTCGTTTGCGGCGTTAACACCGATACATACAAAGGCCAGAAGATCGTTTCCAACGCATCTTGCACGACGAACTGCCTCGCTCCGATCGCTAAAGTCCTCAACGATGCTTTCGGCATCAAAGAAGGCCTCATGACGACGGTTCACTCCACGACGGCTACGCAGAAAACCGTTGACGGCCCGTCCATGAAAGACTGGCGCGGCGGCCGTGCAGCTGCTGGCAACATCATTCCGTCCACGACGGGTGCTGCTAAAGCTGTCGGCAAAGTCATTCCGGAATTGAACGACAAATTGACCGGTATGTCCATGCGTGTACCGACCCTCGACGTTTCCGTCGTCGACCTTACGGTCAACCTCGCTAAACCGGCTACGTACGACGAAATCTGCGCAGCTATGAAAAAAGCTTCCGAAGGCGAACTCAAAGGCATCCTCGGCTACACTGACGAAGCTGTTGTTTCCTCTGACTTCCTCGGCTGCCCGCTCACGTCCATCTTCGACGCTAAGGCCGGTATCGCTTTGACGGACACCTTCGTAAAAGTCGTTTCCTGGTACGACAATGAAATCGGCTACTCCAACAAAGTCCTCAACCTCATTGCTGTCATGAACGACTACAACAGCAAACACTAATTTGTAGCGACGCATTTCCCGACGGGTAAACAGCCTCCCGTTACAAATCAGATTGAACCCTAAAGGGGCCGTCGCATGAAGGTTCTCGTTCTCATGCACGGCTCCTTTTTCTTTCAAGGTTTTTAGTGTAAAGTTTGTAGTTTGTAGAAAGGGCTTGAATTTTTAGCCAATCACTGCAAACTAAAAACTGCAAACTTCAAACTCGAAAAGAGGCTGTCTTAATGGGACAGCCTCTTTTTACTTTCTCACATCACAAAGGAGTCAAATACTGTAATGACGAAAAAGAAACCTGTAATGCTGGTCATCATGGATGGTTTTGGCTGCAGCAGCATCGCTAAAGATAACGCCGTAGCCCAGGCAGACCTCAAGGTCCTGCCGAAACTTTGGAAAGAATATCCTCATTCGTATCTCGGCGCATCGGGCGAAGACGTCGGTCTGCCTGACGGCCAGATTGGCAACTCTGAAGTGGGCCATCTTAATATCGGTGCGGGACGTATTGTGTACCAGGCGCTGACCAAGATCACCAAGGATATCAAAGACGGAGCTTTCTTCAAGAAGCCGGCTCTCGTCGGTGCCATGGAAAACGTCAAGGAAAAAGACTCGGCCCTCCACCTGCTGGGCCTGGTATCGCCTGGCGGCGTCCACAGCAGTGAACAGCATCTCTATGGTCTTTTGGAAATGGCGAAGCGCTATGGCTTGAAAAAAGTCTACATCCACGCCTTCCTCGACGGCCGCGACGTACTGCCCCGCAGTGCCGGCGAATACCTCAAGGAACTGGAAGATAAGTGCGCAGAACTCGGCGTCGGTGAAATCGCCACCATCAGCGGCCGCTACTATGCCATGGACCGCGACAAGCGCTGGGAACGCGTCGAAAAAGCCTATGATGCCGTCGCCCTCGGCGAAGGACCGCAGGAACCGGATGCCCAGACCTGCCTGGAACATTCCTACGCAGCTGACGTTTCCGACGAATTCGTCATCCCGACAGTCATCCATAAACATCCCGTCCAGGATGGGGACAGCGTCGTCTTCTTCAACTTCCGCCCCGACCGGGCCCGTCAGCTGACGACGGCTTTCGTCGTCCCCGATTTCGACGGCTTCCCGCGTCCGAAGAAACTGGACACGTACTTTGCGACCATGACCCGTTACGAAGACGACCTTCCAGTACACGTCGTCTATGATAAAGAACGGATCCCCGACACACTGGGCGAAGTCCTGGCCAAGGCCGGCAAGACCCAGCTGCGCATTGCCGAAACGGAAAAATACGCTCACGTCACGTATTTCTTCAATGGCGGTGAAGAAGAACCCAATCCCGGTGAAGACCGCATCCTCGTGCCGTCGCCGAAAGTTGCGACTTACGATTTGCAGCCGGAAATGAACGCACCTATCGTGACGGAAAAAGTCATCGAACAGATCAAGGCCGATAAATATGACATGATCATGCTCAATTTCGCCAATGCCGATATGGTCGGCCATACGGGCGTCTTTGAAGCCGCTGTCAAGGCCGTTGAAACGGTCGATACCTGCGTCGGCAAGATCGTCGAAGCCTTGAAGCCCGTCCAGGGCCAGCTCCTGATCATCGCCGACCATGGCAATGCGGAACAGATGGCCGATCCCGATACGGGATGCCCTTACACGGCTCATACGACTAATCATGTACCGTGCATCCTGGTCAGTGAAGAACATAAAGGGGAACACCTGCACGACGGCATCCTGGCCGACGTCGCCCCGACTATGCTGACCCTGGCCGGTATGGCCATTCCTGCCGATATGACCGGCAAATGCCTGCTGGATCAGTGATTATACTCTGTTGTTCTATCGCATCGTGAAGGGAGAGAGTAAGATGGAACAAGATACATTGAGTATCTTTCAAAAAATAGCTCCCGATGTCATGGGGACAATCAAAGAACGTTACCTGCTGCTGCGGCATATCGCCGACGCCGAACCCGTCGGCCGCCGGACCCTGGCCGGCCTTTCGGGCCTGTCGGAACGCGTCGTCCGGTCGCACGTCGACGTCCTGCGGCGCAGCGGTATCGTCCGCTTTACGACGCTGGGAATTGCTATGGAGCCGGAAGGCAAACGGCTCATGCCGGATCTGTTGGAATGTTTCCTGCGCCTGAATAATTTGGATGACATGCAGCGCCAGATTCGCCAGAAGCTGGGCCTGAAGAATGTCTACATCGTTCCCGGTGACAGTGACAGCGATAAGACAGCGAAGGAAGAACTGGGCCGCCGCGGCGCCCTCTTGCTCAACGACCTCTTTGGCAGCGTCGATACTGTCGCCATCAGCGGCGGTTCGACCATGGCCGAAGTGGCCCGCATGCTGCCGGAATGTCTGGCCAATGTGACCATCCTGCCGGCCCGCGGCAGCATGGGGAACCACGTCGAAGTCCAGGCCAACTATATTGCCGCCAACATTGCGTCCAAGACCCACAGCTCGTACCGCATGATCCACATCCCCGAAGGCCTGAGCGACTCGGCGCTGCAGATGATGCTCAAAGCCGACCGTCAGACCCAGGAAAATGTCGCCATGACCGCCCGGGCCCAGGTCGTCATCTTCGGCATCGGCCGGGCCGACCGCATGGCCCGCAAGCGGGGCATGACGACGCTCCAGCGCGATGCCCTGCACAGCCTCGGCGCCTGTGGTGAATCGCTGGGCTGCTATTGCGGCCTGGACGGCAAAATCTTATATGGTACGAATAATGTAGGGATTTCATTACGGGAAATCAAATATCATCCGCACATCATCGCCGTAGCCGGTGGCGCCAGCAAGGCAGAAGCCATCGTCGGCGTCATGCGGGCCTGCCATACGGGCACGCTGGTCACTGATGAAGGTGCGGCTGAAAAAATCATACAACTGCTTTAATTGGAGGAGGAACCTTTCATGAAAAAAACGATCACCGATGTAAATGTCGAAAACAAACGCGTCTTTGTCCGCGCTGACTTCAACGTCCCCCTTGATGAAAACTGCCACATCACAGACGACACGCGTATCCAGAAGACGCTGCCGACCATCAAATACTTGCTCGACCACAAGGCTGCTGTCATCCTGGCCAGCCATCTCGGCCGCCCGAAGGGACAGGTCGTCGAAAAGTATTCCCTGAAACCGGTCGCTAAACGCCTGTCGGAACTCCTCGGCATCGACGTCAAATTCGCTCCGGACTGCGTCGGCGCAGAAACGAAAGCTATGGCTGATGCCCTCAAACCGGGTGAAGTCCTGCTCCTGGAAAACCTCCGTTTCCATAAAGAAGAAGAAAAGAACGGCGAAGATTTCGCCCGCCAGCTCGCTTCCCTGGCTGAAGTCGGCATCAACGACGCTTTCGGCTGCTGCCACCGCGCTCATGCTTCCGTCGCTGGCATTACGAAGTTCCTGCCCATGGCTGCCGGCTTCCTCCTGGAAAAAGAAATCCGCTTCATCGGCGGTGCTGTCGATAATCCGGCGCACCCCTTCGCAGCTATCATCGGCGGCGCTAAAGTTTCCGACAAGATCGAAGTCATTTCCAACCTTCTGCCGAAAGTCGACCTCATGATCATCGGCGGCGGCATGGCCAACACCTTCCTGGCTGCCCAGGGTTATGGCATCGGCAAATCCCTCGTCGAAGCCGACAAGATCGACCTGGCTAAACAGCTCATCAACCAGGCTAAGGAACAGGGTACGAAACTGCTCCTGCCGGTCGATGTCATGGTCGCCGCTGAATTCAAGAACGATGCTGATCACAAAGTCGTTCCCGTCGATGCGGTCCCGGCTGATTGGATGATCCTCGACGTCGGCACGAAGACACAGGAACTCTTCGCCAAAGAACTGGCTCCGATGAAACTCATCGTTTGGAATGGTCCTATGGGCGTATTTGAAATGGAAAACTATGCTAAAGGTACGGAAGCAGTCGCCAAAGCCGTTGCTGATTCCGATGCTGTTTCTATCGTCGGCGGCGGTGACTCCGTCTCGGCTGTCAACAAGACCGGCCTGGCCGATAAAATCAGCCACATCTCCACGGGCGGCGGCGCTTCCCTGGAATACCTCGAAGGCAAACAGCTCCCGGGTGTCGTATCCCTGAGCGATAAATAAAATCATTCACCTTTAAAGGAGGAAACTCATTATGCGTAAAACCATCATTGCCGGCAACTGGAAAATGAACCATCTCGGTGCCGACGCCAAAGAAACTATCCAGGGCCTCGTCGCCAAAGTCCCGCAGGACGTAAAACCGGAAGTCATCATCGCTCCGGTCTTCCCGTACCTGCCCATGGCTGTCGAAATGACCAAAGGCACGCCAATCCACGTCGCAGCCCAGAACATGCACTGGGAAGAAAAAGGCGCTTTCACTGGCGAAGTTTCGCCGGCTATGCTCGTCGACATCGGTGTCACCCATGTCATCCTGGGCCATTCCGAACGCCGGACGTACTTCAATGAAACGGACGAAACGGTCAACAAGAAGACCAAAGCTGCCTTGGCTCATAACCTGACGCCGATCGTCTGCTGCGGCGAAACGCTGGAACAGCGCGAACAGGGCATTATGCAGTCCTGGATCGAAGGTCAGATTGAAAAAGCCTTGGAAGGCCTGACGGCAGCAGACGTCAAGAAAGTCATCATCGCTTATGAACCGATTTGGGCTATCGGCACGGGCAAGACGGCCAGCGCTGCCCAGGCAGAAGAAGTCTGCGCTATCATCCGCAAGAAACTGGCTGCTCTCTATGACGCAGCTACGGCCGAAGACGTTTCTATCCTCTACGGCGGCAGCGTCAAAGGCGGCAACGTCGCTGAACTCACAGGCTCTGCCGACATCGACGGCGGCCTCGTAGGCGGTGCCAGCCTTAAAGCCGACGACTTCCTGGCTATCATCAACAATGCTGTTGTAAAATAGTTAGTGGCTAGTGACTCGTGGCTAGTGGCTAGTGGCTAGTGACTCGTGGCTAGTGGCTAGTGGCTAGTGGCTAGTGGCTAGTGGCTAGTGGCTAGTGGCTCATGGCTCATGGCTCGTAGGGGTCGCCACGTGGGCGACCCGTTATGGATTTGGATGATTTTTCTAGCAGACTGGCCGGGAAATCGTACATATCCCGGAGCGGGTGCCCCACGTGGTCGCCCCTACAGAAAAGGACCTGTCGCTTTTGCGGCAGGTCCTTTTGCTATATCTCCCCACATTTGTTACAATAAAGGCAATGAGATGGAGGAGGAATTCGATGAAATATATTTTATATGTCCTTTCTTTTTTCTGCCTGCTCATCGGCGGCGGTGCCTGGTTCTTTTATAACCATCCTGTCGGTGTCATCGGCGTTATCCTGTCGCTGTACATCCTGTATCGCCTGGAACGGCAGCCGCACAAGCTTTCTTTGAAGTGGCCCGGCGGAAAAGGGAAGGGAGCCAGCCGTGACCAGGCAGCCTTTGAAAAGGCCGTCAGCGACTTCAACCGCATGGAAGCGGAACGATTGGGGCTGACCGACCCGGACCTGCGCCGGACCGTTGCCAATATGCAGCACATTGCCCGTAACTTCCTCTACTATTTACAGCAGTATCCCGAACGGATCGGACTGGCAGAACACTTCATCGATTACTATCAGGACCGGGCCGTCTACATGGTCCATAAATATAAGAAACTGGCCGTAACAGGCGTCAAGACGGATAAAGTGGTCAACACGCAGAACAAGCTCAAGACCCTGCTCAGCCAACTCGACCAGGCCTATGAAGAACAGTTCACGCAGGTTATGGAAGCGGAATTAGTGACCATCGACGGAGAAACGACGGTCATGGCCCAGAACCTGTCTGCCCAGAACCTGTCTGCCCAGGGCCTGTACGACCCGGAGGCAGCCGCGCGGCGGAAGAAGCCGTCGTCCCTGAAAGGCTCCCTGGCTCAGTGGAAGCAGAAAGCCGCCGACCGCTTCGATGCCTATACGGACGGGACCTTCTCGTCGATTACACCGGAACTGCGCCATAAAATCAACGAAGAGCGCCTGATTACAGCCGTCCTGGCCTTCTTCCTGGGATCCTTCGGCATCCATTACTTCTATTTGAAGCGCCCTGTCCGCGGGGCCATCTACGCCCTCTTCTGCTGGACCCTCATCCCAGGCTTCCTGGGCCTGCGCGAAGGCATCCGCTACTTCAACATGACGACCGATGAATTTTACTATGCCGATTATTTGCATAAATACGGCGCTTAGAACAAATCGCTTATACCTAGCAAGTGTGTGCCTTCTCTTTGAGCGCGTTCTATGACAGGTTGGGTGTATCCGCCTTTGCTGAAAAAGACCAGGTGTTTTTTCGTTACTTTCGGGAAAGCGGCCGTAGCCTGGACTAAGTCATCATACTCTTCCATGGGCATCGGGCGGTTCCGGTATTTACATTCGCAGAAGATTCCTTCTGTTTCTGTTTTGTCCAGTGCGAGGATATCGATATCGTCCTGTTGTTTCAATAGGGGATTAGTGCCCCACCATTTGCCGATGACAGCGGGAATGAAGGGGAGGGCGTGAGCCTTGGCCTGGCGCCAGAGGTATTCGGTGCAGATTTCTTCAAAGACAGGTCCCATATAGTCAGATATGCCGTCCATGATTTCTTGGGCGGCTTTTTCTTCGCCTAAGAGGAAGTAGTAATTTTTTTGTGAAAACGTATAGCGGTACCAAAAACGGTAGTAATGGTCTGCAATCACGTAAATTCCCTTTTTGCTCGTCTTAGGCTGACCACAGGGAATGATTTTCTTTACCAGCCGGATATTCTGTAAAACTTGCAGATATTTCGTGCATTTGCTTCGGTCTTCATGGATGCGGTCGGCAATGGTTGAAACCTTGTTAGCGCCATTGGCGATGGCTTCGAGAATGCTATTGTATATGCCTGGTTCACGCAGTTCCATACGTAAAAGGAGCTGCGGTTCGTCGTGAAGGTAGGCATTTTCAGACAGAATATGTTCGGCAATATTTGTGGTAATGTCTTGAGCCGGATTGAAGGCTTTCAAATAGCGGGGGATTCCGCCGAGGATGCCATAGGCCAACAATTTTTCTCCTTGTGAATAATTGGGGAAAAATTCAGCACTTTCCAGATAATCAAAGGGCTTTACTTCTAAATGCGCGGTAATCCGCCCATATAAGGGGCTTTTATATCCCATGACTTCATTGATCATAAAGCTGACACTGGAACCGCAGAGGATGAGAAAAATATTTTTATTTTGCCAACTGTGATCGATAGCATGTTGGAAAATACTTTTTATCGAAGGATTCTGGGCGGCCAAAAAGGGGAATTCGTCGATGATGAGGACTGTCCGCTTTTCGGTGCCGCTTTGTTTTTCGATAAAGGCCAAGGCTTTTTCCCAATTCGGGAAAGGCGCTAAATAATCACCTGTATAATGTTCCTGTACAGTTTGGGAAAAATCTTCCAGATTCAGTACATCGTTCTTTTCCTGGGCCGGGAAAAAGATACAAGTATGGGACTGAGCGAATTTTTGTAAAATCGTCGTCTTTCCCACACGGCGACGGCCGTACATGATTAAGAATTGAAAAGAATGAGCATTATATAATTTTTCTAAAAGTGCTAATTCCTGTTTTCTGCCAATCATGAGAAAAACCTCCATAAATAAAGTGAAACACGAGTATAATACTTATAAGTATTATACTCGTGTTTCACTT
>OIWO01002459.1_pt1 | contig 12058 bp, 7 predicted proteins | sample 1587641 | NCBI WGS metagenome assembly OIWO01 (sample SAMEA3888924, study PRJEB22519) | human gut metagenome | biome: human gut; feature: human-associated habitat; material: faeces | place: Denmark | collected 2010
AGAGGCGGCAAACGCATCGCAGGCTATAAAGATGGCAGGAATATCTTGCTCGGCATACTATAAATATAAGGATAAAATATTTGAGTACAGCGAGCAGGGGGATGATGCCACAACAATCAATGCCAAGCTTCAGGACAATGCCGGAGTTCTCAGTTCGGTTATGAACGAGCTTTATTTGGCAGGGGCAAACATTTTGGCGGTTAATCAGAGTAAGCAAAACAAGAAGGAATTCTTACGCGGATACGACTACATGCTAAGCAAAATCGAGCCTGAAGCCGTCATTTGCTTTGGCACACCATTTGATGAAATGCGAGGAAATATTATCCCTGTTGATTATCGTTCCTCTAGGAAGGTGGTGCGATAATGGGCGGTCGTGGTAGATTTGCAGCCGGCAAACAGGTTGCTTACACATATGAAACAGTTGGAAAAGTTGATGGAGTGAAAATTATCAATCCTATTGATAAGAGCAAGTCCTATAATGGTCTCATAAATTAAGACACTGAACACGACATTTCTTAATGAATCTGATATACTATAACCAACAAATGAAAGAAGGTACTTATTATGTCCAGATCAAGAAGAAATTTCAGTGCTGAATTTAAAACCAACCTCGTACTCCAGCTGCTTAAGGGAGAAAAAGAACTTAATGTCCTTGCTGTTGAAAACGATATTCAACCAAATCTCCTCCGCAATTGGAAGAAAGAATTCCTTACAAATGCGTCTCTTGCTTTTGATAACAAGCGAGAAGACAATCTCCGGGAAAAACTTGCCGAAGAACGCAAGGAAAAAGCCGAATACGCCAAAAAGGTCGGTCAACTTACTATGCAGGTTGACTGGCTCAAAAAAAAATCTGAAGAAGTTATCGGACCTGACTACGAGAGTAAATTTAGTCCGAAACCTTTCGACGAATAAGGAACTGCCGGTTTCTACAGGAGCTAAACTACTCGGAATCAACCGCACCAGCGTATATTATGGCGGCATCCCCGTTTCAGAGGAAGAACTGGAATGCAAAGTTATCATTGACCATCTGCATACGGATAATCCTACCTGGGGAGCCCGTCAGATGTCTGCTCAACTTAAACTGCGCGGATATCAGGTTGGTCGCCGTAAAGCGGGCAGATATATGCGTGAAATGGACATTACACCAATTTATCCAAAGATGAATCTGTCTAAGCGCATGAAGCAGGCAAAAGTCTGTCCGTATCTGCTTCGTAACGCAGTCATTGACCGTTCCAATCAGGCATGGTCGATTGACATTACATACATTCCAATGAAGCATGGATTTCTTTATCTGACAGCCATTATCGACTGGTACAGCCGTTGTATCGTTGGCTGGGATGTTGATGATACTCTGGATACCACTATGGTCATCAACGCCTGTAAAAAAGCATTTAAAGTAGCTAAGCCGTTAATCATCAACTCGGATCAGGGAAGCCAGTTTACCAGTGACAAATACATCGAATTTATTCGAGATAATGGAATTCGGCAAAGCATGGATGGCAAAAGTCGATGGGCAGATAATATCATGATTGAACGCTGGTTCCGCAGCTTCAAGTATGAGGAAGCATATCTCACGGAGTATGCTAATCTCAAGGAAGCAAGAGAAGCCATTGGAAGGTATATCTACACCTATAACTTTGAAAGATGCCATCAGTCCATTGGGAACAAACGCCCTGCCGAGGTATACTATCCGGTAATGCTTCTGGATGCAGCCAGAGCAGCTGCATAATATAAAAATCCGGGAAATGCCGCACCACATTTTCCATGTAACCCGTCAACATATCAGTTCATTATAAAAACATCAAATTTTTGTCTTGACAACTGAGCCATTATACAGCATCAATGAAAACGATAGGATATACCGCAGATAAAGGACGATTTTGCCATTCTTCGATTTTAGGAAGAATCTTATCTGTAATATCAGATACTATTCCTTCGCTTACTTCAAAGCCATAAATATCCTCTATCGTTTCTGAAATCTGTCGTGCGGTCATTCCTTTTGCATACATAGAAATGATCTTGTCATCAATCAAAGAAATGTCTTTCTGACGCTTTGGAAGCACCTGAGGTTCAAAGGAGCTCTGTCGATCCTGAGGAACATCGACCTCGAACTTCCCATACTTGCTACGAACAGTTTTTGGCTTTGTGCCTGTGATCAATGGTGTCACTGTTTTTTTTAAACACCGGGACAAATTGTTTAGTGATAACAATGTAAAGGATTTAAATAGCAGCTTTTCTAGTTTTGAGTATAAGGTTGATTCATCAAGAATATATTCTTTGGTTAGGGTAGGATATGATAAACAGGACTATGAAAGTATGAATGGTCGTGACGAATTCCGATTTACTACTGAATATACTACTGGCATTGATATAACTGATAATGTATTAGAGTTGATTAGCCCTTACCGTGCTGATGTTTATGGAATTGAATTCTTATCGCAAAAGAGAGGCCAAGATACAACGGATAGTGAAAGTGACAATGATGTGTTTTTTGTTTGTGCCAGTACTACATTACATGATAATGGCGGAGTACAAACATATAAAGAGTATAGGCTTATAAGGAGCGGTTGGGAAATAAGTGGTGTACTTGATCCTGAAACGATGTTTAATACCATGTATTGGCAAGGAGGCATATTGCAAGCAAATGCCGGCTATATTGGTATGTTCACTAAAAAACTATCTTATTCTTCTTCTGACGGTAATAGTGATGTTGTTGTCAATGGTATAGGAATGAAAGATGATTTTAACGTTGAAAGTGGTATTATAACTTGTGGAGATGTTTCATTCACAACTTATAATGAAGATATTCCACCAACAGATGATGAAACGATTAAAATCTTAAAAGATGATCTAGTTTACGAGGGCTACATCAAAGAGGTGAGTAGTACAGTTGAGAGAAACGAGGGAGTGAAGTATGATTTATTTGTCCGTTCAATAACAAAAGCCTAGAAATATGATTATAAGCCCGTTTACCCCACTGTTTTTTTCTCCGTCTACCGATAAATTTGGAGCGAAGAGTAAATATGTGCAATTATTCGCACGTACAGACAGGATTTTTGTTGAATTGATTTTGACAGCCAAAGAGCAGGAGCCTATAGTTTACATTAATAATCTTTTAAGTAATATATCTACACCTGTATCATTAAGCTCATGGAAGATGAATGATGATAAGATTCTTTATTTCTATAACATTTCATTGCTTCCATGTGGATACTATACTGTAACAGTTAATGGGAATACGAGTGAGATTTTTAAAGTTACGGACGATGAATGTGAGTTATCAGAAACCAGCCTTATTCAGTATTCAATGAAAGATAATAAGCAGCGTCTTGATGCTGTCTGGTGGATAGATGGGATGCAATACTTTTTTGATTTTCGCGTTCCTGGTGGTTTCAAAGATAACGGATGGACGTTCGGTGTGGATAATGAGCAGTTCGTGACCTCTGATGAGGATATTGTTGAGCTATTCAGCCACGAATATACAACAGTATTATTCACGCTTGGAAATGGGATGGGATGCCCTGTGTGGTTTGCTGAATTATTGAATCGTGTCTTATGCTGTAATTACGTCTACTTTGATGGTGTTCGATATACCAGAAAGGAAAGTAATGTTCCGGAACTTAACCAGCAAATAGAGGGATTGAAGAGTTTTGTGTTCAATCAAATGTTACAGAAGGTAAGAACGATGAATCCAATTTTGGAATGGAATAACCAGCTTGCTATGAGGTGTGTACAAAGCGGTGCTTATAGGATAGCAGATGATGAAGGAATGCGTAGTATCAAGTATGGTTCAGAAAGTGAGGTTGCAGAGGTCGGAGCATATATCAATATGACTAAGGCTATTCCTAATACTGGAGTTTCTATTAATAGTGATACTATGGTTACTGTCAACAGTATTCATCACCTAGGTGTTGATGAAAATTCATATTGGGATTTGATTGCAATCAAGACGACTGACATAGATAACAAGTATATTGGTAGAAGAGGTTACGGTAAACTTACAGTTAATGGACTGGATAGACTAAAGAACGATTTGGACAACGGTTCGATAAATTTGCGTGCTGTACTATATAAAGGAGATTCGTATACTAACCTCATTGAAGGGAGTGTAATCAGTAGGGATGGTGTATGTGTCTTGAAAGGTATTAACGGTGGAGATATTGGTGCTCTGAAGGAGTTCCAACTTTATCTTGATAATGTCTATGATTGCGACATAGATAATCTTGGTATGACCATTGAGCTTGTATGGGTATATGAAAATGATTAAAAAAGAGAATTATGACAGAAACAGAAAAACAACAGATTATTAGCCTTGTGTTACAAGCGTTGAAGACAAACAGTCTTACAATAGAGCAACTGACTGATACAACAGAGCTATCCAAAGATATGTACGTTGAAGTTAGTGGCGGTCGGAAAATATCTATTGATTTACTTTCAAGTACCATTGCTAAAATGGTGAATGGTGATTTTGATGCATTAGTGGAGAATGTCAATAAGATTGCAAAAGATTTATCGGATGGAGACGCCGAGTTATTGAAACGTATAACAGGAGTGTCTGATAAATCCAATCCTTTGACTGACCCATTTAAAAGTATTGGCTCTTTTACTACTATTGGTAGCTTTAAAGATAAATTAAAAACAATGTATTCTGGGGATTCTTCTATTGGGAATTATCGGTGTATTTTGTCTGTTGATTCGTCTAAGATTCCTGTAAATATACAAATTGAACGGTTGGAGCTTAATAAGGTTTGTCAATCATTCACTTCGTGTATACAACTGGCTACCATGTCAGACAATGCCGAAGGTGTATATTTAGGTACAGTTTGTACAATCTCACGAATAGGTATTGTTTCCAATGAGAGTGTTACATGGGGCAAATGGACCTCTGTAATAAATGACTTTGAGGAAAGGATAGGAAAAGCGAACGGTATCGCTCCTTTGAACGAAGAAAGTAAAGTTCCTTCTGAATGTCTGCCTGAACCGTTGTCTCTTGGGGAAAGTGAAGATGAAGCCTTCCCCGGCGACCGTGGAAAGGCTTTAGAGGATGCAATGACAAATATCCCTTCCGACATAATCAAACCTGATTCATTCTCCGTCCTGTCTGACGCTTCCTATCTCAATGTGTATTTTAAGAAAGTGTCCAAAACAACCGGTAAAGAAACGGATGACAGCTTCCGTCTGCCTTCTGCTACCCTTGAACAAGCCGGCCTTTTGTCCGCCGAGGATAAGCAAGCCCTTGAGGATATGAAGAGCGGCACGCCCGCTGACGATGTAACACACCCCATCGTCATTGTTGATGAGATCCGCCCATTGAAAGACGGCTACTATACCCTTGAAACCGCTATTGCCGCCATTGTCTCCTATCAACAGGAATCTGGCGTCAAATATGAGCGAACGGGTCTCATCATTACTTACAAAACAGGCGAGTATGAAATGGAAACCCGGCAGTTCCAGGGTGCTGTGTCCGATTTTGCGACCCCTTCTCTTTGGAAACCCTTCGGGAATGGTGGTGGCGGTTCCGTTTTTGAAACTTCCGATGAACCGGCGGAAGGGGGAAAGGACGCCTTTTCAACTGGTGGCGCCTATGCCTATGTTCCGGCCAACCTCGACGTAAACGTGGAAACAGAAGGTATTGTAAAACTTCAGATGAAGAACGCTGCCGGTGAAACCCTTGGCGATGAAGTGCAGTTCGCTATCGGCACGGGTGGCGGCGGTCAGACTGGTGGTACCATTGTTGCCATTGCTTTCCAGTCGACACCTGTCTATGGCTCTTACGGCTCCACGTTACGAACCTTTGCTGCCATTCGTTCTGTGACCTCGAACGGTGTCGAATCCTCTGACAACCTGATTGAGAAATTGGAACTCGTAGACCGTGAAAGCGGGCTTACCGTCTGGACTGAAACCGTCAACAAAGCATCTTCCGGTGACATGAAGGACTTCTCCTTTGAACTGGACTTCACCACATACTTTACGGCTGCCGGTACTCGGAAATTCAAGCTGATAGCCACTGACGAAAGCGGCAACACCGGTTCCAAGAATGTCAATGTAACAGCTGTTGATATTACCTGTACCTGTGTGCAGGTGCTCAACTATACCCCTGAAACTCTGCTTACTCCGACAACTGAAAGTTTCAGCCTTCCACTCTATAAGTTCGGAAACAACACCTCTGATAAAGGTATCAGTGCCCAGGTTGACATCAAGATTAATGGTGAATGGCAATCCCTGTCTACCACCGTTGTAAATGACAACTACTCGCACTCCGTTGTAATCCGCCCTGCTTCCCTCGGCCTAGAACACGGTACCTATCCCTTGCGCATCCAAGGAACGGATGTCGCATCCGGAGTGAAAGGAAATGTCATCTACACGGCTGTCATGGTAATTGACCCGAATAGTTCCACACCTCTTGTTGCCTTGAGATACGATGATAAAAACGGTGGAGTAGTCCGACTGTACGAAACCGTAGAACTTGATGTTGCCTGTTATGACCCGTTGGAAATGACTTCACCCGTCAGCGTGAAAGCCAATAACGTGCAGGTAACACAAATTGCTGCCAGTCGTAACAAAACCTATCAGGTCAAACAACAACTGCAGGGCTACAAGGCTGACGGCACCGATACGGTCAACTATACTGCCGTATGCAAGGACGTGACTAGCGAACCTGTCCGGGTGACAGTTAGCGGTTCCGCCATTGATGCCGCCATAAAAGAAGGCGCCATCTATAACTTTGACTTCTCATCCCGTACCAATCAGGAAACTGACCATAGCATTGTCAGCGGTAATTATGAAATGAAAGTGGACGGTGCCAACTGGACTACCAACGGTTTTGGCACATTCTTGGGTGAGAACTGCCTTCGCGTAGCCGAGAATGTGGGCGTGTCATTAAACCATGCCCCGTTTGCCGGCTCGTCCATCGAATCCAACGGTGCCGCCATCCAGTTCGCTTTCGCTTCCAAGAACGTGACCGATGATGATGCCCTGCTCCTTAGCTGCTATGACGAAACGTCCGGTGCCGGCTTCTATGTCACCGGCCGGGTGGTCGGCATCTTCTGTAACAATGGTGTCGCCCGTCGTGAAGAACGCGCCTACTGGCAGGGTGAAAAGATAACCGTAGCCGTAGTTGTTGAACCTGCAAGCAACTACGTCGAACGTGACGGCACACGATATTCCATGATGAAACTCTTCCTCAACGGTGAGGAAGTCGCCTGTCTTGGTTATGTTCCGGGCGGCGGCTCCCTGATTCAGACCAAGTATATAACGATGGACGGCAAACTGGGTGATTTGTATCTTTATTACATGATGGCCTGGAACTCCTATATGGAATGGGCACAGGCGTTCAAGAACTACCTTGTCCGTCTGACCGATACAGAGGTAATGGTGAAGGAATACGCCTTTGAGGACGTCCTTAAAAGCCAGACAGCCGAGGGTAGTACCCAAAGCCGCCCGTCAGCTGCCGAAATCTATTCACGCGGTATGCCTTACATTGTCGAATGCCCCTATGAAGGCTCCGATATAGAAGCACTGGACGGCACCACTTCCACTAGTACGAAGATATACATCACGCTCTATTACTTTGACCCCGAACGCCCGTGGCGTAATTTCAAGGCCGTGAGTGTCCAAACCCGCAACCAGGGAACCACCTCTGCCAAACGCCCGGTAAAGAATAAACGCTACTACCTCGCCAAGAGCAAAGGCAAAAACAAGGACACTCGAATCATACTACTTAATCCAGACGATACGACGGAGGAAGGACGCCGTGCAATAGCCTTGGCTGCCATCAACAAAGTACAGGTCGGTGATAATACAATCCCGGTCGATGTCATTACCGTAAAAGTCGATTACTCCGATTCCGGCAATGCGAACGACTGCGGCGCCTGTGAAATGATGAACGTTACATACCGTGCCTTAGGTGGTAACTATATGACACCTGTCCAACGTGCATTTGACGGAACATTTGACAGCGGTGACTTGCATATCGAAGGCTTGCAGATGAACCACTCCACCGCCAATCACCCGGTAGCCACCTATCGGTGTAAGGATGACAGCCTGCAAAACGTCTATTTCCATGCCAAAGGCAACTGGAAAGAAGACAAAGGGGAACAGTTCGCCCTCGGTTTCAAAGATACCCCCGGCTATAATAAAGGTTGCCTGAATTATGGTGACTTCATAGAGTTCTTCGGTACTCCTGACGAAACTTTAGACGCAATTGAGATACGCTTCAAACAGACTGACGGACTCGATACGGACAGCGTGTACCTGCTTTCCCTATATTGCGGTAGTTCGTACCGAATAATGAGGTATCAGGACGGCTCATGGAAAAAGCAGTCCGGTTCCATGAAGTATGAAAACGGCAAATGGAATGTCACCGGTGATGTCCTTAATCCCGTTGAAGGCTTCGAACTTCTTAATTACCAAGGTATGGACTGGTTTCAGGGCGTCGGTTCTGTTCAGGATATGATGGCCATGAAAACGGACAAGTCCTCATGGGTTCAAAAACTCGTGGATAACGGAACTATCTCTGCTGATACCTTCCCGGCATGGACTTACTACTTTGAATCGCTTGTCGATGATGACCAGCTCGCCATTGATTACGCTTTGGGTAAGAAAGTGCCCTATAACCTCTACCGATGGTTGCGCTTCTGTGATTCCTGCGATTACTCCAAAGGCGGGAACTGGCAAAAGACATGGAAGGAAAACCTGTATAAATATGCCAGCCCTGAAAGTGTCTTGAGTTATGACATTTTCACCGACTACCTTGCCGCCACTGACCAACGCGCCAAGAATATGCAGCCGATGTGGTTCCTGGAAGAGTATGCTTCCGTAACAGACGGTGTGTACAGCTCCGAGGATGCCATGCGCATGTACCTGAATAAAATCTATGACTGCGATACGCTCAATAGCAAGGACAACGACGGTGGTTGCACGGTTGACGCCGAGGTGGACCCCAACCGGACGAGCGATGAAACATTCACTAACCCTTATGCTGGCTACGGCTCCGTTCTGTTTAATAACATCTATCTCCAGCAAACAGTGTGGATTGACTCATCCGGTACGGAACTGTCCCTGCGTACTGTTGCCGCCGCCATGCGTAACGTTCAGGCGACCATTGACGGCGTCACCCTGCATCCGTTTTCACCCGAAGGAGCTACGCATTTCTTCATTGACAAACGGCTCAAAAAATGGCAGAAACTGGTTAGTTCTTACGATGGTGAACGGAAATACATCTCCTATACAGCCACTTCTGACGCTATCTACTTTTATGCCCTGCAAGGTCTTGGACTTACTGCCCTTCCGTCCTTCATTGAAAGACGTTGGCGTATTCGTGACGGCTATTTCCAAACCGGTGATTTCTTCAGCGGTGTAATTTCCGGGCGCGTATCTTCCAAATCAAACGCCACCATCCGGATTGTCGCTGCTAAAAACGGTTACTTCGGTGTCGGCAATGACGCTAGCGGCAACCTTTCCGAAAGCTGCTTCCTTGAAGCGGGCGAAGAATATGTATTCACCAACTTCTCACATGAGGAAGGCGCCTTGCTGTATATCTATCAGGCTGACCGCATGAAGCTACTCGACCTGTCTGAAATCTCCCTGTCAAGTACGGTGGGCTTCTCCGCCATGCAACTTGTGGAAACCCTTATCTTGGGCTCTGACACCCATACAGAACAATCCATCGGTTCTTACGCACCGCTTACCTCGCTGAACTGCGGCGAAATGCCCTTCCTCGTATCACTCGATATCCGGAACACACAAATCGCTACGCTCGTCACCGACAAATGCCCACGTATCGCCCATATCAATGCGTCCGGTAGCAAACTGGAGAACATCACTCTTGCAGAGACTTCTCCGATTAATGACATCTCTCTTCCACCAACAATGACAAGCCTCCGTTTTGTCGGTCTTCCTGAACTGACCTATACCAGTCTTTCCGCCCCGTCCGGCCTGCAAATAGAATCCATGCCGAACGTCCAACGCCTGCGTCTTGAAACGTCGCCTAAACTTGACGCCATTCAGATGCTCCGTGACGTCCTCGCTTCACAAACGGCATCCCGTAAACTTTCCATGCTCCGTATCTCGAACATGACCCTGAAGGCTGACGGCTCCGAGCTTCTTGCCATTCTCGAATATGGAGTTGCCGGAATGGATGAGGACGGCAACAGACAGGATAAACCGGTAGTCAACGGCACGTATGAACTGACAGTTATCCGTGAAACGGATGAAATCGAATCCCTTGAATCCGGTATTGACGGCCTTGTCATCCTTACCGTCATAGATGCCTACATCGACCTGATCAACTGGTTCAATAATGAGTCTTATGGCGGAGAACCGTACTACGATAACGTAACGCTGGACAACATCAATGAAGTCCTTGAATATTATAACGGCGAAACCTACGAAGAATATCTCGAACGCTTCGCTGAAGACAATATGGATATTAATGATTTAATCAACAAGTAACTATGACGAATGAACAAAGCGCAACGCTGCTTCGCTTGAACAAACAGGCACAAGTGGCAGCACTGAACGCCGTGGGATTCTCGGATATCACCGAGAATTCCCGTGCATCTGAATTTGGACAACGTATCAAGTGGGCCGCCGGTCTGCTTGATCTGCATCTTGCCTGTAATCGTATTTCGGATAACTCCAAGGCATACTTTACTGCTGCCGAATGGAACTCCCTTACGCTCGCTAATAAGCAACTGTACATCAAACGCGGGCTTCGTATCCGTGCCCACGGACACTCCTTCGTAATCGCCGCCCAGGAGTGCTATAACGCCGACATGACTACTACCTTCTATTGGGGCGGTCAGGGTAAAGCCATAGACGGCCTGAACCAAAAAGGACTGGGTGCCATGTACGGCTGCTTCACGGGTGAGGAAGATACCGACCTGATTATCACCGGCCTGAAAGACCAAAACAATAGCGGTGTAATCGGTGCGCCGGCTGCTGAAGCTGCCCGTGCATACCGTGCCTACACTTTGGAAAGTGACGGTATCGAGGATGAATCCAACTGGTTCCTTCCTTCATCCGGCCAAATGCTTCTGATGTACCGCTACCGCGATAAAATCAATGAGATGATGCGTACCTTTTGGAGTAGTGACAGTATGCTGATGACTGATAAATACTACTGGTCATCAACAATTTGGGATGTTAACTCCGTCTGGGCATTTGAACTGAATACCGGGCGTATTACGAATCAAAACAAAAATTCAGCCCTTCTTCATGTGAGAGCTGTTGCTTCCGAATAGTATTAACTTAATATTATACAATAAAATGGATAAAAATATCGCCAGTGCCATGCTTCTGCGCCTGAATAAACAAGACCAGATAGAAGCTTTAAAGTCAATAGGTTTTACAACTGTAAATGAAAACACCCCCGCAAGCGACATCGCCAAATATATGCAATGGTCAGGTACGCTTCTTGACCTTTCTTTGGCTACGCTCCGGATTGAAGACGGTGAACAAGTCTTTTTCACGGCTTCCGAATGGAACTCCATGAGCGCGAATAATCGCTCCAAGTATATCCGTATCGGCATCCGACTTCGCGCCGAATGCCACCAGTTCATTATCGCCAAAAGCGACTGCGTTGACGCAGGCGGCAATAAAACGTTCAAATGGGGTGGCTACGGTACCGACCTACGCGGCCTGAAAAACTACGGCAGTGGTAACCAAGGACTCTATGATACCTTCGACGGCAAGGAAAATACCGATGTTATAATAGAAACCCTTGCAGGCGTCAAGGACACCCAGGGAACTGTCGGCGCCCCTGCCGCCGAAGTTGCCAGAGCCTATAAAGCCTGTACGCTTGAATCTGACGGAATTGAAGATACAACCGTGTGGAACCTGCCCGCATTGGGTGAACTTATGCTTATGGCCAAGTATAAAACCGAAATCAATGAGCTCATAACTTCTATGTTTGGCAATCAAAATATATTTACAAATGACTGGTATTGGTCTAGTACCGAATATGACGCTTCCAGCAGTTGGTTCGTGAGCTTCAGCTACGGCTACGTCTTCACGAACACCCGCCAGAGCGCGACCCGGGTTCGTCCCCTCGCCGCAA
>OIWO01002483.1_pt1 | contig 11906 bp, 12 predicted proteins | sample 1587641 | NCBI WGS metagenome assembly OIWO01 (sample SAMEA3888924, study PRJEB22519) | human gut metagenome | biome: human gut; feature: human-associated habitat; material: faeces | place: Denmark | collected 2010
GCCAACACCGTCGACTTCATCAGCTTTAGTTATTACAGCACCCGTTGCTCCGCCGGTGCCGATAACCCCGATGTCGAGCGCACCCAGGGCAACGCCTTCGCCGGCGCCAAGAATCCCTACCTGCAGGAGAGCCAGTGGGGCTGGGCCATCGATCCGCTGGGCTTCCGCATCACCCTTAACGACCTGTACGACCGTTATCAGAAGCCGCTGTTTGTGGTCGAGAACGGTCTGGGCGCCAAGGATGTTGTCGAGGAGGATGGCTCCATCAACGACGACTACCGTATCGACTACCTGCGTCAGCACATCCAGACCATGCGCGACGCGGTGACCGAGGACGGCGTTGACCTGCTGGGCTACACCACCTGGGGCCCGATCGACCTGGTGTCTGCCGGCACAGGCGAGATGTCCAAGCGCTACGGCTTTATCTACGTCGATCGCGACGATGCAGGCAACGGCACCCTCAAGCGCTCCAAGAAGAAGAGCTTCGACTGGTACAAGAAGGTAATTGCTTCTAATGGTGAGGACCTGTCCTAAGGGCACTGAGGCGCTCAACCTTGGGGCTCCAACCCTCCTCGCGTACTTAAGTACGCGTCGTCGGGCTTGTCGCTCGTAATCTCGGGCACCTGGACAACCCTCGCCGACCTGTGGGATTTCGTTTGTTGCTTGGGAGAAATGATGACTGAGGTAATAGAAGCGTCTGATCTTACGTACGACGCCCGTGGGTTGATTCCTTGTGTGGTTCAGCAGTATGACACCGGCGAGGTGCTTATGGTTGCTTGGATGAACGAGGAGTCGGTGGGGCTGACGCTCAAGACCGGTACCACGTGGTTTTGGAGCCGCAGCCGTCAGGAGCTCTGGAATAAGGGAGCGACGAGCGGCAATATGCAGGAGGTCAAGGAGCTCTGGGCCGACTGCGATAGCGATACGCTGCTGGTCAAGGTCGACTCGCCGGGTCCGGCCTGCCATACCGGCAACCGTACCTGCTTCTTTAAGAAACTCGCGTAGGGTGGGCGCTCGATTAGACGCTCGGCCACCAGAAAGGATTGAATTATGGGTGTGCGCACCGCAAACGTTCAGGATGGAAATATCGGTGAGACGCTGACAGGTCTGGCCGAGGTGATTCACGGTCGTCGTGATGCATCGCCGCAGGAGAGCTATACCGCGCGCCTGCTGACCGACGTCGAGGACGAGCTGCTCAAGAAGCTTGCCGAGGAGGCGAGCGAGGTGATCATGGCCTGCAAGGATAACGACCACGATCACATTCGCTATGAGGCCGGCGACCTGGTCTACCACTTGCTCGTGACGCTTGAGCGCTACGGCATCACCCTCGACGAGTTGGCCGGCGAACTCAACGCCCGCCGCCACTAGTCATTGGGGACGTTCTTAAACGACTAGTCGTTTGGGACAGTCTTTGTTGGTGTAACGGGGTCATGGAAGTTGCGGTGAAATAGGGACTGTTTAAGCGCTTCATCAGGCAAAACAATCCCTATTCCACCGCAACTTATGAAGGGATGGCTAGTCGAGGGGTGTGGGTTCCCATTCGCCGGTGGGGTGGGGGATGTCGAAGGTTCGATAACCGCAGTCGTAGGCGTGGGCCTGGGCCTCGCGGATGCTCCGGCAGATATCGCAGGCGCGGTGCGCGTCCGAGCCAAAGGTGATGGGTACCTCGGCGTGGGCAAAGCAACGCAACAGCCCCGTCGAGGGGTAATAGTCGTCGAGGCCCTTGCGCGGCGCGGCGGTCGAAACTTCAACGCGGCGGCCCGTATCGTGCGCGCACTCGGCCATCTGCTGCCAAAACGGTGCGGGGTCAAAGTCGGGCGCAAAGCCTTCCTTCGAAAAGCGCATGACCAGGTCGGGGTGAGCCATTACATCAAAGTTGAGCGGGCTCTCGCAGGCGCGGCACCAGTCGTCGACGTAGCGCTTCCACACGCCGCGTACCCCCAGGTTTTCCCAAACGTGCAGGTTGGTGTCGTCGTCGATCCAACCGCAGCGCGAATCGGGCGTATCGGGGCGAGCGACGCCCCCCGTTTCCGCCGTGCCCGCGGCGCCGGCCATGATATCGCCTGGGTTGCCAATCCAATGCACGCTGCCCAGGCGCACGACGGCGCCCTGGGACCAGCGCTCAACCAAAGGCTCGCAGCCCTCGTACCAATCGCATTCAAAGCCATAGATAAGCTCGAGCTCCGACGCGATCTGCGCGGCAAGCTTGCGGGCATCCTCAAAAGCCAGACGATGTGCCGGCAGGTCGCCCTCGACAACCTGCACCTCGCAGTTGGCATCCATGCTGGCGGGTAAGGTGAGGTGGTCGGTCGAGACCATGACGCGGCAGCCGGCGGCCGCGGCAGCGCGGACGTTTTCCTCAAACGAGGCATGTCCGTCCGAAAACAAGGTGTGGGTGTGGCAATCGACCAGCGGGCAAGCAGACATGGCGACTCCTTTGCATTTGGCGAAACCGCTCCATTGTAATGGCGCGGCCCCCGATGCGACGAGCGCACCGGGGGCCGAAATCGACTGGAAAGGGTGCGCGGTGCGGCCTCGCTTGCGCTCTCAAAACATGTACATCAGCCTCCAAAAGCTGCAGAAAATGACATGTTTGGAGGCTGATGTACATGTTTGGATAGGAGCGAGGGCGGCGACGGACGAAAGTCACGCCTGTGCCACGTCCGATGTGCTAGCGTTTGGATGAACAAAACGAGCCCGCGCGGAAAGGATCCGGACCGTATGCAATGCGATAGCACATCCCCGCTGTCCCGTGAGACCGATGCGCCCGAGACCATCGTCAAGCTGGAATGCGATATCGACGACGCGTCGCCCGAGGTGCTCGCCTACGCTGCCGACCGCCTGCGCGAGGCGGGTGCGCGCGAGGTGCATTGGCTGCCCCTCTATTGCAAGAAAGGCCGTCCCAGTTGGCAGCTACAGGTAATCTGTGCTCACGAGGATATCGAGCGCCTGCAGACGATTATCTTTTTGGAAACCACGACCAACGGCATTCGTCGCCAGGTCATGGAGCGCGTTTGCCTGCCACGCCGCTTTGAGCGCGTAACGACGCTATGGGGCGAGGTGTCCGTCAAGGTGGCAACCCTGCCCGACGGCAGCGAGCGTGCAGCGCCCGAGTACGAGGACTGCGCCCGCCTTGCTCGCGAGCATAACGTGCCGCTCCAGCGCGTGATGCAGGCGGCGCAAGCCGCGGCTTTGCAATTTGAGTGACACCGTCGGCGACGCGCCACACCCACCCCATCAACCTCACCGAAAGGACCACCATGAAATACCTCATCGCCTCCGACATCCACGGCTCGGCATACTGGGCCGAGCGCCTGGTCGCCGACATCGAATCCGAGCAGCCCGACCGCATCGTGCTGCTGGGCGACCTGCTCTACCACGGTCCGCGCAACGACCTGCCGCGCGATTACGCCCCCAAGCGCGTTATCCCGCTGCTCAACGCCCTGGCCGACCGCATCATCGCGGTGCGCGGCAACTGCGATGCCGAGGTCGACCAGATGGTCCTCGACTTTCCCGTCATGGCCGACTACGCCACGCTGTTTGACGAGACCGGCCGCGAGCTGTTCCTGACGCACGGCCATGTCTTTGGCGCCGGCATGCACAACAGCGTCGACCACGCGCCCGCGCTGCCCGAGGGCTCCGCGCTCGTCTACGGTCATACGCACATCAAGGTCAACGAGGAAAGTGCCGCGCACCCGGGCCTGTGGCTCTTCAACCCCGGCAGTGTGAGCATTCCCAAGGACGGCACGCACAGCTACGGCATCTACGAGGGCGGTGCGTTCCGCCACGTGATCCTGGAGGAGGAATAACCATGGCGCAGCATATGGCTCAGCAAAATGCCGAGGGCTCGCGCGATCTGTCCACGCTGATAGACGCGTCGGCCGAGCTGCAGCATCTGGTGCAGACCATCTGGCGTCTGCGTCAGCCCGATGGCTGCCCGTGGGACCGCGAACAGACACACCGCAGCATCGGCAAGAACATGATCGAGGAGGCCTACGAGGCACTCGACTGCATCGAGGCGGACGACGCGGTTCACCTACGCGAGGAGCTGGGCGACGTGCTCATGCAGGTCGTGCTGCATGCGCAGATCGCGGCGGATGCCGGCGAGTTTACGCTGGCCGACGTGGCGCGCGATATCGACGCCAAACTCATTCGCCGTCATCCGCACGTGTTTGGCGATGTGGATGCCGACAGCTCCGACGAGGTACTCAAGATTTGGGACGAGGTTAAGCTTGCCGAGAGGGCTGCCAAGGACAAGGCCGTGGCGGCAGGCGAGGCTGCGCCCGAGGGCCTGCTCGACGGCGTGCCCACGCATCTGCCGGCGCTGATGCAGGCTCAGAAGGTGTCGCGCAAGGCGGCTGCCGTGGGCTTTGAGTGGGAGACGGTCCAGGATGTGTGGGACGAGGTTGCCGAGGAGCGTGCCGAGTTTGAGGCCGAGGCCCCTGGCTCGCCCGAGCGCGAAATGGAGTTTGGCGACCTGCTCTTTGCCCTGGTCAACGTTGCACGCAAAGAGGGTATCGACGCCGAGAGCGCCCTGCGCGCGAGCACGGCAAAGTTCCGCCGCCGTTGGGCTGCGATGGAGGCCGCCGTGCACGAGGCGGGCGATGACCTCGCCGCCTGCTCAACCGCTCAACTCAACGACCTGTGGGACCAAGCAAAAGCAAGCGAGTGAGGCCTGCGTCTCTCACGGCATCCATTCGTAGAGAGGTCTCTACAAGCAAAAAGCCATATACAACGGAAGATGCGCCAGCTGCGCTTCGGCATCCCACTCGAGTTGCTTAGGGTGCAACACGTAGGCCGTCCCAATCTTCTTGTTAAAGCGCGCGCGGAATCGGTCGAGGGAGATGGTTCCGTATCTGCGTGGCGACTTAACTTCGATGGGGCTGATGCGCGGCTTTCCGGCGGCATTGACATAGGGTCGGGTAACGAGGAAGTCGATTTCCATGCGCTCCTCCCCCTCCTTCTTTCCGCTTTGGGAATAAAAGAAGAGCCTGTGCCCATTGGCCTTTAGAGATTGGGCAACGTAGTTTTCGGTAAGCATTCCTTCGTTCAATCCGATGTCGCCGCGAAGCACGGCCCTGTAAACGTCTTCATCGGTATCGTTGTTGTCAGAAAAGGCAAGCGTTACAAGCAGGCCGGTGTCTGCCATGTAGCACTTGAGGGCCGTTTGCTCCATGCTGAGTGAAAGGCCCACGCTCGGTTCGCTTGCGGCATAGCAGATATTGGCAATTCGCGCGTCTGCCAGCCAAAAGAAAGCTTCTTCGTAGGTGCGCATGCGTGCGTTTTTATCAAGTGAGGAAAGCTTGAATCGTTTTTCGTGCCTAGAGAGCTGACCCGGGATGCCATCGAGTACGGAGACGACTTTGAATTCGTAACCGGTTGCAAAACGAGAGATATCGTTGCGATAGAGCTGGACGATTCGGCGCTTCGAAGCGTCGACGGGCGCAAAAGCGCGCTGTTCAACATAGATGGATACCGGCTCAGGCATGCCGCCTACAAGCATGTATTCGCGCATAAGGGAGAGCGCTCTGCGATGTAGGGCATCGGGGAGCGGCTTCATCTTGTTAAAACTCATGCGAATGAGATCGGCCAGCCCCTTTTCGTCCATGCCCCAAAGAAACTCCTCAAAGTCGAGGGGCTCAAGTTCCAGAGACTCTTCCTCGGATGGGATGACGATATCTTTAATGTTCTGCTTGATGCTGAGCAGGGATCCAGTTTCGATGTAGTCGTAACGCCCGTCTGCAACGAGATACTTGATGAGTCCGCGTGCTTGCGGGTACATCTGGACCTCGTCAAAGACGATAAGCGTCTCGTGTTCATAGAGTTTGACGTTATAGAAAACCGAGAGATAGAGGAAGAGCGAGTCGAAGTCAGTGCGATAGTCCTCAAAATATTGCTTAACTTCGGCAGGTGCTTGAAAGAAATCAATGACAAGGCAGGACTTGTATTCGGTTTCTCCAAACGTGCGGGCAAGCGTGCTCTTGCCGACGCGGCGGGCTCCTTCAATAAGAAGTGCTGTTTTACCAGCGCTTTCATGCTTCCACTTTAGTAGTTTGTCATAGGCTTTTCGTTTAAGCATGGCTACCTCGTGCACGATATCCAGAACTTTTATAACCTGATTATGCACGATATCCAGAACTTCAGACCTTTAGATTTGCACGATATCCAGAACTTTGCACGATGTAAAAGCACATTACTGGCTCTTTCATTCGCAAGCCAGGTAAAGACGGTATGCCGATAGAAGAATTTAATGGGGGGCGACCTCTAGAGATGAATGCTCGGTGCAAAAATAAGCGCCCCAAAGAATGATTTCTCCAATTCATATGTATCCATCGGCTAACTTAGGGCATAATGCAAAAAGTGCGACATGGCTAACTTACGGAGGCGCACCGACGGTGCACGGTCAGCCGGTCGCTTGCATCCACTACGTTTCCAAGTGAGAGGGAGACAACATGAGTGACATTTTGGACGTCTACGGTCGTGAGGTGCTCGACAGCCGCGGCAACCCCACCGTCGAGGTCGAGGTCGTGCTCGAGGATGGCAGCTTCGGTCGCGCGATGGTGCCTTCGGGCGCTTCGACCGGCGCCTTTGAGGCATGTGAACTGCGCGACGGCGACAAGGGTCGCTACCTGGGCAAGGGCGTTTCGCAGGCCGTCGAGCACGTCAACAACGAGTGCGCCAACGCCGTCGTGGGCCTCGATGCCTTCGATCAGCGTGCCATTGACGCCGCACTGATTGCCGCCGACGGTACACCCAACAAAACCAAGCTCGGTGCCAACGCCATTCTGGGCGTGTCGCTGGCCGTTGCCCGCGCTGCGGCAGAGTCGGCGGGCCTGTCGCTGTACCAGTACCTGGGCGGCGTCAACGCCCACCTGCTGCCCACGCCCATGATGAACATCCTCAACGGTGGCGCGCATGCCGACAACAACGTTGACTTCCAGGAGTTCATGATTATGCCGGTGGGCGCCCCGAGCTTTGCCGAGGGCCTGCGCTGGTGCGCCGAGGTCTACCACACCCTCAAGGGCGTGCTGCACGAGGCCGGCCTGGGCGGCGGCGTGGGCGACGAGGGCGGTTTCGCGCCCAACCTCAAAACCAATGCCGAGCCGTTCGAGTACATTACCAAGGCCGTGGAGAAGGCTGGCTTTAAGCCCGGCGTCGACTTCATGTACGCCATGGACCCGGCATCGACCGAGTTCTACAACGCCGAGACCGGTATGTACGAGCTCAAGGGCGAGGGTGTTGAGTACACGAGCGCCCAGATGGTCGATTATTGGGAGAAGCTCGTCGACACCTATCCCATCATCTCCATCGAGGACGGCATGGCCGAGGAGGACTGGGACGGCTGGGTCGAGCTCACCCGCCGCATTGGCAATAAGGTGCAGCTGGTGGGCGACGACTTGTTCGTCACCAACACCGAGCGCCTTAAGAAGGGCATCGAGCTGGGCGCCGCCAACGCGATCCTGGTCAAGGTCAACCAGATCGGTACGCTCACCGAGTCGCTCGAGGCCATCGAGACCGCTAAGGAGGCCGGCTACGCCTGCATCGTGAGCCACCGTTCCGGTGAGACCGAGGACTCCACGATCGCCGACCTGGTTGTGGGTGTTAACGCCGGCCAGATCAAGTCGGGCGCCCCGTGCCGCAGCGACCGTATCGCCAAGTACAACCAGCTCATCCGCATCGAGGACGAGCTCGAGGGCAGCGCGCGCTACGCCGGCAAATCTGCGTTCTACAACATTCGCTAGACAGCGGCGTGTGTGGGGGCGGGGCTGACTCGGATTCGTCTCGCTTCCGCCGGGCACTGCTGAGCACCATTGGGCGCTGGGCCATACGGCTCAGCGCCTTTTTTATGTCGAGCAAAGGCTGGCGAAGGCAATGCGGGCGCTCGTGCTATAACTAAAAGACTTAGCGCAAACAAACCTCAACCGCACAAGGCGCACATGGATCAGATTTACGACAACAGGTATTATTCCGCCGGTTCGCGCGAGCCGTCGCCTCGCCGCGCGGGTACCGTGCAGCTCGGCGGATCCGACTACGCCGGCGTCGATCGACGCGCACAGCGTCCGACAAGTGCCTCACACCCCCGTGCTCAAATGAATATGCCGACGGACTGCCCGTCACGTTCGGCGCGCCCGACGCATGCTTCGCGTACGCAGCGCCCCTCGGATCAAACACACGAAAAGTCGACCAGGCCCTCGAACCGTCTTTCGGGCTCGGACTTCATGCACTACGCCAACGACAACGCGGTGGTCAAGGCGATCTACGACTTTACCCATGGACCCCAGCGCGGGCTGTTTATTGGCATTGTCGTCGTTCTGGTACTCGTGAGCCTGTACTTTCCCGTGCGCGACCTCTACGTCGCCAAACGCTCGAACGATATTTTGGCCAAGCAAGTAGAGATCCGCCAGCAGTACAACGACGAGCTGCAGAAAAGCGTCGACAAACTGCTCTCGGAGGAGGGCATTAAAGACGCGGCGACCGAGGACCTGGGCCTGGTGATGCCCGGCGAGACCAAGATTGACGTGCTAGGCCTGGACGACGATTCGGACGCGTCGTCGAGCAAAAAGTCTTCGAACGCCAAGAAGGCCAGCGAAGTCGTCAAAGAGATCGAAGAGGTCGGCAAGGACGTGCCGTGGTACATCCAGGCGCTCGACATACTGTTTGGGTTTAACGGTGTCGAGGGCCAGACGGTCGTGTCCAACGGCAAATAGCGCCCGGAGGGGAGCCCGCAATGGCAGATTGCAAACGATATAAGGTGGCGGCGATCGACCTGGGAACGGTGTCGTCGCGCCTAGTGTTGGCCCAGGTCGAGGGCGGGGCGATCGTGGAATCGTCCAAGCATACCGAGATTACCGACTTGGGCGAGGGCGTGGATGCGACGGGGCGCTTTTGCGAGGCGGCCGTTGAGCGCGTGCTCGCTGCGTGCCGAATGTTTGTGGACGAGGCCCGTGCCTTTGGGGCCGCGTGCATCTGCACCACGTGCACGAGTGCCGCGCGTGATGCGTCCAATGCCACGCTACTGCTGGACGGCCTGCGCGAGCTGGGGCTCGAGCCGCAGGTGATTCCGGGCGAGGTCGAGGCGCGCCTGACGTTTTTTGGCGTGGCACACGACTTTGCGGGCGAACGCATCATCGTTGCCGATTCGGGCGGCGGATCCACGGAGCTCGCGACGGGCGTCTATGCACCGGAGCGCGGCATCTTCGCTCTGGAGGGAACGCGCTCGCTGGATATCGGTTGCCGCCGCGTGACCGAGCGGTTTTTCTCGGCGCTGCCGCCGTCAACGGACGAGCTTGCGGCTGCTGCCGGCTGGGCAAACGAGCAGTTTGCGGGCTATTTTGAGAGCCTGCCTGTCGACTTTGAGCGCGCCGAGCGCCTGGTGGCGGTGGGTGGTACCGTCACTACGCTCGTGGCACTCGTTCACGAGCTTGAGCCGTATGATTCGAGCTTTGTGCACCTGCGCGAGCTTTCGCTGGAGCAGGTTTCGGCCGCTATCGAGCGCATGTCCGCGCTGGATGCTGCGGGCATTGCCGCGTTACCGGGCGTGCAGCCCAAGCGCGCGGGCGTGATCTTGGCAGGTGCCGTGGTGATTCGCGAGCTTATGCGAGCCGGCGGCTACGACACGCTCACCGTAAGCGAGAACAGCCTGCTTGCCGGCATGGCCGCCACCATCAACGAGGTTCTCGACGGCGAAGCCCCCACCATCGCCTGGACCCCCAGCCTCAGCGCCTTCCAAGAGTAGTTTTTTGGGACGGTGCTTTTTAACTGCATCGCCCACTCGAGACTTTCCGCGAATGAGTTTTCTGGGACGCGTCTCTATAGTTTTGTCAACCTCGTGCTTCGCGCCATTTCGGCATGACGCATCCGGACGCCCGACGTCCCGCTTCCCCTTCGGCTGATCCCGCCGCCCGCCAGGCCGCGCACGTCGACCATTGGGACACGAGGCGAAGGCGGGTTAAACTGAAAGGACTGACCCCAGAGGAGTTCCGGAGCCAGTCCTTCGCGGCGTAGTCTTTATTTAAGCCGTCCAAGTTTTGGGATGCAGTTCACCATGCGTGCCTCCGTTTCTCGGGATCGGAATCCCGGGTCGCGAGACTTACACAGACAATTTTACTCAAACGTGCCGGTCTCAAAGTCCTCGCTAGGGGTTAATCCGGTGCAGATGGCATCGTCCTTACCGAATTCGACAACTTCCATAGCGGGCGCATCGTACTGATTCTCAGACATTTTCAAGCCTCCTTTCCTCCTGTAATCTTGCAATGCGATTTTTAGTCTAATTCTGTGACGACTGGCGGTCAACAAGGGGGCTGACATGCGGAAATCCCTACATATACTGTACCTATGGTAACTTTTATCGGATTCGTGAATGATGGCTTTCCGCCTGGGGTCATGTGGCATATTCCGTTGTGTTTGCCAGTACCATCCCCACCAGATGGGGGTAATATGCCTGCTATGGGTTGTTCCGATATGCTGACAGGGCGGTTATCATAGGAATTCCTGCTGCCATTGCTGGCTATCTGAACAGACCGGAAAGACGACGACATTGCTTGAAAGTACCGTTTGCCAAATCATCCGTTCGGCGTTCTCCGAAGACGGGCCGCTGAAGTTGCCGGAAGGCCTTGAGCCTTCGGTTGTGTATGCCGAGCTGCAGGCCCAGGCCATCCCCGGGTTTGCGTTGTTGCCGGGCGGGCTGCTTGACGCCTGTGCTGACAACGCGCTTGCCGCCGCCTGGCTCAACCACGATCTTGGTCGTCGTGCTTTGTTTGGGCATTTGCTTGACGTGCAGGATGAGATGCTTTCCGTTTTGGAGGCAAAGGGTATCCCGACCGTCATCCTAAAAGGCGCGGCGGCGGGCATGTTGTATCCTGATCCGGGCTTGCGCTCCTATGGTGACATCGACTTCATGGTGTCTCCTGCCGATTTTAAGTGCGCCCGCGCTGCGTTGGTGGCCGCAGGTTTTGAGGACAAGGACGACGACGGCGTTTGCGATCACCACGTAGGGTTGGACAAGGACGGCGTGCGCCTGGAGCTTCATTGGGAGCCAAACGGCATTCCCCAGGACACGCCCGGTTTGAAGATCCTGTTCCAGGAGGCGCTCGGACACACGGAAGCAGCTTGCGTGCAGGGGCACAGTTTCCCCGTGTTCCCCCCCCATGGTCAACGGCGTCGTTTTGCTGCTTCATGCGCGCAAGCACCTGGCACTCGGGGGCTTGGGCTTCCGCCAGGTGATTGACTGGATGCTGTTTGCGAAGGCATATCTCGCCCATGATGGCTGGACGGAGTTTTGCGAGCTTTTGGGCGATGAGCGCATCAAGCGCACGGCAACGTGCCTCACGCGTTTCTGCCAGATATACCTGGGTCTTCCCGAGGAGGGCTTCGAATGGTGCGCCGAGGTGGAGCCCGCTGTTTGTGCCGATCTGCTCGAGCATGTGATGCTGCTGGGTAATTTCGGTAAGAAGATCAAGGGTAAGACCGGTGCCACAGCGCTATCGGGAATCCGAGGCCCCGTCGGCTTTTTCAGGTATCTCCAAAGAGGCGGCATATGCAACTGGAAAGCCGCGCGCAAGCATGCGCTGCTGCGTCCTTTCGCCTGGGTGTACCAAGCAGGGCGGTGCGTTCGCGTGATTTTGACGCGCAAGGACATCGCGGGTAGCGTGCGTTTCGATATGGAGGAAACCGCCCGGCGCCGCAACCTCGGTTCGGAGATGGGGCTGTATGATCGCTGATAGCGAAGCGGTTCCCGTAACCAAAAGCACATTCAAGGAAGTGCTCGCCCGCGACGGCGTGCTCGTGTACCGCACGCGCGGCGTGTCCATGGAGCCTATGCTGCGGCAGGGTCGCGACCTTGTGACCATCAGGGCGGCAAAGCCCGGCGAGCGTTTCCGCGAGAACGATGTGGTGCTGTATTACCA
>OIWO01002495.1_pt1 | contig 11861 bp, 10 predicted proteins | sample 1587641 | NCBI WGS metagenome assembly OIWO01 (sample SAMEA3888924, study PRJEB22519) | human gut metagenome | biome: human gut; feature: human-associated habitat; material: faeces | place: Denmark | collected 2010
TCCACAACATAAAACCGATGCACAAGGCTCCCTGCACAGACAGTGCTGCTTTTACAATGACCGTATCCGCGTGGTCCTGAAACAGATAGAGCATTCCCTCTTTTTTCGCGGATGGGAACGATACGACTCCAATCCCGCTTAACACCCTCGCAAGTACAAATCCTGCACATACAACCTGTAATATGTTTTTATCCGTAATCTCTGAAAATGCCCCCATATAGATCAATCCATACACCGCTAACATGATCACGGCAAATGCCCCGATATGGGAATCCTTTAAAATCTCTAATTTCCGCTCTTTCGGTTGGTAGGAATGAAATGCATCCATTGTATCCATAAAACCATCCACATGGAAACCACCGGTCAAAAGCAGGGGGATTGCTGTGCCGATGAACACATAACACAGATTTCTGATCCCGAACCGGTCGCAAAGCAGCCGCCAGAAATAGAGACAGAGCCCTATCACAATACCAATCCATGGAAAAAAGCAGAGTACATGCTTCATATCTTCTTCCTTCCACTCAAACTGTGGCATGGGAATTTTTGAATACATCGAAAATGCGATGATGATTGACTTTAAAATATGCATGTTACTTTCCTCCCTTTATCACAAGTGGGATTCCCACGACTACTTCTATCACTTCATCTGCCATGTCCGCTAACTTTTCATTAATGCTTCCGATCGCCCGAAGGTATTCCATCGTACCCTCTTCATAAGCAATCCCGTCTTCAAATACATTATTGGTTACGATCACGAAATGTCCTGCCTTTTGTTTCAGGCTCTGGATCCCTTCTACCACAAAATCCGTAACTTCCGTATAACTTCTTGTTTGTTTCTTAGTATCTTCACTCAAAAACATCTCATTGGCAGTCAGATTCGAGATACACTCTAATAAAACACTGCTCCCTGCCTTAATCTTTGGCAATGTCTTTTCGATTTCTATGGGCTGTTCGATCGTCAAAAAGCCTTTATTTTTTCGAAGTCTTTGATGCCTTGCGACCTTTTTCTTTCCTTCCTCGTCAAAAACCTGCATCGTTGCAAGATAGTATTTGTTGCCCTTACCGGCAATTCTCTCAATATATTCCTCTGCATAGGCGGACTTACCGCTTCCGCTTCCTCCAATAATTAATACCATCATAACTTATCAAACCTCTGATACTGTTCTACCTGAATATCAAAAAAAGTCGTTTCTGCATGATAGACACGCAATGTCATATCTAAAAGCGGGAACATCATTACTGCTCCGGTTCCCTCCCCCAATGCCATGTGAACATTCAAAACTGCCTCTTTTTCTAATGCCTTTAACAAAAACTTAGCCGCCGGTTCTTTGCCCTGATGTGACGTCAGCAAATATTCTTTCGTTCCCGGTGCGATTTTTTCTGCCGTCAAAGCTGCCACCAGACTGATGACACCGTCTAAGACAATCGGTATCCGATAAATCGCTCCTCCAATGCAGACACCTACAAGTCCGGCAATATCCAGACCACCTACCGTCTCTAAAATGGTAAATGCATCTTTTTCATACAAGTCATATTTCCGGATTGCCTCTCCGATAACTTCCTGCTTATGCAACAGTCCCTTTTCACTGAGTCCTGCTCCTTTTCCTGTAACAAGCGGAACTTCGCATTTTAAAAGTGCCGCTGCCATAGCACTGCTGGTCGTTGTATTGCCAATCCCCATCTCTCCGGTTGCCAGTATCCGGTATCCTTCCCCTTTTAAGGTACGCACCAATTCCATTCCAACCGCCATGGCACGAACAGTTTCCTCTTCCGTCATTGCCGGTTCTTTTAAAAAATTCCTTGTGCCACATCGGATTTTTTTATTTAAGACACCGTGAATCTCCTCCCGGTTCTGTATACCGATATCCACCGGTATGATATCGGCTCCTGCCACTTCCGCCATTTGACATACGCTCGAATGTCTGCCTGCTATGGATCTTGCAACTGCCGCTGTAACCTCCTGCCCGGACTGGCTGATGTTTTCCTCTACGATGCCATTGTCTGCACACAGGATCAGCACGGCTTTTTTAGAAATATCGATCTTTTCCTCTCCGGTAATTGCTCCGATCTGAGCAGTCAGCGCCTCAAAACTTCCAAGCCCGTCTATCGGTTTGGCGATCGCATCCCAATTATGAAGTACCTGCTTTCGTACCTCTTCCATCGGTTTTGGGATGGAAATCTGCTCTAATTCTTCTTTTGTGTACTTATTCCAGATGGGCTTCTCTAAGCATTCCATAGATTTCCTCCATATTCAGATACTCCCTTAAGGTATCTGCCAACTGATCATACTGCCGCTCTTTAAAGGCGTGATAATCTTCTGACATTCCCTCTTTGATGGTAACTCCTTTTTTCTCGGCTAATGCCTGCACGATCCGATCTGCGATATTTCCGGTATCAAACAGTCCGTGGATATAGGAACCATAGACATTCGGATCCTTTCCGGTAACTACTACCTCACACGCTGTCTGACCTGATTTTTTCTGTTCCGGCTCATATTCCAATTCTTTTTCTTTGCCCTCTTTTATCCAAGTAGTCTGCCCCATATGAATCTCATATCCTTCAAATGCACATGAAGAGATCGGATACAGGATTCCCGGTAGCATATTGATGTTTCCCTTTGTCTGACAGTGTTTCTTTTCTTTTTGGAGTACCGTCAGAACCGGCAGCAGCTCCATACCGCGGATATTTCCTCCCTCTTCCACTCCGGCAGGATCGCGTATTTCAAACCCTAACATCTGATAACCGCCACAAATCCCAAAGACCGGAACTTCCTCTGACCGTTGTTTGATTGCTGCCTCTAAACCGTTTTGCCGCATCCATTTTAAATCTCCCATTGTATTTTTGCTTCCCGGTAAAAAAATCAGATCCGGATGCTGCAATTCTCTGACCGAAGTGACATAACGCACCGACACTCCCGGTATCTGCTCAAACACATGAAAATCCGTAAAATTAGAGATTCTCGGATAATGGATCACCGCAATGTCAATCAGTCCCACTTCTTTTTCTAAAAAGCGTTCACTCAGACTGTCCTCATCCTCTAATGACAATTCCATATAAGGAACCACTCCTGTCACCGGTACATTGCCCCGTTCCTCTAACATTTGGATTCCGGGTTCTAAGATCGATGCATCCCCGCGGAATTTGTTGATGATCAGTCCTTTCACACGTTCCCGCTCGTTATCTGTTAACAGCATTAATGTCCCTAATAACTGTGCAAAGACACCACCTCTGTCAATATCCCCAACTAACAGTACCGGAGCATCCACCATTTCTGCCAGTCCCATATTCACAATATCATTCTCTTTTAAGTTAATCTCCGCCGGACTTCCTGCACCTTCTATCACAATGATGTCCGCAAAGGATTCTAATTTATTAAATGCTCTTTTAATATCCGGTATCAATTCCCGTTTATATGCAAAATAATCTCTTGCACTCATGTTTCCTAAAACTTCGCCGTTTACGATCACTTGGGAGCCGATATGGTTGGTGGGTTTTAATAAGATCGGGTTCATACAGACCATCGGAGAGATGCCTGCCGCCTCTGCCTGCATGACCTGTGCCCTTCCCATCTCTAACCCTTCTTTTGTCACAAAGGAATTGAGTGCCATGTTCTGGGATTTAAAAGGAGCTACACGGTAACCGTCCTGTCGAAAAATCCGGCACAAGCCTGCTACTAACAGACTCTTTCCCGCATTGGACATCGTTCCCTGTACCATGATTACTTTTGCCATCTTTTTCTGCCTTTCTGCTCTATCTTCCTGTTTCTATCTGCTTTTTACAGCTTTTCGCATAATCGAATAATGCCTGATTCTCATGCTCTAATGTTCCGAAATGTTCTCTACAGCAGATCACACGTTCACAGGCATTGATACATTGTTTTGCCTCTGTAAGTGCCGTCTCTGTAATCGGTTCAAATGCTGCCGTCCCGATCACCTTTGCCGCTAAAGCCTTTGCGACCGGATAGTCCAGATCATTTTGAAATAAAATCCCTGTTGCAAAAGGAATCCCTTCCCGTTGCAGTCTGCGATAAGTATTCCGCCCACTTCCGTTGCCTGCGATCACAAACACCTCAGGTTTTCCTTTGACCGGTTCTAATTCCATACTTTCGCTCCGCTCATCAAAGCTGCCTGTTTCGATAGAAAATAATTTTTCGATATATCCCTCTTTAAAAATCTCCTGTGGAGTTCCAAAACGTTCCACACAGCTTCCATTGACACAGAGGATCTTATCTGAGACTTTTGCCGCCAGTTCTAACTCATGCAAAGACATCACCACTGTGAGTTCCTTTTTCTTTCGCATTTCCTGCAGGATAGACAAAAAATCTAATTTATATTTAATATCTAAATAGGAAGTTGGTTCATCTAAGATAATGATCTCCGGCTCCTGGCAGATAGCACGGGCAAGCATCACCCTCTGCCTCTGTCCGTCGCTGATCTTTGAAAAATCTTTATTTTTTAAAGTTGTCACATGAACCAGTTCCATAGCTTCTGCCACTGCCTGTCTGTCTGTATCAGAAAGAATCCCGAACTTTCCGGTATAGGGATATCTTCCGGTCGCCACCACTTCCTCACAGGTCATCATCTCGGTACGCAATTTTTCGGTTAAAACGACTGCCATATTCTGCGACAGTTCATTTCCGGACATCTGCCCGATATTCTCCTCTCCTAAATAGACCGTACCGCCCAATAATGCAAGCTGTTTTGTGATACTCTTTAGGATGGTCGATTTTCCTGCCCCGTTTGGCCCTATCAGTGTCAGAATCTCTCCTTTTTCCAAACAGATCTCTATATTTTCGATCAGTGGCTGTTTGCCATATCCGACGCTCAGTTTTTCTGCTTTAAAATAATACTTTTTCACGCCATCTTCTCCTTGTTACGTCTTACCATGATCCACAGTACAACCGGCGCACCAAAGATTGCCGTGACGGTACTGATACTCAGTTCCGTCGGTGCAAACATCGTCCTTGCTAACAGATCACAAAACAGACAGAATACACTGCCCCCTAAAAAACAGGCAGGTATCATCCAGATTGGTTTTGCCGTACCTAAAAGGCTCTTTACTAAATGCGGTGCTGCAATTCCGACAAAGGAGATTGGTCCTGCAAAAGCTACGATACAGGCGGATAGAATACTCGATAACAGAACCATGGCTATGCGAAGCAGCCGGATATCCACACCTAAATTTCTTGCATAGACTTCCCCTAACTGATAGGCACTCAATGGTTTTGCCATCAAAAACACCAGAAAAAAAGTCACAGCCACCACACCGGTCATAACCGCTACATTTCCCCATGTCATTCCCGAAAAACTTCCCCTCGACCAGTTGTGCAGATTGACGATCTCTGCATCACTTGCAAAGGTTATCACCAGTTCCGTAATGGCAGAGCAGATATATCCGATCATCACTCCGCTTACCACTAGCATAGACATGTTATGGACTCTGCGTGACATTAAAAGCACAAATCCCATAGAGATCATTGCCCCGACAAATGCTGCTGCGATCAATGCCCAGGAAGTGATCTTTACTGCCTGTCCCATCAGAAATACCATGACGAGTGCCACCACCATTTTTGCACCGGAAGAGATTCCTAACACAAACGGTCCTGCGATCGGATTGTGAAAAAAAGTCTGCAACAGATACCCTGCAAGTGCCAAAGCACCACCTAAGATCATAGCCGCTAAAGTTCTTGGCATTCGGATATCCCAAAGGATCCTGGAATTTTCAATTTTTTCTCCCCGGATGGATGCAAAAATATCTGCTAGCGGGATTCTGACGGTTCCAACACAGATATTCCACCCCACCAATGCCACAACGCTAACTCCTAACAGGAAAAGCACTATGATATATCTGACTTTTTTACTCTGCTGCATCATATAACTCCTCTATTTTCTATTTCAATTGAAAAAGATATTTCATCTTCTGTTCGTTTTCTCCTAAAAGCATGGAATGGATGTCCTGCATCAGATATCCCATCGACATGGACTGCTGATACATATCATTGGTGGTACACCATACATCTCCATTCTTTACCGCCTTAAAATCCTTTAAAACCTCACATTTGTCCAACAATTCTTCGATGGAAGATACTCCACCGTCTATGGTGCTGTTATAGATCAGATAATCTGCATCTTTCGCACCCTGATAAAAATCTTCGATCTGCATATTCACGGTCGAACGTGCACCTTCCTCATCGCCCAGATCTTCAAAGATATATTTTCCTCCTGCAAGTTCGATCATCTTTGGAATATAATCCGAGCTCTGCCGCACCTGTACTAATCCGTTTGAAGTGATATAGAAAAATGCTACGGTCTTATCCGTTTTTTCATCGGCTGTTACTTTCTTTAAAATATCCTTTTGTTTTTCAAAGATTTTTTCTGCCTCTTTTTCTTTTCCAAGCAATGTCCCGAAAAATCTGACCCATTCCACTCTGCCTAACGGATGTTTTTCATAACTTGAATATTCGATCATGACCGGAATGCCAAAATCTTCTAACATTTCTCTGACCTCCGGTGTATGGGAGATCATCATATTCTCGATCGCAAGCGTACATTTTTGTGATACGATCTGTTCATAATCCGGTTTGCTGTATTTTCCGGCATATGAAATATCCCCTCTTGCCATCGCTTTTTTTGCTCCCTCAATATACCAGTCCTCTTCTTTTTGCGAAGAAAAACGGATGCTGTCTAACGCATCAAGGTGGTCAAAAATATCCATGACAGAGGATGATACTAAATAGAGATTTTGGACCGGCTGCTGCATCACAATGATACCTTTTTCTAAATCTTTCGGTGCCTTTTTTCCCTCCGGTATGACTAAGATCTTTGTACCATCGGAAGTGGCAAGCAGCCGGTAACCGTCTTTGTAGTAATCTACGGAAAACTGTTTGGCATATTCTAACTCCATGCTGCTTTCGTATACCAGTTCGTCACTGATCCGGTCTTTCGCAGAATCGGAAGAAGGACTGCTACAGCCGCACAGCCCTAACAGTCCTGCTAAAAATAAACAGCATATTGCAATTACTTTTTTTCTTCCTTTCATATTCTCATCCTCTTATTCCACGGACTGTAACGTATCCGAGCGGAATGTCAGGGTATACTCGATCTCATGCGGTTTGCTCATCGCTACCGTATCACCGATAACGCTTACCGGCTCATCAAATGCCGAAACAGGGATTTCAAAGACAGAACCTCCTTCGGTACTGCTTGGCAGATACTTTGTTCCGTCTACGATCATATAATCATAGTTCGGACTATCCCACTGTACGGTTGCAGTAACTGCTCCGCCTTCTGCCTTAATCTTGACCGGTGAAAGGATCGTTGCTTTTCCACTGCCACCCTCAAACGTGATCTCCATGGTATAATTGCCGTCTTCAAGTGCACTGATCTCTGTTTTTGGACCTTCCTCTTCTACCGGTGTCGGATTGGTCACATAAACTTTATGATCATACCATTTTCCCTTTGTTCCGATCAGTGCAAGGTCAAATTCCTGATCTAATGCCTTTACCGGTACATCAAATCCATAGACTTCTTCCGTTGTACCATCACTGTAAGTTACCGTGTCTGTGGTTGGCTCTAACAGATTCTTCTTATCATTTTTTGCATTTTTCGCAAGTCCTACATACAGATTTACGATTTTTTTAGAGCGCAGTGAGACATGGATCGTCATCTCGCCGTCTTTTACGGTCAGAGTTCCCTTTCCGTCATATGCCTCATTGACCTGAAACATGCCATTGTCCGTAACAAAGTCCGCTTTGTATACACCGTCGGCAAGCTCCGCTTCTTTCTGCTCTTCTTTTTCTTCTTTCTCTTTTTGATCTGTGTCTTTCTGATCTGTCTGTTCCACAGATGTTTCTGTTTTTTTCTGGGTATCTGTTCCATTGCCGGAGCATCCATTAAGAATTGTGGATGCTGCCAGCATGATGGTCAATATCGCAACTGTAATACTTTTTTTCTTCATCGTATACTCCTGCTATTTCATTGCCTCTGCAGTATGATCTACATAGATCTGCTGGATGTCCTTGATCTCGCCAAGTCCTGTGATCTGTGTATCTACACTGTCAAATTTTCCGGACGCTTTGAACATGCTTAACCAGGAATCATCATCGTCTCCTGCCATATCATTGTTTGCATGATCTCCTGCTACGACCATTAACGGACGAAGAACTACTTTTTTATATCCTGCTTTTTCTACTGCATCAATAACAGATTCACAGGAAGTCTCTTCCGGCTCACCCTCTACGGTTCCGATAAATACATTGTCATAGCTAAGGTCTTTCATCTGTGTCTGCATCTGGCTGTAAGATACTTTTGCAGTATGGGATGAACCATGACCCATAAATACGAATGCTGTTCCGTCTTCTTTTGCTGCATCAAGGCTGTCATAGCCGGCATCTTTTACTGCTTCTGCTGTCAACGCTTTCGCTACGACTTCCTTATCGCTGTTTACAGCGTCTGCATCTGCTCCGACTTCTCCAAGAAGCGGTTCTGCAATTTTTACGGTTTCAAACTTGTCCTTATAGTTCTCTACCGCTTCCACTAATTCATCATATTCTGCACCATGCATTAAGTGTGTTGGCTGTACTACCAAATTCTTTACACCGTTGTCTACTGCACGCTCTAATGCCTGATCTACGTTATCAATTTTTTCTCCGTCACGCGCCTGTACATGGTTGATGATGATCTGTGCGGTAAATGCTCTTCTGACGGACCAGTCCGGATTTGCTTCCTGCAGAGCATCCTCTATTCCTTTGATGTCAGCAACACGGCTGTCATTAAAGGAGGTTCCAAAACTTACTGCTAAAATTTCATTTTCGCCAATATCATCCTGATTTCTGGCATCATCTTTAGATGCATCGCCGGTATCTCTTCCAAAATAATCCGGATCAGCATTTTCGCCCTCTACTAATTCTTTCTGGGCATCGGTCAGTGCATCCCATGCTTCCTTCGCTTCGGCACACTGCTCGTCTGTCTTATCGTTTCTTTCCTGTACATAAATGGCATCGATCAGTGCTGCAACCTTATCTGCGGCTTTTTTGTCCGCATCTTTATCGGATTCTGTATCCGCTTCTTTTTCTGTCTTGGCTGCTTTGTCACTTGTTGCCTCTTTGCTGCTTCCGCATCCTGTAATGCAGAATGCTCCCATCATAGTTGCCATCAATAATGCTACGACTCTTCTCTTCATGTTTCCTCCTTAGGGTGTTCGTTAGAATTTTCAGAGCAACCGGCTGCATCCTCGCGGAGCGTTTTTTTATAAAATTACAGAGTCATCCCCTGTAAAATTAAGATCAAAATAAAAACCCTCTGCCTGTACAGGTAAAGGGTTTATACGCAAAAGAAACGCATCAAAATTCCAAAACAGAAATTCTCATACATCAATATGTACAACCAGTTACTCGTGGCTTGAAACAAATGTTTCTGTACAGCACTCAGGCAGGTCTCCCGGCTTAAAGATCTCTGCATCCGTCATCTTCCCGGTTTCCCAGTGATATCTCGACTTCTGCTCCCTAATTACGGTGACGAGTTCGTACAGGATTTGCACCTGTTTCCCTTTTCACCGAAGCCAGCCATGAAAAGTATTGTCTGAAATACAAAATGACTGCTTCGACACCTGACTGCTATTTATTCAGTTTTTTCTTTGTGCCTGTGTATCACACAGCACATTCCGCCATCCGGCGAATCGCATTTATTGTAACATACTTCACCGGCTGTCGCAATGGTTCCAGCCGTATTCTGCCTAAGATTCTTCTAACTTCTTTCCTGCACATTTTGGTACAATGGAAAAATAATCTAAGATCGTTGCCGCAATATCGGCAAATGTATCCCGTGTGCCATAGTTCGTTCCCGCCTTGACCGGCTGGCCATACAGAATGAGTGGCGTATACTCTCTGGAGTGATCCGTAGATGGTGTACTAGGGTCACATCCGTGATCTGCAGTGATCATCAGGATATCCTCATCCCTCATTTTTTCTAATATCTCCGGCAGACGTTCATCAAAGTAAGTCAGTGCTTTTGCATAACCGTCCACATCATTCCGGTGTCCGTAGAGCATGTCATAGTCCACTAAATTGACAAAACAGATACCCTCAAAACCTCTTTCCATATACTCCAATGTCTTATTGATACCATCTTCATTTCCGGTAGTCCGTACGAATTCCGTAATACCCTTTCCTGCAAAAATATCATTGATCTTTCCAACGGCAAGTACGTCTAACCCTGCTTCTTTCATCTGATCCAACATCGTGACTGCCGGCGGTTCTAATGAAAAATCATGTCGGTTCGATGTTCTTGTGTAATTGCCGGATTCCCCGATAAACGGTCTTGCGATCACACGACCCACACCATGTTCCCCTGTCAGTATCTTTCTTGCGATCTTGCAGTACTCATAGAGCTGTTCTACCGGAACAACCTCTTCATGGGCTGCGATCTGAAAAACTGAATCTGCGGAAGTATATACGATCAGATCTCCGGTTCTTCGATGTTCATCTCCGTAATCTTTGATCACTTCCGTACCGGAATATGGTTTGTTACAAAGTACACCCCTTCCGGTCTGTTTTGAGAATTCCTCTAGGATTTCTTTTGGAAAGCCGTTCGGATAAGTCGGAAGTGGCGCTTTAGAAATAATTCCCGCAATCTCCCAGTGTCCGATGGTTGTATCCTTTCCTTTCGAGCTTTCCGTCATTCTTGCAAACGCTGCCGTTGGATGTTCCTCTTTGTCATTGACTGCCATTCCGTCAATGTTAAAATATCCTAATTTTTTCATATTTGGCATGGAAAAATACGGACTCTTAGAAACTGCAAGGATCGTGTTACTTCCTGCATCTCCATATTCTGCTGCATCCGGCATTTCTCCCATGCCCACACTGTCTAATACGATTAAAAATACCCGCTTCATTGGTGCCTCCTCCGAATTTTTCTATATAAAAATTATACGTTCTTTTCTAAGTATGGTCAAGAAATGATCCGAAATCTTCCGTCTACTTTTCTGTCTGTGTCTTTGCAGAGGAATCTACCGGAGTGATAATAATATTCTGTGCAGATACACCGGTTTTTCTCTTAACAATATCTTCCACCTGTGCCCGTTTTGCATCGGTTGCATCTTTTCCCATATCCAGTACGACATCGGCGGAATCATCCGTAATGCTGACTACAACGTTACTGAATCCCTTTGCCTCTAAAAGCATCTCTGCCGCTTCTTCCTTTTCAGCGGTGTCGGTCATTTTGACCATCTGCTCAATGGCAGACTGTCGGCTTGCCTCTTCTAATTCTTTGTTGTTGATGATCTCTAATAAAGATTCTTTGTTTTTAGACCGCACCTGTTCTCTCGACAGCTTTGCCTCTGCTGCAAAATTAACGGTCTCTGCACCGGTACTGGTTAAGACTGCTTCGCCCGGATTTGCCGACTCTGCTTCCTCTTCACTCATTCCTTCCGCAGAAGTCTCTGATGTCGCCTGTGATGCATCAGCTACCTCTTCTGATGCCTCTGTGTCCGTAAAAATCTCCTCGCTCTTGCTGTCTTCATCTGAAATCTCATATTCTTCTTTTACTTCTTTTTTGCTTGCCGTTTCCTTCGTATCGTTCTTTAAACCTGTGTTGCTGTAGCTGAGATAACCGGCTGCCGCGATCATCAGTGCTAATCCTGTAATGATGAGCTGATTCTTCTTAAATATTTTTTTCATGGATACCTCCTAATCCGCTTTCATTTTTACTATTTCTATTTTATGTGCCTCTATGGGAAATAATGCTATTACGATATCCTGTATTTTTTTCTTTACCGCCGGGTCTGTTGCTCCCTGCGCTACCACCACAACCCCTTCCACCGTACCTTCGTTTTCTTTATCCGATGCAAAACTTTTTGTGTCCTCT
>OIWO01002497.1_pt1 | contig 11860 bp, 9 predicted proteins | sample 1587641 | NCBI WGS metagenome assembly OIWO01 (sample SAMEA3888924, study PRJEB22519) | human gut metagenome | biome: human gut; feature: human-associated habitat; material: faeces | place: Denmark | collected 2010
GGTCCAAGTATATGACGCGTATCAAGCGTCCAAAACGTTTTCACACCCTTTCCGGCGGTAAACCGCAGGTCGAAGGTGCTGAAGACTACACCGATTCCGACGATTAATAAAAAGGGCGAAATGCCCTTTTTTTATGTCAGTAGTTTTTGCAAATGGATGAGCAAACGGTCAATCGCACGATAGCTAACTGCCTCCTGCAAATGCTGACGTGTGATAATGTCAGACTGATCAATATCAGCAATGGTTCGTGCAACTTTCAGTAACCGCTGCCAGGCACGAATCGATAACCCCAGATGGATCAGCGTTTCTTCCAACCACATCGCATCTTCGCTCTCAAGCTTGCAGTATTGGCGTATTTCCGGACTATCCAGCCAGGCATTCAGTTTATTCTGCCGCTTAAATTGGCGCTCTCTGGCGGCCATTACGCGTTGTTTAACGGTGGTGCTGCTTTCTCCCGGCACTACCGTTTTACTCAAAATTCCGGGGGGCGGTAATGGGATCTCCAGTGAGAGATCGAAGCGGTCGAGAAAGGGCCCCGAGAGCCGGTTGAGATAACGTAATGTCTGTTCTGGCGTGCAGCGGTTATGGTTTCCCTGATAATGTCCGGTAGGGCTGGGATTCATCGCCGCGACAAGCTGGAAACGGGCAGGATAGGTTATTTTTGCTCGTGTGCGTGAAAGATGGATCTGCCCGGATTCAATCGGCTCTCGCAAGGCATCCAGTGTACGCCGTTCAAATTCAGGTAGCTCATCAAGAAAAAGCACGCCGTTATGCGCCAACGAAATTTCACCTGGCCCTGGAATTGCACCACCGCCCACCATCGCAGTTAACGACGCACTGTGATGCGGTGAGCGGAACGGGCGCTGACGCCATTGTTTTTGTACTGATTCAGCATTTACCAGACTTAATATCGCTGCGCTCTCCAGTGCCTCTTCATTGCTTAAATCTGGCAAAAGGCCATTAATACGGCTGGCGAGCTTTGTTTTACCTGTTCCCGGCGGTCCAATCAGTAAAAGGTTGTGCCCGCCAGCGGCGGTAATTTCCAGTCCTCGCTTTCCTTGCTCCTGACCGACAACATCACTGAGATCATGTTGTAGCGCCCGGGATACTGCATCAGTTGGTTTCGGGCGTTCGAGAGCGTGCTTACCTTCCAGAAACGCACAGACAGCCTGCAGATGATCGGCTATCAGGCATCCTTCACCGTTAATTAGCCCCACTTCATCTTCGTTATCTTTCGCGACGATAATTTTTCTGCCCGACTTAATAGCTTCAGTTGCACTGGAGATTGCGCCAGGAACGCCACGCAGAGCGCCCGTAAGCGCCAGTTCTCCAACTAATTCATATTCATGCAACTTATTGGCTGTAAGCTGTTCTGAGGCCGCCAGCAACGCAATGGCGATAGGTAAATCATATCGTCCCCCTTCTTTTGGCAGATCGGCTGGAGCAAGGTTGATGGTGATTTTTTTCGCCGGATATTCATATCCGCTATTGATAATGGCGCTGCGCACGCGATCGCGAGCTTCTTTCACCGTTGTTTCTGGTAAGCCCACCATCGTTAAGCCGGGTAGACCTTTACTGATATGTACCTCAACAGTGATTGGGGGCGCATTTACTCCCAGGGCTGCGCGGGTATGAACAATTGACAGTGACATAAGCCCTCCTTGAGTCACCATTATGTGCATAAGATATCGCTGCTGTAGCCCGCTAATTCGTGAATTTTAGTGGCTGATTCCGGTTTATTTGTGCAAGTGAAGTTGAGTTGTTCTGGCGGTGGAATGATGCTCGCAAAAATGCAGCGGACAAAGGATGAACTACGAGGAAGGGAACAACATTTATACTGAAATTGAATTTTTTTCACTCACTATTTTCTTTTTAAAAAACAACAATTTCTATTGAAATTATTAAAGTCATCATAAAAATCGGCCAAAAAATATCTTGTGCTATTCGCAAAATCTATGGTAACTCTTTAGGCATTCCTTCGAACAAGATGCAAGAAAAGACAAAATGACAGCCCTTCTACGAGTGATTAGCCTGGTCGTGATTAGCGTGGTGGTGATTATTATCCCACCGTGCGGGGCTGCACTTGGACGAGGAAAGGCTTAGAAATCAAGCCTTAACGAACTAAGACCCCCGCACCGAAAGGTCCGGGGGTTTTTTTTGACCTTAAAAACATAACCGAGGAGCAGACAATGAATAACAGCACAAAATTCTGTTTCTCAAGATTCAGGACGGGGAACTAACTATGAATGGCGCGCAGTGGGTGGTACATGCTTTGCGGACACAGGGAGTCGACACAGTTTTTGGCTATCCGGGTGGCGCAATTATGCCGGTTTACGATGCACTGTATGACGGCGGCGTGGAGCACTTGCTGTGCCGACATGAACAGGGTGCGGCAATGGCGGCTATAGGCTATGCCCGCGCTACCGGCAAAACTGGCGTATGTATCGCCACGTCTGGTCCGGGCGCAACCAACCTGATAACCGGGCTTGCGGACGCGCTGTTAGATTCCATCCCTGTTGTTGCCATCACCGGTCAGGTGTCCGCACCGTTTATCGGCACCGACGCATTTCAGGAAGTGGATGTCCTGGGATTGTCGTTAGCCTGTACCAAACACAGCTTCCTGGTGCAGTCGCTGGAAGAGTTGCCGCGCATCATGGCTGAAGCATTCGACGTTGCCAGCTCAGGTCGTCCTGGTCCGGTTCTGGTCGATATCCCAAAAGATATCCAGCTAGCCAGCGGTGACCTGGAACCGTGGTTCACCACCGTTGAAAACGAAGTGACTTTCCCACATGCCGAAGTCGAGCAAGCGCGCCAGATGCTGGCAAAAGCGCAAAAACCGATGCTGTACGTTGGTGGTGGCGTGGGTATGGCGCAGGCAGTTCCCGCTCTGCGTGAATTTATCGCTGCCACAAAAATGCCTGCCACCTGTACGCTGAAAGGGCTGGGCGCAGTTGAAGCGGATTATCCGTACTATCTGGGCATGCTGGGAATGCACGGCACCAAAGCGGCGAACTTCGCGGTGCAGGAGTGCGATCTGCTGATCGCTGTGGGCGCACGTTTTGATGACCGGGTGACCGGCAAACTGAACACCTTCGCACCACACGCCAGTGTTATCCATATGGATATCGACCCGGCAGAAATGAACAAGCTGCGTCAGGCACATGTGGCATTACAGGGTGATTTAAATGCGCTGTTACCAGCATTACAGCAATCGTTAAATATCGATGAATGGCAGCAATACTGCGCACAAATGCGTAGTGAACATGCCTGGCGTTACGACCATCCCGGCGACACTATCTACGCGCCGTTGTTGTTAAAACAACTGTCGGATCGTAAACCTGCGGATTGCGTCGTGACCACAGATGTGGGGCAGCACCAGATGTGGGCTGCGCAACACATCGCCCACACTCGCCCGGAAAATTTCATCACCTCCAGCGGCTTAGGTACCATGGGTTTTGGTTTACCGGCGGCGGTTGGCGCACAAGTCGCGCGACCGAACGATACCGTTGTCTGTATCTCCGGTGACGGCTCTTTCATGATGAATGTGCAAGAGCTGGGCACCGTAAAACGCAAGCAGTTACCGTTGAAAATCGTCTTACTCGATAACCAACGGTTAGGGATGGTTCGACAATGGCAGCAACTGTTTTTCCAGGAACGATACAGCGAAACAACCCTTACCGATAACCCCGATTTTCTCATGTTAGCCAGCGCCTTCGGCATCCCTGGCCAACACATCACCCGTAAAGACCAGGTTGAAGCGGCACTCGACACCATGCTTTCGAGCCAGGGGCCATACCTGCTTCATGTCTCAATCGACGAACTTGAGAATGTCTGGCCGTTGGTGCCGCCCGGCGCCAGTAACTCTGAAATGCTGGAGAAATTATCATGATGCAACATCAGGTCGCTTTACAGGCACGTTTCAACCCGGAAACCTTAGAGCGCGTGCTGCGCGTTGTCCGCCACCGGGGTTTCCACATCTGCGCAATGAACATGGAAACCGCGCCGGACGCACAGAACATAAATATCGAATTGACCGTTGCCAGCCCGCGGCCCGTCGAATTACTGTTTAGTCAATTAAGCAAACTGGTCGACGTTGCCTGCGTCGAGATCCAGCAACCCACATCACAACAAATCCGCGCCTGAGCGCAAAGGAAGAAAAATGACGACGAAAAAAGCTGATTACATTTGGTTCAATGGCGAGATGGTTCCGTGGGGCGAAGCGAAAGTTCATGTGATGTCCCATGCGCTGCACTACGGTACCTCGGTATTCGAGGGGATCCGTTGCTACGACTCGCACAAAGGCCCGGTGGTGTTCCGTCATCGCGAACATATGCAGCGTCTGCATGATTCAGCCAAAATTTATCGTTTCCCGGTCTCCCAGAGCGTCGACGAATTGATGGAAGCCTGCCGCGAAGTCATTCGAACCAATAATCTGACCAGCGCTTATATCCGTCCGCTGGTGTTTGTTGGCGATGTCGGCATGGGGGTAAACCCGCCTCCGGGTTACAACACTGACGTGATCATCGCGGCGTTCCCATGGGGAGCCTACCTCGGCGCAGAAGCGCTTGAGCAGGGGATCGATGCAATGGTCTCTTCCTGGAACCGCGCGGCGCCGAACACTATCCCGACGGCAGCGAAAGCCGGTGGTAATTATCTTTCCTCGCTGCTGGTTGGCAGTGAAGCGCGTCGCCATGGCTATCAGGAAGGTATCGCCCTCGATGTTAACGGCTATATCTCCGAAGGCGCAGGGGAAAACCTGTTTGAAGTGAAGGATGGTGTACTGTTCACCCCGCCGTTTACCTCTTCCGCGCTGCCGGGCATTACCCGCGACGCCATTATCAAGCTGGCGAAAGATCTTGGTATCGAAGTCCGCGAGCAGGTGTTGTCCCGTGAATCCCTGTATCTGGCGGATGAAGTCTTCATGTCCGGCACTGCGGCGGAAATCACCCCGGTACGCAGCGTGGACGGCATCCAGGTCGGCGCAGGCCGTCGCGGTCCGGTAACCAAACGCATTCAGGAAGCCTTCTTTGGCCTCTTCACCGGTGAAACAGAAGATAAATGGGGCTGGTTGGATCCGGTAAGTAAGTAATTAAAAATGGGACGGCACGCACCGTCCCATTTAATAAACACAGATGGGAGTAAAAAGAGCATGCCTAAGTACCGTTCCGCCACCACCACACATGGCCGCAATATGGCGGGCGCCCGCGCGTTGTGGCGCGCAACCGGAATGACCGATGCCGATTTCGGCAAACCGATTATCGCCGTCGTTAACTCCTTTACCCAGTTTGTCCCCGGGCACGTGCACCTGCGCGATCTCGGCAAACTGGTTGCCGAGCAGATTGAAGCCGCCGGTGGCGTGGCCAAAGAATTCAACACCATCGCAGTGGATGATGGGATCGCTATGGGCCACGGGGGTATGCTCTATTCACTGCCATCCCGCGAGCTGATCGCCGACTCGGTGGAGTATATGGTTAACGCCCACTGCGCTGATGCCATGGTTTGTATCTCCAACTGCGACAAAATCACCCCGGGGATGCTGATGGCCTCCCTGCGTTTGAATATTCCGGTGATCTTTGTTTCCGGCGGCCCGATGGAAGCCGGGAAGACCAAGCTGTCAGATAAAATCATCAAGCTTGACCTGGTGGATGCGATGATTCAGGGGGCGGATCCGAAAGTGTCCGACGAGCAGAGTAATCAGGTGGAACGCTCCGCCTGCCCGACCTGCGGCTCCTGTTCCGGGATGTTCACGGCGAACTCCATGAACTGCCTGACCGAAGCGCTGGGCCTGTCGCAGCCGGGCAACGGCTCTCTGCTGGCGACCCACGCCGATCGTAAGGAGCTGTTCCTAAACGCCGGGAAACGTATCGTGGAGCTGACCAAACGCTATTACGAGCAGGATGACGCTTCCGCGCTGCCGCGCAATATCGCCAGCAAGGCGGCCTTTGAGAACGCTATGACGCTGGATATCGCCATGGGCGGCTCCACCAATACCGTTCTGCACCTGCTGGCGGCGGCGCAGGAAGCTGAAATCGACTTCACCATGAGCGATATCGATAAGCTCTCCCGCAAAGTGCCGCAGCTGTGTAAGGTGGCGCCGAGCACGCAGAAATACCATATGGAAGATGTGCATCGCGCCGGCGGCGTGCTGGGCATTCTGGGCGAGCTGGACCGCGCCGGGCTGCTGAATCGCGAGGTCAAAAACGTCCTTGGCCTGACGCTGCCGCAGACCCTGGAACAGTACGATGTGATGGTGACCCAGGACGACGCGGTGAAAAAAATGTTCCGCGCCGGCCCGGCGGGCATCCGTACCACCCAGGCGTTCTCGCAAGACTGCCGCTGGGATACCCTGGATGACGATCGCGCCGAAGGCTGTATCCGTTCTCTGGAACACGCTTACAGCAAGGACGGCGGCCTGGCGGTGCTGTACGGCAATTTCGCAGAAAACGGTTGTATCGTGAAAACCGCCGGCGTGGACGACAGCATCCTGAAATTTACCGGTCCGGCGAAAGTATATGAGAGCCAGGACGATGCGGTTGAGGCCATCCTCGGCGGTAAAGTCGTGGAAGGCGACGTCGTGGTGATCCGCTACGAAGGGCCGAAAGGCGGGCCGGGGATGCAGGAAATGCTTTACCCCACCAGCTTCCTGAAGTCGATGGGGCTGGGCAAAGCGTGCGCGCTGATCACCGATGGCCGTTTCTCCGGCGGCACCTCAGGGCTCTCTATCGGTCACGTCTCTCCGGAAGCGGCGAGCGGCGGCAACATTGCGCTCATTGAAGATGGCGACATGATCGCGATTGATATTCCGAACCGCAGCATCCAGCTGCAGCTGAGCGATGCGGAAATTGCGGCGCGTCGTGAAGCCCAGGAAGCGCGTGGCGACCAGGCGTGGACGCCGAAGAATCGCCAGCGTCAGGTCTCCTTTGCTCTTCGCGCCTACGCCAGCCTGGCGACCAGCGCCGACAAAGGCGCGGTACGCGATAAATCCAAGCTGGGTGGCTAATCATGGCGGATTCACAACCCTTGTCCGGCGCCCCTGAGGGCGCCGAGTACCTGCGAGCAGTGCTGCGCGCGCCGGTTTATGAAGCGGTGCAGAAAACGCCGCTGCAAAAAATGGATAAGCTCTCGTCGCGGCTGGATAACGCTATTCTGGTGAAGCGTGAAGATCGCCAGCCGGTACACAGCTTTAAGCTGCGCGGCGCTTACGCGATGATGTCCAGCCTGACTGCCGAACAGAAATCCCACGGGGTGATCACCGCTTCGGCGGGCAACCATGCCCAGGGAGTGGCGTTTTCCGCATCGCGGCTGGGCGTTAAGGCGCTGATCGTGATGCCGGTAGCGACCGCCGATATCAAAGTCGATGCCGTTCGCGGCTTTGGCGGCGAAGTGCTGCTGCACGGCGCCAACTTTGACGAAGCGAAGGCGAGAGCGATTGAGCTGGCGCAACAGCAGGGTTTTACCTGGGTGCCGCCGTTCGATCACCCAATGGTCATCGCCGGACAGGGAACCCTGGCGCTGGAGCTGCTGCAGCAGGATGCCCATATTGACCGCGTATTCGTCCCGGTGGGCGGCGGCGGTCTGGCAGCGGGCGTGGCGGTGCTGATCAAGCAGCTGATGCCGCAGATCAAAGTGATCGCGGTGGAGGCGGAAGATTCTGCTTGCCTGAAGGCGGCGCTGGACGCAGGCCATCCGGTGGATCTGCCGCGCGTCGGCTTGTTTGCCGAAGGCGTGGCGGTCAAACGCATCGGCGATGAAACGTTCCGTTTATGCCAGGAGTATCTGGACGATATCATCACCGTCGATAGCGATGCTATCTGCGCGGCGATGAAGGATCTGTTCGAAGATGTGCGGGCGGTGGCGGAGCCTTCCGGCGCGCTGGCGCTGGCGGGGATGAAAAAGTATATCGCCCAGCATAACATCCGCGGCGAGCGTCTGGCTCATATTCTGTCCGGGGCCAACGTCAACTTCCACGGCCTGCGCTACGTGTCCGAGCGCTGCGAGCTCGGGGAACAGCGCGAAGCGCTGCTGGCGGTGACGATCCCGGAAGAGAAAGGTAGCTTTTTGAAGTTTTGCCAGCTACTGGGGGGCCGCTCGGTGACGGAGTTCAACTACCGCTTTGCCGATGCCAAAGACGCCTGTATTTTTGTCGGGGTACGCCTGAGTCGTGGCCTGGAAGAGCGCAAAGAGATCCTCCAGTTACTGAACGACGGCGGCTACAGCGTGGTGGATCTCTCTGATGATGAGATGGCTAAGCTGCATGTGCGCTATATGGTCGGCGGCCGGCCGTCAAAAGCGCTGCAGGAGCGGCTGTTCAGCTTCGAGTTTCCGGAATCGCCGGGGGCGCTGCTGAAATTCCTGCATACCCTTGGCACCCACTGGAATATTTCATTGTTCCACTACCGCAGCCACGGCACTGACTATGGTCGGGTACTGGCGGCCTTCGAGTTGGGCGAGCACGAGCCGGACTTTGAAACTCGTCTCAATGAGCTGGGCTATGAGTGCCACGACGAAACGCATAACCCGGCATTCCGCTTTTTCCTCGCGGGTTAGTGGTTGGGAAGAATTTTCCAGAAAGCATCAATAAGCGGCTCATGCAGCCGCTTTTTTTGTGCGCAAACACCCAGCTCAAACGGCGTTTGCTCATCACTGCGCTCCAGGATCATCACCCTGTTGCGTACCGGCTCCGGACTGTTCTCCAGCACCACTTCCGGCAGCAGCGCCACGCCGCATCCCAGGGCGACCATCGACACCATCGCTTCGTGCCCGCCGACGGTGGCGTAGATCGACGGATTGCTGATTTTATGCCGCCGAAACCACAGCTCGATGCGCCGACGTACCGGCCCCTGGTCGGCCATGATAAAGGGCACTGTCGACCAGTCGGGGCGCTCGACGGTCACCTGGTTGCGCACCGGGCAGGGAAGGGCCGGGGCAATTAACACCACGGCGAGGTTCTCCAGCATCGAAAACGCCACCGACCCTGGCAGAGTCTCCGGCTTACCGGCAATCGCCAGGTCGGCTTCGCCGGTGACGACCTTCTCCATAGCGTCGGCGGCGTCGCCGGTCGAGAGCTTGATCTCCACCGAGGGGTGCGCGGCGCGAAAGCGGTCGAGGATCGGCGGCAGATGGCTATAGGCGGCGGTGACGGAGCAGAAGATATGCAGCTCGCCGGAGAGCGAAGGGCCCTGCTGATCGATGACGTGACGAAGCTGCTGATACTGCAATAAAGTCTGTTGGGCAAAGGTACGTAACTCTTCCCCGGCTTCGGTAAGGGTCACCGTGCGATTATCTCGCACGAACAGCGGCTGGCCGAGGTCCTCTTCCAGGCGTTGGATCTGGCGCGAAAGCGTCGACGGGCTGACGTGCATGGCCCGCGCGCTGCGGCCAAAATGGCGGCTTTCCGCCAGATGCAGAAAGGTTTTCAGATCGCGTAAATCCAATGGCGCAGCCCTCAATGTTGACGTTGCAGAAATTGCAATGTGACGTTGTGAATATATCAATTTCCGCAATAAATTTCCTGTCATATAGTGAATTCAATCTCGCAAACGCGAACCGAACAATAAGAAGCACAACATCACGAGGAATCACCATGGCTAACTACTTCAATACACTGAACCTGCGCCAGCAGCTGGCACAGCTGGGCAAATGTCGCTTTATGGGGCGCGACGAATTCGCCGACGGCGCGAGCTACCTTCAGGGTAAAAAAGTGGTTATCGTCGGCTGTGGCGCACAGGGGCTGAACCAGGGCCTGAACATGCGTGATTCTGGTCTCGATATCTCCTACGCTCTGCGTAAAGAAGCGATTGCCGAGAAGCGCGCGTCCTGGCGTAAAGCGACCGAAAACGGTTTTAAAGTTGGTACTTACGAAGAACTGATCCCGCAGGCGGATCTGGTGGTTAACCTGACGCCGGACAAGCAGCACTCTGATGTAGTGCGCACCGTACAGCCACTGATGAAAGACGGCGCGGCGCTGGGTTACTCGCACGGTTTCAACATCGTCGAAGTGGGCGAGCAGATCCGTAAAGATATCACCGTAGTCATGGTTGCGCCGAAATGCCCTGGCACCGAAGTGCGTGAAGAGTACAAACGTGGATTCGGCGTACCGACGCTGATTGCCGTTCACCCGGAAAACGATCCGAAAGGCGAAGGTATGGCGATCGCTAAAGCATGGGCGGCAGCAACCGGTGGTCACCGTGCGGGCGTGCTGGAATCGTCCTTCGTTGCGGAAGTGAAATCTGACCTGATGGGTGAGCAAACCATCCTGTGCGGTATGTTGCAGGCTGGCTCGCTGCTGTGCTTCGACAAGCTGGTGGCGGAAGGTACCGATCCGGCGTATGCAGAAAAACTGATTCAGTTCGGCTGGGAAACCATCACCGAAGCGCTGAAGCAGGGCGGCATCACCCTGATGATGGATCGCCTCTCCAACCCGGCGAAACTGCGCGCTTATGCGCTGTCCGAGCAGCTGAAAGAGATCATGGCGCCGCTGTTCCAGAAACACATGGACGACATTATCTCCGGCGAATTCTCCTCCGGCATGATGGCGGACTGGGCGAATGATGATAAGAAACTGCTGACCTGGCGTGAAGAGACCGGCAAAACCGCCTTCGAAACCGCGCCGCAGTATGAAGGCAAAATCGGCGAGCAGGAGTACTTCGATAAAGGCGTTCTGATGATCGCGATGGTGAAAGCGGGCGTTGAACTGGCGTTCGAAACCATGGTCGATTCCGGCATCATTGAAGAGTCTGCATATTATGAATCACTGCACGAACTGCCGCTGATTGCCAACACTATCGCCCGTAAGCGTCTGTATGAAATGAACGTGGTTATATCTGATACTGCCGAGTACGGTAACTATCTGTTCTCTTACGCTTGCGTACCGCTGCTGAAAGAGTTCATGACCACCCTGCAGACCGGCGACCTGGGCACAGCGATTGCCGAAGGCGCGGTAGATAACGCGCAGCTGCGCGATGTGAACGAAGCGATTCGCAGCCACGCTATCGAGCAGGTTGGTAAGAAACTGCGCGGTTATATGACTGATATGAAGCGTATCGCGGTAGCCGGCTAATTCCTCGTCGTCTTTCGACTTGCCGATGCGTTGGCTACGGTACGTACACCCCAGTCACATAGTAATCTTTGTTCCTGGGGATGTACTTCCTTGCCGCCTTCCGGCAAGCCGAAATCCATAGAGGCATGGATTTGTTTAGTAGGCCTGATAAGCGAAGCGCCATCAGGCAAAAACCCGGAGATTAAGATCCCCGGGTTTTTTTATTATTTCCGGTACAGCACTTTGATGATGTGGTAGCCGAACTGGGTATGCAGCGGGCCGGTTGGCTCCAGTTCAGGGCAGGAGAAGACCACTTTATCGAAGGCTGGTACCATCTGGCCCTGGCGGAACTCACCCAGATCGCCGCCGCGTTTGCCTGACGGACAAATGGAGTGTTTCTTTGCCAGCTTGCCGAAATCGGCGCCGTTTTTGAGCTGCTCGAGCAGATCGAGCGCCAGTTTCTCTTCTTTTACCAGGATATGCAGTGCTGCCGCGGTTTTAGCCATGATTGCGCCTTGAGTGAGTTGGGATAAATCAGGACGCCATAGTATCACGCGCTAGCGGCGATACAGCACCTTGATGATGTGGTAGCCGAATTTGGTTTTCACCGGGCCATAGGGTTTGAGCAGCGGACAGCTGAAGACGGCTTGATCAAACGGACCGACCATCGCGCCTTGCTGAAACTCGCCTAAGTCGCCGCCGTTGCGGCCAGACGGACATTTAGAATAGCGTTTCGCCAGATGATCGAAGCTGACGCCCCGCTCCAGTTTGGCGAGGATCTCCAGCGCCAGTTTCTCTTCTTTGACCAGGATATGCAGGGCC
>OIWO01002536.1_pt1 | contig 11668 bp, 9 predicted proteins | sample 1587641 | NCBI WGS metagenome assembly OIWO01 (sample SAMEA3888924, study PRJEB22519) | human gut metagenome | biome: human gut; feature: human-associated habitat; material: faeces | place: Denmark | collected 2010
AGAGCATAACCTTGCCAAGGTTAGGGTCGCGAGTTCGAGTCTCGTTTTCCGCTCTTTTCAGATAAAAAAATCCCGCAAGCATTGTTCGGTGCTTGCGGGATTTTTTTGTTGTATGGAAGTTGTTGTTACAGTTTCTGTAATGAGAATCCGAGCATCATTCCGTCGTAGCTGTTGGCCAGCGAGCCGATACTCTTCAGAGTGGAGTTGCTGCTTTTGCTGGAGAGGAAGGTTATCAGTTTCAGTAGCTTGTCCGATTCGAACAGCAGGTCCATAGTTGTGGAGGTAGCGTTGACCTTGGCATTCATACCTATCAGCTTGGCGAATTTCAAGTTGACCTTTTGGGTGGATGCATCGTAGGAGTAGCTTCCCTTCATGCTCTTTTGCCCTACTTTGGCGCTGAATGTGCTGTCGGCGTTGAATGTGAATGACATTTGCCCGGCTTTGATACCTACTTTGGCAAGCTGTTCGTCCAGTTTCTTTTCTGCGGCTGTGGCGGCAACGGCACCGCCGGCTTTCTGCAGCAGGTTGTCCGATTCGAATTCAATGGCGGAGCCGGTATACGACCAAGTGCCGGTCACGGCATTTACCGCCTTCTCTATATTTTCTTTGTTGAACAAATCCTTGATGGATTGTGCATGACTATTGCTGGTCAGCAGTAGTGCGGCAACAAACAGTTGCCAAAAAACTAATCTTTTCATTTTACTTATTTCTATTGTTTGCTATTCAGGCTTTTGTTGATACTTTCGATATAGTCCAGCAGTTCTTTCCGTCCCATGCGGTTTTCAGAAGAGGTGATGAAGTAGGGGGGCAGCTCTTCCCATTGTTCCTTCAACTGTTCCAGGTATTCGTTGATGTGGGTGTTCAGTCTGCCGCCTTTCAGTTTGTCGGCCTTTGTGAAGACGATGGCAAAGGGTACACCGTTCTCGCCCAGCCATTCCGTAAACTCGAGGTCGATGGCTTGGGGAGCCAGCCGGCTATCTATAAGAACAAACAAACAAGTCATCTGTTCGCGTTGCAGTATATAACTTTCTATAATACGTTTGATTTGTTCCTGCCCTTTCTGTCCCCGTTTGGCGTAGCCGTATCCCGGAAGGTCTACAATGTACCAGCTCTTGTTGATGAGGAAATGGTTGATGAGCATGGTCTTTCCCGGTGTGGCAGAGGTCATGGCGAGCCCTTTTCTCCCGGTCAGCATATTGATGAGACTGGATTTTCCTACGTTGGAGCGTCCGATGAAAGCATATTCGGGAAATGTACCGGTGGGGCATTTCCGCACGTCTGTGTTACTGATGACGAATTCAGCGTTTGTAATATCCATTTTATTGCCTTTTTGGGGTTTTACGTGTGGCAAAGGTAGCACTAATTTCATAAGTTTGCACTATCTTTGCCCAGAAAGCGAAGATAGGCTGCACCTCAGCATAAAAAATGAACGAGTTCATTTTATTCTGCATTCGGTTTGCACTATCTTTGTGGCCAATAGGAGAATTTTAAGTATGAATGGACAGTTTCCCTCTACATTATTGGAGAAGGCGGTAAATGAGTTTGCCAAGTTGCCCGGAGTGGGACGCAAGACGGCTATGAGGCTGGTTCTTCACCTGCTCCGCCAGGATACGGCAGTGGTGGAAGCGTTCGGCAATGCCATCGTGACGCTGAAGCATGAAGTGAAATATTGCAAGGTATGCCATAATATATCAGATACGGAGACGTGCCGTATCTGTTCCAGTCCGCAACGGGACGCTTCTGTGGTTTGTGTGGTAGAGAACATCCGCGATGTGATGGCTGTGGAAGCCACACAACAGTTCCGTGGTTTGTATCACGTGCTGGGAGGCGTCATCTCGCCGATGGATGGCATTGGCCCCGGAGACTTGCAGATAGAAAGCCTTGTGCGGCGGGTAGCCGCCGGCGGCATCAATGAAGTGATTCTTGCGCTGAGCACGACGATGGAGGGAGATACCACCAACTTTTATATCTACCGCAAGCTGGAAAAACTGGGCGTGAAGCTCTCTGTCATAGCCCGTGGCATTTCCATCGGTGACGAATTGGAGTATACGGATGAAGTGACTCTGGGACGCAGTATTGTGAACCGTACTCCATTTTCCGGAACTGCCTGATTGTTTGGGCCATTATCAATTATTCATTATCCACTATCAATTTACTAAATGGAAGAACAAATAAAGAAGACCGCAGCGCGTGTCCGAACAACTTTTGCCTATTTCTGGATGCTTCCCATCCTGTTCGTTCTACTTGGAGAAACCGGAGGCGGATTGGTAGGTATGTATGCTGGAGATGTACGTGCCACCTATATGGCTGAGACAGTAACCATTCTGCTGGCTGCCTCTTGCGTACCCATAGCCTTGAAACTCTTTTCATGGGTATTAATCCGGAAAATAGATGTAGTGACGCTTCCCGAAGCCCTCCGCCTCTATGCGTTGTGGAGTGGCGTGCGGCTGGCATTGCTTGCCATACCGGTGCTTGCAGGCTTTTTCACCTATTATATAGTGTTGAGCAGTACGGGTGTACTGTGCGCACTGATAGGACTGACGGCTTCTCTGTTCTGCCTGCCGGGTGAGGGACGCCTGCGTAAAGAACTGCATATCAATAAAGAAGAAATGTAACCGACTGGAAAATATGAATAAATCCTATTTCTGCAATGAAAGGGTGCGTCTCCGTGCTATGGAGCCGGAAGACCTGGAAGTGATGTATGCTATGGAGAATGATTCCCAGACTTGGGATGTGACGAACTTCACCGTGCCCTATTCCAGATTTGTCTTGAAACAATATATTGAGAATTCCGAATGCGATATGTTTGCCGACCGCCAGCTGCGTATGATGATTGTACGTGCAGAGGATGATGTGGTGATAGGTACCATCGATATTACAGAGTTTTCTCCCATGCATGCCCGGGGAGAGGTGGGTATTGCCATACGGAAGGAGTATCAGGGCAATGGTTATGCCAAGGAAGCGCTGCGTTTGCTGTGCGACTATGTTTTCAGTTTCTTGTATCTGAAACAGTTGATAGTCCATATCTCGGTGGATAATGAGGCAAGTATCCGCCTTTTTGAATCCTGCGGTTTTGTGCGTTGCGGGCTTTTGAAGGAGTGGTGGCGCGTAGGAGGATGCTATAAGGATGTCGTGCTGTTGCAACTTCTCCGAAGCACTAATTGAGCGTTGGAATCTGAGGGAAACGCGACCATATTTCATATTTTGCTCCCAGCTTGCACAATGCCTTCTTCCAGAGTGTGCCGCTGGCCGCCTCGTCCATTAGCGAACTGATGTTTTCTTTGCCTACCAGCCAGGTGTTTTCTTCAATTTCCCGGCCCAGCTGTTCGTACTCCCAGCCGGAGTATCCCAAAAAAAATCTGATTCTGCCTTTAACGGGATTTCCCTGCATGATGTAGTCTTTAATGGCTTCAAAGTCACCGTTCAGGTAGAAGCCTTTGCCGATGGACAGCGCTCCGGTAATACCCTCGAGCGTGTGCAGATAGAACAATGTATCTGTGCTGAGTGGTCCTCCTTTATAGATAGGTATACTTTCCGGGCAGTCGAAGTCTTTCAGCACATCATTCAAGAATAGGGGGAGCGGTTTGTTCAGAACCAGTCCCATTGTGCCGTCATGTGTATGGTCCACCAGTAGAATGACGGATCGCCCAAACATATGGTCACACAAAAAGGGTTCGGAAATCAAGACCTTTCCCCGGGCAGGAACCACATGGTTTGTTTCTATCTTGAATAGATCTATATTGCTATACATGCCCCTAATATACATAATATTCCACAATAAACAAAAGTTCTTCGCTGTTTTTCATTTTAAAAGTTTCTTTTCTCAGATTTTATGGCTTTTTTTATTCGGAGAAAATACTTAAGTTTGCAAGTAATTGGCAATTTAATGCAATGAAATATACTACATTATATACGTTAATTTTAGGGCTGTTTTCTATAGGATGGACGGATTGCCCGGAGGATTTTATGGAGCGTATGCAGCGTCCGGGACATTCTGAAATACAGCTTTCTAAAGTGACGATAAGTGGCCGTGTGCTGGATGAAAGCGGGTTTCCGCTGGCCGGTGCCACTATTCAAGAGAAAGAAACTGCCAATGGTGCGATAGCGGATTCGGAAGGAAAATTCACTCTGGTGGTTGCCGATAATGCAGTGCTTCGTGTTTCGTTTATCGGCTACATTTCCCAGGATATTGAGGTGGAAGGACGTTCGACCTTTCATATCACGCTAAGAGAAGATATGATAGAGCTGGATAACGTTATTGTTACCGCTTTGGGTATCGAAAAGAAAGAAAATTCTCTTTCTTACGCCACAGATTTAATAAAAAACGAGGAGTTGACGCGAGTAAAAATGCCCAACTTAATTACTTCGTTGACCGGCAAGTCGGCAGGTGTGCGTGTTAATCAGGTTTCTTCCGGTCTGGGAGCCTCAGCCAAAGTCAGTATCCGTGGAATCCGCTCGGTGGCGAGTGACAACCAACCGCTGTATGTGATAGACGGTGTTCCCATTCTGAACTCCACTTCCGAGCAAGCATACTCTGCCATAGGTGGAACGGCCAATGCCGGCAACCGTGACGGAGGAGATGGCATTTCCAATCTGAATCCTGAGGATATAGAGAGTATCAGTATCCTGAAAGGAGCTCCAGCGGCAGCTTTGTATGGTAGTCAGGCCGCCAATGGGGTGATACTGATTACTACAAAGAAGGGGCAGTCGCACGGGCAGCGCAGTGTTTCTTTCTCGACGAGCCTGATGTTCGACAATGCTTTTGCACTACCCAAGATGCAGAACCGCTATGGAGTAAGTGACGGTGTGGACAGTTGGGGAGAACGGGCAAACCTTCCCGAATATGATAATCTGAGAGACTTCTTCTCTACTGGTGTCACCTCCATAACTTCCATCTCCTTGAGTCACGGCAATGAGAAGTTGCAGAACTATTTCTCCTATGCCAATACTACGGGGCATGGCATCATTGGGAAACATAACCTTTCGAAGCACAACCTCACTTTCAGAGAGACTTCCGTTCTGTTGAATTCCCGTCTGAAGTTAGATGGCAGTATGAACTTGATGCGCCAGGTGGTGAAGAACAAGCCTACCGTGGGTGGTTTCTACATGAATCCTTTGGTGGGGCTCTACCGTTTTCCACGGGGTGAGGATATTTCTTATTATAAGGAGAACTTCGAGGTTTATGATGAGGGTAGAAACCTGAACATACAGAATTGGCATACCTCCTACGAGGATTTTGAGCAGAATCCCTACTGGATTACCAATCGCATATTGAGCAAGGAGAACCGTATGCATGTCATAGTCTCCTTATCTGCCAATCTGAAGATAAACGATTGGTTAAGCCTGCAGGCCCGTGGCAATGTAGACTATATTAACGACAAGGTGCGCCAGCAGTTCTATGCCTCTACCGCTCCGGCGTTAGCGGGAGCCAATGGGCGTTATATCGAGATGGACTATCAGGAAACCCAATATTACGGAGACGCCATACTGATGATGAAAAAGCAGTGGGATGCATTCTCTCTCAACGCGGCGCTCGGTGCCAGTATCAATGACAAGACAGTGAACTCCACCCGCTATGACTCTAAAACAGCTTCGCTGAAATATGCCAATGTGTTCAATCTGGCCAATATCATCATGAATGGTTCCGCTGGGCTGGACCAGAAGATTGATGCGCGGCGCCAATTGCAGTCCTTGTTTGCGACGGCACAACTGGGCTACAACGAGTTTGTCTATCTTGATTTGTCGGCCCGTAATGACTGGTCCTCCACGCTGGCTTATACATCTCATGAGAAAAGCGGGTTCTTCTATCCCTCCGTGGGATTTTCGCTGATATTCAATAAGCTGATGACTTTACCCCGATGGGTGTCACTGGCAAAGATAAGGGGGGCATACAGCATGGTGGGCAATGATATTCCCATGTTCATCACAAATCCTTCCTCGCATATCACGGCGGGTGGAGAGTTCCTGGCAAGTGATGCCGCGCCGTTCAAGGATATGGAACCGGAGATGACGCATTCCTTTGAGGCGGGTATAGAAGCGCGTTTTTTAAAGAACCGCATTGGTTTGAATGCCACTTTCTATAAGACGAATACCCGGAACCAGTTCTTCAAGCTTCCCACTCTGTCGGGCGATAAATATGCCTACCGTTATGTCAATGCGGGTAATATACAGAATGTGGGGTGGGAGGTTTCATTGGATGCCGTTCCTTTGCTGACAAACCATTTCAAGTGGAAAACAGAGGTAAACTTCTCCACCAACCGCAACAAGATAATTTCACTGCACGAAGCGCTGAAGGAGTTTCTTTACGGTCCTACCAGCTTCTCGTCCAGTTATGCCATGAAATTGGTGAAAGGGGGCTCTATCGGTGACATCTACGGAAAAGCTTTTGTACGTGACGATGCGGGCAATATCGTTTACGGCACGGAAGGAGACAATACCGGCATGCCTTTGGTGGAAGGTGATGGCAATACGGTGAAAGTGGGCAATGCCAATCCAAAACTGATGCTGGGCTGGAATCATATGCTGTCTTACAAGAATTTTTCTTTCTATTTTCTGGTGGATTGTCGCTTTGGAGGCGATATTTTGTCCCAGACGCAGGCGGATATGGATATGTATGGCGTTTCTGAAGTCACGGCCCGGGCCAGAGACAAAGGTTATGTAATGCTTGAAGGTAACCGGATAGATAATGTGAAAGGATTTTATAAGAATGTTGTAGGCGGACGGGCCGGGGTGACGGAATATTATATGTATGATGCCACGAACATCAGGCTGCGTGAGCTGTCCGTGGGCTACCAACTGCCTGCAGCCTGGATGGAAAAGACCAAAGTCCTCAAGCGGGCACAACTGTCCTTTTCGGGACGCAACTTGTTCTTCTTCTACAAAAAGGCGCCTTTCGACCCTGACCTGGTACTCTCTACGGGCAATGATAACCAGGGAATTGAAGTCTACGGTATGCCTACCACGCGTAGTTGGGGATTTTCTTTGAAGTGTGAATTTTAAGAGGGGGAGGGAGACTTGATATGAAGAGGATTATAGTACTGATTGGCATGGTTTTCGTGTTTCTGGCTTGTACGGGAGACTTTAAGGAAATCAATACGGACAAGTCCGGTGTGACGGACGAGAACTTGCAGGCCGACTATAACGAACATGGCATCCGTCTTGGAATCATCCAGCAAGGCATCTATTTCAATTACGACTACGGAAAGGGGAAGAACTGGCCTTTTCAGTTGACCCAGAATTTGAATGCCGACATGTTCAGCGGTTACATGCACGATGCCAAGCCTCTGAATGGAGGTTCGCACAATTCGGACTACAACTTGCAGGATGGATGGAACAGCGCCATGTGGGGACATACCTATGAGTATGTTTTCCCGCAGATATATCAGTCGGAGAATGCCACACGTGATCGCATGCCTGCCTTTTTCGGCATTACCAAGATACTGAAGGTGGAAGTGATGCACCGTGTCACGGACTATTACGGCCCTATTGTGTATAGTCATTTTGCCGATCTCGAAGCCCGTTATATGCCCGACACGCAGAAAGAGGTCTATAATGCATTTTTCTGTGAACTCGATACGGCTGTAGCTGTACTTTCCGATTATATTGTCGAGCATCCGGGAGCTTCGGAGTTTGCGCGTTTCGATATGTTGTTGGACGGTGATTATGACTCTTGGATAAAGTTTGCCAACTCGTTGAGGATGCGGCTTGCCATGCGCATTGCGGTAGCCAGTCCGGAGAAGGCAAAAACGGAATTCCGTAAAGCGATGGATAATGAATACGGAGTCATTCGGGAGGCGGACGAGTCGGTGGCGGTTTCCACGGCGAGTGGATATACCAATCCGTTGGGCGAGATAAACCTTGTTTGGAATGAAGCTTATATGGGAGCGCCGATGGAGTCCATACTGAACGGATATGAAGATCCCCGTCGTGAAATCTATTTTGCCACTTGCCAGGATGAACAGTTTGCAGGCGAGTATCGCGGCATTCGTCAGGGTACATGCTTTGCACATAACTATTATAATACACTCTCAAAATTGAAAGTTACCCAGCAGACTGATGCAGTGTTGATGCCGGCAGCAGAAGTCTGGTTCCTGCGTGCCGAGGCTGCCCTACGGGGATGGACCGATGAGTCGGTGAAAACCTGCTATGAAGAAGGGGTAATGGCTTCTTTCCGTCAGTATGGCATCTTGCAGTCCGATGCTTATCTGGAGAGCGACTTGTTGCCTGCCGATTTTGTGGATACCTACGATATGGAGAATGATATTACCGCCCGTTGTCAGGTTTCGCCACGCTGGCTGGAGTCAGCGGATAGGGATACGAAACTGGAGAAGATTATTACCCAAAAATGGATTGCCATGTTTCCCGAAGGGTGTGAAGCTTGGGCGGAACAGCGCCGGACGGGGTATCCCCGGCTATTCCCCGTGCGCTTTAATCACAGTAAAGACGGGTGTATAGATACTGAGACAATGATTCGCCGTCTGAACTTTCCCGGCGGACTGAAGACGGAGAATGCCGAGCAGTATGCCGCTTTGGTAGAGGCACTGGGTGGAGATGACAATGCCGGTACCCGATTGTGGTGGGATACCGGCATCAACTGGTAGAGATACCTTATTATATAGGGATATTTTTTATTGGATGGGGTGATTCTCGGCAAAAATTGCCATACGTTCGTCCAACTGGTCGTACTGATGGTCTTGGATAAAGGAAGTGCAGGCACGTAATCCTTCCTGATGGCTTCCGGTGGTCACCAGTGAAATGGCGCTTACACCGTAGTACATTAGTTCCCGCGCAAGTTCTCCGCTACTCATGCCCGGGTAACCGATGGTGAAATAGAAACCGTCGGCAACGGGATCACCCAAATCATTGTCGTATACCAAGTGGAAACCGTGGCGCAAGAAGATTTCTTTCAGGCGGCGGGCACGTTCACCGTATACTTTCACTTCATCAAGAAAGTTGTATTGATCTTCATTAGCTGCTTTAAGCATGGCGGCAAGAGCATACTGAGCAGAGTGGCTGGTGCCGGAGGAGAGTGCATAGAGTACGCGGTGGATGAATACTGTGCCGAAGGTGCCGCCGCCGTAGCGTTGTGTCAGCCCGGGATAGGCCCGGTGATACAGTTTGTCCGAAATGCAGCTGACACCGATACGTTGACCGGCATAGCTGAAAGCTTTGGAACCGGAAATGAGCAGCACGTAATAGTCCGTATAGTGTGCCACAGAAGGTTGGTAAGGCGCTTGGAACGGTTTGCTCAAGTCTTGGCGGAAGTCCATGGCAAAGTAGGCGAGGTCTTCCAACACAATGACGTCATATTGGGTTGCCAGTTCGCCGATGATGCGCAACTCTTCTTCTTTCAGGCAAATCCAGCTGGGGTTGTTGGGATTGGAATAGACGATGGCAGAGATATTGCCTTTGCTGAGGTAACTTTCCAGCTTCGCTTTCAACTTGTCGCCACGGTAGTCATATACGTCAAAGGTTTCATATTTCTGTCCCATCACGACCAGCTGCTGCTTCTGTACCGGGAAACCGGGATCGATGAAGAGAATGGTATCCTTTTTCTCATCGCACTGGCTACATGTGAGGAATGAAGCGAAAGTTCCTTGCATGGAGCCGGTAACTGGTACACAACCTTCGGGGGCTACATCTACATTGATAAAGGCTTTGATAAAACGTGCTGCTTCCTCTTTCAAGGCGGGAAGTCCGTTAATGTCCGGGTAGAGGCTGGCAATACCATTCTGCAATGCCTCCACCTCGGCCTTTACGCCGACGGCTGAGGGGGGGAGTCCGGGTACACCCATTTCCATTTTTATGAATTCCACACCCGATGCCGCTTCGGCATTGGCTGCAATGGCTTTTACTTCACGGATGGTTGCTTTGGCAAAGTCTGTGATATGAAAATCTGCGATAGTTTCATCTATCAACTTACGTTCAATAGGAGTATTTCTCATGATTTCAATATTAATTTAGTTTTGCAAAGGTAACATAAATCTCTTATAATCAAGCTATGTTAAAAAAAAGATGATTTTTTTTCTTTCAAGCTATTGCAGATATAAGAATTTTGTCTACCTTTGCAACCGCAATCGAGAGAGATAGCAACGAAAGAATGAAATAATGGTGCGTTAGTTCAGTTGGTTAGAATACATGCCTGTCACGCATGGGGTCACGGGTTCGAGTCCCGTACGCACCGCGAAAGTAAATAATAAATTAAAGCAAAGCTCTGAAATTCAAGGATTTCAGAGCTTTTTTTGTTTTCTATATCGGCAGAGAATAACGATTAAAAACAAATCATGCGTGGGATTATTCGTGGGATTTCTGCCAGTCTTACTATACTCATCTGATGAACTTGAACTTTCTTGCGGTATAATCGGGAATTCGGGTACAAATATCCGTAAATCATATACACCTTCGCTTGTGCTATCGCGGTACCTTTGTCATCAGAAGTTTAGCAAGAAAAATAGAGTAATATAACGTATGACAAAAACAATTTTAGGAGTTCTGTCACTGCTTGTCATAATGTCGTGCAGTATTCCCGTAAAGGAGAACACCGTTCAACCCAATATAATGGAAACGAACAAGAAAAATCTCGGAAATCTGTTGGCGCTCTATCCCAAGCCGATGACGGTTGTCGGGGCAGAGGTTGAAGGGAAAGTAAACTGGCTAGTGGTAGGGCATACGGGTGTTATTGGACATGACCGGATACTCATCAGCATGAGTAAAAGCCATTACACTAATCAAGGGATAAAGGACTCAAAACGACTTTCCGTCAATCTAGTGAGTCGTGAAATATTGCCGAAAGCTGACTATGTGGGAAGTGTAAGCGGTGCGACGGTCGATAAGTCGAAGGTGTTTGCCTACCATATTGGCGAAAACGGTACCCCCGTTATAGACGCATCACCCCTCACCATGGAGTGTGAGGTGGTAGACATCTATGAAACTGAAGGTTTCGACAATTTCATTTGTGCGATAGTCAATACATACGCTGCTCCTGAAGTGCTTGATAATAACGGGAAACTTGACTATACGAAGCTGAAACCCGTATTGTTTGAATTTCCGACCTATTCCTACCTTGCCACGGGAGAGATTATCGGCAAATGCCTGAATCTGGATAAGCGGCCGGGTATGTGCGCCAAAGAGCCGATGAGTGCTGACGGTATCGTGCGGTTGTCGAAAATCGAGGTTTATCCGCAGTATCTCGACGAGTATATGAAATACGCAACCGAAGTAGGCGAAATCTCTCTGCGTACCGAATCGGGCGTACTGACTATGTATGCGGTCGGCGAGAAGGAGAATCCCTGTAAGGTGACTATTCTCGAAACCTATGCGAGCCATGCGGCTTATGAAAAACATATTGCATCAGAACACTTTCAGAAATACAAGCAAGGAACGTTGCGCATGGTCAAATCATTGGTCTTGTCTGACCAGACGCCACTTAATCCGGCTAACAAGCTCAATAACTTCATGCAATAAATAGAACGACTATGAACAAGATTTTTTTAATTTCAGTATTCAGCATTTTAACACTCAATGTTATGGCACAAGAAAAGATAGTACAGACAGCAGGACGCACCCAGTTGGGTGAGTTTGCTCCTAAATTTGCGGAACTAAACGACAATGTCCTCTTTGGCGAGGTCTGGAGCCGCACCGACAAACTCGGTCTGCGTGACCGTAGTTT
>OIWO01002537.1_pt1 | contig 11664 bp, 9 predicted proteins | sample 1587641 | NCBI WGS metagenome assembly OIWO01 (sample SAMEA3888924, study PRJEB22519) | human gut metagenome | biome: human gut; feature: human-associated habitat; material: faeces | place: Denmark | collected 2010
CGGCGGGGCAGTTTTTGAGCGTCTTCTCGTTCAGCTTGAAATCAAGCACCATCTCCTCCGCCATTTTGTCGATCGTCGCGCGGTCCTCGACGAGCACATAGCGCGCGATCTGCGTATTCTTCCACGAGGGGGCGTAGGCCGCGTCCGCGATGATCTGCTCGATGACCTCGTGCGGGACGAGCCTCTGCTGATATTTACGGACGCTTCTTCTGCTTCTGATGGCCTGTATCGTTTCCATATTTGGTTCTCCTTTGCTGACGGTCTGATAAAATGCCGATCCATGGCGTTTCTTTGGCGTTTATCATAACAGAAGCGTGCGCAAAAATCCAGTGGAAAAACAGCCGGTTCTGTCGATTCATCTTATTGCAGGCCCGTCAGCGGATTTTCCTGGCAAAATCCGTCGGTCAAACTATAGGACATGCCAAGCGTTCCAAACGGGAAATAGTGAACCGTATAATAGGCCCGTCCCGCTGAAAACTGCTCGATGGAAATGTAAATCGGCAGCAAGGGCACTTTCTTTGAGTAAACTCCCACCGACTGCGCGCGGATCTCAGCGACATACTCCTCCGGCCCCTCGCACCTGCGTGAAACAAAAGGATGGGAAGAAATGCAGGCCAATGTCATACCGAACAGGGCTACGATCAGCAGTGTGATCATCGCTTTTTTGTGTTTCCTCATGTTCTGTCACACCCCTGTGCGTTCCTCTGCTTTCTGCCTCTTCTCCATACGATGATCGCATGGAAAATCAGGGAAACGACCGATATCGCGACAATCAAAGAGTGGGATGTAAACGGCTTGCAGTACCATTCCATCGGGTCTAACCTCGACAGCTTTGCCGTCAAATAAGAAGAAATAAAGCTCAGTATATTTCCGATAAAAATGATCGGAACGTTGTCTGTTTTCAGCGCGCAGCGGTACAAAATCACAAAGCTGACGATCATCACGCCGTAATACAGCATCGTCCCCGAAGTAATATCGCCTTTCACGGAGAAAAACGCAAACGGCACGCAATAGGCGATGAGCAGCAGCGCTCTGATGAGCCATGTCTTTTTCATAAAACTCTCCCCTTTCTCTCAAAATCTCTCTTTCGTCATCATATCAGACCTTTTGCGCAAAGTCTACCATAATAAAAAATCGCCCGAAGGTTTCCCTTCGGGCGCTCCTTATGTTCACTTTTCTTTTCCGTAGAAGAACAGCGCCACCGTTCCCGGGCCGACGTGGGCGCCGGTGACAGGCTCGTAGACCACGTTCAGGCATTCGCCGGTGAAGCCTCTCTCGCGCAGCAGCGCGATGAGCGCCTGCGCACCCTCTTCATTGTCCGCGTGGGCGATGCCGAGCATCTCGCTCTTGTCGAGCGCGCGGCCGTCGTAATAATTCGCAAGCTCCTGATAGGCGCGCTTCATGCCGCGCACCTTGCCGCAGGAGACGATGTGCCCCGTCTCGTCGCCGCGCAGGATTGGCTTGATGCTCAGTACTGTGCCGATCAGCGCCGTCGCGCTCGAAATGCGGCCGCCGCGCTTTAAGTACGCAAGGTCGTCGACCGTGAAAAACTGGCACATGTGCGGTCTTCTCGCGAGCAAATGCGCCTTGATCTCGTCTAAGCTCTTCCCCTCTTCGATCATGCGCGCGGCCTCGAGCACCTGTAACCCCTCGCCAAGGGAGGCAGCGTAGGTGTCGATCGTGACGATCTTCCGTGCGGGGTATTTTTCCGTCAGCTCGCCCGCGGCGATGACCGCGGCCTGCGCCGTGCCGCTGATGCCGCCGGACATGCCGACATAGAGCACATCGTCGCCCTGAGAGAGCGCACGTTCAAAGTAGTTCGCCATCAGGTCGGGATTGACCATTGAGGTCTTGACGACCGCGCCGCGGCGCATCGCGCCGTAGAACGCCGCGCCGTCGAAATCCACATCGTCGGGATAGTCCGTCTCCTTTCCATCCACCGTGTAGGAAAACGGCACGACGGTGATGTGGTGTTGTTTCGTCAGCGCGACCGGCAGGTTCGCGGACGTATCGGTGAATAACTGGAGCATGACTCTCTTCCCTTCCTGATCCTTTTGCATTCTGACAGCTTATCACGCCGCGCTCGCTTATGCAAGCAAAAGCGCAGGAAACTTTACACTTTGTTCACCATTGCATGATTCTGGACAGAAAACGCCCTCCCATTTGTGGGAGAGCGCTTCTCGGAATCTCAGAATATTTTCTTACGCCTGCTCGAAGATGGCCTTCATGCACTTGTAGGTCATATAGCAGTCGAGCTTGGCGACCGTTTCATACGGTGCGTGCATCGAGAGCACGGGCACACCCGCGTCGAGCGTGTCGATGTTGCGCTGGGCCATGAACTTGGCGACCGTACCGCCGCCGCCTGCGTCGGTCTTGCCCATCTCGGCCATCTGCCAGAAGACGCCGTTGTCGTTCATCAGCTTGCGTACCTTGCCAACGACCTCAGCGCTTGCGTCGCTCGCGCCGCCCTTGCCGCCGGAGCCGGTATACTTGCACAGCGCCACGCCGTAATTGACGAAGGCGGAGTTGCGCTTGTCGTACACGTCGGCAAAGTTCGGGTCATAGGCCGCCGTCACATCTGCGCTCAGGCAGAAGGAGTTGGCAAAGCAGTCAGAAAGCGCGACGCCCTGCGTGCGGCACATGTCGCCCATGAACCACTCAAACGCCTGAGACAGCATACCGGACACGCCCTCGGAGCCGATCTCCTCTTTATCAGCCAGCATACACACAGCGGTGCGCTCCGGGGTGCCCAGCTGGAGCAGGGCGGCCAGGGCGGCATAGGCGCACACCCGGTCGTCGTGGCCGTAAGAGCCGATGAGGGAGCGGTCAAAGCCGATGTCCACGGCGGAGAAGGCGGGCACGGCGCACAGCTCGGCGGAGATGAAGTCCTCCTCCGTAATGCCGTACTGCGCGTTCAAATACTGGAGAACGCCGAGCTTGAAACGGTCGGAGCAGTCCTCATCCGCGATGGGACGGCCGCCGAGCAGCACGTTCAAGCTCTCGCTCGGGATGGCCTCGTTGAGCGGCTTTTTGCCCTGCTCGCGGCCAAGGTGCGGTAAAAGATCGTTGATGATAAACTGGGGATCGTCCTCCTTGCCGCCGATGTGGACGTCGACCTTCGAACCGTCGCGCAGCACGACCACGCCGTGCAGCTCGAGGGGGATCGTCACCCACTGGTACTTGCGGATGCCGCCGTAGTGGTGGGTCTTGAAGTAGGCCATCTCGGCCTCCTCGTAGAGCGGACGGGGCTTTAAGTCGAGGCGCGGGGAGTCGGTATGCGCCGCGCCGATGTTCGCACCGTGGCTCAGGTCCTCGCTGCCGATGACAGCGAGCATGATGCCCTTGCCGCGGTTATTGAAGTAGACCTTGTCGCCGGCGCTCAGCTTCATACCCGCTTCGTAGGCCTTGAAGCCCTTCTTTTCCGCCAGCTCGATGCAGTACTCCACGCAAAGGCGCTCGGTCTTGCCGTTGTTGAGGAACTTCTTGTAGTCCTCGCAATAGGCCTCCATCGCTTTTTCATCCTCTGCGCTCAGGCGGTCATAGCCATTCTTGGGGGCGTAGAGCAGTTTTTCAGCGAGCTTGTTCTTTTCACTCATCTCTCAGTTTCCTCCTTCAAATTGTTGATGATCGTGTTGATATAGACCTCAGCCGCGTGTTCCGCCTTTTCAGCGGTCGGCAGATCGTTCACAAATTCATAATCGCACTGCGCGCGGAAATAGTCCGCGTCCTTCTGTGCCGCGATGCGCGACCTTGCATACTCCTCGGTAATGCTGTCGCGCGCCATGATGCGCTTGACCCGCATCTCTTCAGGCGCCGTTACGGCGACGGTCGCGTCGCAGATCGCGCCAAGGCCGCTCTCGATGAGCTTGATAGCATCGAGGCCGATGATCTCCGCGTTCGTCGCCGCCATTTTCTGCGCCAGCGCGCGCGGGATGCGCTCGTGCACGATGGCGTCGAGCTCGGCAAGCTTTTTTCTGTCCTTGAAGACGATCAGGCCGATGGCGTGGATGTCCACGCTGCCGTCCTGCCGAAAAATGACATCGCCGAACGCCTCGCGCAGCGCGCGCAGCAGCGGCTCGTCATCTTTTAACATCTCGTGATAGACCGCGTCGCAGTCGAGCACGCATGCGCCCTTTCTTTCAAGCGCGCGCAGAAGGCTCGTCTTCCCCGCGCCCGTGCCGCCGGTGATGCCGATGACGATCTTGCCGTCGTCCGCGTCCTCCACATGGAAGCCCGCGGCCTTTTTGAGGCGGTTGCCGATGGCAAGGCCAAGGCCTTTACTGTCCGGACACTGTGCCCAGATCTCGCCCACATTCGTCTCGTCGAACGTCCGCAGCGCGTCGAAGACGTGCTGCGCCTGCGCGCGCTTATCGTCGCTCGCACCGAGGGGGTGGACGATGTGCCCGTCGAAGAGCCGCGTGAACTCGTCAAAGCAGATGATGCCGGACTTCTCGCCCGCGCGTGTGAGCAGATAACGTGCGCTCGCCTTCGCCCCGCCGGTCACGACCGTGACGGGGGCCTTAGGCGCATAGTGGCGGTACTTCATGCCCGGGGCGCGCGGCTTTTCGCCGTCATTCATCTTCTGCGTCACGGCCTTGTCGACCGTCACCTCGCCCAGCGCATCGCGCAGGCTCTCGAGCGGCAGTCCGCCCGGGCGCAACAGCTGCGGCGGCGTGACCGTCAGGTCGATGATCGTCGACTCCACGCCCACCTGACAGGGGCCGCCGTCGACGATACCGTCGATCTTGCCCCACATGTCCTCGCGCACGTGCTCTGCCGTCGTGCAGCTCGGGCGGCCCGAGGTGTTCGCGCTCGGCGCGGCGACCGGCACGCCGGATGCTTCGATGATGGCGCGCGTGACCGCATGGTCGGGACATCTCATGCCGACGGTCTCGAGCCCGCCGGTCGTGCGCAGCGGCACGCAGGGCTTTTTCTTTAAGATCATCGTCAGTGGGCCGGGCCAGAAGCGCTCGGCCAGCTTGTAGGCCGCGTCCGGTACATCCTCGCAGTAGCGCGTAAGCCAACTTTCATCCGGAATGTGCAGGATGAGCGGGTTGTCCTGCGGGCGGCCCTTGGCCTCGAAAATGTGCAGCACGGCGGTCTCGTCCAGGCCGTTTGCGCCAAGGCCGTAGACCGTCTCCGTCGGGATGGCCAAAAGCCCGCCGCGGCGCAGAATGTCCGCCGCCTGCGCGATGCTCTCTTTATCCTCCACCGTGCGGAGGGTAAACCATTTTGTCTCCAATGTTCTCTCTTCTTTCTTAAGCCTCGGTGCTCTCGCGCAGCTTTTCGGCCTGCTCCTGCATCGTGAGCGCGTCGATGATGGGGTCTAAATCGCCGTTCATCACGGCGTCGATGTTGAAATTCTTGTTCTCGCCCGTCAGGCGGTGGTCAGTCACGCGGTTTTGCGGGAAGTTATAGGTGCGGATGCGCTCGTTGCGCATGCCGCTGCCGACCTGCGCGCGGCGCTCGCTCGTGATCGCACCCTCCACGCGCTCGCGCTCAGCCTCGTAGAGCTTGCTCGCGAGCATCGCCATACACTTGGCGCGGTTCTGGAGCTGGGAGCGTTCCTCCTGACACGAAACGACGATGCCCGTCGGCTTGTGGATGAGGCGCACGGCAGAGCTCGTCTTGTTGACGTGCTGGCCACCCGCACCGGAAGCGCGGTAGACCTGCATTTCGATATCCTCGGGCCGAAGGTCGACGTCGACCTCCTCCATCTCCGGCAGCACGGCGACCGTCGCGGTCGAGGTGTGCACGCGCCCGCCGGACTCCGTCTCCGGCACGCGCTGGACGCGGTGGACGCCGGATTCGAACTTGAAGCGCGAATACGACCCATCGCCGCTGACGATAAAGTCAGCTTCCTTAACACCGCCCAACTCCGTATCGTTGTAGTTGAGCAGTTCCACGCGATAGCCGCGCTTTTCCGCGTACATCGCATACATGCGGTAGAGGTCCGCGGCGAACAGCGCGCTCTCCTCCCCGCCCACGCCGCCGCGAATTTCAACGATGACATTTTTGTCGTCGTTCGGGTCGCGCGGCAGGAGCAGCACGCGCAGCTCGTCGAAAAGGCGCTCTTTTTCCGCCCTGGCAGTGTTCAATTCCTCCTGCGCCATGTCCTTGAGCTCGGGATCGGATACAAGCTCCAGCGCCTGCGCGATGTCGTCCTCGCACTTCTGGTACGCGCGGTAGGTCTCCACCACGGCGGAAAGCTCCTTCTGCTCGCGCGTAAGCGCGCGCAGCTTTTTTGGGTCAGCGTAAATTTCCGGCACTTCGAGCAGCTCGCCGATCTCGTCATAGCGGCGCGCGAGCTGTTTGAGCTTTTCCCACATCAGGCCTTGTCCTCCGCGATGAAATCAGAGCAGGACTTGACGAACTGGTCGCGCCAGAAGTGATAGCCCGCCGAATCGGGGCAGAGCGAGACCTCCGCCACGTGCGGCGTCTGCAAATAGAGGTCCATCTGGCGGAAAACGTCCTTATAGTCCTGCTCGCTCTTGTGCGTGATGAGATACGCCGCGTTCTGAATTTCATAGCCGCGGCGCTTCAAAAAACCGCGAATAACGCTCGAACAGCGGCCCGCCCACACGGGCGTGCCGAGGATGACGAGCTTGTAGTCCGACAGCGGCTTCTGGCATTTCGGGCGCGAAACCGCACTCGTGCGCTTGTGCATCGCGTCAAAGCAGCAGCGAAGGTAGCCCATCGTGCCGCTGCGATCGACCTTGTCGCGAATTTCGAGACATTCGCAGTCCAGCGCCTCGGCGACCTCCTCCATGGCTTTTTTCGTGTTTCCCGTGCGGGAATAGTAAAGGCATAAAATGTTATCGTTCATACTCAGTTTCCTCTCAGCAGGAGCCAACCGGTGGCAAAGGCCTCCCGCACATAGTAGTTGAGCTGTAAGGCATCGTAATAGGCGCTGCGCGGCAGCGTCGCCGCCACGCCGCAGGCCGCATCTGTTCCGGCGATGCGTCCAGCCCTAAAAATATGGTAGTCGTTCGTGACAAATGCGAACGTGTCACCCGCATCAAGCCCCAGCTCCGCCATGATCTCTTCGCTGTAAGCAAAGTTCTCCTGCGTACTGGTCGATCGGTCCTCGCGGTAGATGCGGCTCTCGTCCACGCCGTGGGCGATGAGCCAGTCGGCCATGCAGTCGGCCTCGGAGATATCCTCCCCCGGCCCCTGACCGCCTGAGCAGATGATGGGGATGTCCGGCTTGTCCGCGATGAAGTCAAGCGCCGCCTGCAGCCGCGACGAGAGCATCAGCGACGGCGTCGTGCCGTTCACGCCCGCGCCCAAAATAACCACGCACTGCGCGTCTTCCGCGCGCCCGTCCGTGTGCGCGCCGCGAATAACGAGCGATTCAAGATACCCGAATGCGACAAGGCCTAGGCACACGAGCGCGAGCAGAACGCGTTTTCCCCACTTTGCCCACGCATGCTCTTTGTACTGCTCGAGCATCGCAAAGACGATCAAAAGCGCCGTCAGGCACCAGAACAGGAGTCCTGCAAAGCGCACGCCGGGGACAGCCCGGCACGCCGCGCCGAGCACGGCACAGGCTGCTGCCGCCGTCCACAGTCTTTTCTGTCTCTTCATGGTATGTTCCTCATTCGCCCGCCTGCTCGGCGAGCGTTTCCCACTTTTCCATCAGCTCGCTGAGCTTCTGCTCGGCGGCTTCCTTCTCCTTATAAATTTCGCTGTAGCGCTCGTAGTCGCCGCCCGCCTCTTCGAGGCGCTGCTCGATCTCGGCGATGGCGGTCTCCTGCGCGGAAATTTCCTTTTCACAGATGGTGAGCTGCCGCCGCGCCTGCTGGGCAGAGCGGTTCGGCTTCGGTTTTTCTGTAACCGTCTTTTCCTTTACAGCCTTTGGCGTGTGGTCGATCTTGTTCTGCGCCTCCAGCGCCTTGACCTGCCGGTAACGCGCAAAGCCCATCGGATAGTCCGTGATGACACCGTTTTCGAGCTCCCACACACGCGTTGCAAAGCGGTTGATGAAATAGCGGTCGTGGCTCACGAACAGGAGCGTCCCGTCGTAGCTCTCCACCGCCTCTTCGATCCACTCGCGCGAGGCGATATCGAGGTGGTTCGTCGGCTCGTCGAGGATCAGGAGATTCACTTCCTCATCCATCAGGATGCAGAGCTTGAGGCGCGAAAGCTCACCGCCCGAGAGCACGCTGACACTCTTAAAAACGTCCTCGCCCGTGAAGTGGAACGCGGCCAGGCGGTTGCGCGCGCTCTGCGGCGTGATGTTGCGCTTGGAGTAGAGCATCGTGTCGACCAGGTTTCGTTCCGGCACGTCGAATTCGACGATCTGCGGCAGATACGCGATGCGCACCGACGGGCCGAACTTGATCTTGCCCTCGTCGGGATATTCCTCTTCCATCAGCATCTTGATGAGCGTCGACTTGCCCGTGCCGTTGTCGCCAATGAGCGCGATGCGCTCGCCGCCGCGCACCTGCAAGTCCACGTCGTGGAACAGCACACGGTCGCCGAAGCTCTTTTTGAGCTTTTTGAGCGCGAACACCTCGTCGCCGTAGAACTCCTGCGACTTGAACTGCGCGCTCAGTGCCCGTTCCTTCGTCGGCTTGTCCGTCGTGCGCATACGCTCGATGCGCTTTTCCATCGACAGCGCGCGGCGGTACGTCTTGTCCATGCCCTTGAAGGCAAACATGCGCAGCTGCTCGGCGCTCTTTTCAAGCTGAGCGATCTTGGCCTGCTCCTTTTCGTATTGGCGCATCTTTTCCAAATAGCGGCGCTCTTTTTCCACCGCGTAGAAGCTGTAGTTGCCGCTGTAAAACTCCGCCTTGCCGTCGAGCACCTCAATGACGCGCGTGATGGTACGGTCCAAAAAGTAGCGGTCATGCGAGATGGCGACGACCGTACCCTTGAACGTCGAGAGATACTGCTCCAGCCATTCGATGGCGTGCAGGTCCAAATGGTTCGTCGGCTCGTCGAGAAGTAAAATATCCGTATCCTCCAAAATGAGGCGGCCGAGGTTCACGCGCGTCTTTTCACCGCCCGAGAGTGTGTCAAACAGGCGCTCGCGCATCTCCGGCGGGATGGAAAGGCCGTTGGCAACCTTGTTGATGGGCGTCTCGGTGTCGTAGCCGCCGAGGCCCTCAAATTTGGCTGAGAGCTCGCCGTAGCGGCGCAGCGTCTCTTCGCTCTCGTCGCCGCTCGCCATCTGCTGGGAGAGGGCGTTCATCTCGTCCTCCATCCTCTGCATGCGCGAAAACGCGCTCTTGAGCACATCCTCGACCGTGTAGCCCTCGGGATACACGGGGATCTGTGAGATGAGGCCCAGCCTGCGGCCCGAGGCGATGCTCACCTCGCCCGCGTCGTAGTCGAGTTCACCCGTCAGGATGCGGAAAAGCGTCGTCTTGCCCGCGCCGTTTTTGCCGAGAAGGCCCACGCGCTCGCCCGTGTCGATCTGAAAGGTGATGCCGTCCAGTATTTTCTTTTCGAGGTCAAAGGACTTGACGAGTCCCGTAACACTGATGTCGATCATGCTTTGGTCAGTTCCTCTACGATCTTCTCAAAGTGCATGGAATGCGAGGCCTTGACGAGCATCGCCGTCTCCGCCGTGAACGCCGCCTTGACGGCGCCCATCGCCTCGTCCACGCTCCCGAACCACTGCGCAGAGGGGTTCCCTTCTGTAAAGTATTTTGCCCGTGCACCGATTGCGATGACAGTGTCGATGCCGAGTTCTTGGGTGAGTGCTCCGATTTCCTTATGTGCACGCTCGGTGAGCTCTCCGAGCTCCGCCATATCGCCGATGACGGCAGCCTTTTTGCCGCCGCTCGCGCCCAATACGCGCAGCGATGCCGCCATCGACTGCGGACCCGCGTTGTAGCAGTCGTCGAGCAGGCGGCGGTTTTCAGAGAACGTGATGACGTGCATGCGTGAGCCCGCCGGCTCGTAGGCCGCAGCGCCGCGCTCGATCTCCTCTTTGGTCTCGCCAAGATACTCGCCGATGGCCGCGGCCATCGCCGCGGAGTAGACCATGTGCTTTCCCGGCACGGGGATGGAGAGCGCGTAACGCTCCTTTGCCGTCGTCACGACGCAGCAAATGCCGTCGATGCCAAGGTCTTCGACCTCGCTGACGCGGACATCGCAGTGCTCGGACAGGCCGCAGCGCAGCGTTTTCTGCGGCAGAGAGACGGTGTTCAAAAGCTCGTCGTCGCCGTTTAAGACGGCGAGACCGTTCTTTTTGAGGTTTTCGAAGATCTCGCACTTGGCCTTCAGAATGTTCTCGCGCGATCCGAGGTATTCAATGTGCATATCGCCGACGTTCGTGATGACGGCGATATCGGGCTTCACCATCTCGCCGAGGTAGCGGATCTGCCCCGCGCGGTCCATGCCCGTCTCGATCACCGCCGCCTGATGCGCGCGGGAGATGCCCAGCAACGTCTGCGGCGTGCCGATCTCATTATTATAGTTGGCCGCGGTCTTGAGCGTATGGAACTTCACGCCCAGTACCGAGGCGATCATTTCCTTTGTTGTCGTCTTGCCGACGCTGCCCGTCACCTGCACAAAGGGGATAGAAAACTGCGCACGGTACCACGCGGCCAAGTCCTTGAGCGCAAGCAGCGTGTCAGGCACCTTGATGTAAAACTTTCCGGGCAGCAGCGTTTCCGGCACGCGGGCGCACAGACAGCCCTCCGCGCCCGCGGAAAGCGCCTTTTCGATATAGTCATGCCCGTCGAAGCGCTCGCCGACGAGCGGCAGGAAAACTTCGCCGCTCTTAACGGTGCGGCTGTCGGTGTTCACGCCGAGGATCTTCGTCGTCCCCTCGCCCTGCAGCAGCTCGCCGTGCACCGCCGCGAGCAGTTCCTTTACCGTGATGGCCTCCATTTACAGCCCTCTTCTCTGCTTCAGCGACTCTTCGACGATCTTCTCGCACAGCTCCTCGTAGCCGATGCCGACCGCCGCCGCCTCCTGCGGAAGGAGGCTCGTCTTCGTCATGCCGGGCAGCGTGTTGATCTCAAGGAAGTACGGCGTACCGTCCGGCGTGACGATGAAGTCCGCGCGGGAGTAGACGCTCAGGCCGATCAGGCGATAGACCGTCTCGGTCGCGGTGCGCACGCGCATCTCCCAGTCCTCGGGGATGGGAGAGGGGCAAATTTCCTCCGCCGCGCCGGCCTGATACTTGTTCGCGTAGTCATAAAAGCCCGTCTTCGGGATAATTTCGATGGAGGGCAGTGCCTTGCCCGCGATGATACCAACCTGGATCTCGCGGCCGGAGATGTACTGTTCGAGCACGACCTGCGCGCCAAACTGTAAGCACTCTTCAAGCGCTTTTTTGAGCTCCGCGCCCGTACGCGCGATGGAGACGCCGACAGACGAGCCGTTGGCGACCGGCTTGACGACGCAAGGGAGCTTCGTTTCCGACACAAGGCGCGCGATGTCGCCTTCCGTGTAGCGCACGGTGCGCCACTGCGGCGTGATGACATATTCCGACACAAGACGCTTCGTCAGGTCCTTATCCATCGCGATGGCGCTCGATAAGTAGCCTGCGCCGGTGTACGGAATGCCGAGCAGGTCGAACGCGGCCTGCACGCGGCCATCCTCACCGCAGGTGCCGTGCAGCGCCAGAAATACGACGTCCGCCTTGGCGCACACATCGAGCACGCCGGGACCGAAAAGGCTCTTGCTCTGGTCCTTGCGGCTCGC
>OIWO01002540.1_pt1 | contig 11649 bp, 7 predicted proteins | sample 1587641 | NCBI WGS metagenome assembly OIWO01 (sample SAMEA3888924, study PRJEB22519) | human gut metagenome | biome: human gut; feature: human-associated habitat; material: faeces | place: Denmark | collected 2010
AAACCTTAAAATTCCTGCAAAATTCGCTGAATAGCGCTTGCAAAATACGGAAATTCCTGTAAAATAGAGATGATGCAAAAGACGAGGGACATGACAATGCCCCTCTTTTTTATGAAAGGTGTTAGAAAGAATGATTAGTGCAAATGGTGTTACCCTCCGGGTAGGAAAAAAGGCATTGTTTGAAGATGTAAATATTAAGTTTACAGAAGGCAACTGTTATGGACTGATCGGTGCAAACGGCGCCGGAAAGTCTACATTTTTAAAGATCCTTTCCGGACAGTTAGAGCCAACCAGCGGTGAGGTTGCCATCACTCCGGGACAGAGACTTTCCTTCTTACAGCAGGACCATTTCAAATATGATGAGTACACCGTTCTGGATACTGTTATCATGGGAAATGCAAGACTGTACCAGATCATGAAGGAAAAGGAAGCCATCTACATGAAGGAAGACTTCACAGATGAAGATGGTATCAAGGCAGCAGAACTGGAAGGTGAGTTCGCTACCATGAACGGCTGGGAAGCTGAGTCTGACGCAGAGAACCTGTTAAATGGTCTTGGCATTGGTACTGAATTCCACTATGCACAGATGAGCACTCTGTTAGGTGCACAGAAGGTCAAAGTTTTACTGGCACAGGCACTGTTTGGAAATCCTGACATCCTGCTTCTTGACGAGCCTACCAACCACCTGGATCTGGATGCCATCGCATGGTTAGAGGAGTTCCTGATCAACTTTGAGAATACCGTTATCGTAGTATCCCATGACCGTTATTTCTTAAATAAAGTCTGCACACAGATCGCTGATATCGACTACGGCAAGATCCAGCTGTACGCTGGTAACTACGACTTCTGGGTTGAGTCCAGCCAGCTGATCATCAAGCAGATGAAGGAAGCAAACCGTAAGAAGGAAGAGAAGATCAAGGAATTACAGGAATTTATCCAGCGTTTCTCTGCAAATGCTTCTAAGTCCAAGCAGGCTACTTCCCGTAAGAGAGCCTTAGAGAAGATCCAGTTAGATGACATCAAGCCATCCAGCAGAAAGTATCCATATATCGACTTCCGTCCGGCCCGTGAGATCGGAAATGAAGTTCTTACTGTAGAACACTTAAGCAAGACTATTGATGGTGAGAAGATCTTAGACGATATCTCCTTTATCCTTGGAAGAGAGGACAAAGTTGCTTTAGTTGGACCAAACGAGCGTGCAAAGACTGTATTATTCAAGATCCTTGCAGGTGAAATGGAGCCAGATGAAGGAAGCTACAAGTGGGGACTTACAACCACCCAGTCTTACTTCCCGAAGGATAACTCCGCTGAGTTTGCAAATGATGACACCATTGTTGAGTGGCTGACCCAGTATTCTCCTGAGAAGGACGTAACTTATGTACGTGGTTTCTTAGGACGTATGCTGTTTGCAGGCGAAGACGGTGTTAAGAAGGTTAAGGTATTATCCGGTGGTGAGAAAGTACGTTGTATGTTATCCAAGCTGATGATCTCCGGCGCAAATGTACTGATGTTAGATGAGCCGACTGACCACCTGGATATGGAGTCTATTGACGCATTAAACCGTGGTATGATCAAGTTCCCAGGCGTGATGATCTTCTCATCCCGTGACCACCAGATCGTACAGACCACTGCTAACCGTATTATGGAGATCATCAACGGCAAGCTGATTGATAAGATCACTACCTATGATGAATATCTGGAAAGCGATGAAATGGCACGTAAGAGATTTACCTTCACTGTAACTGAAAGTGATGAAGAGGATGACTAATCATTCGGATAAAAAATAGGATCAAAAGCGGTCGCCCCTTTGGGGCGGTCGTAGTATAAAGAACGATAAGAGTAAGGAGGGCAGGAACCGGGAAGTGCTGGGACCTGCCTTTCTGCCATTTCTAGGGGTGTTTTCCCCGCAGCGCGGGGAAGGTACACAGCAGCGGAAAATAAGTGAAAAAGAGAGAAAAGAGGAAATAACCATGGAAAAGATCGCAAGTTTTACCATCGACCATATTAAATTACAGCCGGGAGTTTACGTATCCAGAAAAGACAAAGTAGGAGACAGCACCGTTACCACCTTTGATCTGCGTATGACTTCCCCAAACGAAGAACCTGTTATGAACACCGCAGAAATGCACACCATCGAGCATCTGGGTGCTACCTTTTTAAGAAACCACAAGGATTTTGGAGACAAGACCGTATACTTTGGACCGATGGGCTGCAGAACCGGTTTTTATCTGCTTTTAGCAGGTGTTTATGAGTCAAAAGACATTCTGCCATTAGTAGTAGAAATGTATGAATTTGTCCGTGACTTTGAAGGGGAAGTACCAGGCGCATCTCCAAAAGACTGCGGCAATTACCTGGATATGAACCTGGGAATGGCAAAATATCTGGCTGCAAAGTATCTGAAGGTGCTGACCCATATTGATGAGTTCCCGGAGTCCAGACTGGTTTATCCAGAATAAGGGAGAGTATTTTGCCTCGCTTCGCGGGGCAGTGGAGTGCAACAGTTTTCCCGCTTTATGCGGGGATGTGTTATCAGCACAACTGCTTTCCCCGCCATAAGGCGGGGGCGTTGCCATACAGCAAAAGGAGAAACAATTATGAAAAAACTCATATCCTGGAATGTAAACGGTCTGCGTGCCTGCGTGGGAAAAGGCTTTATGGACTTTTTCAATGAGGTAGATGCAGATGTATTCTGTATACAGGAAAGTAAGCTGCAGGAAGGCCAGATCGATCTGGATCTGCCGGGCTATCACCAGTACTGGAACTATGCTGAGAAAAAAGGCTATTCCGGCACAGCCATGTTCACAAAAGAAGAGCCTATCTCTGTTTCCTATGGCCTTGGCATTGAGGAACATGACCATGAAGGCAGAGTCATCACAGCTGAATTCCCAGAGTATTACATTGTCACCTGCTATACTCCAAACTCCAAAGATGGTCTTGCCAGACTGGATTACCGTATGACCTGGGAAGATGCATTTTTAGCATATCTTAAAAAGCTGGAAGAGAAAAAGCCGGTGATCTTCTGCGGCGATTTAAACGTAGCCCACAAAGAGATCGACCTGAAAAATCCAAAGACTAACCGGAAGAATGCGGGCTTCACTGATGAAGAAAGAGGCAAGTTCACGGACCTTTTAAATGACGGTTTTATTGATACCTGGCGCTACTTCTACCCGGATACAGAAGGGATTTACTCCTGGTGGTCCTACCGTTTTAAAGCAAGAGAGAAGAACGCAGGCTGGCGTATTGACTATTTCTGTGTCAGCGAAAGCTTAAAAGATGAGCTGGAGAGCGCAAAGATCCATACAGAAGTGTTTGGTTCTGACCACTGCCCAGTAGAATTAGTGATCAAAAAATAGTATAATGAATTAACGAACAAACCGCCTGCGTAAGCAGGCAGTGGAGCACGTTAGTGCGTGTTTGTGAGTGAACTAGAACGAACCCAAAATTCAACAATCAATAAAGAAATAGTTAGGATCAATTACATGAATTTACTTACCATCGAACATTTAACAAAATCCTATACAGAACGCCTGCTGTTCAACGACACTGCTTTTTCTATCAACGAAGGAGAAAAAGTGGGTCTCATCGGTATCAACGGCACAGGAAAATCTACCTTGTTACGGATCGCTGCAGGTCTGGAGGAGCCGGATGGCGGTACGGTTGTAAAAGGCCGCAGCCTGTATATCCGCTATCTGCCCCAGATCCCGGAATTTACCCCTGGAGATACCATTCTTGACAGCATTGTAAGGGACAATAAAAACGAGCCTCATTTCAGCTCTGTGGAAGAGTTAAAGGCTTCTGCCAAGACCATGTTAAACCGTCTGGAGATCGAAGATTTTGACGCGAAAGTGGAGACTCTTTCCGGCGGACAGAGAAAATGTGTGGCTCTTGCAAGCGTTCTTTTAAGTACAGCAGATCTGCTGATCCTGGACGAGCCTACCAACCACCTGGACAGCCAGATGGCTGACTGGCTGGAAGGTTATTTAAAGGCATTTAAGGGCGCTCTTTTAATGATCACCCATGACCGTTATTTCCTGGACAGCGTTACCAACCGTATTGTAGAGCTGGACAAGGGAAAACTGTACAGTTATCAGGGCGGTTATGAGAAATATCTGGAATTAAAGGCAGAGCGTTTAAGCATGGCAGAGGCAGCAGAGCGCAAGCGCCAGTCCATCCTGCGCACAGAGATCGCCTGGATGCAGCGTGGTGCCAGAGCCCGTTCTACCAAGCAGAAAGCCCATATCCAGAGGTATGAGCAGCTTCGTGACCAGGAAGGTCCGGAGTATGACAGAAATGTACAGTTGGAGTCCATTGGCAGCCGTCTGGGACGTACTACCGTAGAGCTGAAGGACATCTGCAAATCATATGGTGATAAGGTGCTGATGAAAGATTTCACCTATATCTTCCTGAAAAATGACCGTGTAGGTATTATCGGCCAGAACGGAAGCGGAAAGTCTACGTTGATGAAGATCATTGCCGGCTGGGTACAGCCGGACTCCGGTACAGTAGAGATCGGCCAGACTGTAAAGCTGGGTTATTTCTCCCAGGAAAATGAGGCTATGGACGAAAGCCTGAAGGTGATCGACTATATCCGCAATGCAGCAGAGTACGTAAAGACAAAAGACGGCAGCATCAGCGCCAGCCAGATGTTAGAGCGTTTCCTGTTCCCTTCCAGTATGCAGTATACAACCATTGGAAAGCTGTCCGGAGGTGAAAAACGCCGTCTGTACCTTCTGCGTATCCTTATGGAAGCGCCAAATGTACTGATCCTGGACGAGCCGACCAATGACCTGGACATCCAGACGCTGATCTTACTGGAAGATTATCTGGATACATTCCCTGGTATTGTGATCACTGTATCCCATGACCGTTATTTCCTGGACCGTGTGGTAAACCGCATTTTCGCTTTTGAGGGAAATGGTGTGGTGCAGCAGTATGAGGGTGGTTTTACCGATTATCAGCGTGCATGGAATGAGCGTCATCCACAGATCAGTGGAAATGGGGCTGGAGCCGGAAATGCAGGTTCTGGAAAGGCATCCGATAAAGATACTGACGAAGAAAACGCTGCAAATGCAAAGGCAGTGAACAAAAATAACTGGAAAGAGACTTCCGGTGCCCAGAAAAAGCTGCGTTTAAGCTACAAAGAGCAGAGAGAATGGGAGACCATTGAAGGGGATATTGCAGGTCTGGAAGAGGCCATTGCAGCCCTGGAAACAGAGATCGAGAAATCTGCCAGCAATTATACCCGTCTCAATGAACTGATGAAAGAAAAGACAGAAAAAGAGGCACAGTTAGAAGAGAAGATGGAGCGGAGGATGTATCTCACTGACCTGGTAGAGCAGATCGAGAGCCAGAAGTAGGGAAGATCTGGGAAACAGCTCCTTTGCAGCAATGCTGTTTAGAGGGCATGAAGATTTAGCAGTGTAATGTAATTTAATAGAAGGAAACTGAAAGGCGGCAATATATGAAAAGAGAGTATATCATAGAAACAAATGAAGGAAAGATCTATCCGCTGGGAGTGACAAAGACTCCGGGGGGATTTGATGTAGCATTTGTTTCTCAGAAAAATCCGGCATTGCTGCTTTTTGAAAAGGGCAGCAGGAAACGGATCGCCAGATTTACATTTCCGGAAAATGCCCGTATGGGGGATGTGCATTTCATGACGGTAAAAGGGGATTTTACCGGTCTGGAATATGCCTTTGAGGAAGAAGGAAAAGAAATTCCGGACCCATTTGGAACCTGTTTTACAGGACGGGAAAAATGGGGAGATGAGAAGACAGCAGCACGGGCGCTTCACACACCTTTTGAAGCAGTGAAAGAAGATTTTGACTGGGAAGAGGACAGACGGCCCAAAATTCCGGCGGATGAGTGCATTGTATACAAGATACACCCAAGAGGCTTTTCAAAACATGCTTCTTTTAAAGGTGAAAGCTGGAGGCGGGGAACATTTGGAGCGGTCGCAGATAAGATCCCTTATATGAAAGAACTGGGCATTACCACAGTAGAAATGATGCCGCCTGTAGAATTTGATGAAGTCATGGAAGATGTTCCTGGAAAGGTGAATTACTGGGGGTACTGCTGTGGACACAGCTTTGCGCCAAAAGCAGCCTATGCAGGCGCAGCGCCGGGACAGAAAAAGGATCCGGTAAAAGAGTTTAAGACTCTGGTGAAGGCATTACATAAAGAAGGTCTGGAGCTGGTCGTTGAATTATACTTTGACGGGACACAGTCTCCTTCCTATGTGGTAGATGTACTCCGCTTCTGGGCTGCCCAGTATCATGTAGATGGTATCCATTTAGTAGGTTATGCCCCTTTGGAAACTATTGTGAAAGACCCATATCTTTCTGATCTGAAACTTTGGGCGAAGAACTGGGATGAAGTGAGAACTGCGACGGAAACAGACAGGGGCAACAGAACCAAAGAAGAAAAGAAAGAGACCGGACGCCGTTTATCTGCTTACGAAACAGGATTTATGCTGGATATGCGCAGCTTCTTAAAGGGCGATGAAGGTATGTTAAACCAGGTGGCTCTTCATGTAAAGGACAATCCGGATGCAGTGGCTTCTATTAATTACATGGCGAATACCAACGGCTTTACTTTAATGGATATGGTTTCTTACGATCATAAGCACAACGAGGACAATGGCGAGGAAAACCATGACGGTACCGATTACAACCAGTCCTGGAATTGTGGTGCAGAAGGTCCGGTGCGAAAGAAAAAGATCCTTGCACTGCGCAAACGTCAGCTTAAAAATGCCCTTACCATGCTTTTTTTAAGCCAGGGAACCCCGTTACTTATGGCAGGTGATGAATTTGGCCGTACCCAGAAGGGAAATAATAATGCTTATTGTCAGGACAATGAGATATCCTGGTTAAACTGGAATTTATTAGACTCTCACAAGGGGCTTTATGAGTTTACGAAAAATCTGATCGCATTCCGCAAAAAGCACAGCCTGTTCCACCGCAGTACAGAACCTACTTTAATGGATCATAAGTCAGTAGGACTGCCGGATGTGTCTTTCCACGGGGAGAAGGCCTGGTGTCCGGACTTTGAACGCTACAGCCGCCAGCTGGGGGTGTTTTACAGTGCTTCTTATGGGGAAAATGCAGACGGCAGCGAGGAACCTTATTTCTATACTGCTTACAACATGCATTGGGAGCCACATGCATTTGCACTTCCCAATCTGCCGTCAGGATATATCTGGCATCAGGTCCTTGATACAGCTGAAGACAGTATGAACGGCTTTTTGCCGTCAGGTAAGGAAAGACATCTGGATGACCAGAAAGAGGCTCTTGTCCTTGCAAGATCCATCCAGGTATTTGCAGGACTTAAATGCCCGGAAAAGAAAAAAACACAAAGCAAAGGTCCGAAAGCGAACCGGAAAGAAGGAATGTAATATGTTAAGTGAAGCTATGGAGCGTTTTATCAAGGAACATGAAAAAGAGGCATATGACCTGCTTCTTACCATTGCGAAAATCCCTTCCCCATCTAATCATGAGGAAAAAAGAGCCCAGTTTTGCTGTAACTGGTTAAAGGAACAGGGGGCAGAGGGCGTCTATATTGATGAGGCATTAAATGTAGTTTATCCAGCTGCTTTAAGGGATAATGTGGATGTTTATATGGCCCATACAGACGTAGTTTTTCCAGATGAGACGGAACTTCCTTTAAAGGTGGAAAATGGACGTATCTGCTGTCCAGGAGTAGGTGATGATACTGCCTGCCTTGTATGTGTTCTTCTGGCAGCAAAATATACTGCTCTTATGATAAAAGAAAGCAAACTTAACCAGATCCGGCCGGAAACAGAACCTGGACTGATCTTTGTATGCAATTCAGGAGAAGAAGGTCTTGGAAACCTGAAAGGCGTTAAAAAGATCTGCGAAGATTACGGCAGCCGTATGAACACTTTTTGCACCTTCGACGGCAGTCTGGAGCATCTGGTAGATGAAGCAGTGGGATCTAACCGTTATAAAGTGACGGTACGCACCCAGGGCGGTCATTCCTTTGGCAATTTCGGCCGTGATAATGCCATTGAAAAGCTGGCAGGTATCATTGAAAAACTGTACCGGATCCAGGTTCCGGAGGGCGGAAAGACTACTTACAATGTAGGCACTATTTCCGGCGGCACTTCTGTTAATACCATTGCCCAGGAAGCTTCCATGTTATATGAGTTCCGCTCTGACAGAAAAGTAAATCTGGCTTATATGAAAGAAAAATTTGAGGCAGCAGTAGATGAGGCAAAGGCAGCCGGTCTTGATATTACTTATGAGATCCTGGGCATCCGTCCATGCTCCGGTGATGTAGATAAAGAACGTCAGGCACGCCTTCTTGAACGTGCAAAAGCAGCGGTAGAGACAGTGACTGGAATCTGCCCTGGAGTTGGTTCTGGTTCTACAGACTGCAATATCCCGCTTTCTATGGGAATCCCAAGCGTATGTGTGGGCTGCTATAGTGGAGCCGGCGCTCATACAAGAGAGGAATATGTAGAAGAAGCTTCCCTTCCTTTAGGATACAGAGTTGCTTTTGAGATGATATTCGGAGGCAGGTCATAAGCCTGTTTTTTCCTGCATAAAGATAAAAGAGAAATACATATACATTCAGATGAGGATGCTGTAAAGGCCAGACGGGTCAGGGCATCCTCATTTTTTTCTATATGAAGTCTATACAGAGTCTATAGGAGGCAGGAATGGCACAATGGTATGGTCTGACCCAGGAAGAAGTTTTAAAGCGCCTTGGCACCAACAGGACCGGGCTAAATGAGAAAGAGGCAGAAAGAAGGCTGGAAACATATGGGGAAAATGTTTTAAAAGAACAGGAAGAAATGCCCTGGTGGCAGGTATTTTTAGGACAGTTTAAAGATCTTCTGGTCATGATCCTCATTGGGGCTGCGGGGGTATCCATGGTTACCGGAGATCCGGAAAGCGCTCTTGTGATCTTTTCCGTCCTTTTGTTAAATGCCATTTTAGGGACTGTGGAACATCAGAAAGCACGAAAATCCCTGGAAAGCTTAAAGCGACTTGCTTCTCCGGAAACACTTCTGATCCGGGAAGGACGCGTTTGTACGGCGCCATCTTCCAGGGTGGTTCCAGGGGATATCCTGGTTTTGGAAACAGGAGGAATGGTACCTGCAGACGGCCGGATCCTTCAGTCCTGCAGCCTTACCTGCAACGAAAGTTCTCTTACAGGAGAAGCTTTAAATGTGGAAAAAAGAGAGGGAAAACTGCCGGCAGGAAAAACGCCTTTATCTCCGGGAGATCAGAGCAATATGGTCTTTTCCGGTGCTCTGATCACTGGCGGAAGGGGAACTGCGGTAGTGACGGAAACAGGAATGGATACCCAGATCGGGACCATTGCTTCCCTGATGAACCGCACAGTGGAAAAGAAAACACCTTTGCAGGCCAGTTTAGACCGGTTTTCCGGCCATCTGGCCTTAGGAATTATGGGGATCTGCGGGGCGATCTTTCTGATCAGCCTGTATCGCAGGGAGCCTGTATTAGATGCCCTGATGTTTGCGGTAGCGCTGGCGGTTGCAGCCATCCCGGAGGCTCTTGGCTCCATTGTGACCATTGTCCAGGCAATGGGAACCCAGAAAATGGCAAAAGAGCATGCAGTCATAAAGGACCTGAAAGCAGTGGAAAGTTTAGGCTGTGTATCTGTGATCTGTTCTGATAAAACAGGGACACTGACCCAAAACAGTCTGCGGGCAGAGGCTGTTTGCATAAATGGGAAGGTCATGGATACAGGGCAGTTAAAAAAATATTCCCACCACCCGGATCTTTCTCTTTTCCTGCGATCAGTCATTCTTGCAAATAATGCTTCCGGAGAGGAGATCGGGGAAAAAGAAGATCCCTTAGAGCAGGCTCTTTTACATATGGCAGAAGAAGCAGGAAAAGATCCCGGACTTCTTCGCAGGCAGTGGCGTCGTATTTCGGAGATCCCTTTTAACTCTGATAAAAAATATATGGGTGCCATATGCAGCAAAGGGGGAGAAAAGATCCTTTTTGTAAAAGGGGCGGTAGACGTTTTGCTGTCTAAATGCAGTCTGGCAGTCAATCCCTCTTTTCAGGAAGAAGAGACTGCTTCCTGGGGACGTCCCTTTTCCTTTTCTGATAAAGAGCGGATCCTTCGCCAGAACGGTCTATGGTCCAAAAAGGGAATGCGGGTTCTGGCACTGGCATGTAAACCATTAAAAGAGGAAGAAATCAGGGATGCAAAGGCGGAAAATATGATCTTTCTGGGTCTGGCTGCTATGACAGATCCACCAAGGCCGGAGTCTAAAATGGCAGTGGCAGATGCTAAAAAAGCAGGGATCCGCACGGTCATGATCACCGGGGATCATAAAGAGACTGCGGCAGCGATCGCCTCGGAGATTGGTATTTTTACAGCTGGTGATCTGGCTGTTACAGGAGCAGATCTGGATCAGATGAGCGATCAGCAGCTGCAGGAAAGACTGGAAAAGATCTCCGTATATGCCAGGGTGTCTCCGGAACATAAGATCCGCATTGTGGAAGCATGGCAGAAAAAAGGGCACATTACAGCTATGACAGGAGACGGGGTAAATGACGCTCCTGCCTTAAAAAAGGCGGACATAGGGATCGCTATGGGAAAAGCAGGCACAGAAGTTTCAAGGGATGCCGCTGCCATGATCTTAACAGATGACAATTTTGCTACGATTATCAAGGCAGTGGCAAATGGAAGAAATGTATATCGGAATATTAAAAATTCCATCCAGTTTTTGTTGTCCGGAAATATGGCAGGGATCCTTTGTGTACTGTATACATCTATCAAGGCGCTTCCATTGCCTTTTGCGCCGGTGCATCTGCTGTTTATCAACCTGCTGACAGACTCTCTTCCAGCCATTGCCATAGGTATGGAACCGGCAGACCGGGATCTTTTAAACCAGCCTCCCAGAGACCCAAAAGAAGGGATCCTTTCTTTTCCATTTGCAGGGAAGATCTTATTCCAGGGTTTTCTTATTGGTGCAGCAACCATGTGGGCATGGGAAATGGGATATTCCCAGGGCGGGGAAGCCATTGCCAGTACTATGGCATTTTCCACTCTGACTCTGGCAAGACTGTTCCATGGTTTTAACTGCAGGGGAAGAAAAAGCCTGCTTTCATTGGGAATAGGAAGCAATCTCTGGTGTGTTATGGCATTGTTTGTAGGTGTAGTCCTTATGTGTGCAGTGCTTTTTGTGCCTAAGCTTCAGGATGTATTTGCCGCAGGGGATCTGACGGGCTCACAGTTACTGGCAGTGGTTTTAGGTGCGCTGGCACCAACGGCAGTTATTCAGATCTACAAAATGATGAGCGCAGGAACCGCTTAAATGACGTCTGAATTGTTCGCTAAATTTTCTAAGATTATGTAAAACATTTGTGGCAAGGTGGAAAATATCCGAAAAATGTGATAAAGTAAGCATTAAGAAATTGCTAAATGAAATAAGGAGGCTGTTATGAGGCTTGTTACATATGAAGTGGAACATAAAGGCGGTCTGGGCGTGATCAGCAGAGACGGAAAATGGGTCTATCCTCTTCGCTCCCTGGATATGGATTATAAGACCATGCAGGAACTGATCGAGGGGATCAGCGAGTCAGAAAAACAGCTGCTTGAATATGTGTCCGGTCAGGACCCTTATAAGATCAGAGGAGCGGCACC
>OIWO01002543.1_pt1 | contig 11632 bp, 11 predicted proteins | sample 1587641 | NCBI WGS metagenome assembly OIWO01 (sample SAMEA3888924, study PRJEB22519) | human gut metagenome | biome: human gut; feature: human-associated habitat; material: faeces | place: Denmark | collected 2010
TCGCTGCGCGAGGCGCAGCATCGCGTGTTGGTCGAGTCGCTGCTCGCTTCGGCGGCGGCACTCGTGTGCATGGCGCTGATTGCGGCGTCGAATGCTATTTTTATCAACAACGTCGTCCAGCCCGTCGCAGTCGTGAGCGACGCGGCACGCCGCATTTCGGGCGGCAGCTACGGCATCATGATCGAGAACCACTACCGCGACGAGCTCGGCGAGCTGGTCGACAACATCAACGACATGTCACTCAAGATCAGCCAGGCCGAGAAGATCCAGCAGGAATTTATCTCGTCGGTCTCGCACGAGCTGCGAACGCCGCTGACCGCCATCAGCGGCTGGGCGGAGACGCTCTCCGCCGACCCTGGCGCGAACATCGACCAGACGAAGCGCGGCCTCGGCATTATTTTGAAGGAATCCCGCCGCCTGACGACGATGGTCGAGGAGCTGCTCGAGTTCACGAAGATGCAGGACGGGCGCTTCACGCTGCGCGTGGAGAGCGTCGATCTTGCCAGCGAGCTCGAGGACGCGATCTACACCTATTTCGAGCTCTTCCGGCAGGAGGGTATCGAGGTCAGCTACAAGGGCCCTGACGAGGATGTGCCGCCGATCGTGGCAGACAGCGAGCGCATGAAGCAGGTCTTCTGCAATGTGCTCGACAACGCGGCCAAGCACGGCGGCGCGGGAAAGCGCATCGACGTGAGCGCCGCGTGCGAGGATGGAAAATTTGTCATCCGCGTGCGCGACTACGGTCCCGGCATCCCGGAGGAGGAGCTGCCGTTCGTCAAGCAGAAATTCTACAAGGGCTCGTCGAAGGCACGCGGCAGCGGCATCGGCCTTGCCGTGTGTGACGAGATCGTGCGCCTGCACGGCGGCACGTTCGACATCGCCAACGCCGAGGGCGGCGGCGCGGTCGTGACGATCTCGCTGCCCATGTCGTGAAAAATAGAACGAGTGTTGCATTCTTGCAAAACCCGTGGTATGATATCGCATAGAAAAAGGAGAACCATTCATGGCAGAAGAAGCAAAAAACAAGGCTTCCGCGTCCAAGTTCCGCACGAGCATCGGCGGACAGGCGTTGATCGAGGGAGTTTTGATGCGCGGTCCGGGCAAGCAGGCCGTTGTCGTCCGCTCGCCAGACGGGCTGGTCGAAAAGGTCGAGGAGCTGACGCTCGTGCGCGACAAGTACCCCGTTTTGGGCTTACCCATCATCCGCGGCGCGGTGACGTTCGTTGATTCGATGGTCAAGGGCGTCAAGGCGCTGATGTTTTCGGCGGACTATTTCCCCGACGAGGACGTCGCCGAGCCGAGCAAATTCGACCAGTGGCTTGAAAAAAAGCTCGGCAACGAAAAAATGCAGAAATTCATCACGGCGCTGGCGGTCTTTCTGTCGCTGGGGCTGACGATCCTGCTCTTTTTCCTGCTGCCGACGTTTCTGGCCGGCTTTATCGACCCGTATATCAAGAGCGCGGCGGTGCACAATCTGGTCGAATCCGTCATCAAGCTCGTGATCTTCTTCGCTTACATGATCCTGTGCTCCAAGCAGAAGGACATCTACCGCGTGTTCCAGTACCACGGCGCGGAGCATAAGACGATCTTCTGCTACGAGGCGGGGCTGCCGCTGACGGTCGAAAACTGCCGCATCCAGCCGCGCCACCATCCGCGCTGCGGCACGAGCTTTCTCTTTGTGGTCGTGGTCGTGTCAATTTTAGTCTCGAGCCTTGTCTTCAGCTTTGTCAACTGGCGCAACATGTGGGTGCGCGTGGCGCTGCACCTGCTGCTGCTCATTCCAATCGTGGGCGTGACGTATGAGTTCAACCGCTACGTCGGCGGGCACGACAACAAGGTGACGCGCTTTCTGGCGCGTCCGGGTCTGTGGCTGCAAAACTTTACGACCAACGAGCCGGACGACAGCATGCTCGAGGTCGCCATCCGCGCGCTCGAGCTGGTCATTCCCGAAGAAAAAGGCAAGGATGCGTGGTAAGCATGGCAACGACATATAATAATCTCTATCTGGATCTGCGCACGGAGCTGAGGCGCGCGGGCGACGAGGAGGCGACGCAGTCGGCGCGCGAGCTCGTCTGCGCCGCGGCGGCAAAAACGCGCGAGGAGCTGGTGCGCGACGGCTCACTCTACGCCTCGCCAGAGGTGGAGCAGAGTGCGCGCGAGCTCGTCAAGCGCCATTTGGCGGGCGAGCCGGTGGCCTACCTCATCGGCGAGTGGGAGTTCTATGGTCTGCCGCTCGACATTTCGCCCGCGGTGCTCATCCCGCGCCCGGATACCGAGGTGCTGGCGACAAAGCTCATCGACGCGGCGCGCGGCGCGGGGAGCTGCCGCATTCTGGACCTCTGCGCGGGCAGCGGATGCATCGGCCTTGCCGCGGCGGCAAACCTGCCGAACGCGCGCGTGCTGCTCGGCGAATATGACGAAGAGGCGCTCAAGATCTGCCGACAGAACATCCGCCGCAACCGTTTGACGGCGCGGGTGGCGAGCCTGAAGATCGACGCGCGGGAAAAGCCCGCGCGCACGCTGGGCGAATTTCAGTTTCTGGTCAGCAACCCGCCGTACATCCCGAGCGCGGACATCGACACGCTCGACGCTTCCGTGCGCGAGCACGAGCCGCGCCTTGCGCTTGACGGCGGCGCGGACGGGCTCGACTTCTACCGTGTGATCTGCGAAAAGTGGCGCGATGCCCTGTGTGAAAACGGCATGCTCTTTTTCGAGGTCGGCATCGGGCAGGCGGATCAAGTGCTGCGCATCATGCGCTCGCACGGCTTTGGCGACATTCAGATCGTCAAGGACCTCAACAACATCCCCCGCGTGGTGTACGGCACGCGCGTGGAGACCATTTGAAGCAAATTTAGTTTACATAAAGAATCGGGAGGAACGCGAACATGGCAGAAAAGTCTCAGACGAAGGCAGCTGCGGCGATGGCCGACGACAAGAAGCGGGCGATCGAGACCGCGATGCAGCAGATCGAGCGCACCTACGGCAAGGGCTCGATCATGCGCTTTGGCGACAACACCGTGAGCAATGTGGAGGCCATCTCCACGGGCTCGCTGGCGCTCGACCTGGCGCTCGGTATCGGGGGTCTGCCCAAGGGCCGTATCATCGAAATTTACGGGCCTGAATCCTCCGGTAAGACGACGCTGGCGCTGCACGTGCTCGCCCAGGCGCAGAAGGCGGGCGGCGAGGTCGCGTTCATCGACGCCGAGCATGCGCTCGACATCACCTACGCCCGCGCGCTTGGCGTCAAGGTCGAGGATATGCTCGTCTCCCAGCCGGACACCGGCGAGCAGGCGCTTGAGATCACCGAGGCGCTCGTGCGCTCCGGCGCGATCGACGTCATCGTGGTCGACTCCGTCGCGGCGCTCGTGCCGCGCGCGGAGATCGAGGGCGAGATGGGCGACAGCTTTGTCGGTCTGCACGCGCGCCTCATGTCGCAAGCGCTGCGCAAGCTGACCGGCGCGGTCGGCAAAACGAACACCATCGTCATTTTCATCAACCAGCTGCGCGAAAAGGTCGGCGTCATGTACGGCAACCCCGAGGTCACGACCGGCGGCCGCGCGCTTAAGTTCTATTCGAGCGTGCGTATCGATGTGCGCCGCATTGAGGCGCTGAAAAACGGCAGCGAGATCATCGGCAACCGCACGCGCGCCAAGGTCGTGAAGAACAAGATGGCGCCCCCGTTCCGCGAGGCGGAGTTCGACATTATGTACGGCGAGGGCATCTCACTCATCGGCGAGCTCATTGATCTCGGCGTCAAGCTGGGCCTTGTGCAGAAGAGCGGCTCGTGGTACTCGATGGGCGAAACGCGCATCGGTCAGGGTCGCGACGCGGCCAAGCAGTATCTGAAAAACAATCCCGAGATCGCGGACAACCTCGAAGCGGAGATCCGCCGCAACTTCGACAAGCTGATGACGGGTCAGTCCCGTGTGGCGGCGAAGGCCGCGGGCCGCGCCGTGGACGTCAGCGCCGACGATTTCAAGGATGAAGATTGAGAAGATCGAACGATCGAAGCATAAGCAGGAGCGCGTTCTCGTGTATCTGGAGGGGGGAGACCTCCTCCGGATCACCGAGAGCGAGCTTCTGCGTTTCGGTTTATGTATAGGACTGGACATTGACGATAGGACTGTGGTAGAATTGCAGCAGTCCGGCGCGCGGAGCGAAACGCGCGTGCGCGCGGCGAACATGATCTCATCCCGCCCGCTGTCAAGGAAAGAGCTTTCGAAAAAGCTCAAGGAAAAGGGAGCGGCCGAGGCCGACGCCGAATCGGCGTGCGACTGGCTCGAGGAGATCGGCGCGCTCAACGACGCGGAGTATGCCGTAATGCTTGTGCGCCACTACGGCGGCATGGGATATGGCGAGGCGAAAATTCGCGATGAGCTCTACCGCCGCGGCGTGCCGCGCGAGCTATGGGAGGACGCGCTTTCGCAGTCGCCCGACGCGCAGGAGGCCATCGCGCGCGTGATCGCGCAGAAGACAAAGGGCCGCGTGCTCGATGAAAAGGGGCGCAAGCGCCTGTCCGACATGCTGCTGCGGCGGGGCTTTGCGTGGCGCGATGTGCGCGCGGCAATCGCCCAAATCAGCGAGAATGCGACGGAATTCGATTACGAAGAGTAGTCATTTGGCTGTTTTTTACACTTAGTTTACGATCAGGAGGGGTTCTATGCCCTATAACGTTTCTTTCATTTCCCTGGGCTGCGCCAAAAATCAGGTCAACTGCGAGCAGATGATGGCCACGGTGCAGCACGCGGGACACAACGTCGTCCTCTCGCCCGAGGGGGCGGACGTGGCCGTGGTCAACACCTGCGGCTTTCTGGCTTCTGCCTGCGAGGAGGCCATCGATAATATCTTAGAGATGGCGGAGCTCAAAAAAGAGGGCAAGCTCAAAAAGATCATCGTCACCGGCTGCATGGCGCAGCGCTACAAGGACGATGTGCTCCATGAGCTGCCCGAGGTCGACGCGGTGCTCGGCACCGGCAGCTACGGCGAGATCGCCCGCGCGGTCGACGAGGTCATGACGCCCGGCGGCCTGCGCCCCTGCTACATGGGCGACATTCAGAACTGCGTGCAGGGCGGCGCGCGCATTTTGTCCACGCCGTCGTGGTATGCATACCTGCGCATCGCCGAGGGCTGCGACAACTGCTGTGCCTACTGCGTCATTCCGCGCCTGCGCGGCCGTTACCGCAGCCGCCCGATGAACGAACTTCTGGACGAGGCGAGCGAGCTTGCGTCCGCGGGCGTGAAGGAACTCATCGTCATCGCGCAGGACATCACGCGCTACGGCACGGACTTGAACGGCGAGCACCAACTTGCCGCACTCCTGCGTGAGCTGTGCAAGCTCGATTTCCACTGGATCCGCTTACACTACCTCTATCCTGATGACATCACCGACGAGCTGGTCGACACGATCGCGCAGGAAAAGAAGATCGTGCCGTATCTCGATATCCCCATTCAGCACTGCAACGACGACATCTTGAAGGCGATGAACCGCCGCGACACGAAAGAGAGCATCCGCAAGGTTTTCCACGACCTGCGCGCGCGCATCCCGGGCCTTGTGCTGCGGACGTCGATCATCGCCGGTCTTCCCGGCGAGGGGGAGAAGGAGTTCGAGGAGCTCTGCGATTTTTTGCGCGAGGAGAAGATCGAGCGCGCGGGCGTGTTCCCATTCTCGCCCGAGGAGGGGACGAAGGCCGCGACGATGGAGCACGTTCCGATGGAGGAGGCCCAGCGCCGCACGGAGCTTTTGGTCGACGTGCAGAGTGACATCATCGATGCATACAACGACTCCGTCCTCGGCGACGTGCGCGAGGTGCTGTGCGAGGGCTGGAGCGAGGAAGCGCAGTCCTATGTCGGCCGCAGCTACGCCGAGTCCGTGGATATCGACGGAAAGATTTACTTTTCCGCAGAACGTGATATCATGGCAGGCGAGTTCGTCAATGTCCGCCTGACCGGCACGATGGACGGCGAACTGACCGGCGAAGCGGTCGAATAAGTAAATGCTCTGCAAGGCAGGAGGAAAGAGAGATATGACAACTGCAAACAAATTAACGATCATGCGCATTGCGCTGATCCCCGTATTCTTAGTGGTGCTGTACCTGGACTTCGCGGGTGCGAGATGGTGGGCGCTCGGTATTTTCATCGTCGCGTGCCTGACGGACTTTGCCGACGGCTACATCGCCCGCCACTATAATCAGATCACAAATTTCGGCAAGTTCATGGACCCGCTGGCGGACAAAATGCTCGTCATGGCGGCAATGTGCTACTTTGTCGAATGTGGGCAGATGCCCGGCTGGTGTCTCGCCATCGTGCTGCTGCGCGAATTTGCCGTTTCCGGTATGCGCCTTGTCGCCGTGGAGCAGGGGCGCGTCATCGCGGCAGCATGGTCAGGCAAGGTGAAGACCGCCTCGACCATGGTGTGTTTGTGCCTGATGCTGGTCTTCCAAAGCAACCTTTTGAATGTCGTGTGCATTGCGGTCATCGTGGCGACGACCGTGTACTCCGGCATTGAGTATTTCGCAAAGAACCTCGACGTCTTCAAAGAGGCGGACTAAATCCGTTATTTCATCTTCTCAAAGGAGATCTATCATGTATTTATACAATTCCGCGACCCACAAAAAGGAAGAATTCAAGACCCATACGCCGAACCATGTGGAGATGTACACCTGCGGCCCGACCGTGTACCACTTTGCCCACATCGGCAACCTGCGCTCCTACATCATGGAGGATGTGCTGGAAAAGTACCTGCGCTTTTCGGGTTACAGCGTGAACCGCGTCATGAACATCACCGACGTCGGCCACCTGACGAGCGACGCCGACGAGGGCGAGGATAAGATGGTCAAGGGCGCTAAGCGCGAGCACAAGACCGTCATGGAGATCGCCAAGTTCTACACCGACGCGTTCTTCGCCGACTGCAAGAAGCTCAACATCAAGCGCCCCGATGTCGTCCAGCCCGCAACGGGCCTGATCGACGATTATATCAAGATCATCACGAAGCTGCTCGACACCGGCTATGCCTATATCGCCGGCGGCAATGTGTACTTCGATACGAGCAAGCTCGAGCACTACTATATCTTCAACGACCACAACGAGGAAGATCTCGCCGTCGGCGTGCGCGAAGGCGTGGAGGAGGACGAGAACAAGAAGAACAAGAATGACTTCGTTCTCTGGTTCACCAAGTCCAAGTTCGAGGATCAGGCGCTCAAGTGGGATTCCCCCTGGGGCGTCGGATATCCGGGCTGGCACATCGAGTGCTCCGGTATTTCGATGAAGTACAACGGCGAATACCTCGACCTGCACTGCGGCGGCGTGGACAACGCCTTCCCGCACCACACGAACGAGATCGCGCAGAGTGAGAGCTACCTCGGTCATCCCTGGTGCCTCCAGTGGTGCCACGTGGCGCATCTCAACACCTCACACGGCAAGATGTCTAAATCCAAGGGCGAATTTTTGACGGTCTCGCTGCTTGAGGAAAAGGGCTATGACCCGCTGGCGTACCGCTTCTTCTGCTTACAGAGCCACTACCGCAAGAGTCTTGTCTTCACGTGGGAAAACCTTGACAATGCGGTCGCCGCGTACAACAAGCTCATCGCGAAGATCGCGAATATTAAGGACGAGGGCGGCGTGGACGAGGCCGTGCGTGCCGAATACCGCGCGAAGTTCATGAAGGAGATGGACAATGACCTCAACACCGCCATGGGCGTGACCGCGCTCTACGACGTGCTCAAGGCCAAGACTACGGGCGCGACGAAGCTCGCCATCATCGGCGACTATGACACGGTGCTGAGCCTCGACCTTCTCAAAAAGGCCGAAGCCGAGCGCGAGAAGAAGGAGAAGGCTGCGTCTCAGCAGAGCGCGGGCGGCTTCACGGTCGTCTCTGAGGACGGCACGGCGGACGAGGGCATCGAGAACCTGATCCGCCAGCGCGCGGAGGCCAAGAAGGCGAAGAATTTTGCCGAGGCCGACCGCATCCGCGACGAGCTCAAGGCGCAGGGTGTCGAAGTGACCGACATGCCCGGCGGCGCAAAGTGGAAGCGCGTGTAAAAGGAAATTTTTAGAAAACGCAGGCGCGGCGGATCATCCGCCGCGCCTGTTTGCCTCTTTGGGGCAGAATAAGAAGCAGCGAAGCAGCATCACGGAGGACGCCATGAGCAGAAAAGCGAGAAACCGCATGACAAGAGAGACCATCCCCGAGGGCTTCAGCGCCCCGATGGCGTTCGTCGATTTGCTCCCTGTCGTATTTTTCGGCCTCTCCGCGGTGAAGGCGGGGAACCTGTTCCACAGCGGACTGTTTGTAGCGGGTGCGGTAGTCTGCCTGCTCTCGGGTGTTGTGAAGGTGGGATGGAAGCTCATCGCGGCCGTCTCCCAAAGGAACATCTGGCCGATGTTTGTGCAGATGCGCGTCCTGATGCCGGTCGGCTTTTTGACGATGTTCGCGGCGCTGATCGTAGACCGCGCAGGGCTGAACGGGGAAGCGATGCTTGCAAAGCTGAGCGTTTTTCCGGCATGCCTTTTCTTCCTTGCGGGCGCGCTTGGGATGATTTTGATGCTCGTTTTCGCATTCCGGATGGATTCGAGCGACCCGAAGGTGGACTGGATGGAGCAGACCGTCAACAGCCTTGCGCAGATCTGCTTTTTCATCGGGCTGATGCTGGCCTGACGCTATGCATCGAAAGAAAGAAAAGGGCCGCCTGTGGACGGCTCCTTTTGCATCAGGCTATGAAGAAAAGTGAATGTGAGCGCTGTTTCAATGAATATCGAAAATGAATCGAGGTAAAGGATATCATTCAATAGTCGCAACGAGCAGAGCGGAATTTTACTCGCTTTTTGGCGGTGGATATGATATGCTTTTCCCAAATGATGGTCAGAAAGGACAAGGTTTCCATGATCAATATTTTCGATATGATGGGGCCGGTAATGGTCGGTCCGTCCTCGTCTCACACGGCGGGCGCGGCGCGCATCGGCAATATGGGAAGAACGCTGCTCGGCGAAGAGGTGGCGCGCGCGGACATCGGCCTGCACGGCTCGTTTGCTGAAACGGGCTTCGGCCACGGCACGGACCGCGCGCTTTTGGCGGGACTTCTCGGCATGAAGCCGGACGACCTGCGCATCCCGAACGCCTATGAAGAGGCGAACCGCGCGGGTATGGCGTATTCGTTCCGCACGGTGGAGCTGCGCGATGCGCACCCCAACACCGCGCTTTTGGAGCTGACGGGCAAAAGCGGCAAGCAGCTGACGCTTCAGGCGTCGTCCATCGGCGGCGGCGCGATCGTCGTCAATAAGATCGACGGCATCGACGTAAACTTTACGGGCGACTTCAACACGCTGATCGTCCGCAATCAGGACGAGTCCGGCTCGGTCGCGGCAATCACGTCGATTTTAAGTCAGGTGCACATCAACGTGGCGAACATGAGCGTCAACCGTCACCGCCGCGGCGGTGACGCGCTGATGGTCATTGAAACGGATCAGCACATCAAGCCCCGGCAGGTGGAATTTCTCTCGGAGCTGCCAGGCATCCTGAGCGTGACCTATTACGATAAGGAGGACGATGAAGATGGCGCTGGATTCGATGAAGGAAATCTTTGAGCGCTCGGCGCGGGAGAATATCCCGTTCTGGGAGATCGTTTTGCAGTATGATATGGAGGAGCGCCAGGTGAGCCGTCAGGCCTCGATGGCGAAGATGCTGTTGACCTGGCAGGCCATTCAGGATGCGGCGGACTCCTATACCGGCACGCAGCGCAGCGTGAGTGGTCTGGTCGGCGGCGACGGGCTCAAGATGCGCCTGTACGCGCGCCGCGGAGAGAGTATCGGCGGTGAATTCATGGACGAGGTCATCGTGCAGGCTATCTCCATGGCGGAGTCGAACGCCTGCATGCGCCGCATTGTGGCAGCACCGATGTTTCTCTGTTCTGCCGGAAGTGCTGCTGCCGCTGTGCGAGCGCGAGCATTACACGCAGCACGAGCTGCTTGAGGCGCTGTATGTCGCCTCGGGCATCGGCGCGGTGATCGCGTACCGCGCGAGCATCTCCGGTGCGGCGGGCGGCTGCCAGGCCGAGATCGGCACGGCGTCGGCCATGGCGGCGGGCGCGCTCGTGTCGCTGCGCGGCGGCACGAACGAGCAGATCGGCCACGCCGTGGCGATGGCGCTCAAAAATCTGATGGGACTTGTGTGCGACCCCGTCGCGGGCCTTGTCGAGGTCCCGTGCGTCAAGCGCAACGTCATCGGCGCGGTGAACGCGATCTCCGCGGCGGATATGGCGCTCGCGGGCATCGAGAGCCGCATCCCCGTCGACGAGGTCATCGACGCGATGGGCGAGGTCGGACGGCGCATGCCGGTCGAGTTCCGCGAGACGGCGCTCGGTGGTCTTGCCGCTACGCCGACCGGCAAGGCAGTCAAGGAGCGCATGCCGCACGGCGCGCAGTAAAAGTACGCAATAAAGTGAGAAAAATGACTTCCGTTCAGGGAAAACCTGAACGGAAGTCATTTTTTATAAACCGCACAGAGATACGGGTTGTTCCGGATTTATTGATGGGCATAAAATTATGAAGCTTATATAGATAATCAATCGATGATTTTGAAGCAATTTGTTGAAAATGCCTTAAAAGATACGGTATAATCGCCGTCAGGATTAGATAGGAGGGCAACCATGAAACCTGACACAGAAAAGGTCCTGAGCATTCTTGCCTCGCATGAGAATGACCCATCGAATCTCATCGCGATTTTGCAGGATGTTCAGGCGGAGTACAACTATTTAAGCGAAGCAAACCTGACGCTCATCGCCGATACGCTCGGATTAAGCGTGTCAAAGGTGTACAGCGTGGCGACGTTCTACGAGAATTTCTCGCTCGAAGCCAAGGGGAAGCACATTGTCAAGGTCTGCGCGGGCACGGCGTGCCACGTGCGGAAGTCCGGGCCGATTTACGATGCGATCTATGAGTATCTGGGTCTGCATGGAAAGAAAAAGACCTCGGACGACGGCCTCTTTACGCTCGAAACGGTCGCGTGTCTCGGCGCTTGCGGTTTGGCGCCGGTCATGACCGTGGATGGCGAGGTGCATGCCAAGATGGACCCCGAGCGTGCCATTGAGCTGCTCGAGACCATCCGCAAAGAGGAGGTGCGAGCGTGAGCAAGCTGACAAGAGAAGAATTCCGCGCCCTGCGCACAAGAGCGGAGCACGACCTCGCGCAGAGCCGCGAGGTGCCGTCCATCCTCATCTGCGCGGGCACGGGCTGTATCGCCGGCGGCGCGATGAAGATTTACGACAACTTCAAATCCGAGTGCGAGGCGCGCGGGCTGAAGGTCTACGTCGGCTTGAAGCACGACTCGGACGAGGAAAAGAGCCTGCACGTCAAAATGAGCGGCTGCCACGGCTTTTGCGAGATGGGCCCGCTCGTGCACATCGAGCCGATGGGTGTGATGTACATTCACGTCAAGCCCGAGGACTGCCACGAGATATTAGAGAAGACCGTACTCGGCGGCGAGGTCATCGACCGTCTGGTCTACCATCTCGACGGCACGGCATACCCGAAGCAGGAGGATATCCCGTTCTATAAAAAGCAGCACCGTGTGGTGCTGGAAAACTGCGGCACGGCGGACGCCGAGGACATTGAGGAGTACATCGCCAAGGGCGGTTACAGC
>OIWO01002546.1_pt1 | contig 11614 bp, 9 predicted proteins | sample 1587641 | NCBI WGS metagenome assembly OIWO01 (sample SAMEA3888924, study PRJEB22519) | human gut metagenome | biome: human gut; feature: human-associated habitat; material: faeces | place: Denmark | collected 2010
GATTGAAAAGAAGAAGGCTCCCAAGAAGGAAGCCGAGGGCGAAGCCGCTGAAGGCTCGGATGCAGCCGCCGAAACGGAAGCGCCGAAATCGGCTGATGCCGCTCAGGCTTTTGCTGAAGCTGCTCAGCCGACCTGGACGCCGGCCCCGGAAGCGCTCGTGCAGATTGAAACGAAGCCCAATGCTGTTTCTGAAGCTGTTCACGGCGCCTTTGCAGATGCTGTCCCCGCAGCGGATGATGCCGCACCGGAAAAGAAACCCGCTCGTCCCCGCCGCAGCCGCAAGCCTCGCGCAGAAACAGTGAAGACCGAGGTTCAGCCCGAAGCATCCGCTTCGAGTATTGAGCCCGCAGAAACGCTCGTTCAGATCGAAACGAAGGTTCCGACGAAAGCTGCTCCTGCTGAAGTCCCTGCCGTTGTCACGCCTGCCCCCGTGCCAGTCGTGAGGGCGGAAGCGCTTCCGCAGGTTCCGGTCGAAATTCTGGAACAGGTGGAAACCAAGGTTCAGCCGACGCAGCCGGTCGAAGAGACGAAGGCTGTCATCGAAGCCATAGAAGCGGCCGAACCTGCCGAGGCCGTCGAAACGGTTGAAGTGACTCAAGCCTACGAAGCTCATGAAGCGAAAGTTGATGCGGACACGCCGGCCGTCAGTGAGGGGCTCGCTGCCAATCTCTCTGCCGCAGGTCTGCAGCAGGTAGAAACCAAGGAGCCCTCAGCTGCCACCGGTTATGTGCCGGTTATCCAGCCGGGACGTGCCGTAGCCGCTTCAGCCGTCGTGGAAGATGAAGGCCCGCTCGAGCAGGTTCACACCCGCCCCGAGCTCGTAAAGCCCGTCGACTACGCACCGCAGGCTGCGGCCGGCCGAAAAGTGGAGGCTCCGGTCGACAACACCGCGCAAGAGCATCTCGTGCAGGTGGAAACCACCAAGCATGAATAAATCTAGGTCTTAATCCCAAGAGCTCTTGTCCTGCCCCGAACGCATTTCGCGCTCGGGGCATTTTTTTCATACTTGAATGTCTGTTTCGAACTATTGTGAGACTGATATCAACGGCCGTACGTCGGTCCGAGATTCATATAAAAGCTAATGAGGAAGATCTATGAATCGAAAACAGTATACTGCCCTCGCGTTTGCGCTCGTCGGTGCAGCTGCTTTGTCCGCTCAGGCCGTTGTCGCCAAAGATCTGACAGTTGCCGTCTACTCGGCCTTCACCACGCTCGATCCTTATGATGCGAGTGATACGCTGTCGCAGAACGTAGCCAAGTCCTTCTATGAAGGCCTCTTTGGATTTGACAAAGACATGAAGCTTGTGAATGTTCTCGCCGAAAGCTACGACGTGAGCAAAGACGGTCTTAAATACACGATCAAACTCAAGCAAGGCATTAAGTTCTCTGACGGAGAACCCTTCAATGCGGCTGCGGTTAAGGCGAACTTTGACCGTGTCACCAATCCGGAAAACCACCTCACCCGCTATCAGCTCTACCGCAATATTGAGTCGGTGGAAGTGGTTGATGATGCAACCGTTAAATTTCACCTGAAGGAAGCGTTCTCGGCCTTCATCAACCAGCTCGCTCACCCGTCGGGTGTCATGATTTGTCCGAAGACGCTCGCACTTTCCAAAAAAGAAGTGGCCTTTAACCCCTGCGGCACAGGTCCCTACGTACTCGAGAAATACAATCCCGCCGAGTACTTGGTCGTGAAGAAGAACCCCAACTATTGGCAAAAGGGGCTGCCCAAGCTCGATTCCATCAGTTTCCGTCCAGTACTTGAAGATGCCACGCGCGTTGCCATGCTGCGCACCGGTGAAGCCCAGTTTGTCGACGTCGTGCCGCCCGAGCATGTTGAGCGTTTGAAAGAAACGCCTAATATCGTCGTGGATGCAGCACCTTCGATCGTGCAGCGTCAGATCTATCTCAACAACACCAAGAAGCCCTTCAACGACCTGCGCGTTCGTCAGGCACTGAACTACGGTCTTGACAAGCACGCCATGGTAAAGGTGCTCTACAAGGGCTTCTCCGCCCCGGCAACTGGCGTTGCTCCGGAAGGTATTGACTTCGCCAAGCAGTTTGGCGAATGGCCGTACGATCCCAAAAAAGCCAAAGAACTTCTGACCGCCGCAGGCTATCCCAACGGCTTTACCGCCACTCTTTGGGCAGCAAGCAATTCGAGCGCCAACCAAAAGATGCTCCAGTTCCTGCAGCAGCAGTATGCCCGCATTGGGGTTAAGCTGCAGGTTCGTGCGCTTGAGGCCGGCCAGCGCGTCACGCTCGTGCAGTCTGTGGGGCCCGAAAAGAGCACCTCACAGATGTTCTGCTGGGGATGGTCGGCATCTACCGGAGAGCTCGATTGGGTGCTTCGGCCCCTGCTTGCCACCTCGAGCTTCCCGCCCGCCAATTCCAACTACGCCTATTACAGCAATCCGAAGCTCGACAGCCTGCTCACGGCCGCGCTGAAGACAACGGACCGTTCCGAAAAGACCAAAATCTATGATGAGGCTCAGGAACTCATCTGGAAGGACGCGCCATGGGTGTTCCTGGTGGTCGATCAGGGGATTTCTGCCCGTTCTGCAAACCTGACGGGCTTTTATTCGCTCAAGGACGGCGGCTTCAATTTCCTGGAGGCTGATCTCAAATAGTCCTTCAAGCCTTTGACGCTTTGCGCTAAACGCGCAAGCGCCCTCACAAAACGGCCGCAGTTCTGGTTCAGCTGGACTGCGGCCTGTTTGGCTAGGTCATCAGTCCGTCACCCAAGCGTATTGAGATAATGCAGCCACACGACGCCGTTCGCCAACGGTTCTGCTTCCAAAAGCTTCAGCCGGACCCCCTCAGCTGGCGAGAGCTCTTCACTGCCCGCCCAAGAAAAGAGTTTTGCGCTCTCCGAACGGCCGTCCACCGTCGGGCAGACCAGCACCGAAATTTCTTTGATAAGACCAGCGGCTAAAAAGCTGCCGTTGAGGACGCCGCCGCCCTCAAGAAGCAGCCGTTTCACACCAAAGGTTTCTTCGAGCGCAGCAAGCGCTGCCGAAAGTTTTTCGCGTTCAGTGCATTCCGCACCGTCGCCTTGGAAAACGTACGAAACACCCGCACGACGCAGCCGTGCAAGATGTGCTTCATCGATTTTCGGATCGAGGACAGCCACCACATGTTCGCCGGTCGGCAGGCCGTTCTTTGAAAACTGCAGACGTCCCTTGGGATCAAATACCACTGCGAGCGGCCGATCCTGACGATCGCCCACATAAGCACGCGGCACGCTTTCTCCTCTCCCCCGCATACCGGCAGGTTCCCCTTCCACAACGCCTTGACCGTATTCAGCCATCGTGATGCGTCCGACCATCCAGCCGTCCCCCTGAAGCCGCTTAGCCGTTGCCTCATAAACCTGAGTGAAGTCGACGCGTTCTGCGGGTTTGCTCCAACGCTCGAGCAAAATGCAGCCGTCAAGCGATGTGATCATGTGGCAGACGATGTCCATAACCTTTCCATATCAATAAGTTGATGAAAGACCAGCGGATTCATCTCCCGCCAATCCGAATAATCTTTGGAAATCCGTGCGGCCTCTCGTCCGGCAATACGTCCGAAAACAATGGCGTCCATCAGGCCGCAGGCGCCGGCATCGCCCTTGCCGTTGAGACCGCCCGTAATTTCGCCAGCCGCGAAAAGCCCGGGAATAGGCCGATCATCCACCACGGAGAGCACACGGGATTTCAAATCAATTGCCAATCCGCCGCTGCACATTAAAACCTTCGCAAGAAGCGGCGCACAATACCAAGGCCCCTCCTCCATGAGTTCGGCCTCCGGAGCGATAGGACGTCCCAGTCGGTCTGTGAAACTGCCTGCAGTTCGGCCTTCGCGAGCTGCCGTTATCGCTCGATTGTAGAGTTCCACTTCGACCTTCAGATTGGATAAGGGGATGCCGCAGGCTTGAGCCAAAAGCGCAAGCGTTTCATATTTCTGTACGAATCCGCGGGAAACCAGGAGTTCAACATCGGACGCGGTAAAGACCATGGATCCGGGATGCCGAACGGCACGGGCATCGGCGATAGCGACAACATCCCGATCGGCATTGAGTACATCAAAGACGCCGTTCGTACGTTCCGCCGTGCTCGACATTTCATTGACGAATCGACGCCCCGTCTGCCGCTCAACCCAAAGTCCCTGCGCCCCGGCGCACCAGCGGCTGAACTGCCAGCTTGTTCCCCATCCTTTTTCTACGGGATTGGCATCTGGAATGCAGGTGATGTACTGCAAATGAACCAGCCAAGCGCCGATGCGGGCTGCCTCTCGGAGCACCTCGCTCGTGCTCCCTGGCTGCGTTGCGGTACCAACATGTTCAGAGAGACGCTGGTTATAACGCTGCCGGAAAGGGGCATCGGCCGCAAAACCGCCGGCCGCCAACACAACGCCGCGGCGAACATTGATGCAGCGGCGCAGACCGGTGCGTGTGTTTTCCACTACGGCTCCCGTCACCGCAACGCCGTCATAAGTTTCTCGTGTAATGAGATGCAGGAGTTTTTCATTGACCTCAAACTCAGCATCCAATGTCCGTGCTCGGTCCAAAAGCGGCATCATCAATGCCGCCGCACCGTCGCCCGCCACAATGGCAGATCTCGGCACAGACTGTTCGATTTCGGAACCGACGGCATCCATTACCCAACGAACGCCGATTTCATTGGTAAGCCACTCAAAAGTCGGCAGCGCTTCCAGCGCCAAACATTCAATTCTTCCCGGATGCCCGCAGTAAGCTGATGACATCAGATCATCCGCAAAGTGCTCGGGTGAGTCATCAATCCCCATAGCTCGCTGCATGGGCGACCTTGGTACGGCCAGAGCACGCGAAAAATGATGGAACTTCCGCCCAAGCTGCCCATTTTCTCAATGACCAGAACGGATGCGCCGGATCGGCGCGCTTCGATGGCAGCCGCTGTTCCGGCTGCGCCGGAGCCGACAATCAATACATCGGTAGTGACTGTTTGAAGCCCCTTAATCATCTTCTCCCACTTTGTCCGAGCCTGTGCAGACTCCATACCTGCGGCCCCCAGGCCTAGACCGGCAGCACCGAGCGCTGTATCCGCCAAAAAACGACGACGAGACTGCTGAACCCGGACATCATGCTTGCTCTTCATGGTGTTTGCCTCACCTTTAAAGCCATTTCAACAGCCCGAACAGCCTGAGCGAGCCCCGCAGCACCTTTAACGCCAAGCTTGCTGCAGGCTTCGCTTCGGTGCACCTGCACCGTCTTCACAGCAATGCCGCCGAGGCGTTCCCCCACTTCTCGGTTGAGAAGTCCTTCAGCCACCAGCTTTGCCACTTCCTTTTCTCGATCAGTAAGCGTATTCCACGCGGCAATCAGCGCTCCGGGCGTACTATCGCCTACGGCACCACGAGATTTAGCCATGGCGTCGACAATCGCCTGCAGCAGCCGCGCTCGATCGGCAGTTTTTTGAATAAACGCACATGCCCCGCGGCGCATGGCATCCACCGCCATATCAAGGTCGCCGTGTGCAGAAAGAAAAACAATCGGCAGCGTAATGCCTCGCCGGATCATCTCTTCCTGCAGTTCCAGCCCTGTCATGCCGTCCATCTGAACATCGAGCAGCAGACATCCCGGCCGAGAAGGCGTATCCCCTTTGAGAAAGGACTCGGCAGTCGGATAGACGCAGCATTCGAACCCTTCATGCTTGAGCATGAAAGCGAGCGATTCCCGCATGCGCTCCTCATCGTCAACAATACGAATTAAAGGGGTTTCAGCGGTGGTGGTTTTGTCGAAATTCATTGAGCGTCCTCGCGAGCTGCATTAAAAAGTATTTTTGCGTGCTCAAAGTGCGGAGTGTGATGAGGGATCCTTTGAATCATCAGCCGCCCTTGTCTTTTCCCTCAAATCAATGTCAGCCTTTTTAATTTCAGGCATCCAAACCGGCAGCGTCACATGCACGGCAAGCCCGTGGGGCGCAAGACGCTCAAACGTCAGGCGGCCGACATTATTTTCCGCAAGCGTTCTGACAATCATGAGACCAAGCCCCAAACCGCCCTCTCGTGTCGTTTGGAGCGCAGTACATCCTAATGCTGCAAACGTTTGATCTGAAAGTGCCGGACCATTGTCGGTGATCGTCAGGACCACCGCCGCGACATCTCCGGGCAATGATTCACGGGCAGTTTGCAGGTCAATCATTACCGTCGGGTGATCAGACTTGCGTGCTGCTTCAGCTGCATTGGAGAGCAAATTCACGACAATGAGCTCGAGTTCAAGCGGATCCATCCAGACCTTTGCCGATTGAAGCACGCCCGTACGGATCGAAATGCCCCGGCTTCTATTCGTCAGCATGAAGCTCTGCACCGCCCTTTTAACCCCCTGGTCCGCCTCAAGCACCTGTCGATTGACTCTGCCTTGGCTCCAGCTGCGTACGCGATCAATAATCTGCGCCGCGCGCACGGCTTCGTCGTTAATCGACTCCACTGCCTGCGCGACTTCATCGAGCGTTTCAGGTTCATCTTCAATGAGACGCAGCGTCCCTCTTGAAAGATTCTGAATGACCCCCAAAGGCTGCTTCATCTCATGCGCCACAATGGAGGAAATCTGCCCAACCGCTCCAGCACGCTGCAGTGACTCTAAGCGTGCCGAAGCTTCACGCGCCTCGCGCTCCGTCTCCTGCTGTTTTTTCCAAGCTTCTTTGAGTTCCCTCGTGCGCAGCCCGACGAGCTTTTCGAGCACAAAGCCGTGCACGCAAAGGCCAACGATGGAAATCAGGACAATGATGATGGCGGCCTTCCACTCCGACCAAATGCGCGCCAGCGTCCATTCACGCAGATATGCGTAAGGGCCGATCTGTAGCGTGCGAAAGAGATCGTCATAGGCCTCCACATTGGGCGACACTGTCCAATGCTGTCCCCAGGCATTAGCCGGTTTGGTGAGCAGCACCGCAGTTATCGCGCGCGCGGCTTCCTGACTGAGTGAAGCAGTGGAAGCCAGCATCCACCCAGGGTATGCAGACGTGGAATGCCGGCAATGCAGGCCGTCGTCTTTGCGTTCATCGAGCACCCGCAGCTCTCCATAGGCGCCTCGCAGCCCTGAGCGCTCGAGCTCTTCGAGAAAACAGGCACGCAGAATACCGGCATCGGTTCGTCCGGAAAGGACATCCGTCACTACCGCCCGCATACGTAATCGCGGCTCCCGCAGCTCCTGTCCGAAAAAATGATCCGGATCGAGGCCAATGCGGACAACTTCACGCTTGAGCTCAAGTTCCCCGGGACTCACTTCATCACGCACCAGCGAAACACTCCGTCCCTTCAGATCTGCGAGTGTCTTAAGATCCTCTCGATCTCTGCGCACAATGACGGCCGCTGCAGCAGACTCTTCCGCATCGACCGCCGCATCCGACACAATGCTCGCCACAAAACGGTTCATGAGCGGCCGCTGAGCAAAGAAAAAGAATGATGCAGGAGCAACCGCCAAATCTATTTCTCTCGCCTCCATTCGGCGCATCAGATCGCCCGTTCCCAAGTAGTCGGTTGCAAAGCGAAACTGGGGCAGCTTCCAAGCGAGCCACCGCACGGATTCATCAACAAAAGAGCCGTCATACCAAGGCGGCGAATGTGTGAGCACCCCTAAGCGGATAACAGGATGCAGTGTCCTATCCCCTGCGCCTTGCGTCAGCTCGGCTTCGGCAGCCGCGGCACTCTCGCTCGCATCTTGCATTTGAGGCGGCAGGACGTCAGCGTGCACAACGCCCCCCGCCGCTCCGAGCGATATCGCCAGAGCAGCTGGTAAAAGCAAATGAACAACAACGGTCTTCAGTACCAAAGGCAGACGGATAGCGTACGGCATATGCCATTGAGTTTAGCGCTGAGAAGACGGCTGAAAATAAGCTGCAATCAATCGAACACAATCTTCGTTCTTAAGCAAATGTCTTAGGAGGTATTTGGAGGAACAATGCGTTTCGTGAACAGAGGGCATCTGAAGAACAAAGATCTTCGAGACGCCTGATGATCTCATTCAATTGCTGAGCATGTTTCTGAGACTAAAAACATGCTCCTGAAGGAGAAGAAAATGGTTGAACTTAATCGCCGTACGTTCCTCAGTGGTTCTGTCGCGGCCGGCGCCGCTGCGCTTTTCGGCACTGAAGCCGCTCATGCTGCTGGTGCCGTCAAGCTTCCCGCAAAATGGGATGAAACGGCTGATGTCGTCATTGTTGGTTCTGGTTTTGCAGGCCTTGCTGCAGCTATTGAAGCCAAGAAGGCTGGTGCTTCTGTAGTTGTTCTTGAAAAGATGGCAACGGTAGGCGGCAACTCCATCATTAACGGCGGCATTTTGACTGCAACCGGCTGCCCGCAGCAAAAGAAACACGGCATTAAAGATTCACCCGAACTTCTGGCTCACGACATGCTCGTTGCCGGCCTCTACCTCAACAATCCTGAAAAGGTGAAGCTCGTTGCCGACAACGCCCTTTCGAACTACGAATGGACGGTCAATGAACTCGGTGTCGAATACAACCCGGATGCCATCGGTCAGGAAGGCGGCCACAGTGTTCCGCGCTACGTCTTCACGAAGAACGGTTCGGGTTCGGGCATTGTCTCGAAAGAAGTCGAGAAACTGGAAAAACTCGGCGTCAAAGTCCGTACGCGTACTTATGTAAAGCATGTTCTGCGTGACGATACGGGTCGTGTTCTGGGTCTTGAAGTGCTCGAAGGCTATCGTTTCCCGAAGACCGGCACGGGCAAGACCAAGTTCATCCGCGCCAAGAAGGCCGTCATTCTTTGCTACGGCGGTTTCTCGCGCGACGTTGAATACCGTACGATGCAGGATCCGAAGCTCACGGCAGCGCTCGACAGCACGAACCAGCCGGGCGCAACGTCAGAACTCTGGCGTGAAACGAGCCGCATCGGCTGTGCGCAGGTTCAGAACGACTGGATTCAGTGCACTCCGTGGAACAACCCGAAGGAAAAGGGGATGGGCATCGGCTGGACGTTTGCTCAGTCCGGCGCTGCTGAATACGGCCTCTGGGTTGCCACTGACGGCAAGCGTTTCGTGAACGAACTGGCTAACCGCAAGGTTCGCGCTGACGCGATTATGGTTTTAAAGGGTGAAGGCAAGAGCGCTGTTGCTATCTGCACGAAGCCCAACCTCAAAGCCTTTGAGGAAGCTCGTCCCGGCATGCTCCAGAAGCTGCTCGAGCAGCAGATCATTAAGGAATATAAGAGCCTTGATGAAATTGCCGCCGACTACAAGATGCCTGTCGACACGCTGAAGGCTACGGTTGCTGAATTCAACAAGGCTGTAGAGACCAAGAGCGATCCCGCATTCGGCCGCTACATCAACAACGAACAGACGCCGCTCGCTGAAGGTCCGTGGTACGCCGCTGAGATGAGCCCGAAGGTTCACCACTGCATGGGCGGCCTGGTTACTGACCTGCAGTGCCGCGTGATCGATGTTGTCGACGGTAAGCCGGTTCCGGGCCTCTTTGCTGCCGGTGAAGCTACTGGCGGCGTGCATGGTGCTGTGCGCCTCGGCTCCTGCGCCATTCTCGACTGCCTCGTAAACGGTCGCATCGCCGGTCAGCAGGCAGCAAAGGCCTAATCGGCTTGACGCTCAGAATTTGAGGCGATGTTATTGATGTTCCGTTTTCTCTATTGGAACATCCTCTTCGGACAATAAACCGACACACCTCAACACCCCTTGCTAAGAGCGGCGGGCCAATGAACCCGCCGCTCTTTTTTAAATATGAAAAAGACCCTTATTGCGCTTGCCTTCGCGCTTGCAGCACTTCCTTTCGCAGGGGATGCGGCAGCCAAAGGCTTTGCTGATTACCATACCGAGACCCTGAAGCTTCCCTGCACGACGTGTCATGCGACCAAGGATGAAATGCCGACGACGGACACCTGCATCAAGTGCCACCCGAAGGACAAGCTCGTTGCTTCCACCAAAAACGTGAAGCCCACTAACCCCCACACGTCGCCGCACTACAACGCTGATCTGGACTGTGTAAATTGCCATGTCGGTCACGAGCCCAGCGAGAATTACTGCGCGCAGTGTCATAACTTTGACTTCAAAGTGCCTTAACCGCGGAAAGCGCTTTGAGTGCTAGCCGTACCTACCTCAAAAAAAGGTCGGGATATATGCCGGTTGTCTGAGATTGGATAACCGGCATTTGTTTTTCGCGGGCAATAGAAATGGGGGATTGCTGAAGCCCCAGTGCAATGGCTTGCTTCAGCGATCACTATTAAACCCATAACCGTAATTTCGCATTAGAAGCACTCGATCCTCAATTTGAAAAGGTGATCAGATCTTTTGCAATAGATCACAAGTGATTCAGGTCAACGACGCTGCGGCTGTCATATACACCAAAAGCTCAGTGCTTTTGCGGATGTATCAGCAAAGCAGCGATCGTACACTAGGTGGTATACCACCTTGGTTGCTGGAAGATCCCTTCAGCAGCAGGTAGTGAACCCGATGGAGAAACGAGTGAAAGTTCTTAAATTAACGCCGCATGACAATGTCGGCACTGCACTGCAGGATCTAAAGAAAGGCGATACTTTCCAAATCATTCTGGATGGGAAAGTAATTGGTGAAGATACCGCAAAAACTGAAATACCCTTCGGATTTAAAGCAGCGTTAGGAAACATTCCTGCCGGGACGAATATTGTCAAATACGCTCATGTCATCGGCAGAGCCTCCATCGATATTCAGTCCGGTGAACTGGTTCACGTACACAATATTGAAGGCACCCGCGGACGCGGCGATCTGAATCAATAAATCCACGGAGGGTATATGGATTTTTATGGATACATGCGGCCGAATGGAAAAGCCGGTGCGCGAAACTACGTTCTTTTACTGCCGGTTAATCGTTCGCTCAATTTCATAGCTTCCAATGTTGAGCGCATGACCCGAAACACTCGTCATTTTGAGATTCCTGCTGAAACCGGACGCACAGAAGTTGACCGTGAAGTCATTGCACGCACACTGATCGGCTTAATGAATAATGCCAACGTAGGCGGTATCGTCCTGCTGGCGGTTAAGTCCGGCGCGGGTTCTGCCTACAAAAACATGTGTGCGGAGCGTTTTGAAGAAGAAGCCCGAAAAACCGGCAAGCCACTCCGAATCGTTTACCTCACCAATGTTGGCGGCTCTTACAACATGCTGGGCGAAACGCTTCGCTTGACACGCGAGGTTCTGCTCGAAGTTTCTGACTTCCGGCGTGAAAACTGCCCATTAAGCGCCCTCACCCTCGGCGTCAAGTGCGGCACCTCCGATGCCACCTCAGGCATTGCCGGCAATCCTTGTGTCGGCGCTGCTTTTGATCAGCTGATTCGAGCTGGCGGCACTGCATTCTTCTCAGAAACAACGGAAATTATCGGTGCGGAAGACCTCGTAGCCAAACGGGCAGTGAATGAAAGCGTAGCTAAAAAAATTCTTTCTGCCGCTAGACATTGGGAAGATAAAGCTAAAGCGACCGGCGAAGATATTCGCAAAATCAACCCCATACCTGCCAATATTGCAGCCGGCATTTCCAGTCTAGAAGAAAAATCTTTGGGGGCCATTGCAAAAAGCGGCACATCTCCCATTCAAGATGTCCTGAAGTACGCTGAGATGCCAAAGGGATCCGGCCTCTATTTCGTCGACTCCTGGATG
>OIWO01002548.1_pt1 | contig 11605 bp, 11 predicted proteins | sample 1587641 | NCBI WGS metagenome assembly OIWO01 (sample SAMEA3888924, study PRJEB22519) | human gut metagenome | biome: human gut; feature: human-associated habitat; material: faeces | place: Denmark | collected 2010
TTTTCCGGTGGAACCGGCGTACAGAGGCCGCTCCTGGCCCACACTGCCCGCCACCCGCACCAGCTGCAGGCTCTCCTCCCGGTAGATCAGGTTGGCCTTCCCCCCTACCAGCATACTGAAGGAGGCGTTCTCCCCCGTCAGGTCCCGCAGACGGATGAGATAGGGCCGGATCATCCGGGACAGGCCGATGCGGTCCTCATAGGTCTTGCCCAGGATATACACCGCCGGGCCCAGGGTATATTTCCGATCTAACGTCTGGGCGGCCAGTCCGTTCTGGACCAGTGCGGCCAGCAGCTTATAGGTGCCGCTTTTGCTGCACCCGATCTTCTCCCCCAGCTCGGTCACGCCGTGGACATAAGGCGCCAGCCCCAGCAGCTTGAGCAGGGCGGCAGTCTTTTCAGCTGAATTCATAGTTCTGCTCCTTCCAAAAGCATGTTTATGCCATTGTACAGGGTTTCCAAATCAGCGTCAAGCGTTTCCTGTTCGGAAACCCTTTGTTTCTTGCAAGAATGGCTGCATTTTTATCCAGGGAAGAAAATAGCGGTGGCATTTTTCCGAGGAATCAGGTATGATAAATACATTCTGTCTCGTGTTTCCCGCTCCCCTGCGGGGGAGGAATACAAAAACCTTTATGAAGTACGGAAGGAGCGAGAACCATGATCGTCATTGCCTGCGTGGATGACCGGATGGGGATGCTGTTCAACCGCCGCCGCCAGAGCCAGGATGCCGCTCTGCGGCAGCGTCTGCTGGAGCGGGCGGCGGGGCGGCCCGTCTGGAATACTCCGCCCGGCAGTTTGCCGATTGTCCGGCCAACAACATCCGGGTCAGCGACCGCTGTGCCGACCGGGCCGGGACGGGAGAGCTGTGGTTTGTGGAGGATGGGCGGGAGCTCATCGGGGCCCGGGGCGCGGAGGAGCTGGTGCTCTACCGCTGGAACCGGAGCTATCCCGGGGACGTGACCTTCCCCTGGCCCCTGACAGGCTGGACCCTGATGGAGACGGCTGACTTTCCCGGCACATCCCACGAGAAGATCACAGAGGAGGTCTACAGACCATGACACGACTGAACCACTGGAAGTTAAAGCTCTTCCCACTGCTGCTTGCCCTGGTGCTGGCCCTGTCCGCCTGCCAGGGCGCTCTGCCCGGAGACTGGAGCTATGCGGGAGGCGGGGCCGTCTCCCTGGACGACATCCCCGCCTATTCCGGCGAGGCTTACATCGCCGTCAACGACAACCAGCCATTTTTTACCCAGGACGAGCTGACCACACAGGCGTTTGAAACATACAGCGAGCTGGACAGCCTGGGCCGCTGCGGCACGGCTTACGCCAACATCTGCCGGGAGCTGATGCCCACCGAGCCCCGGGGGGAGATCGGCTCGGTAAAGCCCACGGGCTGGCAGAGCGTGAAATATAACTTTGTGGACGGCAAGTCTCTGTACAACCGCTGCCACCTCATCGGCTTTCAGCTGGCGGGGGAGAACGCCAACCCCAAGAACCTGATCACCGGCACCCGGTATCTGAACATCGAGGGGATGCTCCCCTTTGAGAACCTGGTGGCCGACTATGTAAAGGAGACGGACCAGCATGTGCTCTATCGGGTCACCCCCGTGTTCCAGGGCCAGGATTTAGTGGCCCGGGGCGTGCTGATGGAGGGCCTGTCCGTGGAGGACAGCGGCGAGGGCGTGACCTTCTGTGTCTACGCCTATAACGTGCAGCCCGGGGTGGACATCGACTACGCCACCGGGGACAACCGCGCCTCTGACAGCCAGAGCGCCGGGGATGCCAGCCAGCCCGACAGCAGCCAGGGGGCTTATGTGCTGAACATCAGCTCGAAAAAGTTCCACCTGCCCAGCTGCGGCGGCGTGAAGGACATCAAGTCGGAAAACCGCCAGGACTACACCGGCCCCCGCCAGGCCCTCATCGACCAGGGCTATCAGCCCTGCGGGCGGTGCAAGCCATAAAATTTTTGCCCAAAATTTTTGCCCAAAATTTTTGCCATAGATGTACGAAACCGTCCCACTCTCGGGACGGTTTCTCTTTGGGTAAAAGGGACTTTTTTCGTCCCGGATATCAAGGAGGAATTTTCTATGGCAAGCAGCAAGCACACCACACAGTATCAGCTCAACCAGTGGCAGGCTGGGGACCCGGTGCTGCGGGAGGACTTCAACAGCGACAACCTGAAGCTGGAAAATGCCCTGGCCGCTCTGGCCGCCGCCCTTGCTACCAAAGCGGGAAACGACCAGCTGTCCGCGGCGGAGCAGACCATCCCAAAAGTGTCCGCCGGCTCCTATGTGGGCGACGGGACGGCCAGCAAAAGCATCTCCCTCCCCTTCACCCCCAAGGCGGTGTATGTCTGTCCCAGTCACGGCGGCACCCTGTGGATCCCCGAGGGCTCTGGCAACGGCACCACCTATACCTACGGCGGCCTGGCCGTCACGGGACAGAACGCCGTCACCTGGCGGGGCGGCCACGACGTGGTGGCCATCCAGACCGGCGGCTTCACCGCCTATTACGCCCACTACAGCAACGAGTTCATGTACGCCGCCGCCAACATGGAAAACCAGACCTATGTGTTCATCGCCATTGGATAAACGCACAAAAAAATTGCCGGAAGCCGATTTTTTCTCGGCTTCCGGTATTCTTTTGCTGATTTTATCGTTTATCTCGGATATGCAGCAGTTTGGTCACCGTCACAGCCCTTGCCCCCGGGCCGATGTGACAGGCCACGCTGAGAGACAGGGGGGCCATGTAGATCTCATAGCCGGGGAATGCCTCCTCCAGCTCGCCCTTCCACTCCTGGGCACTGTCGGCATCGCCGGTGTAGGCGGCGGCCACATATAGGTTCTCCGGCCCCTGGCTGTCGGCAAAGTCGGTGTCCATGGTGTGGCGGACGGCCTCGATCATGGCCTTTTTGGCGGCCTTCCAGCCCCGGGTCTTGGAGAAGGCATCCAGCTTTTCCCCCTTGATGCGCAGCACGGGCTTCAGGTTCAGCACCGTGCCGATGGCCGCGGCGGCGGGGGTGAGGCGGCCGCCCTTTTTCAGATATTTCAGGGTGTCCACCGTGATATAGATGTCCGAGTCGAACTTGGTCCGCTCCAGCTCTTCCTTGATCTCGGCCGCCGTCCAGCCCTTCTCCGCCATGGTCTTGGCATCCACCACCGACTGGAGCTGGGTGACGGAGATGCGCTGGTTGTTCACCACCTGCACCCGCCCGTCATAGTCGTCGGCCAGGATCTGGGCCGTCTGGCAGGAGCTGCTCAGCCCGCTGGACATGGGGATGTGGACCACTGCGTCATGGTCCTTCAGCAGGGTGTCCCACAGCTCAGTCACATCGCCGGGGGCGGGCTGGCTGGTCTTTACGTCGGCTCCCTGGGCCAGATAGTCATAAAACTGCTCCTGGGTCAGGGTGATGTCCTCCAAAAACAGCTCGTCGTTGATATAAAAAGGCATGGGCAGCACCCACACGCCCAGCTGCTTGCTCTGCGCCTGGGTGATGCCGCTGTTGCTGTCCGTCACGATGGCGATCTTCTGCATAATATACCTCTCTCCATATATAGCTTCTTGTCCATAGTAAGAAATTATATCGTATTGGTTGCAGAAGTCAAGCGGCGGCGGGGCGGCAGACAAAATTTCCACCCGGGGGTTGCTTTTTTGCTGCAAATTTTTTATGATTAGATGTGACCCCGGGCGGCAGTCTGGCCAGATGTCCCCGGGCAACAGAACATGGATCAAAGCGGCCATCCCGGCAGCGCCGGAATGGGAGAATGGGGTGAAAAGCCCCGCGAGCGGGTCACTGTGATGCTCCCCCTGCCACAAAACAGAGCGGAGATAAGTCAGATCGCCCAGGCCGTTTTGGACGCTCCTGCCCACACCGGGAGCCGAACACGACACCAGGGGGATAGTGCGCCCTTTTGCGTCTGTACGGCTGCCCAAGATGGGCAGGGTGCAGACGCTTTTTTCGTATGGAACAAAAGGAGGAGAAAGACATGAAAAAACGCGCACTGTCTCTGCTGATGGCCGTCATCCTAGTCGTCAGCCTGCTGCCAACAGCGGTGTGGGCGGCGGATGGGACACTCAGCGGTTCAGGAACGGAGGCCGACCCGTATTTAATTGCAAGTGCGGATGATTTGAACGCGTTCCGCGATAAGGTCAACGCAGGGGACAATAGTACGCTGTGTGCTAAATTGACCCAAAATATAGACCTTGGAAATAATAGTTGGACACCTATTATTTCCTCCTCAAAGACCTACACAACCGCATATAAAGGAACCTTTGATGGCGATTATCATACTATTAATGGATTAAAAATTGATTCCACTGCATCCAATCAAGGATTATTCGGCGCAATTAACGGCGCTACAATTAAAAATCTAAAGGTCAATGGCTCTGTTACGTCTTCCAACAACTATATTGGCGGTATCGTTGGTAAAGTACAGCAGGGAACGATTGAGAATTGTTCGTTCAGCGGGACAGTATCCACGACAAAACGCGGCGGCTATGCTGGTGGTATTACTAGCTATGCTGGAAATGCCTCTACACAAAAAGCAACCATCACGGGTTGCGCAAACACTGCCTCTGTAAAGGGTGGCGTGACCGGTGGCATTGCCGGTTATGTGAAGTATACTACTATTGAAAACTGCTATAACGTTGGAACCATAACACGCATGGGTTCAGGTTCTTCTGACCGTACTGGCGGTATTGTTGGTCAGTCAATGAACAGTTCTAGTGTGTCTCACTGCTATAACAGCGGAACTATCAGCAGCACATCTTCCTTCGGCGCTATTTGCGGTTGGAACGGCGGCAAAGCAGTTACAAACTGCTTTTGGACCCAACCCGAGACTGGTAAAGGTGCAGGTAACTCTGATATTAACGAAGGCAAAGTTGATTCTATCTCCGCCAGTGACCTCGGTGATGCTTTCACCACAGACGCTTCCGGCAACGTGATCCTTGCGTGGGAATCCAGCGGTGCGGATGTGCCCAAGGAACCCAAAATTCTAATCAAGGGCGACAGCGCTCTTTCCATGTCCAACGACGGCTCTGCGCCCACGACCACGCTGACCGTCGAATACAAGGACATGGACGACGAACCCACTGTCTCGTGGACCACTGACAGCGACATCATTTCTCTGACCGCCCCCGAGAATGCCAAAGAGAACAACGCCGCCGTCATTGTGACGGCAAACGCCCCCGGCAAGGCCACTGTCACGGCCACAGCTGGCGAGTACACCGACCATTTTACTGTCAATGTTGTTCCCTATGTCACCACAGTCTCCATCGTCAACAAGACCCAGCCCGGCGAAGTGGCCGTTGACCAAGATGTGACAGTCCAGGTCTTTACTTTAGGCGGCGCTGAATACGACTATGACAATTACCCCCCTCTGAGCTATCAGTGGTATCGGTATGATGTCCACGCCGGAAAAACAGAATCTATCCAGGGCGCAATAAAAAAAGACTATCACGTTGACAGCACTCTGTTTGCCGGAAACGACCAGGCCTATAAGCTGGGCGTGGAAGTGAAGTGCGGCGGCAAGACTGTTCACTCCTATAATGACCATCAGGCTATCGTCCGCTCTGCCGACCACGGCAAGCTCTATCCCGTCGCCTACGACCCGGATCTCACCCTTCCCTCTGTCATCAAAGCCGACACGCAGTTGACCCTGCCCACCTCTCACACCAAGGACGGAATGACGGCCACCATCAGCGGCTGGACCAGCAGCAACCCCAGCGTGATCACAAACGACGGCAAGGTGACCTGCCCTGACGGCCCGTCAGTAGAGGTCGAGCTGAAAGCCAAGTTTACTTACAGCAAAAACGATGACATCTATTATTACCGCACGTTTAAAATCGCCGTCTGGTCCAAGGACGAATCTCAGCGAGCCCAGGAGCAGCTGAACAACGCCATCGACGCGGCGAAGCTGAACACCCTCTATCCCACCTATGGTAAGGACACCAATGTGCTGACCATGGTGGAGGCCAAGCTGAACAACTCCGAGATCAGCGTTGCCATCAAGAGCGTGGAAAAGACCAACGCCACGAATGAAAGCTCTGACATTGCCGCAAACGGCAATGTGACCTTCTTCTATGCTAACCCCGACAACGCCCCCGCCCAGCGGTTCGGCACGTACAACGTGACCTTCACCTTCACCCGTGACGGCATCACCGCAGCGCGTGAAATTCCCGTCGTTGTGTATTGGGACCAGACGCAGGTCAAGAACACCATGACGAAGGAGATCCTGGACAAGGTCACTCTGGAGGGGATCGCGACAGTCGAGGGCGCGGAGCAGCAGCCCGCTCCTGTCACCGAAGACTTTGATCTGCCCAAGGTGGCGGACGGCAAGAAGTGGACCCTGATCTCCTGGCAGAGCAGCGACCCCGCCATCACCATCAGCACCGAGAAGCAGGCCACGGCGGACACCCTGTTTGATCCCTATGTGGCCGTGGTCCGGGGCGGCAGTGCGGAGAAGACCGTCACCCTGACGGCCACCTTCACCTTCCAGCTGGCCAACTCCAGCGACGAGACCAGCGCCCTCACCCTGCACAAGACCTTCACCGTCAAGGTGGCCCCCAGCGACGACGGCGAGAAATACCAGGACGCCCTGAACGCCGTCTTCAACGACGGCAGCCTGAAGGATATCACTGGTGATACTATCACCAGTGCAGACGGGGTCTACTCCGTCTCCGGCGACATCCAGTTCCCCATCACCGGCGACCTGAACCGGTATATGCTGGACAAGTACGGCGAAGGCCACGGCTTCGACGGCAAATATACCCCCGTCCTCATCACCAGCAGTGATCCTGATGTCATCAAAGCCCCCGACGTGGCCAACGCCGCCCGGGCGGAGGTCTATCGTCCCGCTCCGGGCCAGAGCGCCCAGACCGTCACCCTGACGGTGCGCATCCTGGACCGCCCCAGCGGCCAGGGCCGGGACTATGCCTCCATGCCCGTGCTGGCCGAGAAGACCTTTGAGATCAAAGTCCAGCCCCTGACTCGGAAGGAGATCGATGACGAGCTGGACCTGATGTGCGAGGTCAAGGCCCACTATTGGGACGGCATCAAAAACGGCAACACCTATCCCCAGGACGTGATTGGCGACCTCAGCCCCTTTGTGGAGGTCTACAAAGACAAAGACGGCAATCTGGTCTGGGTGCGGGACGTGAAGGACATGACCAGTTCCGGCATCGTGCCCGAGGCCATGGATGGCTGGCAGGAGTTGGAGGCCTGGCGCTGCTTCCGATCCACCAATCCCACCGCCGTGTCCCACGAAAATCTGCTGGTCACCCGGCAGTTCGAGGGCAAGGCCGTCACCATCACCAGCACCCTGTCCAGCCAGACCCTGGGCCGCTACGGCCAGCTGTATCAAAGCGACAAGACCAAGTACGCCGCCTATGCCGGCCTGGCGGACCTCTATGATCAGCCCGTCTCCGCCGATCTGGTGGTCCGTGGCTATAACCAGGTCAACATGACCGAGGAGACCGTCACCGGCTCCGACGGCAAGCGCGAGACCATCCAGGTCTCCACCCCCAAGAGCGAGACCATCTCCGTCACCTTCACCCTCAGCGGCAACGGAGCCCTGTGGATGGACACCACCACCCTGTCCGATCTGCCAGAGGGGACCACGGTATACGATGTGCTCCAGCGGCTCCAGAAGGACGGCAAGCTGACCTTCCGGCACAAGGGCGGCTATATCTCCTCCATCACCTTCGGCGACAAGACCCTCACCGAACTGGAGGAGGGGGAGAACTCCGGCTGGATGTACCGGGTCAACGGCGTGCTGCCCGACGTGTATATGTCCGCCTATGGCCTGAAGAACGGCGACAACATCCGGGTGTTCTTTACCACCGACTACACCAAGGAGTCCGGCAGCCACGGCGGCAGCACTCCCAGCACCGTGCCCACCACCCCCCAGCAGCCCACCGACCTGCCCTTTACCGACGTACAAGCCGGTGTCTGGTACGCCGATGCGGTGAAATATGTCTTTGAGCAGGGCCTGATGAGCGGCATCAGCGCCCAGCAGTTTGGGCCTGACAGCACCGTGACCCGGGGCCAGGTGGTCACCATCCTGTGGCGCTTGGCGGGCAGTCCCACCGTGTCCGGCAAGACCTTCACCGATGTGAGCGCCTCCGTCTGGTACGCCGATGCGGTGGCCTGGGCCAGCACCAACGGCGTGGTCAGCGGCTATGAAAGCGGCCTCTTCGGGCCTGAGGACCAGGTCACCCGGGAGCAGCTGGCGGCTATCCTGTACCGCTATGCCCTTATCAGCGGCAAGGACACGGAAAAGACCGCCGACCTGTCCGGCTACACCGACTCCGTCACCATCAGCACCTGGGCCCCCCAGGCCCTGAAGTGGGCCGTGGGCAGCGGCCTCATCTCCGGCACCGGAGCAAACACTCTGTCCCCCCGGGGCACTGCCACCCGCGCCCAGATCGCGGTGATCCTACAGAACTACTGCAAGTGATTTCCCTATAAAAAATCGTCTCCCGGCTTTTCGTCGGGAGACGATTTTTTAAGTTATTGCTTCTTCTGCAGCTTTTTCTTCGTCCCGTCGGGGTACTGCACATAGGTATTCTCCAGGTGGGCGATGAGCTGCTGCTTGTGGGCGTCAATATACTCCCGGTGCAGGGCGGCCCGCTCGGCCTCCTCTTCGGCCGTCAGCCCCTCGGGACTCTTTCTCTTCTTGGCCAGCTCATTGATCCTGGCGATCTTTTCTGCTTCCATGGTCTGTTCCTCCTAATGATACATCCGCCGGAAAGTTTTCCACATTCTCCGGCAGTTTTGTGGATAAAAATTTAGATATAGCGCTCCAGCACCAGCATGGTGCGGCCCTTCCGGGACTGGCCGGGGACCTCCTTCACCACGCACTTGCCCAGGCCCCGACAGGTGAGCACGTCACCCTCCTCCACCTGATGGTCGCCCTTCAGGCACTCCCGGTGGTTCACTGCCACCTTGCCCGCGGACACATAGCCCGCCGCCTTGGACCGGGACAGGGAGAAGCCCGCCGCCAACACCGCATCCAGCCGCGGGGTGGCCACCGTGTCCCGGATGGTCCTCACGGCGGCCTGGGCGGGGCGCAGCTCGCCCACAGGGATCTCCCGCACCGAGACCTTCCACCGCCCGGCGCTCTCCCACTGGGAGAGCAAAATGGGCAGCGTCTGGCGCAGCACGGCCACCTGACAGCGGCCCTTCTCCGGGAACAGGATGTCCCCCAGCTTCTCCCGGGTAAGCCCCAGGCCCATCAGGGCCCCCAGTACATCCCGGTGCCCCAGGTCGGCGTTTGCGGGGAAGGTGCCCTCCACCGCCGCTACCGGACCCTCCGGGTCAGCGATGACATCCTCCGGCTCCTGCCAATCAGGGAGAAAGACGCAGGCGGTGCGCTCGGCGTCGGGATAGCCGCCCCAGAACAGGCTTCTGACCGGCCCGCACAGCCGCAGCAGGTCCTCCACTGCCCCCCGCTCCCCCGGGGAGAGGAAGGGCGTGTGGGCGGGCACCCCCCGGTTTTGGGCCAGCTCCAGCTTGTCCATCACCCGGGCCAGCAGCACCCGCTCCTCCCCGCTGCGGGCACAGCGGTCCAGAAGGTCTTTTTTGTTCATGGCCGGTCTCCTCTCCAAACGCAGGGTCCCCCTGTGTAAGCTATCACAATGTAGTATAGGTGCGGGGCCGTTTTTTTGTCAATGACAAATCGTCGTTTTTTCAGAAATCGCTTGACATTTCACTTGTTTCCGGTATAATAATAAAGTCTGTTCAAAGGGACAGGCATATCCTTGCTCCCGGTACAAGGCCGGGGGCCATACGTCCATAAGGAGGTGCAAGTAAAATGGCAAAGATCAATGCGAACTACGAGGCGGTCTACATTCTGAACCCTTCTCTGAGCGAGGAGCAGATCGCCGCTCTGGTGGCCAAGTTCAAGGCCGTCGTGGAGGCCAACGGTACCGTTTCCGAGGTTGACGAGTGGGGCAAGCGCCGTCTGGCCTATCCCATCAACGACCTGATGGAGGGTTACTACGTTCTGATGACCTTCAACGCCGCCGCCGCGATCCCCGCTGAGCTGGATCGTATCTTCCGTATTACCGACGGCGTGATGCGTTCCCTGATCGTCTGCAAGGACCAGTAAGGGAGGAGCACTATGCTCAACAAAATTTTCATCATGGGCCGCCTGACCCGTGACCCCGAGCTTCGCCGCACCCAGACCGGCACGCCTGTGGCGTCCTTCTCCCTGGCCGTTGATCGGGACTTCAAGGACCGGAACACCGGCGAGCGCACCACCGATTTTATCGACTGCGTGGCCTGGCGGCAGACCGGGGAATTCGTCAGCCGTTACTTCACGAAGGGCCGCATGGCCATCGTGGAGGGCCGTCTTCAGATCCGCGATTGGACGGATAAAGAGGGCAACAAGCGCCGCTCTGCCGAGGTGGTGGCTGACCAGGTCTATTTCGGCGATTCCAAGCGGGACAGCGAGAACGGCGGTTACTCCGCCGGCTACAGCCAGCAGCAGGGCGGCTATGCCCCCAGCAATCCCGGCTACTCCGCACCCGCCGCACCCTCCGGCTATGGGGCCCCTCCCGCGGACGGGGACCAGTTTGCCGAGCTTTCTGATGACGACGGCGAGCTGCCGTTTTGACTTTGACCGTATCTGGTCGTAAAAGGAGGTAACATCCATGGCTATGGAACGTGATAACAGAGCTCCCCGCGGCCGCAAGCGCCGCAAGGTCTGCGCCTTCTGCGTTGACAAGGTGGAGTGCATCGACTACAAGGACGCCGCCAAGCTGCGCCGGTTCACTTCTGAGCGGGCCAAGATCCTGCCCCGCCGCACCACCGGCACCTGCGCCATGCATCAGCGCCAGCTGACTGAGGCCATCAAGCGCGCCCGTCAGATCGCCCTGCTGCCCTACGTCACCGACTAATTTGTGACTGGCTTTTTCTGGCCGCACCCATTGGGTGCGGCCGGTTTTTTATGCCCATTTTGGCTCTCACAGCGGGAAACAAGCAGGGGGTGATGTCCTCATCCGCCCGCAGCGTGTCGATACCCCCCTTTCTGTCATTCCGAGGAGCGAAGCGACGTGACAATCCGTCTCTCATCGCAAAACTTTTCCGCCAAAAAGCAAAAAAGTTTGCTTTTCCTGTTTACAGTCACGCTTTAATGCGTTATAGTTATTAAGAAGCGGCACGGCCTGTCGTGGCGCTATCGGTCTACAGCCGAAAGGAGCAGCGTTATGGCGAAAACAGAACACCGGCAGCGCAGTCTGGCGCTTTACGAGACCATTCTGAAATTGAAGGACCTGGACGAGTGCTGCAAGTTCTTCGACGACCTGTGTACCCCCACAGAGCTGCGCTCTATGGAACAGCGCTTTGATGTGGCGGTGTATCTCCAGCAGGGACTGGTCTATCTGGACATTCTGGACAAGACGGGGGCCAGCAGTGCCACCATCAGTCGGGTCCGGCGGTCAATGCTGGACAACGGCGCAGGGGGCGTGATGGAGACGGTCATCCGCCGGGAGGGCCTGGGCCAGCGGGATGAGTCTGAAACCAAGAAACCCGAATAACGAGAAGAGAAAGAGAAAGCAGGGAACTAAGTATGAAACAACTGATGTTGGGCAACGCCGCCGTTGCCC
>OIWO01002557.1_pt1 | contig 11553 bp, 9 predicted proteins | sample 1587641 | NCBI WGS metagenome assembly OIWO01 (sample SAMEA3888924, study PRJEB22519) | human gut metagenome | biome: human gut; feature: human-associated habitat; material: faeces | place: Denmark | collected 2010
CCATTCTTGAACAGTATAAAGGTTGGTACAGCTTGTATGCGATATTTAGTAGCCAAATCTTCATGTTGGTCAACATCTATCTTCACAATACGGGCTTTATCTCCTACCATTGTTTTCAATTCTTCTAAAACGGGTTTCATTGCTTTGCAGGGTCCACACCATTCTGCAAAGAAATCAACTAAAACGGGTATCGGTGACTGTATTAAATCTTCAAACTTTTCCATAATCTTTCCTTTCTTAAATTTAAATATCAGTCTTTGAAGACTGCAAATATAATTTCTATTTTATTAATATAACGGGAAAAAGCTGTTTTTGTTCATAAAATAGTAATTGTAGAGTCATCTTATTGTAATCTGGAAAAGGGAACTTTGCATAACGAAAAACAAATAAATAAGAAATAAACTAATAATGATAGCCTCATGAAATTTTTATTTATTGTACAAGGCGAGGGTAGGGGACACTTGACACAAGCTATTACCCTTGAAGAAATGTTGTTGCGTAATGGACATGAAGTAGTGGAAGTATTAGTCGGTGAGAGTTCATCACGTATCTTGCCCGGATTTTTTAACCGGAATATACAGGCACCGGTCAAACGTTTTATCAGCCCTAATTTCTTGCCTGCGGCAGATAATAAACGAGCGAATCTAAAGAAAAGTTTTATTTATAATTTACTGCGTATTCCGGAATATTTTCGCAGTATGTGCTATATTAACCAGCGGATTAAGGATACAGGGGCGGAAGTAGTGATCAACTTCTACGAGCTTTTGACAGGACTTACCTACGCACTCTTTCGTCCCTCCGTTCCATATGTCTGCGTCGGACACCAATACTTGTTTTTACATCAGAATTTTGAATTTCCGGATAAAAACTCTTTTCAATTACGGATGCTGCGTTTCTTCACCAAGATGACAGCTGTAAGATCTTCGAAGAAACTTGCTTTATCTTTCAATGATATGGAACCGGACAGGGTAGAACAAGTGGTGGTAGTTCCTCCTTTAATTCGGCAGGAAGTAACTGCTATTCAACCGGAAGAAGGAAATTATATTCATGGATATATGGTAAATTCCGGTTTTGCAGATAGTGTGGAGGAGTTTCATACGATATATCCGGAAGTTCCTTTGAGGTTTTTCTGGGACAAAGCAGATGCAGATGAGGTGACCAGGATTGACGAAACACTAAGTTTCTATCAGATAGATGATGTGAAGTTTCTTAATGGGATGGCCGGTTGTCGTGCTTATGCTACCACTGCCGGGTTCGAATCTATCTGTGAAGCAATGTATCTGGGAAAACCTGTATTGATGGTTCCGGCGCATATTGAGCAGGATTGTAATGCCCATGATGCAATGAGGGCAGGAGCAGGGATTATCAGTGATTCTTTTGATTTGAAGCCTTTACTCCGTTTTGCCGGAACGTATTCTCCTAATCGTACATTCGTTCGTTGGGTACGTAGTGGTGAACGACGTATTATTCTGGAACTGGAAAAACTGGCTGCTCCACAATCAGCAATTACTTCAATACCAACATTTACTAATTATTTACCGATATGAAACTGAATAAAACAGATTATGTACTTGAGCGGGCGTCAGATGGCGGATATTATGCCTGGTTGACTGTGAATATGCAATGTAATGCTTACGGAGAGTCTCCTGAAGAAGCTGTGTTGAATTTGCAGGAAACAATGAATGAAATGATAGATGAGATGTATATGGTAGAAGAGTTTATTTAATGGAAAATGGATAATGGAAATGTCACCCTACATAGGGACTTTCCATTATCCATTTTTCATTATCCATTTATTCAATACTCAGTTCATCAATAATGTGGGAGGCTCCTGCATATTTATCGATAATAAATAAGGTATAGCGGATATCTACACAGGCGGCACGTTGTGAGGAGGGGCGGAAAGCGATGTCTCCGGTCAGACCTTCATAGTTGCGGTCGAAAGCTGTGCCCACTAGTTGTCCTTTGATATTGAATACCGGACTGCCGGAGTTTCCTCCTGTATTATCAGTATTAACAATAAAGCAGACAGGCATTTCACCGTCTTTACCATAGCGTCCATAGTCTCTGGCTTTATATAGTTCCTTCAACTTCTGCGGAACTACAAATTCCCAGTTTCCTGGATCTTCTTTCTCCATAACTCCTTTGAGTGTAGTATGAGCATCATAAACTACTCCGTCGGCAGGTTCGTAAGGAAGTACCTGTCCGTAAGTCAGTCGTAAGGTTGAGTTGGCGTCCGGATAGATAGGCATTCCTTTTTCCTGTCTCATGTCCATCATTCCTTTTACCCATACCTTATGAGCAGCGTCGTAGTTCTGATTGGCCTCTTTCATGGCAATGGCAGTTTTCAATATTCCATCTGTGATGGAGTATTTGAAAAGTACCATCCAGTCATGACCTATCTTATATAAGCTTGGCTTTTTAATAAACTTTTCAAAGTTTTTGGGATTACCAAAAATCGAATATTCAAAACAAGCATCTACAAATGAATCTATATTTCCTTTGAAACGTGAGTTTATGATCTCGAAAATATTGATTCGTTGTTCCTCCGGAATGTAATTGGCATAAGTTTGCAGCATGGTTTTGGCAACCATTCGCTCTACTTCCGGGAAGGGAATGGAGGCAAAGTATTTTTCACCGGCTTGTTTCAGATTTTCGGTAGCTGTTTTTATTTGTTCTTTGTTTTTTGACTTAAGGGCAGTGACCATTTCTGTTGTAGAAGGGAGGCGCATAAAGTCAAGTGCTGTGACAAGTGCTTCGTTAAGGGCTTGCTGGTGATAGAGTGCATCCCGTCGATGAGCAACGATAGAACGTATTTCATCAAATGCCTTCTGATAAGAATCATCACCTTTTTCGCGGCCACGGGCCAAGAGTTCTTCTTGTTGCTTACGCTTGGTATCCAGTACTTTGAGACGTACTAATCCTTCGTTCATACCAATTGCATTTTTCCAGTAATTGGCTGAAGATGCATACTTACTTGCATAATGGATTCGTACGGCAGGATCTTTCAGCATCTGCTCCATCAGAACTTTCTGACGGGCCCCACGTACATGTTGACGCATAAAGTTGGTAGTCTGCATACGCTCTTCCACTTCGTCAGAAATCATATATCGCCAGTTGCGTCCCGGGAATCCCATAACAAAGGTGAAGTCACCTTCCTGTACTCCGGCAATGCTGATTTTCAAATGTTTTTTTACCTGCAAAGGAACATTGTCTTTAGAATATGCGGCAGGTTTCCCGTTTTTATCAGCATAGATACGGAAGAGGGAAAAATCTCCGGTATGGCGGGGCCACATCCAGTTGTCTGTGTCGGCTCCGAATTTACCGATAGAAGAGGGAGGAGCACCTACCATGCGGATATCGCTGTATACGGTCTTTACAAACATATAATATTTATTTCCTCCGTAAAAAGCTTTAAGTTCAAGTTTGGTTGCAGGAGTGACTTCTATATTTTCATCTTTGGCGAAGCGTTCTGCTACTTTGCTCAGGTAGCTTGGCGACAGATAATTAGTACCGTTCGGATCTTCATCTTTCTTCAACTGATCGGTTATGTAACTGGTTACATCAAGGATACGGTCAATAAAAGTGACGGTCAATCCCGGTGTGGGAAGTTCTGCATCACGATTCATGGCCCAGAATCCTTCTGTCAGGTAATCATGCTCTATGTTACTATGTTGTTGGATAGCTCCGTAACCACAATGATGATTGGTGAGTACCAGTCCTTCAGAAGAAATGACTTCTCCGGTACATCCGCCACCGAAGTGTACAACAGCATCTTTCAGAGAGAGGCCATTGGCATTGTATACCTCTTCAACAGGAATCTCCAGACCGAGTTCCCGCATGGCAACTGCATTTTGTGCTTTCAGGTCAGTTAGCATCCACATACCTTCATCGGCGTGGATGCTAAGAGTTGCCAGTGAAAAAATAGCAAATATAATTTGTTTTCTCATTTATTCTACGATAGTCATTTCATTAATCAGATGGCCGCAGTTTCCTAATTTCTCAAGGATAAACAGGACGTAGCGGATATCAAGATTGATACAGCGTTGCAGGTTGTTATCAAAGTTAATATCACCACTCAGAGATTCCCAGTTACCATCGAATGCACAGCCGATCAATTCTCCGTTTTCGTTCAATACCGGACTACCGGAGTTACCACCGGTAATGTCATTGGTTGACAGGAAGCAGACAGGCATATCACCGTTAGGTAATGCATAACGACCGTAGTCTTTCTTTTCTATAAGTTCTTTCAACTTGGCCGGTACCACAAATTCGCGGTCTTCCGGATTTTCTTTTTCAAGAATACCTTTTGTTGTTGTGTAATAGTTATAGTGTACACCATCTTTCGGATCATATGGTTTTACGTTACCATAGGTCAGGCGAATGGTAAAGTTTGCGTCCGGATATGAAGGAACAGGTAATTTCATTTCGCCTAAACCGCGGATGTAAGTTTTGTGGAGCAGAGCAAGTTCTTTGTCCAGCTCTTTTAGCTGATCAAGGAGATTGCCGTATTGATCGTATTTGGATTGAGCATATTGCAAAGCCAGATCCTCATCAATAACTTTTACTGTCGGCTTTTTGAGGAATTTATCAAAGTTAGCCTGATTAGCAAAAATAGACTTGTCGTACATGTCGTCTACGAACTTATTGTAGTCTCCTTTATATTTCTGTTCAATCACTTTATAGATAGCAGGGCGTTGGTTTGCCGGAATCATTTCTGCATAGAGAGGAAGCAGTACTTTAGCTACTTTGCGGTCTACTTCATGATCATAGTCTTTGTTATGGATGCTTTTGAAGTTTTCTTTCAGACCTTCCAGACGAACTTTGATCAGAGAGTCGTTTTTATCAACCAAAGCTTCCCGTGTTTTAGTTAACATTGAGTTACCAAATTCGATAGCTCCGAAGAAAACTTCAGTCAGGCAAGTCAGTTGATAATTGAGAGGGGCTGTTTGTGCTACCAGATCATCGATCTTTTTCACAACATTGGCATATTCGGTATTGTTTTGTGCCTTTGCAAATTCAGCAAATTTAGCTTCCTGTTCTGCTTTAGTGCCCAATACGTCATTGTCAATGATCGCTTTGTTCATTCCGATAGAGTTTTTCCAGTAGTTACTGGAGCCTGCATATTTGTTTGCATACTGAATACGGATTTTATCGCTGGCGTTCATCACTTCTTTCAAAACAGCCAGGCGTGCACCACGAATGCGGATACGCGGTTCATTGGTTGATTCCATTCGTTCTTTTACTTCTGACACAGTCAGATAACGGCTGGTTCTTCCGGGGAATCCCATGATCATTGCATAGTCTCCTTCTTTTAAACCTTTGATGGAGATTGACAGATGTTTCTTCGTTTTCAGCGGAGTATTGCTTGCGCTATATTCAGCCGGCTCTCCGTTGGCATCTGCATAGATACGGAACATGGAGAAGTCACCGGTATGACGGGGCCACATCCAGTTGTCTGTTTCGCCACCGAATTTACCTACAGAAGAAGGAGGAGCGGCAACCATACGTACATCCGGATATATTTTCTTGTAGAACAGGTAGAATTTGTTTCCTGCGTAGAAAGGAAGGGCTTGCGGAACAATGCCTTTCTTATCTTTCAGGTCACTTTTCTCATAGAGTTCTTTAGCCAGTCCTTCAAGGAAAGCACCGGTGAATGACTGAGATTCTGTAATCTCTTTGGCGGCGATTTTAGCATTCACAACATCTGTTATATCTTCGATACGTTCGATGAAGGTGAACTTTAATCCCGGAGTAGGAAGTTCCTGATCTCTGGATGTAGCCCAAAAACCATCTGTCAGATAATCGTGTTCTACACTACTGTGTTGCTGGATAGAAGAATAACCGCAGTGATGGTTAGTTAGGATCAAGCCTTCCGGTGAAATGATTTCTCCCGTACATCCTCCTCCGAATATACCGACTGCATCTTTCAAAGAGACACCATTGGGATTATATAAATCCTGGGCTTCCAGTTTTAATCCTTGCTTCTTCATCATATCTATGGAATGTTGCTGTTGCATTAGTTGCAATAACCACATACCTTCGTCCGCTTTTACGGTACATACCAGCAGCGCTGTCAGCGCTAATAAATAAAGTCTTAGTCTGTTCATTACTTTATGATAACAATTATAAATTATGATGTTAATATTCTATTTTTAAACTTCCGTCTTTTAGTGCTTTCATGATGTTGGCAGGAGCCTGTTGATTCATTAATTCTTTTTTCATGAAATCCATATAGGGAGCTACATGCTGAAAGTATTGGTAATATCCTTTGCACAGATAGTTCAGACCGGGTTCGCCGTCCGCTGTCCGACTGAAGCGGTTTTTGGGACATTCTCCGTTGCAGGCAAATAGAAAGTCGCACTCCTTGCATTGTGTTGGGAGTGATTGGTATTTCATTGTCCCGAAGCTATGCTGTCGTTCACTATGCATCATTTCCACCAAAGTCTGGCTATAGATATTTCCCAATTTATATTCCGGGAATACGAAGTGGTCACAAGAGTATACGTCTCCGTTGAATTCCATAACGCCGGCATGTCCGCAATGCTTCGCCATTGTACATACGCCCGGTTGCTCACCCATCCAGTTAGCCAATGTAGAATCGAATATCTGTATGAAGAATTTGCCCACATCTTCTTTTACCCATTCATCAAAAATTGTACAGAGAAAGTTACCCCATTGTTCCGGACTTATGGAGAAATCAGCCAATGCTCCTTCTTTACCTTCTGCCAGAGAGGCAAGATGACGACCGTCCTGATGTGAAACAATGCGTTCAACAATCGGGGCGAACTGGATATAATGGCAATCTATTTCTTTGAAGAAATTATAAAAGTCTAATGGATATTCGGCATTGAAATCGTTCACAACAGCCATAGCGTTCCATTCTACTCCATGTTTTTTCAGGAGATTAATCCCTTGCATCACTTTGACGAAAGAAGGTTTGCCCATTTTGTTCTTGCGGTATTCGTCATGAAACTCTTGCGGGCCATCAATAGAAACCCCTACCAGCCAGTTGTTTTCACGGAAGAACTCGCACCATTCGTCTGTGAGTAAGGTCCCATTCGTCTGGATACAATTGTCAATCGTACGTCCGCGGGCGTATTTCTTTTGCAGTTCCATCGCCTTTTTATAAAAAGAAAGCGGACGCATCAGCGTTTCTCCACCGTGCCAGGTAAAAAGCACTTGAGGCATTGTTTGAGAACTGATATACTCGTCGATAAACTTTTCCAGTAGTTCATCGCTCATTACATGTTTGGGGTTTTCTTTGTATAGGTTCGCCTTTTCCAAATAATAGCAGTATTCGCATGCGAGATTACATACGGCTCCCACGGGCTTTACCATGACATAAAGCGGTTTGGCAAAAGGTGCATAAGTTGTTGCTTTCATGACTGCAAATTTAGATAAACTAAATGAAAAAAATGATCTCCCACCTCTGTTTATAAGGATTATTAAAGAAAAGAGTCTTACAAGTTTTAAATATTGATAAAATGTTTCTTTTAAGTCCGAATCAGTTGTACCTTTGTACCCAGAATTTAATGAAACAATGAACGTGAATAAGATTTTGCCTTTTGTGCTTTTGCTTCCCTTTCTAGCTTCGTGTACTCATAAGTATAAGATAGAAGGAACATCTTCAGTAAATGGTCTGGATGGAAAAATGTTATATCTGAAGACTTTGAGGGATGGAGAATGGACAAAACTGGACTCGGCTGAGGTAGTACATGGATCATTTTCAATGAAAGGGAAAATCGATTCTGTACAAATGACAACACTTTATATGGATGACGAAAGTGTCATGCCGGTTGTGTTGGAAAGTGGCAAGATCGTTATTACTATTAGCAATACCGATCTCAAAGCGGTTGGAACTCCTTTGAACACAGCATTGTATGACTTTATTGCAAAGAAGAATGCAATGGAAGAAAGTATCGGTGAACTGGAAAGAAAAGAAACCCGTATGGTGATGGATGGTGCTGATCTGGAAGAAGTTCATGAACAGTTACTTGCAGAAGGAGATTCACTGATGAAAGCGATGAATCAATATGTCAAGACTTTCATCTCGGATAATTATGAAAATGTATTAGGACCTAATGTCTTTATAATGCTTTGCAGCTCTTTGCCATATCCTATTATGACTCCACAAATAGATGATATAATAAAGGATGCTCCCTATTCTTTTAAGAGTAATAAGATGGTGCGAGAGTTCTTGACGAAGGCCAAAGAGAACATGCAGTTGATAGAAGAACATCAACGGATGCAACAAAATGTAGGTCCGAAGAAATAAATCTTGAGTTTTTTGCGTATTTTTGCATAAAACTCAAGATAAGATGAAAACGTCCTTTTCTATTCGTATTGCTTTTTTCTTTATTCTTTCTTTTTTGATAGTTTCCTGTCATAGAGATATGGACGCTCTCAACATGACTTTTTCAAAAGTGGAAAAGTGTATGGATCTCTGTCCGGATAGTGCTCTAAATCTATTAAAAGGTATTCCTGAACCTGAAAAATTGTGGGGCGAGTCACAGGCGACTTATGCTCTTCTGATGACGCAGGCAATGGATAAGAATTATATGAAGTTTAGTTCGGATTCGTTGATTGCATTAGCTTTGAATTACTATACCGTAGATCAAAGAAGTCCTCTAATGCACGCTAAAACACAGTTTTATTATGGAAGGGTTATGCTTGAATTGGAAGAGCATGAGGTTGCCTTGAAATCTTTTTTAGCTGCAAAAAAGATATATGAGAGTATGAAAGACTATAGAATGCTAGCACTTATCGCTGAGGAAGTTGGTATGATTAACCGAATACAGAAAATGTATGGTGATGCTTTGGCTAATTTTCAGGAATCGCTTGCTATAAATAAGCAATTAAAGGATTCTCTTAGGATAATTAGTGCTAGTCTGAATATAGCCAGGGTTTATTTATTTGAATCTAAATGGGATAGTTGTTCTTTGTATTACAATAATGCTTTGGAAATAGCTGTGCAAAAGAATTATGTGTCTGAAATTACTATTTTGCATGAATTAGGTATTTTATATCGTTCGATGCAAGAATTGTCTAAAGCAGAACGTTATTTTTTGGCTGCTTATGAAAAAGAAACAGATGAGGAGAAGAAGTATATGGAATGTTTGTCTTTGGGATATTTATATATGCAAATGGGACAGACAGAAAATGCTAGAAAGTATCTGAAGATGAGTGCCAACTCTTCTAAAGCATATACGCAAATTGATGCGTATGATTGTTTATACTTTTTAGAAAAAGATATTGATAACTTTGAAGAAGCAATTATTTATCATGAATTAGCAGATTCTATAACTGCTGCAATGGCCGAACTTAATTCTCTTGAATTGATTGCAAGTTTGCAGAAGAAATATGAGAATGAGAAACTTCAAAATGATAATTTGCAAATGAAAGTACAATATACGAATTTTATTTTATGGGGTACGATTGCTTTTTTGGCAGTTGCCGCTTGTATGTGTTATTATTATTTCAAGAATCGAAATAACAAAAAGAAAATAGCCGAAATTGAATCGCAGATTCAAGAGAATGAAGAAGAAATAGAACGATATCAACAGGAAATAGAGGATATTCAAATATCAAAAGATCAGGTCCTAAAGGAAAATCTGATGTTGGAAGAAAATCGCACAAAAGTAGGAGAACTTAATGGAAAGATTGTGCTTTTGACAATGCAGAATAAAACATTGTCGGAACACTTGAAAGAATTAGGAGGTGAATTGAATGTTGGTATATCTTCAAGCTCATTTATACATGCGTTTCGGCTTTTATTAGCTATAAAAGAGGGGACGTTAAGAGGTAAGCTTTCTAATGAGGAGCGTCAGAAACTATTCAATCTATTTGATTTGATTTATTGGAATTATGTTAGTCGATTGTTGAAAAGAGCTCCAGCTCTTACTAAACATGATCTTGAGATTTGCTGTTTTCTTAAATTTGGTTTGTCTCATGGAGAGTTGAGTTGCATTTTTCATACTACTTCTGATTCTGTAACTAGGGCAAAAGGCCGATTAAAAGGACGATTAGGTATCTCTCCACAGGATGATTTAGATGCTTTTTTGAAGGAATTTTGAGAAATAAAAAATGGATTGTCCGGGTAAATGTTAAATGTTTAATTTGTAATAAATTGATATATAACGTGTTAGTTGTTGATTGTCTCTTGTAATTTGTCCGGGTTGTTTTTTTTGTTTTTTCGAATACATACCGTACTTTTGGCGAAACAAAAAAGCAATATAGTTATGAAAGTACGTTTTATTTTATCTTTTTTAGCTGCATTATTTATTGCAGGAAATATGATCGCTATTGAGAGTACAGATCGGGTAGAAAGAAAGTTGCCTATTGTATTAAGGGGAGAAGTTCCAACTACAACTAGTCGTTCTGTTCCTGTAATACCTATTGATGCATCTATTTCTACTGAAAATAATACGGTAGATATTATTTTCAGTACTGTTTTGGGCGAAGTGAAAATACTGGTGGATGGACAAGTACAGGAAGTCTGTCAGGTAACGGCTCCTGGACAAACAACTTCTTTCTCTATAGAAGGATGGGCTCCGGGCGTTTATAAACTAGAATTTAAAGTAGCCGGAGGCGGATACGTATACGGAGAACTAGTAATAGAGTAAATAAGGAACTAGACCTTAACTTTTATATAATGAATAGTCATCATACAGTTGCTATTGGCACTTGGGAAGGTGACAAACAGCAATCTATTGAATATAATTCTTCTATTGCAGTCGGGATTGATTGTCCCCGTGCAAAATTGAGAGTAAGTATTCTATTAGATACAATACAAGAGTATCAGGTGAGATATATCTTTTCTGACGAGGAGATAAGTGAAGCTGTAAATGAGGCTGGGCTTATCATTGGCGCAAGGGGTATAGCCTATGAAGGGGTATTACAACGAAAACCGGTTATTGTAGTGGGGGAATATGGTTTTGGAGGTTTAGTTACTCCAGATACATTGCATGAACAATACAATAATTATTTTAGAGGCAAAATCAATGGAATAAAAGCACAATTCTACGATCCGTATGCCAACGACCAAGATTGGGCATTGGTATATTACTTACTGGTTAACCATGGAATTTAGATTTACCTTAAATACATAACATGTATGAATAAGTATTGGGCCAAAACACTAAAAATAATTTGTATCGTCTTGTTTCTCACAACAGGGGCAAATCTGTTTAGCAGTTGTAATGACGATTTACCGGCTGACAGCTATTATACTTTTACCGGAGAAATGATGAGCGGCTTCTTACAGACACGTGAAGACTTCAGTCTTTTCAGGCGTATTGTGGAACGTGCCGGGAAAATGGATTTTTTAGGTAGCCGAGGCGCTCGTACATTATTTCCACCTATAAACTCCGGAGTAGAAGTATTTCTGAAAGAACATGGATATGCTTCGGTAGAAGATATTCCTGCTTCATACTGCGATACCTTACTAAGAGCCTGTTTAGTTGAACGAATCATATACACCTACGATCTACCACAAACATTCTGTGTGGTGATGTTCGGACTAATAAATGTTAATATCCTGTATTATAGTTT
>OIWO01002558.1_pt1 | contig 11549 bp, 10 predicted proteins | sample 1587641 | NCBI WGS metagenome assembly OIWO01 (sample SAMEA3888924, study PRJEB22519) | human gut metagenome | biome: human gut; feature: human-associated habitat; material: faeces | place: Denmark | collected 2010
GAACTTCTTGGGCTGTGGGGGGATGCGTTATGGGGGAGCATGGACTTGTCTGAGCGGAGCGAGTTGTCCATACTCCCCCATGCCCTTCGCAGCCCTCCGGAGCCCTAGATGTTCCGCCCCGCAGACCCAGGGAAAGGCTCCGGGAGTTTTAGGCGTATCTCTGGTAATGTTCCCTCTTCTGTGGTACAATAGGTTCCAGGAAAAGGAGGTACTCAATTATGTTTCTTGAAAAAATCACCTGGAAGCAGGCGGAAGGCTATTTTAAGGAAAAGGACATTGCCATCATCCCCGTAGGAAGCACGGAGAACCATGGCTCCCAGCTCTGCCTGGGCACGGATTTCCTGATCCCCCGCCGCCTCTGCGAAATGATGGACGAGCGTTTAAATATCCTGATCGCTCCCACGGTCCCCTTTGGCGTCGGCGACCAGCACATTAATTTCCCCGGCACCATCACCATTGGCTACGACGGGCTTTACGATCTGATGACCCGGATCGTGGACCAGCTTTACGGTTTCGGTATCCGTAAGTTTGTTTTCTTGAACGGCCATGGAGGGAATACCCCGGTGCTCCAGCGGGTGGCCCTGGAGCTGGACGAGCGCCATGCCATGGGTGCGATCTTAAACTGGTGGCTTTTAGCCGGAGAACTGGATCCCCGGTGGAAGGGCGGCCACGGCGGCGGCGAAGAGACCGCAGCCATGCTGGCCATTGACCCGTCCTGTGTACATATGGAATATTTTATGCCCTTTGAACCGAAGGATCTGAGTCCGGATCTGACCTTTGCCGGATCCTTCAACGTGAACTGCAATGGCGTTTCCGTTCCGGTGCCCCGCCACGTGGACCGCTATTCGTCCTGCGGCTGGTACGGCCCCGACTCCCCGGAAACGGCCACAAAGGAATGGGGAGAAGAAATGTTAAAGGCCACAGCGGATTTCTGCGTGGACTTTATAAAGAAGTTTGAACGTGTTTCCCTGGGATGATCCTCTGATGCATGAGGGCCATGACCACCAGAAGCACTAAAAGATAATATGGATACAGGGAAGCTCCCAGATAGTCTGCCAGAAATCCAAAAAACGGCGGCATCAGGGAGCTTCCTATATATGCCCCTGCCATCTGTACGCCAATGACAGCCTGTGAAAGCTCCGCCCCGAACCGGGACGGCGTGGAATGGATCACACTGGGATAAATGGGCGCGCAGCCAAGCCCCATGAGAAGAAGGCCGGCCTGGCTGTGGCCGCCTCCCGGAAACAGAAGGATCAGAAAGCCCGCCGCCAGGATCCCAGTACCCAGGCGGATCATGCCGTCGTCGCTGATCCACTCCGTAAGGAAGCCGCTGACTGCCCTTCCGGCCGTGATCCCCAGATAGAAAAGACCGGCCAGGGCGGCGGCGCGTTCAGCCGGGACCTTATGGACCAGGACCAGATAGCTGCTGGCCCAGAGTCCTGCCGTGGTCTCCAGGGCATTGTAGCAGAAGAACATGGCCACCGTTTCCCGGGCCATGGGGATCCTTAAGAGTGCCAGAAGGCCCGGCGCACGGTCTGCCCCGGCCTCCTCGGCCGCTTCCTCTCCACGGCTTTTTTTCTCTTCCCAGACGTTTTTCTGTCCGGCTGCCGTTTCGTTCCTGTCCTTCCCGTTTCCTGGCTTCATTTTCCATAAGGGCAGGCTTATGACCAGGACCGCCGCCAGCACCGTCTGGGCCAGGCCCACGGCCCGGTAGCCCATGCTCCAGCCATATCCTCCCGCAAGGACCGTCCCCATGACCGACGGGCCCAGGAAAGCGCCAACGCCCCACATACAGTGGAGCCAGCTCATATGACGGCTTTTGAAGTGAAGGGCCACATAGTGGTTGAGGGCTGCGTCCACGCTTCCTGCTCCCAGCCCGTAAGGAACGGCCCAGAGGCAGAGCTGCCAGAAGGAACGGCTTGCGGAAAAGCCCAGGAGAGCCGCCGCCGTGGCCGCCACACTGGCAGCCGTCACCCTTCCCGGGCCGAACCGGCTGGTGATCCGGCTACTCTGGAGGCTGGATATGATGGTCCCGAAGCAGATGATCATGGAGACCATTCCGGCACGGGAGACCGGGACCCCAAGCTCCCCGTACATAGACGGCCAGGCGGCGCCCAGAAGAGAATCGGGAAGGCCCAAGCTTATGAACGCCAGATAGATCACTGCCAGAAGTATATGTGTCATGGCCCTGCTCCTAAATCTTTAAGGAATATTCGCCCAGGTTCCAGACCTTTGATACCAGTCCATCGTAAAACTCCGGCTCATGGCAGATCAGGAGCACAGCTCCCTTATATTCCTTTAAAGCACGCTTTAATTCCTCTTTGGCGTCCACGTCCAGATGGTTGGTGGGCTCGTCCAGAAGAAGGATGTTGGTCTCCCGGTTGATGAGCTTGCAGAGACGCACCTTGGCCTGCTCTCCGCCGGAAAGCACACGCACCTGGCTTTCAATATTTTTTGTGGTAAGGCCGCATTTTGCCAGAGCCGACCGTACCTCATACTGGGTGTAGGAGGGGAACTCCTTCCAGATCTCCTTAATGCAGGTGGTGGTATTTCCCGGAGCCATCTCCTGCTCAAAATATCCAATGGACAGGTAATCCCCCAGCTCCACAGAGCCGGAAAGAGCCGGGATCAGTCCCAGGATACTCTTTAAGAAGGTGGTCTTTCCGATTCCGTTGGCTCCGATGACTGCGATCTTTTCGCCCCGTTCCATGGAAAAATCCAGGGGCTTTGACAAGGGCTCGTCGTAGCCGATGACCAGGTCCTTTGTCTCAAAAATGATCTTTCCTGCTGCCCTGGCATTTAAGAAATGGAATTCTGGCTTGGGCTTTTCCTTTACCAGTTCGATGACCTCCATCTTATCCAGCTTTTTCTGTCTGGACATGGCCATATTCCGGGTGGACACCCGCGCCTTGTTTCTGGCCACAAAGTCCTGGAGCTCGGCGATCTCCTGCTGCTGCCGCTTATAGGCGGCCTCCAGCTGGCTCTTCTTCATCTCATACACCTCTAAGAATTTATCATAATCGCCCACATACCGGTCCAGCTTCTGGTTTTCCATATGATAGATCAGATTTACCACGCTATTTAAAAATGGAATGTCGTGGGAGATCAGGATAAAGGCATTTTCATACTCCTGGAGATACCGCTTCAGCCATTCGATATGCTGGGCGTCCAGGTAGTTGGTGGGCTCGTCCAGAAGAAGGATGTCCGGCTTCTCCAAAAGCAGCTTTCCCAGGAGCACCTTGGTCCTCTGGCCTCCGGACAGCTCGTCCACGTCCTTATCCAGTCCGATCTCATCCAGGCCAAAGGCCCGGCCGATCTCCTCCACCTTGGAGTTGATGATATAAAAGTCATGGGCCATCAGAAGGTCCTGGATGGTCCCCAGCTCCTCCATCATGGAATTCATCTCCTCCTCGGAAGCCTCTCCCATATGGTCGCAGATCTGGTTCATCTTTTCTTCCATCTCAAATAAGAAGGAAAAGGCGCTCTTTAACACCTCCCGGATGGTCATTCCCTTTTCCAGGACCGTATGCTGGTCCAGATATCCCACACGGACGTTTTTCGCCCACTCCACCTTTCCTTCATCCGGCATCAGCTTATCGGTGATGATGCTCATGAAGGTGGATTTCCCCTCTCCGTTGGCCCCGATGAGGCCGATGTGCTCGCCCTTTAAAAGCCGGAACGACACATCCGTAAAAATGGCCCGGTCTCCGAAGCCATGGCTTAAGTGCTCTACGTTTAATATACTCATCTGAAAACTCCTTGTTCAATATTCCTCTTATATAAAAGATCCGCGCAGACCGCGCACGCCCTCCATTTTACACGAAGGGCCGGAGGAAAGCAAGAGGCGGTTTCTGCGCTATAAAAAGAGAGCATGGCAGCTTCCGTGCCATGCTCTCTGTAATCGTTTTTATATCGAAGATCCAGCGCTTCCCGATCAGCCGTCGATGCTGTAATTGGGAGCTTCTTTTGTGATGTGGATATCATGGGGATGGCTCTCACGGAGGGCAGCAGCCGAAATCTTCACAAACTGGCTGTTCTCCTGGAGCTCCTTGATGTTGTGGGCGCCGCAGTAGCCCATACCGGCTCTTAAGCCACCTAACATCTGGAACACCGTATCCTCCACATAGCCCTTGTAGGCCACACGGCCTTCCACGCCCTCCGGCACCAGCTTTTTGGCGTCGGACTGGAAGTAGCGGTCCTTGCTGCCGTTTTCCATGGCGGCAATGGAGCCCATTCCGCGGTATACCTTATATTTTCTTCCCTGGTAAAGCTCGAAGGTTCCCGGGCTCTCGTCGCAGCCTGCGAACATACTTCCCATCATACAGACGCTTCCGCCGGCAGCCAGAGCCTTTGTCACATCTCCGGAGTACTTGATGCCGCCGTCTGCGATGATCGGGATCCCGTATTCCCTTGCAACCTCATAGCAGTCCATAACGGCAGATACCTGGGGAACGCCGATACCGGCAACCACACGGGTGGTACAGATGGAACCAGGTCCGATCCCGACCTTGACAGCGTCCACACCGGCCTCGATCAGAGCCTTTGTGGCAGCGCCTGTGGCCACGTTTCCGGCGATCACCTGTACCTCCGGGAATTTCTCCTTGATCATCTTCACGCAGCGGATCACGTTGGCAGAATGACCATGGGCAGAGTCTAATACGATCACGTCCACCTTGGCGTTCACAAGGGCCTCCACGCGTTCCAGCACGTTGGCGGTGATTCCCACGGCAGCGCCGCAGAGCAGTCTTCCGTGTGCATCCTTAGCGGAATTGGGGTATTTGATCTGCTTCTCAATATCCTTAATGGTGATAAGTCCCTTTAAATTAAAGTCATCGTCCACGATGGGCAGCTTCTCCACCCTTGCTTTGGCAAGAATCTTCTTGGCCTCCATCATGGTGATTCCCTCTTTTGCTGTGACCAGGTTTTCAGAGGTCATGCATTCCTTGATCTTCTTGGAAAAATCCTCTTCAAATTTCAGGTCGCGGTTGGTGATGATGCCGACTAATCTTTTACCCTCTGTGATCGGAACGCCGGAGATCCGGAATTTTCCCATCAGCTCGTCTGCATCCTTTAATGTATGTTCCGGGGATAAATAAAATGGGTCTGTGATTACTCCGTTCTCTGAACGCTTAACCTTGTCAACCTCTTCGGCCTGCGCTTCGATTGACATGTTTTTGTGAATGATCCCGATACCGCCCTGTCTTGCCATTGCAATGGCCATGCGGTGTTCTGTGACCGTATCCATTCCTGCACTCATAAAAGGAATGTTCAGTTTGACTTTCTTAGTCAGGTACGTGGATACGTCAACCTGATTGGGAATTACTTCTGAATATGCCGGCACCAGCAGCACATCATCAAATGTAATGCCTTCTCCAATGATCTTACCCATTCTAAGGTTCCCTCTCTTTCTTAAGTTTCGCTGGAATTTATCTGTTCCTTTTAGCTATTTCATAGAGTATATCAGTTTTGTATCTTTTGTGCAACAGGGGATTTATACTATTTTTTTGATTCTTTTATTACCTCTTCTTATATATTTCTCCCAAATTCTCCAGAAAAGCCCTGTTTTCTTCCCTTTTTTTCACACAGATCCGATAATGATCCCCGGAAAGTCCCTGGTAATCGCCGCATCTGCGGATCAGGATCCCGCGGGATAAAAGGGACTCATAAAGCTCTCCCCCGTCCCCTCTGTCTGTCCTCTTAAATAAAAGGAAATTGGCCTCCGAGGGAAATACATAAAAGCCCAGTCTTTGCAGGCCTTCCCTTAAATATTCCCGCTCCTGGCCTATGAGCCTCCGGGCTTCCCGGAGGTAGGGCTCCCGCTCTGCTCCAAAGGCCGCGCATCCGGCCTCCTGGGCCGGTATGGACACGTTCCAGGGCTGGCTCTGGCTCTGCATCTTAAGCCGCAGCTCTCCGTCTGCCAGGAATCCGTACCCCAGGCGGAGTCCTGCCATGGCAAAGGATTTTGTAAATGCTTTCAGCAAAAAAACTTTTTTTTCTCCTGCCCGCACCAGATCCAGTACCGAATCCCTCTCATCCTCCTCCGCCAGATCCAGGAAGCACTCGTCCACCACTGCAAGGATCCCCTGAACGGTGCAGAACTCCAGGATCCGGCGGATCTCCTCTCCCGGCGTCAGCCTTCCGGTCGGATTGGCCGGATTGCACAAAAAGATCATATCCGGCCTGGCGCTCTTTAAAAAATCCAGATACCGGTCTGCCGGAAGAGAAAAATCCTCCTCCTCCTTCAATGGAAAAAACAGGACCTCCGCCCCCACAGATGAAAGAGCCGCTTCATACTCTGTAAACGACGGAGCCGTCAAAACAGCCCGCCTGGGAGATACGGCCCGGACGATCCCGAAGATCAGCTCCGCAGCCCCGTTTCCAAACACAAGGGTTTCCTCCTGCACGCCGTAAAATCCGGCTGCCAGCCTCCGGAGCCTCCTGCACCGGCTGTCCGGATAGCGGGCGCTTTCCTCCACCCCGTCCATGGCCGCCTGTTTGATAAAATCCGGCATTCCCAGGGGATTGATGTTAATGGAAAAATCCATCCGTATTTTTTCGTTCCTGTACACATCCCCGCCATGGGTGTACGCCTTTTCCCACTGGCTTCCCTGTTCCATTTACCGCTCACCGCCCTTCAGTACCTGGGCCAGGCCGCCTGTGACCCGGTATACGTCCCTGGAACAGGCTGCCAGGGTCTGAGCCGCCTCTCCGGCCAGGTCCCTCCACAGCCGCTCCTCCCGGCCCACAGGCACGATCCCGCAGCCGATCTCATCCATGACCGCCACAGCTCCGGGATTCTCCTTTATAAGCCGGTCCAGGAATTCCCGCAGCCGTTCTCTGGCTTCTCCGTCCTCAAGGCCTGCAAACCGGCGCACATAGTCCTGGACGTTCACCACCAGCTTCCGGCTGTACGCAGCCTCCAACGGATCTGCGGCTCCGTCCGCCGTCTCATATTCAAAAATGCCCTCCCGGTCCAGGAGCTGCTCTGCAAAGTCCCTTTTTCCCTGGAATGCGCCGCCTGTGATAAATTTCATATGTAAACTCTCTTTTCCCTCTTTATTCTGTCCGGCTGCCAGCTCTATCCCGGCCGCCCCTGTCTGCTCCTTCTTTCCCTTCAGCTGCACCGGGATCCCGCAGACCACCTCCCAGACCTCTCCTGCCATGGAAAAAAGCTCCCGGTTCAGTCTTCCCATGAGCCGCTGGTACGCTGCCGTTTCCTCTTCTGTAAGCTTTATATCCCCAAAAACCTCATTGGTCACCACCACCAGGTCCCGGCCCGCCTCTGCAAGCAGGCGGAGCCCTCTTAAGATCCGCTCTCCGGCCTGGGCCGCCCGGAGCTCTGCACAGCTTTCCATTCCCACATCCTCCCGGTACATCTCGTTGGCTGCCAGATTGGACATACATTCCACCAACACTGCCCCGTCCTCCGGTACAAAAAGCTCTCCCAGGTCCACCGGACGCTCCGCTGTCTCAAATCCCTTTTTTTCCCGCATCTGTCTGTGTTTTTTCACCCGTGCCCGGCATTCGTCGTCCCATACGATCATGGTGGCAGCGTAGATCTTCCTTTTCGCCTCCGACTGTTCCAGAAGGGACTCCGCAAAGGACGATTTCCCGCTGGCCCCGGCTCCGGTCACAACCTTTATCATATTGTCATCTCTCCGATCCCTTAAATAATTCCGGTATAAAACATGCCGCCGCCACGGTCACTCCATCCCGGGCGTATTTTTTCATCAGGAGCCGGGTATCCTCCGATGCCTCCCGGCATGCGGCCACAGCCGCCCGCTCACAGACGCTTCCCACGCCCGTGACCTGTCTCACGAACTCTGACTCCGTAAACGCCCCGGGTACGGCGGCCAGCTCCTCTCCTGTGTACGTAAAAAACGGGACCCCCAGCTTTTCAGCAAGACTGCACAGCCCCGGCTCCCCGCTTTTTAAGTCGATGCTGGCCAGGCCGCAGACGGCTGAGGGGTCCAGCCCCTCTCTTTCCATGGCCTCCTCCGCCACAGACCAGATCTGCTCCATGGAGGTCCCCCGTTTACACCCGGTCCCCAGGACCACACACCTGGGCACCAGCCTTAAAGGTCCCGGCTCCTCCGGGCCTTTCCGATCCTTCCTCCATACGGTGATCCGGATGTTTTGCGGGCAGATCCGGTCCTTATAAAGCCCCTCCGGGACCGGTCCGGAAAACGGAAAGTCTGAAAACAGTCCCACCGGCTCCCCGGCCAGGACTGCCGCCGAGATCTCCTTTGCCAGCTTCATCTGGTCCAGGACCAGGCCATGCTCCCTTGCAAACACATCCACTGCAAACCGCCGGTTCACATCCGTGGCCGTTGTGAGCACTGCCTGGGTCGGGATCCCGCTTTTTGCGAGTCCCGCCGCCAGACGCTCCGCCAGCTCATTGGCCCCGCCCAGATGGCCCGACAGCAGGGGGATCACAAACCGTCCCTTCTCATCGGCTGCCAGAACCGCCGGATCCGTTTTTTTATCCCGGATATACGGAGCAATGGCCCTGACAGCAATGCCGCAGGCTCCGATAAAAATAAGGCCGTCCGAGTCTCCAAACCGTTCTCCGGCCCAGGCAGAAAGCCCGCCCTCCTTCACCGGGGAAAAGCTGATCTCATGATCCAGGGAGGCTGCCTGCATGGCGTACCTCCCCGAAACCCAGGGACAGGGACCATGGCCCTCTGCCTCCAGGAGCTTTACCAGCCGCTTTTCCATCTGAAACCCATTTTCTGTAAAGCAGATCAGAGCGATCTTCACCTTGTTTCCTCCATCCTGTGTCGTTCTGCCTATATTATAGGATCTTTCTTTTCATCTTTCAACGTCTGGTTTTCTCCTTTTTGTCCGGCCATCTCCCGTTTTTTTCTCGTGATCAGGCCTCCGATCCGGCCGCTTTCCTTGGCAGTCAGGCATCTCCACCCTCCGGCCACCACCTTATCCGCCAGACCAAGCTCTGCCGCGATCTCGAACTTCAGCACGTCCTCCGGCTTCAGATTGTTGGGATCCACCGGCTCCTGTTTCTTTTTTCCCATGGCTTCTGGTTCACCTCTTTTCCTTTTTCTTAGAAAAGTATTCCCAGAAACGGGAAGCTTATACAGAAGCCTTCCGGACCCGTATGCCTCCTGGAAGGCCGGGCACATATCCTTTTCAGAACGCGGCGCAGGCCATGGAAAAAGCCCTGCCCCGGAAACGCTCTCTGCGGCCGCTGAAAAAAACAGGGACCGGACGGCATGGATCTGCCCCGGTCCCCATATATGTTCCAACCGTTTTTTAATCCGGACGGCCGGGAATAATGATCGCTGCGATGATATAGGCAATGAGCCCCGGCCCGGTGAAGGTCAGGATCGCCCATAAAAGCCGCACCAGCGTTGGGTCCACATTCAGGAATTCACCGATGCCGCCGCAGACTCCGCAGATCATCTTATCTGTATCCGACTTATACAACCGCCTCACATCCATGTTCCTCTCTCCTTTTATCTGGCTCCTGTTTACGGGGCCGCTGTATGCTGTACAGAAATGGTTCCCGATCCAGCCTCCAGATCCATGACCGACAGACTTCCGGCCGCCTCTTTCTTCTGATTTCCTTCCACTGTAAAGCCCGGGAATTCCACCGTCCCGTTTTCACATTCAATGTCATATCCGATCCCGCCTGGATCCATGGTTTCCGGAATCGAAATGGTAATGGAACCGGTCCGGCACTCGGCATCGATCTCCATATACCGTTCAGACTCCATTGCCCAAAGGATGGATCCGCTGCCCATGCACTCCAGATCCGCGCTCCGCCCGTCCTCCTGGGTAAAGACTGCGTTTCCCTCTGTCACAGACAGCTCCGCCTCCAGAACGCGGACGCCGTTTCCCTCCAGAGTCCCTTCCAGGATCTCTGCCTTAAATTCATCCAGCACCCAGGAGCCGGGAATAAAGATCTGGTAATCCTCCCCGTCTCCGGCCCGCAGGGCAAGGACCGAATCCATTCCGTATTCCTGGAAACTGACGGCCTCCAGGCTTCCATTCCCGCTTTTGATGGTCAGGGCGCTGATCTCATCCATCCGGAAGATCTCCACGCTCCCGCCCTGCTGCCGGATCTTAAGATCCGTGACCTCTGGATACCCGGCCTCAAAGCCTCCGTCTGTTCCCGGGGACTGCCAGGGCTCTCCTCCGGCAAAGGGCTCCGCGGACGGGCCGGCCTCCGGGTCCTGTCCCTCTGCCCGCGCCGTCTCCCAGCCTTCCGGAGCAGGATCCTGGTCCACGCGGACCAGATACTCCTCCGGATCCACTTCCCGCTCCACGATCCCGTCCAGCTCATCCAGATGATGAAGTCTTTTTCTTATGTGCCCGTTCAGATCCCCCATATCCGCCCCCAGCAGAAGAGACGCGGTGGTGATCCCGGCTCCGGCCAGGATCAGGGCTCCCCCGGCAATGATCCCATATTTAATGAATTTTTTCATACCCTTCTGATCTCCTTCCATTTACGTGAAATCCATGCTCCCGCCTTTTTCATGCTTCTCCATAAAAATGGGAGGAACATGGCCAGAATGGCGTATAAGAGCACCGCTCCCAGAAGTCCCACACCGATCCCGGCAATGGCGATCCCGAACATCAGTCCGCTGTCCAGAGGCGACGCCACCAGAAAAACGATCCCGGCCACCAGCAGGCATACGCCGGTGATAAACGCCGCAGCTGTCAGGCAGAGCACCACAGCAATGATCCCAAAGATCAGAGAAGCGATTCCCGTTATGGCCCCCAGCCCGGCGCCCCCGATCCCAAGGATCACAGGAAAAGCGGCGATGATCAGAACGATCCATAAAACCAGCTTCAACCCCTTACTGGTCCATGGCTTCTTTTCTTCGCGGACTGTTTCATAGGACGGGTCCTGGTATCCGCTGTCCCTCTGGGACGGCCCCGTCTGCCAGCCGTCCTTCTCATACCCGCGTCCGCTGCCGGCGCCGGCTATATTTTCCCTCTCCTCCGGCAGATCCAGCCGTTTTGCCACCTGGTAGCCGGGATCCCGGAACCGTTCATCCTCATAGCCCCGGTCTGTATAGGAGCCACCGTCGTTTAAATTGCCTGCCAAGTCGGCCCGGATAATGGCCGCCACCCGTTCAGGGCTCCCGAAATCCTCGATGGCCGCCTCCTCATTGCCGCTCCCGGCCTCAGCCAGGTAATCCCTGTAATAATCCAGGGCATCCTCCCGGTCCTGGTCCGGGATGTCCTGGAGCAGATATTCCAGCTTATCAAAAAACTCTTCCTTCCTCATACATTTGCCTCCTCAAAGATCCGGGAAATATGTCCGGAATATACGGTCCATTCGCTCTTATACAGCTTTAACTGGGCCCGGCCCGTTTCTGTCAGCTTATAATATCTCCGGTTTCTTCCATCAAACGCCATATCATACGTTTCCAGGCAGTTTTCCTTCTGGAGTCTCCGCAGCACCGGATACAGTGTGGACTCCGATATATCGATGGCCTTTCTCACGTCCTGGGTGATCTTATAGCCGTAGGTCCCCTCCGCCTCTCTGGAGACCACTGCCAGCACGATCCGCAAGATGATCC
>OIWO01002565.1_pt1 | contig 11522 bp, 7 predicted proteins | sample 1587641 | NCBI WGS metagenome assembly OIWO01 (sample SAMEA3888924, study PRJEB22519) | human gut metagenome | biome: human gut; feature: human-associated habitat; material: faeces | place: Denmark | collected 2010
CCTCAAACTTGCGGCGTTTGCGGACAAAGGTGGCGCTGTCCATCCCCAGGCTGGCCGCCGCGGCCCGCACCGTTCCGTACTTCTCATAGGCGCGGCAGATATACTCATACTCGAACCGCGCCACCTCCAGCTTCAGGTTCACACGCCCAGTCTCGTCCCCGCCGTGGCTCTCCCCCTCAAACCGGCAGGCAATGGGCAGCTCGGAGGGCTGGATCTCGTCCCCGGCGCTGAGGATCACCGCCTGCTCCACTACGTTTTTCAGCTCCCGCACGTTGCCGGGCCAGACGTAGCTGTATAGAATCTCCATGGCTGCGCCGGCAAACCGCTTCTGATAGCGGTACTTCTTGTTCATGTCCTTGAGAAAGCTCTCCACCAGTGGGCGAATGTCCCGCTTGCGCTCCCGCAGGGGCGGGATCTCGATGGGCACCACATTGAGCCGGTAGTACAGATCCTCCCGGAAGGTCTTTTCATGCACCATGTCCAGCAGGTTCCGGTTGGTGGCGGCGATGACGCGGACGTCCACCTTGATGGGGGATGTGCCGCCGATGCGCTCGATCTCCTGCTCCTGGAGGACGCGCAGCAGTTTGGGCTGCAGTTCCAGCGGCATATCGCCCACTTCATCGAGGAACAGGGAGCTTTTGTCCGCCAGTTCGAAGCGGCCGATACGCTGGGCGCTGGCCCCGGTGAACGCGCCGCGTTCGTGGCCGAACAGATCGCTCTCCAGCAGCCCGGCGGGCATCGCCGCGCAGTTCATCTTCACCATCCGCCGACCGTTGCGTCCGCTGAGGTTGTGGATAGCGCGGGCGATAAGCTCTTTGCCGGTGCCGGTTTCGCCGAGGATCAGCACGGTGCTGTCGCTCTGCGCCACCATCTCGACCTGCTTGAGCACATTGTTCATCGCCTCGCTGCGGCCGATAATCTCCCCGAATTCGCTCTCGACATTATTGAGCTGCTCGGTGAGCGCGAGGTTCTCATCCACCAGCCGCTCTTTCAGGCGCTGAATTTCGCGGTAGGCGAGGGCGTTATCGATAGCGATCGACACCCGCTCGGCGATCTGCCGCAGCAGCTTGAGATTGGTGGTGGTGAAAACCTGTTCGTCGCACTGCGCCAGCTTAAGCACCCCGAGCAGGGTATTGCCGGACATCAGCGGCAGCAGGCACAGGGTCTGGATCTTATTGCCCCACATCTCGAAGAGCATTTTCTCATACGGCGCGAGAGTGTCATGTTCGTGCAGATTAAGCAGCAGCATCTCTTTGCTTTTGAACACGCGCTCGGTGAGGGTGCCGGCTTCATCCACCTCGCTCTGGTCGTGAACCGGGTGGCTGGCGTCAAGATAATGCGTGGAATAGATGTTGAGCTTCCCCTTGCGGTCGCTGCGCAGCACCACGCTGATGGCGTCGATCCGGAAGTAGCGATGGATCTCTTTCGCCACCTCGCTGACCAGCTCGTCGATATCCAGTCGCGAGAGCACCGCGTTGGTGATCGCCACCAGGATGCGAAAGTTGTCGCGCTCGTGGCACAGCAGATCGTAATCGACGTTATTGCTGACCCGGTTCTGAATCTGTTCGGTGACGACGGCGACGATCTGCGCGAAGGTATGCAGCCGCTGGAACTCTTTCTCGCTCCACGGCCGGTTGTCACGGCGGAGGAATTCGCAGCCGCCGAAGATCCGCCCGTCCGCCGCCAGCGGCAGCAGCGAATAGTATCCGAACGGGCGATAGAGCCCGCTGCGGATAAGCTGCGGCCAGGTGTCGGCAAAGGTTTCATGATCGCAATGCAGGGCATCCGGCCGGGAGAGTAAGCGACGCACCGGACCGTGGGCCAGGACGGTTTCATCCTCGTAGCTTACCGGATGGCCGGCCTCATCGCAGGCGTACCTGGCCGCGCGGTGATTACCCGCGTTCCACAGGATGATGGCCGCCTCATCGGCCAGCGCGGACTGTTGCACCAGACGGGTCAGGGTTTCGCTTAGCGCGGCCAGGTCGGGCTGCTGTAATAAAAGCCGGGTGATATCGAACAGCCCCTGCTGGCCGAGATCGCTCATCGGTGTATACGACATTGCTTACGTCCAAAACGCGCCGACAACGCGGCGCATAAGAAAATGATGGTACAAATAATAGTATGTTAATAAAGCGGTTATTGCCGCTTTAACCCATCCATGGGCGCCCGCTGGTTTGGGCAAAATAATTACGCTGGCTTTTTCCCGGCTCGCGCTGCGCTTAGCCGGGCTACATGTGCGCGCAGTTTTGTAGCCCGGATAAGGCGCCAGCCGCTATCCGGGACCCGACACCGTCGTTAACAAATTCTCGGCAGCGGTTCGGCGTGGGGAAGATCGAGCGTCCGCTTCACGCCGTACAGCCCAACGGAACGTACGCCCGGGCGGGCGACCACTTCGCCGATTATCGCCGCATCGCGTCCTAACGCGTGAGACCGCAAATGCGCCAGCACGTTTTCCGCCTCGTCGCGGGCGACGGCGAGCACCAGCTTGCCTTCATTGGCGAAGTTCAGGGCGTCCAGACCAAGCAGCTCGCAGACGCCGCGCACCGTGTCGTTGACCGGCAGCGTTGCCTCCTGCAGTTCAATGCCGCAGCCGCTGGCGGCGGCGAACTCATGGGCGACCGCGTTAACCCCGCCGCGGGTGGCGTCGCGCAGGGCTTTCACTCCGCTCAGCGGGCGCAGGGTCTGGATAAGCGGCGTCAGCACCGCGCAGTCGCTGGACAGCGCGCCGTCCAGCCCCATCTGCTCGCGCAGGTTAAGGATGGTGGCGCCATGATCCCCCAGCGTGCCGCTGACCAGCAGCACATCACCGGCGCTAATCTGCTGCGTCCCCCAGCGAACGTCCGCCGGGATGGCGCCGATGCCGGCGGTGTTAATAAACAGCTTATCCGCCGCGCCGCGCGGCACCACTTTAGTGTCGCCGGTGACGATGGCGATCCCTGCCGCCCGGGCGGTGTCGGCCATGCTGGCGACCACCGCTTCCAGGGTGGCCATCTCCAGCCCCTCTTCGAGAATAAAGCCGCAGGAAAGATAGCGCGGGATGGCGCCGCTGACCGCCACATCGTTGGCGGTACCGCAGACGGCAAGCTTGCCGATATTGCCGCCGGGAAAGAACAGCGGGTCAATCACGTAGCTGTCGGTGGAGAAGGCGAGGCGGTCCCCCTGGGCGGCGAGCGCCGCCAGATCGAGGCGCGCCTGATCCTCCTGCTCCGCCAGCCAGGGGTTAGCGAAGGCCTGCATAAACAGGTCGCCGATCAGCTGCTGCATTGCCTGTCCCCCGCTACCGTGGGCTAACTGGACGCTTTTCATACTTCATTTTCCTGACTGCGATATTGATACCAGGCGGCGCAGGCCCCTTCAGAGGAGACCATTAGCGCGCCAAAGGCGCTTTGCGGATTGCAGGTGCTGGCGAAGAGCGGGCACTGGTGCGGTTTACAGCGGCCGGTCAGCACCTCGCCGCAGCGGGCGCGCGGGTCGTCGCACACGCGCTGCGGCGCCGGGCGAAAATGCGCCTCGGCATCGAAGCGCTGATAGGCTGGCGTAAGCTGCACGCCGGAGTCGCTGATGACCCCCAGGCCGCGCCATTCGCTGTCGCCATCCAGGCGGAAGACGTCGGCCATCGCCGCCTGCGCCAGCGGGTTGCCCTCATCCGGCACCACGCGACGGTACTGATTTTCCACATCGCTGCGCTGCGCTATTGTCTGCTCAACCAGCATCACCGCGCCTTGCAGTAGATCAAGCGGTTCGAAACCGGCGACCACTAAAGGACGGTGATAGTCGCTGACGATAAAACCGTAGGCCTCGGTGCCGATCACCATACTGACGTGGCCCGGGGCGAGAAAGGCGTCGATTCCGTTCTCCGGCTGGTCCAGCAGGCTGCGCAGGGTCGGCAGCAGGGTGATGTGCTGGCAGAAAAAGTAGAAGTTATCGACGTTGCGCTCTCGCGCCTGACGCAGGGTCAGGGCGGTAGCGGGCATGGTGGTTTCGAAACCGAGACCAAAAAAGACCACCTCGCGCTGCGGATTTTGCTGCGCCAGCCGCAGAGCGTCCATCGGCGAGTAAACGATGCGGACATCGGCGCCGCGGGCTTTCGCCTGCAGAAGCGAGCCGTTTTTACCCGGCACGCGCATGGCGTCGCCGAAGGTGCAGAAGATCACTCCCGGGCGGCTGGCAATCTCAATGCAGGCGTCGATGCGCCCCATCGGCAGGACGCACACCGGGCAGCCGGGACCATGAATAAATTCGATGTTCTCCGGCAACAGCTGGTCGAGCCCGAATTTAAAAATGGCATGGGTATGGCCACCGCAGACCTCCATGATGCGCAGCGGTCGCGCGGCGGTGTGCGGCAGCAGACGAGCACGCTGCTGAAGATGGGCCACCAGCTGCATCACCTGTTCGGGGGCGCGGTATTCATCTACGTAACGCATTATCGCTCCTCGCCGTACAGCAGCGCGCCGACGTCCGGCTCCACGTCAAACATATTTTGCAGCGCCTCGAGGGTGTCGCGGGCTTCGGCTTCATTAATGACGCTCATGGCGAAGCCGACGTGCACCAGCACCCACTGGCCGAGCCGCGGCTGGCCCTGCTCATCAACGGCGCCGACCAGCGTCAGGTCGACGTCGCGCTGAATACCGCAAACTTCCACCTTCGCCAGCACGCCGTCGATGGCGCAAATTTGTCCCGGAATGCCTATGCACATCGCTGCGTCTCCAGCCAGGTGAGCCATTGCTCCATGCCTTCGCCGCTGGTGGCGGAGACAAGAATAATTTCAATATGCGGATTGACCTCGCGGGCGCAGGCCAGGCACCGCTCAACGTCGAAATTGAGATACGGCAGCAGGTCGACTTTGTTGAGCAGCATCAGGCTGGCGGCGGCGAACATATGCGGATACTTCAGCGGTTTGTCTTCGCCTTCGGTGACCGACAGCACCGCCACCTTATGGCGCTCGCCGAGATCAAAGCTGGCCGGGCAGACCAGGTTGCCGACGTTTTCGATAAACAGAATGCCGCGGTCAGCCAGCGGCAGGCGCGGGGCGGCATCGGCGATCATCTGGGCGTCGAGATGGCAGCCTTTCCCGGTATTGACCTGAATCGCCGGGGTGCCGGTGGCGCGAATGCGGGCGGCGTCATTGACCGTTTGCTGATCGCCTTCAATCACCGCGCAGTCGGCGCGTCCTTTCAGCCGGGTGAGGGTTTCGGTGAGCAGGGTGGTTTTGCCGGAGCCGGGGCTGGAAACCAGATTCAGCACCAGCTGCTGTTTTGCTGCGAAGCGTGCGCGGTTGCGTGCCGCCAGGCGGTTGTTTTTATCCAGCACGTCGATCTCCACTTCCAGCATCCGCCGCTGGCTCTGCCCCGGGGCGTGGGTACCCGCTTCGCCGTGGCCGTAATGCAGGTCGCCCTCTGGCGTGCGGGTGGGGGCGAAGTGGTCGATTTTGACACCGGTGATGGTCATCGTCTGGCGTGGGGCGGGCGCGAAGGGGGCGCTGCGGAACGCGGAATGCGGGTTTCGTTCGTCTCCTTCAATATAGAGGTTGCCTTCGCCACAGCCGCATGTTGTACACATAATTTACTCCAATTCTAAACGCTGAATCTGTAAGCCGTCATCCGCCACGATCTGCAGCTGGTCGTTATTGCAGTGCGGGCAGCGGCGAACGTGCTGCGAGACAAGATGGACGTACTGCTGACAGCGATCGCACCAGCATTCAGCCTGTTGTTCGGTGATATGCAGTTCGCACCCCTCCGCCAGCGTGCCGCGGCAGACCAGCTCAAAGCAGAAGGTCAGGGCGCTGGCTTCCACGCAGGAAAATGCGCCGACCTTAAGCCACACGCCGGTAACCCGCCGCGCGCCGGCCTGCTGCGCCTGTTGTTCAATAATTTCCAGCGCCCGCTGGCTGAGGGTGATTTCGTGCATAGTCGCCTCCGTATCGCGATGCGCCTTCTATGCAATAACGATGCCAGAATGAAATCGTCGTGGCAGTCAATGTCGATGTCGACGCCCCGGGGCTGTCATCGACATGTCGCATCGGCAGAGGTCGATAAAAAAAACATAGTTAAATCAATTAAATAAAACCTGGCATGAAAAATGCTTAGAGGGTGCATCTCATGCTACGGAGAAACCGATATGACTATTTGGGAAATAAGTGAAAAGGCGGATTACATCGCCGACCGTCACCGGCAGCAGCAGGAGCAGTGGCACATCTACTGTAACTCGCTGGTTCAGGGGATCACCTTGTCGAAGGCCCGCCTGCATCACGCGATGAGCTGCGCGCCGGACAAAGAGCTGTGCTTCGTGCTGTTCGGCCATTTTCAGGTGTTCGTCGCCCTCGCGGAAGGCTTCAACAGCCACACCATCGAGTACTACGTCGAAAACAAAAACGGCGGTGATAAGTATCTGATTGCTCAGGCCACCCTCGCAATGGATGGCACGGTGGACGGCCGCATCAGCAACCGCTCCCGCGACCAGGTGCTGGAGCACTATCTGGCGATTATCGCCACCGTCTATGACCGTCTGTATGACGCCATGGAACAAGACCAACCGGTGGATTTAAGCCATCTGGCGCTGACCCACTGATCGTAAGGTGTCGACACGTGTCGAAAATGACACCTGCGCAACCTGATTTCGTCAAAAATGACTTTCACCCGAGGATGACCCGGTGAACCGTTTTGTAATTGCTGACTCCACTGTCTGTATCGGCTGCCGCACCTGCGAAGCCGCCTGCTCTGAGACGCATCGCCAGCACGGCCTGCAGGCTATGCCGCGGCTGCAGGTGATGCGTAATGAAAAAGAATCGGCACCGCAGATGTGCCACCACTGTGAAGATGCTCCCTGCGCCACCGTCTGCCCGGTTAACGCCATCCAGCGCGTCGATGGCGCGGTCCAGCTCAACGAGAGCCTGTGCGTAAGCTGCAAACTGTGCGGCATTGCCTGCCCGTTCGGCGCCATTGAATTTTCCGGCAGCCGCCCGCTGGATATCCCGGCGAATGCCAATACCCGGCTGGCGCCCCCCGCGCCGCCGGCGCCGGCGCGCGTCAGCTCGCTGCTCGACTGGGTACCGGGCGTGCGCGCTATTGCCGTGAAATGCGACCTCTGCCACTTCGATGACCAGGGCCCGGCCTGCGTGCGGACCTGTCCGACCAACGCGCTGATGCTGGTGGATAGCCGTGATATCGCCCAGGCCAGCAAGCGTAAACGCCAGCTGACCTTTAATACCGACCTTGGCGACTTGTCGCTGTTCCAGGCGCAACAGGGGGAGAGGGAATGAGTGTAATTGGATTAGTGAATCAGGCGGTGGCGTGGTATGCCGCCAGCGCCGTACTGGCCTTTCTGTTTGCCATGCGCAAACCGCTCAGCGGCGCCATTGCCGGGATCGGCGGCGCGGTGGCCAGCGCCATGCTGGTGGTCGCCGGCGGCGCCGCGCTGCTGATGCCGGAGCGGATCCACGGCGGCATGCTGCAGTTTCTCCACCTGACGATACGGGTGGGGGGCGTCAACGCGCTGTGGCTGCTGGCCATCGGCCTGTCGGCGCTGCCGGTGTCGCTGTTCAATATTAGCTGGCATCGCCACCCGCAGGTGAAGGCCAACGGCCCGCTGGTCAACCTGCTGCTGGCCGCCGCGACCTGCGCGGTGGTGGTGACCAATATCGGTTCACTGGTGGTGATGGCGGAGATCATGGCGCTCTGCGCGGCGTTTCTCACCGGCTGCGCCGCCTCCGGTAAGCTGTGGTTTGCGCTGGGGCGTCTCGGTACTTTGCTGATGGCCTGGACCTGCTGGCTGGTGTGGTCAACCTACGGCACCCTCGAGCTGGCGCAGATCAACCTTCAGGCGGTGGATATGATGCAGAACCCGCTGCTCTGGCTGCCGGGTCTGGTGGGGTTCGCCCTGCTGGCCGGGGCGATCCCGCTGCACGGCTGGGCGCCGCAGGCCCACGCCGGGGCCAGCGCGCCGGCCGCCGCGCTGTTTTCCACGGTAGTGATGAAAGTCGGTCTGTACGGCATGCTGACCGTTTCGCTGGCCGGCGGCGTGCCGCCGCTGTGGTGGGGCGTGATGCTGCTGGCGCTGGGGATGATCACCGCCTTTATCGGCGGACTGTATGCGCTGATGGAGCATAACATTCAGCGCCTGCTGGCCTATCACACCCTGGAGAATATCGGCATTATCCTGCTGGGGCTGGGCGCCTTCGTCACCGGCGTGGCGACCCGCAACAGCACGCTGATGGTGCTGGGCTTTATCGGCGGCATGTATCACCTGATTAACCACAGCCTGTTCAAAACCACGCTGTTCCTCGGTGCCGGAGCGGTGTGGTTCCGCACCGGCCATCGCGATATCGAGAAGCTGGGCGGCATCGGTAAAAAAATGCCGCTGATCTCCCTCGCCATGCTGGTGGGGCTGATGGCAATGGCGGCCCTGCCGCCGCTGAACGGCTTCGCCGGCGAATGGGTTATCTATCAATCCTTCTTCAAAATGAGCACTGGCGACCTGTTTATTGGCCGTCTGCTGGGGCCGCTACTGGCCGTTGGCCTGGCGATCACTGGCGCACTGGCGGTGATGTGTATGGCGAAAGTCTATGGCGTGACCTTCCTCGGCGCGCCGCGGACGAAAGAGGCGGAAAACGCCACCTGCGCCCCCTGGCTGATGACCCTGAGCGTGGTGCTGGCGGCGGTCTTCTGCCTCGTTGGCGGCATCGCCGCGCCGTGGCTGCTGCCGCTGGTGAGCGGCGCCTTCCCGGTGCAGGCTCAGGTATCGAGCGTGGTGTCGCAGCCGATGATCGCGCTGCTGCTTATTGCCTGCCCGCTGCTGCCGTTCCTGCTGATGATCTTCTTTAAAGGCGATCGCCTGGCGGCGCGCTCGCGCGGCGCGGCGTGGGTCTGCGGTTACGACCACGAGCAGTCGATGGTGGTAACGGCCCACGGCTTTGCCATGCCGGTGAAAGAGGCCTTTGCGCCGCTGCTGAAGCTGCGTCACTGGCTGAATCCGGTGCGTCTGGTGCCGGGCTGGCAATCGGCCTCGGCGCCGGCGCTGCTGCGCGGGATCGCGCTGGTTGAGCTGGCGGTGCTGGTGGTGATTGTCATTTCGCGAGGAGCCTGAGAATGAGTCTGTTAATTGCATTGCTACAGGCGCTGGTGCTGTTTGCCGTCGCGCCGCTGTTGTCCGGGATCGTTCGCGTCGCCCGCGCGCGGCTGCATAACCGCCGTGGACCGGGGGTACTGCAGGAGTATCGCGATATCCTGAAACTGCTGGGCCGCCAGAGCGTCGGTCCTGACGCCTCGGGCTGGGTGTTTCGCCTGACGCCGTACGTCATGGTGGGCGTGATGCTGACCATCGCCACCGCGTTGCCGGTGGTGACGGTAGACTCCCCGCTGCCGGTGCTGGGGGATCTCATCACCCTGATCTACCTGTTCGCCATCGCCCGTTTCTTCTTTGCCATTTCCGGTCTGGACACCGGCAGCCCGTTTACCGCGCTGGGCAGCAGTCGCGAAGCGATGCTCGGCGTGCTGGTGGAGCCGATCCTGCTGTTGGGCCTGTGGGTGGCGGCGCAGGTCGCCGGCTCGACCCATATCAGCGCTATCACCGATACCCTTTACCACTGGCCGGCGGCGCGCAGCATTCCACTGATTCTGGCGTTATGCGCCTGCGCCTTCGCCACCTTTATCGAGATGGGCAAACTGCCGTTCGATCTGGCGGAAGCGGAGCAGGAGCTGCAGGAAGGGCCGCTGTCGGAATACAGCGGCAGCGGCTTTGGCATCCTGAAGTGGGGCATCAGCCTCAAACAGCTGGTGGTGCTGCAGATGTTTGTCGGGGTCTTCTTTCCGTGGGGCCAGATGACCAGCTTCAGCGTCGGCGGCCTGCTGCTGGCGCTGGTGGTCGCCATCGTTAAGCTGGTGGTTGGGGTGCTAATTATCGCGCTGTTTGAAAACAGCATGGCGCGTCTGCGTTTTTGTGCCACCTCCCGCGTCACCTGGGCCGGGTTTGGTTTCGCCTTTTTAGCTTTCGTCTCCTTGCTGGTGGCGTGATTAAGAGAGTTTGAGCATGTCTGAAGAAAAAATCGGTCAACACTACCTTGCGGCGCTGCACCAGGCCTTTCCCGGCGTGGTGCTGGACGAAGCCTGGCAGACCAAAGACCAGTTAACCATCACCGTGAAGGTCAATTACCTGCCGGAAGTGGTGGAGTTTCTCTACTACCAGCAGGGCGGCTGGCTGTCGGTGCTGTTCGGCAACGATGAACGTAAGCTCAACGGCCACTACGCGGTCTATTACGTGCTGTCGATGGAGCAGGGCACCAAATGCTGGATCACCGTGCGCGTGGAAGTGGACGCCAACAAACCGGAATACCCGTCGGTGACGCCGCGCGTCCCGGCGGCGGTATGGGGCGAGCGCGAAGTGCGTGATATGTACGGCCTGGTGCCGGTCGGCCTGCCGGACGAACGCCGGCTGGTGCTGCCGGACGACTGGCCGGACGAACTCTATCCGCTGCGCAAAGACAGCATGGATTATCGCCAGCGTCCGGCGCCGACCACCGACGCCGAAACCTACGAGTTTATTAACGAGCTCGGCAGCAAGAAAAACAACGTGGTGCCGATCGGCCCGCTGCACGTCACCTCTGATGAACCTGGCCACTTCCGCCTGTTCGTTGACGGCGAGAACATTATCGACGCCGACTACCGCCTGTTCTACGTCCATCGCGGAATGGAAAAGCTGGCGGAAACCCGCATGGGTTATAACGAAGTGACCTTCCTGTCGGACCGGGTGTGCGGCATCTGCGGCTTCGCCCACAGCACCGCTTACACCACCTCGGTGGAGAACGCGATGGGCATCGTGGTGCCGGAGCGGGCGCAGATGATCCGCGCCATTCTGCTGGAGGTGGAACGCCTGCACTCGCACCTGCTGAACCTCGGTCTGGCCTGCCACTTTACCGGCTTCGACTCCGGCTTTATGCAGTTCTTCCGCGTGCGTGAAACCTCCATGAAAATGGCAGAGATCCTTACCGGTGCGCGTAAAACCTACGGCCTGAACCTGATCGGCGGGATTCGTCGCGATCTGCTGAAAGATGACATGATCCAGACCCGCCAGCTGGCGCAACAGATGCGTCGTGAAGTGCAGGAGCTGGTGGATGTGCTGCTGAGTACGCCGAACATGGAACAGCGCACCGTCGGCATTGGTCGTCTGGACCCGGAAATTGCCCGCGACTTCAGTAACGTTGGCCCGATGGTCCGTGCCAGCGGTCACGCTCGCGATACCCGCGCCGATCACCCGTTTGTTGGTTATGGCCTGCTGCCGATGGAAGTGCACAGCGAGCAGGGCTGCGACGTTATTTCCCGTCTGAAAGTGCGTATCAATGAAGTCTATACCGCGCTGAACATGATCGACTACGGTCTGGATAACCTGCCGGGCGGCCCGCTGATGGTGGAAGGCTTTACCTACATTCCGCACCGTTTCGCGCTGGGCTTTGCCGAAGCGCCGCGCGGCGACGATATCCACTGGAGCATGACCGGCGACAACCAGAAGCTGTACCGCTGGCGCTGCCGTGC
>OIWO01002567.1_pt1 | contig 11517 bp, 7 predicted proteins | sample 1587641 | NCBI WGS metagenome assembly OIWO01 (sample SAMEA3888924, study PRJEB22519) | human gut metagenome | biome: human gut; feature: human-associated habitat; material: faeces | place: Denmark | collected 2010
CCCGCTGCTGGAGCTGCCTGCGGCTGTCACCTCCATAGGCGTTCCCCAGCGAGAGTCCCATCCAAGCACAAGGCTCTTTCCGCCCCAGAAGTAATTTACCTTTCCTAAAAGCTGATACGCGGTCAATACCACCTGCTTGCGCTCCTCGCTGAGATCGGTGGGGAGCTTATTGATGATCTCCTGGATCTCCTCCGGAGACAGGTCGATATCCTGATAACTGCCGGTAAGCGCCATGAACAGATCCTGATACTCCGGCTGCATCAGTTCCTCCAACAGCTTGCGCTGCTCGGTGTTGAACCGATACTCGTCCGCCATTTGCAGATGATCCTTGACTGTGACAGTGATGTGCAGGATGACGGTATCGCTTTCATCCTCGTCGCCCGAGATGGTTTCCACCCAATATGAAATGGCGTTCATGTCCCAGAAGATCTGCCGCAGGATGTCCAGCTTTTCTTCCGTCAGCGTGGCGACCTCATCCGGCGAGGTATCATCCGTAGTCGTCCGCACAGCATAGATGGCCAGCACATCCCGCCAGTTAGAGATCATCGCCGCACTGCCGGCATTGTCCATATCCAGTTCGTCATATGGGTTCTCCGCTTTGATCTGCTCGATCCGGTCAGCAAACTCTCCATTCAATGTACGGACAGCTTCCGGCATGGTATAGCCGGTGCCGCTGTCCTCACCGGAGAAGAAAATGCCGAAGGGTGAGGCGATCAAAAGCCCTATGAGGCAGATCACCAGCACCATAGACACCACCGTACTGCCGCCTGCCATCATGGCGGCAAGCAGACTGCGGGCGGCAGCGAGGATCGCGCGAAGCGCCCTGCCTGCCGCCTGTGCGGTCTTCTGCACCGCGGTTTGCGCCGCCTTTGCCGTTTGCTGATATCGTGCCGCCTGCGCGGCGGCTTCCTTGGCGCTCTGCACTGCGCCTCGCGCTGCGGCGGACTGTGCGGCAGCCCGGGTCGTCTGATCGGTCAAGCGTCCGATGCCCCGGCTGGCCTCACGGATCTTCTGCACGGAATGCTCAGCCTGCCCGTCTTTCTTCAAAAGCGCTTTTTGCGAGGCTTTTGGTAATGGAATACTGGTCCTCTCTTTAATACTTTTGCGTGAAAGATCCTCCGCATTTTGCGCTGTACTGATCGTTTCCGAAGTGCCGAGACCTGGTGATGTATTCCGAATCCGTCTGTTCTGCTCCGTCTGCCGAAGCCTCGTCTGCCGCATCGCCTTGCGTCCCTGTTCCCGGACGAATGCCCGCTGTCCTTGCCGCTGTGGCTCCGGTGCTGCTGTGACACTGGTTTTCACCTGTGTTTCGATATAGGTGTCCTTCGTCTTGACGGCTGCCGCTTTCTGCATCGCAGCGCGGCGCGCTTGTGCCTGGGGCGCTGCAGCAGGCGTTTGGGTCTCTACAAACTCTGTATCTTTGGTTCGGATGATGGGGCTTTCATTCCTGTGTGCATCCGGTGCTGACGCGCTATTCCGGGCGGGATCGCTCGGCTGCTCTGTGGCTTTCTTCTTGCGCTGCTTCAACAGTTCCGCGGCGGCTCGCTTGGAGCCGCTGACCGCGGTATCCTCGATATCGTCGCCGCCGTACTCATCCCGGCGTCCTTGCTGCGCTGTATCCCGGAGCTGGGTCCGCAGGCGTTCAGCACCGTCATCCAGCCCCTTGTGCAGCAATTCCTTTGGCGCGGAAACTACTTTTTCTTTAATACGCTCGGATCGCGCCGGTTTTTCCTTGATCTTCTCCATATTGGATCACGATGCCAGGTCCGAGGGCTTGGTGGTCATCATCTGGTACAGTTTGTTCTTGGGAAAATGATCCACGAAAGGCACAATGGCGCTGCCGCACTTGATGAGGCCCCGACCGGAGTCCACATTGGTGATGTAGGAGAGCTGGTTGTCTGAGATGTTCAGCAGCCGCGCCAGTTCCTCCCGATCCGTCGCCGCCTGATTCAACAGGACGAGGAACTCGGAGTTTGCCAGCATGGTCCTTGCCGTGTGAGACTGGAGCAGGTCCTCGATGTTCTGACTGATCCCGGTGCCGCAAGCCTGATACTTTCTCATGCGTTTCCAGAGGGTGAACAGGAAATTGGCGCTGTACTCATGCTGGAACAGCAGGTAGATCTCGTCGATATAGATCCAGGTGTTGCGCTTCAGCCCGCGGTTGCGGATGATGCGGTTGAAGATGCTGTCCAGCACTACCAGCATACCTACCGGCAGGAGCTGCTTGCCAAGATCCCGGATATCATAGCAGAGGATGCGGGCGTTGGTATCCACATTGGTGGGCTTGGCAAAGGTGTTCAGACTGCCCTCCGTAAACAACTCGATGGCCAGAGCCACATCGGCGGCCTCCTTTTCCGGCTGGCGGAGCAGCTCCGCGTGGAAGTCCTGCAGGGTCGGAGCCTGCCCCTGATACCCGCCGCGGATATAGTCCCGATAGACCTGCGCGGTGCATCGGTCAATGATAGACTTTTCCTTGGCGGACAGCTTCCCGGCGCCGATGAGCTGCTCACAAAGAGACAGCAAAAACTCAGATTTCAGCACCACAGGATTCTCGCCGTCACCGTAGCCCTTCTCCATGTCCATGGCGTTGATGTGGTTGGGCGAGGTGGCGGAAATGTTGATGACCTGCCCGCCAAGCCCTTCTACCAGCGGACGGTACTCGGCTTCCGGATCGATGATGATGATATCGTCATCGGCCTGCTTCGAAATAGCGTGCTGGAGCACCGTCTTGCCGGCGCCGAAAGGCCCGGGGATAAAACCCGTACCACCCTCGGCCATCGGATTGAAGGTGTCGATGGCACGGACGCCCGTCACCATCACACGCGAGGGGCGCGGCTTCTCGACGTAGCAGCGCACGGCCTGCTTGACCGGCCATTTCTGCACCATCGTGATCCCGTGCTCCCGGCCTTCGTCGTCGGTCACCACGGCAACCGTGTCCGTAACTTTGTATTTCCCGGCCGCAACGATGCTCTTGACCGTATAATTGCCGGTCATCGTGAAAGGCACCATGATCTTGTGGCTCACCCACTGCTCCTTGACCTCGCCCAGCCACGATGCGGCCGAAACCTTGTCGCCCGCCTTCGCCAGCGGGGCGAACTCCCATTCGGCCGAGAAATCGACCGGGTCGGTGATCGAACCGCGCGCGATGAACAGGCCGTCCATCTTTTCGAGGTCGTTCTGCAGACCGTCGTAGTTGCGCGACAAGAGGCCCGGAGCGAGCGTCACTTCGAGCATATGCCCCTCGAACTCGACCCTGTCGCCGATCTTCAGCCCCCGGGTGCTGTCAAAAACCTGGACATAGGCGCTGTCGCCTACGACCTTGATGACCTCGGCCATCATTTTGGTATCCCCCGTATACACGTAGCATATCTCGTTCTGGCCCACGGCTCCGTCGGCCTTGACGATTACGATATTGGAGATGATACCATTTACACGTCCTGTAGTTTTCATGAATTATCCTATTGTTTATTTTCTATCAGCCCTTTGCCATCCAGCTCGGCCATCAAACGCTCGAACATCTCGCGTCCGCGCACCGCATCGAGCTGCGTCCAGCGCGCCACGATGTTGACACGCGACAGGTACGACAGGATGGAATTAATGTCGAAATAGTCGAACGTCGCCAGTTCCACGGCTTCGTTCCAGCGGATCAGGTCGATCTTGTGCTCCTTCTCCACGAGGTTGGCCTCGTCGTTCACGGCAGCGATCACGGCGTCGATGTAGGGCAACTCGCCCCGCAGCCCGAAATCGGCAGCCGAGCTACGCTCCAACTGTTCGACCACGTCGCCCCCGCCGACGGTCACCTCCTCGACGGGCCGCCCCACCGCACGGGCCGTCACGGCGGCCGTCACATTGCGCAGGTTGCGGTCGAACTCCGACCATGCGCGCAGGAAACGGCTCCGGGAACGGCTGCAAGCCTCGTAGTAGGCTCCGAAGAGCGCACTCTCGAAGCGCCCGGCCGTATCGACCTCCTCGGCATCCTCGCCTTCGGGGTCGGCAAAGGCGCGCAATACGCGGGCTACGGGCGCCGGCAGGCGCCGGGGAGTCTTCACCTCCTCTTCCAGCTCCTCGCGTGTGAAGTTACCCAGCGGATTGTGCGCCGAGCGCCCCGCACGCAGCGAAGCGATATTCTCACAGTCGTAATAGCCGTACAACAGCCGCACCGCGTCGGCATCAGCCCCGTCCACCCCTTCGAGGATCTCCCCGACGATGGCCTTGGCATCGAAACCCTTGGTGTCGGCATCGAGCGAATACTCCTTCAGCCCGGCTACCAGACAATAATAATTCGTCGTGAACATAGCGTCACGCCTTAAAAAGCATGTCCGATACTTTCTCGCGCAGGTATTCGCCCAGCAAGGCGTCGAAATCGGCATCGGAGAACGAGATGTAGTAACCGCCGTCCTTGGCACCTACCTTGAACCCGCTCTTCACCTCCTTCGAATAGCCCACTTCGATACCGGCGGCGAGCAGTTCCCGGGCGCTCTTGCCGAATGCCGCGTCGAGCTTGGTGCGCTCGGCCTCGGGCAGCAGGGCTTTCAGTTCCACCTTGCCCGCATCGGCACCGTTCCAGTTCCCGGCCACGGCCAGCAGCATCTCCTTGATGAATGCGGGATCGAGCGCAGCCTCCTTCACCCCGGCCGCAGTGGCCTTGGCCACGATCATCGAAGCGATCTCCGACTTGATCTTCGCAGCGGCCTGCTTGCCCGCGAGTGCGATCTCGGTCATCGTGTTCTTCTCGACATCTTCGGCCTTGTCACGGGCCTTCTTGACGATCTCCTCGGCCTGGGCGCGGGCTTCGGCGACGATCTTCGCCGCCTCGTTCTTAGCCTCCCCGACCAGACGGTCGGCTTCGGCACGGCCTTTCTCCAGCCCCTCGTCGTAGAGCTTTTTGGTCAGCTCCTGAAGTTTGTTTTCCATAGTGTTATTTAGTTTTGATTATCGTTTTTCAAAATATGCACACAAATATATAAAAGATTATCAGAAAACTGAGGCACACTGCAATAATTTGTCCTTTTTTGACAAAATTCAAGAACAAAAAGAAGAAGTTTCGAAGCGAAATGAAGTGTCTTACGGCCGGGAAACCCGCCGCCCGCCGCAGGCTGTCCGGTAAAAACCCACCGGCGCCGTAAAAAAACGGACGGCCCCGCGGGAAGGCGGCAGCCCCACAAAAAACGGACGCCGCTCACGCGGCATCCGCCTTATCGGGTTCGCACAGGGGTCACTGGTGCTGGGGACGCAGCAAATCCTGCACGACTTTCACGGGCGAGAAGGTCGTGATGGGCACATCCACGAAGATGGTGTTCCACCGCGACATCGTGCCGTTCCACAAACCGGGCAACTCCTGCGCACGCAATTCGCGGCCACCGCTCGACTTGGACGAGATAAAGCCCGTCGCAGGGTCGGTATAACGCCGCAGGTCGAACTTGCGCCCCTTGGAATCCCGGACGCCGCACACGAGGTCTACGGGATTGAAATGCGTCGCGGCCTTCATCAGCGGCTGGTCGGCGGGTGCGATCTGGCTCGACTCGGCGATCTGGAGCGACTGCGTGCCATCGGCGTTCGAAGCCCAGAACGGGCCGCCTCCCGGCTCGCCTTCATTGCGAACCATGCCGCAGACACGGATCGGACGGTCGAGCACGGCGCGCAACAGGGCAGAATCGTAGTCGGCGGGCAGTTTGACGCACAAACGCTGTTCGATGAACTCCACGATCGGCTCCAGCTCGGCACCGCCCACCTCGAGCGCTTTGAGGTACTCGAAAGCCCGATCCTGCAAATCCAGCAGGATGCCGGCCAATACCTTTTTATAGCGGATCGTATCGCCGCGCTGCGCATCGGTCGTCACGTTGTCGATGTTCTTGATGAACACCAGGTCGGCGTCGATTTCGTTCAGGTTCTCGACTAACGCGCCGTGCCCCGCCGGACGGAACAGCAGCGTGCCGTCGTCCTGCCGGAAAGGGGTGTTGTCGGGATTGACGGCAATCGTATCGGTCGAAGGTTTCTGCACCGAGAACGAGATGTCGTAACGGATGCCGAAACGCTGTTCGTACACGGGTACCTTTTCCGCCAGGAGGGTTTCGAAGCCCGCGATGTGCTCGGGCGACACGGTGAAATGGATCCGGGCCACGCCTCTGGCCGCGGCATAGACCGCGCCCTCCACCAGGTGCTCCTCGACCGCCTTGCGCGCCCCTTCGGGATAGGCATGGAAGGTCACCAGCCCCTTGGGCTTCTGCCCGTAGCCGAGCCCGTCCTTTACGATGGCACGCACGGTTGCCTTGTCGTCGGCATCGGGCGGCAGCACGGCCTTGAGTTCCGGCCAGAAGGCGAAGCGCCCGATATTGTCCAGCAACGTGTCGATGCCCTTGCCGCGCTTACCCTCGTTGACGAACTCGAACAACTCCTTGAACATACGGGTCGCGGCACCCGAGGCTGGCACGAATTTCACGATGCCCAGGCGGTCGGCCTCCCGTTCATAACGCGCCACGGCGGCGGCAGCCTCCGCGTCGCCCACGACCATCACCCCGTCGCCGGGCGATGCGGCGCGCACAACCTTCAGGAAGGGGAACCCGCGGCGGAAATTCTCCAGCTGGCGCTCGACCGCGTCGGGAGTCAGCCCGTGTTTTTCGATCTGCTGTAAATCTTTTTCGGTAAACATGGTTCTATCGTCTTTAGTTTTTCGTCGGATCGGAATTATCTTCAAAGATAACGAAATAATTTCTAACTTTGCACATCATGATCCGAGAATTTCACCAAACCAGCCTGCGCGGACGCAACAGTTTCGGCGTCGAGCAGCACGCCGCCCGGCTCGTCGAATTCGAGACCGAGGAGGATCTGCACGCGATTTTCGGCGGCGGAATCCCCGACCGCTGGAGCGTCCTGAGCGGCGGCAACAACATACTTTTCACACAGGACTACGACGGGCTGCTGCTGACCCCCGTCTCGCAGCGGATCGCCCTGCTCGGCGAAGAGGGGGGCACGGTACACGTGCGCGCCGACGCCGGGGTCGAATGGGACGACCTGGTGGAGTGGGCCGTACAGCGCGGATTGTGGGGGCTCGAAAACCTCTCGCTAATCCCGGGCAAGGCCGGGGCGGCGCCCGTGCAGAACATCGGCGCCTACGGCTGCGAGGCGAAGGACGCGATCGAGCGGGTACACATGTTCTGCGTGGAAAACTGCAAATGCATGACGCTCGACGCCGCGCACTGCTGTTTCGGTTACCGCGAAAGCATCTTCAAGCACGACCTGCGGGGACGTGTCGTCATCACGGCGGTGGACATCCGCCTTTCGCGTACGCCGCAACCCCGGCTGGGGTACGGCGACGTGGAGCGCGAAGTCGAATCCCGCGGCGGCACGACGCTGCGCAACATCCGCGAGGCAATCTGCGCCATCCGCCGCGCCAAACTACCCGACCCGAAGGTGACGGGCAATGCAGGGAGCTTCTTCAAAAACCCGGTCGTCGATGAATCCGTGGCGCAGCAACTGCGGGCCCGCTGGCCCGACATGCCGCTCTACCCCGCCGCCCTTTCGGGCAAGGCCAAACTCGCCGCCGGGTGGCTCATCGACAAGGCGGGGCTGAAAGGCTGCCGAAGCGGACGGGTAGGCATCCATGAACGGCAGGCACTGGTATTGGTGAACCTGGGAGGCGCCACGGGCGGCGAGATACTCGATTTCGCCCGCATGGTACAGGCCCGCGTACACGAAAAGTTCGGCATAGAGATAGACACCGAAGTCAACATATTGTAATATGGCACTTTTAGAGGCTTTCCAGAGGTATGTCGCCGAGAATGACCTGGCGACGCACGACGACCGCATCCTGCTGACCGTTTCGGGGGGCGTGGATTCGATGGTCATGCTGTCGCTTTTCACCCGCAGCGGCTATTCGGTGGGCGTGGCGCACTGCAATTTCCAGCTGCGGGGCGCCGAGAGCGAAGAGGACGAGGTGCTGGTGGAAGAGGAAGCGAAGAAGTACGGCGTGGAGTTTTACAACAAGCGGTTCGAAACCACGGCCGAAATGGAGCGCACGGGCGAGTCGATGGAAATGGCGGCACGACGCCTGCGCTATGCGTGGTTCGACACCCTGAGCCGCGGGCAGGGCTACACGGCCGTGGCGATCGCCCACCATGCCGACGACTCGATCGAGACGTTCTTCATCAACCTGCTGCGCGGCACGGGGCTGCGCGGGCTGACGGGCATCTCGACGCAGGTGGGCAGGATCATCCGTCCGCTGATGTTCGCTTCGCGCAAGGAGATCCTCGAATATGCCGTAGCCAACCGCATCCCGTTCCGCGAGGATTCGTCGAACCGCTCGACCAAATACCTGCGCAACAAGATCCGGCTCGGACTGATCCCCCGCATCCGGGAGATCAACCCCAAGTTCACGAGCCTCATGAGCCGCAACCTGGCACGCCTGACCGATGCCCAGCTATTCATCAACCACGGCATCGAACGTATCCGCGGCGAGGCGGTGACTTCGGCGGACGGGTTCGACACGATCCACCTCGACCGCATCGACCCGGCATTCCCGCAGGAGTTCGTGATTTACGAGTTGCTGAGTTCGGCCTACGGGTTCAAGGGCGACGTCGTCGACTCGCTCTGCCATTCGCTCCGGCACGACATGACGGGGCGACGCTTTTATTCGCGCGAACGGGTGGCCTACGTCGACCGCGGCACCATCGTCGTGGCGCCGATCACCCCCGACGACGCCTGCATGACGCAGGTGGAAAGGGGTGCACAGCGGAGCTACTGCGGCAATTCGGTGCTCTACTTCGAGTATACGGACATCGACACGATCAAGAATTTCGGCGTACCGGAGCATATCGCCCAGGTCGATGCCGACCGCTTGCAATTCCCGCTCACGCTGCGCCGCTGGCGCGAAGGCGACTCCTTCGTGCCGTTCGGCATGACGGGGCGCAAGAAAGTGAGCGATTTTTTGATCGACGCCAAGGTCTCGATGGCCGAAAAACAGCGGCAGTTCGTACTGCTGTCGGGCGGCGAGATCGTATGGCTCGTCGGCCGCCGCATCGACGACCGCTACCGCCTGACGCCCGACACGGAGAACGTGCTGCGTATCACCAAAGAAATCGTCTGACATGGCTAAAAGCGTACTGAAATTCAAGGATTCCGTCGCCGCATACGAACAACTCGCCGGCCAGATCGCCGCACGGCGGTTCGTCCCCATCTACCTGCTCATGGGCGAAGAGAGCTACTTCATCGACGCCATCGCCGAGCAGATAGCCACGACCGTGCTGGGCGAAGCCGAACGGGCTTTCAACCAGCTCACCGTCTACGGCAAGGACTCCGAGGCGGGGCAGATCATCAACCTCTGCCGCCAGATGCCGATGATGGGATCCTACCAGGTCGTCATCCTCAAGGAGGCACAGCAGTTGCGCGGGCTGGACAAGCTCTCGCTCTACACCCAGAAGCCGTCGCCGACGACGATCCTCGTAATCTGCCACAAGGAGAAAAACGCCGACAGGCGTTCGGCCTTCTACAAGGGTTGCGCCGCCAACGGCGCGGTGCTCGAGTCGGTGCGTCCGCGCGACTACGAGATCGCCTCGTGGCTCCAGCGATTCATCGCCGGGAAAGGGTTGGCCATCGACACGAAGGCGCTGTCGATGCTGACCGACCACCTGGGCACCGACATTTCGAAAATCTCGAACGAGCTGGGCAAACTGGTCGTCTCGCTGCCCGAAGGCACGAAGCGCATCACCGACGCCGACATCGAGGCCAACATCGGCATCTCGAAGGACTACAACAACTTCGAGCTGTGCAAGGCCGTGGCGACCCGGGACATGGCGCGGGCGCTGATGATCGCCGAGCATTTCGCCCGCAACCCCAAGGACAACCCGCTGCTGGTCACCGTACTGGCGCTTTTCGGGCAGTTCAAGGAGCTCTTCGTCGTGAACTACCTCCGCTGGCTCTCGCGGCACAAGGGAACCGCATTCCCGCCCGACACGGAGCTGATGCGCATCCTCAAGAAGAGCAACGTCTATGTCATCGGCGAGATCAAGCAGAACGCCGCCAACTGGGACAACCGCAAGGTATTCAACATCCTCGGCCTGCTGCGCGAATACGACGCCAAGAGCAAGGGCATGAACGCCGGAGGTGCATCGGACGGCGAACTGCTGCGCGAACTGCTGCTCAAAATCTTCATGCTCTGATGCGGGAAGTCTACCTATACCAGACCGTACATGTCCTCGACGGAGAGTGCCTCTGCCTGCGGGAACACCTGGCCGTACTCGACCGCTGGTCGCGCACGCTCTTCGGGTGCCCGGGGCCACAGGACGCCCGGGAGGTCGGGACGGCCGTCGCGGCGGTGGTCGGACGGGAAGCCCCCGGCAGCGACCGTTCGAAATTCGTGCGGCTCGTCCTGCCGGCATCGGGCTCCCTGCGGCTGGAATTCGAAGGCGTTTCGCTCTACCGCGGCTACGACCTGCGCAGCCTGATGCCCGAAGCCGTGACGCTGCAATACGACATGCCGTTTCCCGAAGCTCCGACTTCGGCGCGCGAAGCCGCCGCCGGACTGGCCCGCCAGCAGGCCCGTCTGCACGGCGCATCGGTCGCCGTGCGCTGCGACGGCGACGGCATCGTCCGCACGGCCGACAACGCCCCGCTGTTCGCCGTGCGGGGCAAAACGGCGTTCGTCTCCCCGGCGGAAGCCTGCGTCGAACAGGAATTGGGCCTGCGGGCCGTCGAGGCGGCGGGACTCGAACTGGAAGAGCGCCCGGTAATGCGCGACGAGCTGCCGCGCTTCGACGAACTCTTCTACGTCGATCACCGGGGCGTCACCGCCCTCGCCCACTGCGACGGACATCCCTGCATGGCGATTCTCGCGGAACGGGTCGCCCAATCGCTCGGCGGGCTGTTTCCGAAAATGTAGAAACCGAACGGGCCCGGCCCGCGCTATCTTCGCCGGAAAACCCGTTTCACCATGAAAAAATACCTGTTTCTTTACGCCGTCGCCGTGACGGCTCTGCTGGTATGCGGCTACGGCCGCTACCGCCGCGAAAACCGTCGCCTGACCCAGAACCAACACGCCCTTGCGGCCGGCATCGAACGCTACCGCACGCGTCTGGGGCAAGAAGCGGCATCGGTGCAGGCCCTGCGTCTGCGCTGCGCCGAATTCGAAGAGCTGCGGGCCGCAGACGCTGCCGAAATCCGCCGGCTCGGAATCAAACTCCGCCGTCTGGAAGCTGCGGCCCGGACAGCCACGGCCACGAAGGTCGAGATACGGACCCCGGTGCGCGATACGGTCGTCGTGCGGCTGAGCGACACGCTCGTCGTCCGCGACACCCTGCGGCTGTTCCGCTGGCGCGACGCGTGGGTGCGTGTCGAAGGCGCCGTCACCGCCGACTCGGTCCTGTGCCGCGTGGAGAGCGCCGATACCCTGCGGCAGGTCGTACACCGCATTCCGCGGCGTTTTCTCTTCATCCGCTGGGGCACGAAAGCCCTGCGGCAGGAGATCGTCCCGTCGAATCCGCACACGCGGATCGTCTATTCGGAGTACGTAAAAATCGAACGGTA
>OIWO01002573.1_pt1 | contig 11487 bp, 10 predicted proteins | sample 1587641 | NCBI WGS metagenome assembly OIWO01 (sample SAMEA3888924, study PRJEB22519) | human gut metagenome | biome: human gut; feature: human-associated habitat; material: faeces | place: Denmark | collected 2010
TGGATTTCGATTCCTTCATAACTATATTTTGGATGTTTGGTTCTGGCAATAATCATTTTCGGATAAGCATCTCGGATCTGAAGCAGAGGAGAGCATTCTCTCTCAAATGTTTCCTGCCCGGAAATGTTGTCGCTGACCTGAATATAAATCTTTTCGCTACCTCTCTGAGCAACAAAGTCGATTTCCTTTTGATAGAGCTTGCCGACATAGACATCATATCCACGGCGAAGAAGCTCGATACAAACAACGTTTTCATATACTCTGCCATAGTCTATATTTCTGCTTCCCAGTATTGCATATCGAATACCGCTGTCACACAAATAGAACTTTTCAGAGCTTTCAAGGTATTTCTTACCTCGGATGTCATATCTCTTAATATCATAAAATACAAAAGCATTGCACAAATACTTAATGTACTTGCCGACGGTTACATGATTGGTTGGAGTCTCATTTGCTGTCAGTAGCTGACTGACCTTATTCGGAGAAGTCAGGTTGCTGATATTATCCATAAGGAACTCGCTCAGACGTTGTAAAACCAAAGTGTCCGGGAGAGTATATTTCTGTACCAAATCCCTTGTAACAATCGTTTCGTAGACCTCTTTGATATAGTTTGTTCTGTCTTTTTCGGTTCTATAAGCATAGGAACCTGCTAAACCGCCCTTGATAGCGTACTCATCAAAGAGCTTATCTTTGTCACTAATATCATCATAATACTGGCAATATTCCTGGAAGCTGAAAGGAAACACATGAATTTCAATATAGCGTCCGGTAAACAGAGTTGCCAGATCTGCACTCAACAGGAAAGCATTAGAGCCTGTTACATAGATGTCGTATTTTCCCTTAGAGTACAGGCTATTGATTGCCAACTCAAACTTGGGACACATCTGAACCTCGTCTACAAACAGGTAGTTCGTTTTTCCTTCCTGATAATGTTCTTCCACATAGGCGTGTAAGGCATGGTATTCCTTGATTTCTTCATACGCCAAATCCATGAAGTCGATGAAGATAATATTGATGTTTTCAAAATTGCTTTTCAGATACGCAATATACGCCTGCATCAATTTGGACTTACCAGATCGACGAATGCCCGTGATGATCTTGATGTCAGGAGTACCATTCAGTTCAATGATTCTGTCGAGATACTTTGCTCTTGTAATTGTTTTCATATCGTCACCCGCTTTCAAAAGTCGAAGATTTTTATTTTTTTGAAACTGCTTCGATGTACTTATTATACCGTCTGCTAATAGTATATGCAAGAGATCGCTTTCAAAAACATAAAATATTTTAATTTTTGAAAGCAGATACTATGTAAAGGCAATCCGAAGATTGCCCCAGGCATTATGCCTGTTCTTTGTTATACGGGTTCGTTGTCCTCATCATCAGCGATGAAGCCTACATCATCGTCCTCGTATTCCTCACTGTGGCCATAGTCCTCGTCATCGTCCACATAATCAGCATCCGGATCAGGCTTTGCCGCTTCCTGTTCCTTCTTCTTTTCCTGGAATTCCCCTGGTCGTGGCAGGAATGCTGAGATTACAGACGAAGAAAAAGCCTGGATCATTAACATTGCCTGCCAGAAGCCAATTGATTTTGGATATGCTGCTGAAGCAGCTGGATACACAAGACTTTCCACCATTTCACCACTTTACAACTTTATAAATGATAGACTTGTTGATGAATCAACTGATTTAAAGCCTTTTCACAGCAGTTGTTTTTATGTGTGTTTCGATATTTTTTACGAAAGTGGCAAAAAATATCTGGCTGCGAATCCCCTGACTTAAGTAAAGCGGACATTCGCAATCCGCTTCGCTACTTGCTCATGAACGCAGTCGCTTCGCGATCTGTCAGTGGGAGCTTTCAACTCCCACTGACATAAGCATCCCACTCACCCACCGCTTAGTGCCCCACACACTTGAAGTGGGGGAATGCTTATCTGCGTTCAAATCGGAGCGTGACTGTGACTTTTTTATTTATTCATGGGCATGATTTTTCTATCATTCCTTCTTGGAAAAATGTGATTTTATCACGGAGAGTTCCTCCGAAACAGGTTATACTACAAATACAAAATACAAGGAGGTATTCTTATGAGGCTGAAAGATAAAGTTGCAATCATCACCGGAGGCAGCCGTGGCATTGGCTACGCTACCGTAGAGAAATTTTTGAAGGAAGGGGCTACGGTAATCTTGACCGCAAGCTCGCAAGGTTCTGCTGACAAAGCGGTTGCGCAGCTGAAAGAAAAGTACCCTGATGCAACAGTTGCGGGAATCAGTCCTAACCTGTCCAATTTGGAATCTGTCCGCAATGCTTTCCGAGAAGCTGCCTCAAAATACGGTTGCATTGATATTCTGGTGAACAATGCCGGTATATCCGAAAGCACTCCCTTTACCGAGTATACGGAGGAAACCTTTGACAAGGTTATGGATCTGAATGTAAAAGGCGTGTTCAATGCTACAAAAGCCGCCAGTGAGTGCATGATTGCAAAAGGTCACGGTGTTATTCTCTCCACCTCCTCAATGGTTAGCATTTACGGCCAGCCTAGTGGCTTTGCATATCCCACATCCAAATTTGCTGTCAATGGCCTGACGGTTTCCCTTGCCCGGGAATTGGGTCCGAAGGGTATTCGAGTGAATGCAGTCGCTCCCGGGATTACCTTGACCGATATGATGAAGGCTGTTCCCAAGGAGGTAATTGATCCGCTCATCAATCAGATTCCCCTGCGCCGCCTGGGTCAGCCGGAGGATATTGCCAATGCATTTGTATTCCTGGCATCTGATGAAGCATCCTATATCACAGGTGTTGTACTCAGCGTAGACGGTATGGCAAGAACATAAAAATCGGAAACAGGGCAACTGGAAACGGCTGCCCTATCTTCAAAATATGGAGGTCTATACATGAAAAGATTTATTCCCATTTTAATGATGCTTCTACTTTTAACAGGTTGTGGAGCCCAGTCATCTGAAACTACCTATCGACAGATTTCCATGGAGGAAGCTGTCACGATGATGGAGGAGGAAACCGAATACATCATCCTCGATGTACGGACTGCTGAGGAATATAGTGAAAAGCATATTCCAGGTGCGATTAATATTGCCAACGAATCCATCGGCACAGAGGACATTCCGGAGCTGCCGGATAAAGATCAGTTGATTCTGGTATACTGCCGCAGCGGTAATCGGAGTAAGCAGGCCTCTGAAAAGCTGGTAAAACTGGGCTACACCAATATCGTTGAAATCGGCGGTATTAATAGTTGGCCCGGTGAAACCGTCGCCGGCGATAAGTGACAAAATCACGGAAAAAGCAACGACTACTGGATATACTAAAGCCATAAAAAAGAAAACAGGAGGACTTAAATATGTCTGCTATCAATGTAAATAAAAACAATTTCAATCAAGAGGTTTTGAACTCGGACAAGCCCGTCCTGATGGATTTTTGGGCTCCCTGGTGTGGTCCTTGCCGCATGGTAGTTCCTCTGGTAGAGAAAATTGCCGAGGAGCGCTCCGATATCAAGGTTGTTAAAATTAATGTGGATGAGGAACAGGAACTGGCTATGCAGTTTGGTGTGATGAGCATTCCCACTCTGGTGGTTATGAAGAACGGCAAAGTCGTAAATCAGGCCACCGGTGCCAGACCTAAGGCTCAGATTCTCGCCATGCTGTAAGGAGGTGCAAAGATGGGATTCTTCGATTTCCTGAAAGGCCCTGACATCAATCAGGGTGTCAAAGAATATAGCGTTACGGATGGCGCAGTCCTGCTGGATGTTCGTACCCCTGACGAATACCGGCAGGGGCATATCCCCGGCAGTAAAAATATTCCTTTGCAGTCCATTAACAAAGTGGCTGGCGTGATTGACAATAAAGCTACCCCCATTTTTGTTCATTGTCTCAGCGGCGCAAGAAGCCGTCAGGCAGCTGCTATTTTGCAGCAGATGGGTTATACCAATGTGAAAAACATAGGCGGAATTTCCGCTTATGCAGGAAAGGTGGAACGCTGATATGAAAGTTGTTATTGTAGGTGGTGTGGCAGGCGGTGCTACTGCTGCCGCCCGTATTCGCAGACTAAATGAGCAGGCAGAAATCGTAGTTTTTGAGCGCTCGGGGTATATCTCCTATGCCAACTGCGGTCTGCCTTACTATATCGGAGATGTAATTACCGATCCGGAAGATCTGACCCTCCAGACACCGGAGAGCTTCTTCTCCCGGTTCCGTGTGAACATGAAGGTACGCCATGAGGTCACGGCTATCCATCCTGACAAAAAGACCGTTTCCGTCAAGAATCTGCAAACCGGAGAGGAATTCGAGGAAAGCTATGACAAGCTGATTCTTTCTCCCGGTGCCAAGCCTACCCAACCCAGGCCTCCCGGCTTAGGTCTTGATAAACTGTTCACCCTGCGCACCGTGGAGGACACCTTCCGCATCAAAGATTACATCAATATAAACCATCCTAAGTCTGCCGTACTGGCAGGTGGTGGCTTCATTGGGTTGGAGCTGGCAGAAAACCTGCGGGAACTGGGAATGGAGATCACCATTGTCCAGCGTCCAAAACAGCTTATGAATCCCTTTGATTCCGATATAGCTGCTTTTATACACAATGAAATGCGCAAGCACGGTGTTAAGCTGGCACTGGGTCATACCGTGGAAGGGGTTGCGGAAGTGAGCGGCGGCGTGGATGTGCTACTGAAAGACGAACAGCCTCTCCATGCGGATATGGTAATCCTGGCCATTGGTGTTTCTCCCGAAACCACCCTTGCAAAAGATGCCGGGTTAGAACTGGGCATTAAGGGAAGTATTGTGGTCAATGACCGGATGGAAACCTCCATTTCAGACATCTATGCTGTGGGTGATGCGGTGCAGGTGAAGCACTTTGTCACAGGGCAGGATGCTCTGATTTCTTTGGCGGGCCCTGCTAACAAACAGGGACGAATCGCTGCGGACAACATCTGTGGTGGAGACAGCCATTATACCGGCTCCCAGGGAAGCTCTGTCATCAAGGTCTTTGGCATGACTGCCGCCACTACCGGCGTAAATGAGACCAACGCCAGAAAAGCAGGACTGGATGTTGATACGGTTATCCTGTCGCCAATGAGCCATGCAGGTTACTACCCCGACGGGAAAGTCATGACCATGAAAGTGGTTTTTGAAAAAGAAACTTATCGCCTGCTGGGTGCTCAGCTCGTAGGTTACGAAGGTGTGGATAAGCGCATTGATGTACTGGCTACCGCTATTCGCGCAGGAATGAAAGCCCCAGAGCTGAAGGATCTGGATCTGGCCTACGCACCGCCTTACTCCTCTGCGAAAGACCCGGTAAATATGGCTGGCTTTATGATTGAGAATATCGCAAAGGGTATTCTGAAGCAGTGGTATCTGGAAGATACAGATAAACTTCCTCGTGACGGAAGTGTAACTCTGTTGGACACCCGCACTGTGGAAGAATTCACCCACGGACACATTGACGGTTTCTTAAATATCCCAGTGGACGAGCTGCGGGAGCGGTTGGATGAGCTGGACAAGCGTACGCCTGTCTACGTCATCTGCCAGAGCGGCCTGCGCAGCTACATTGCCTGTCGCATCCTGACCGGAAACGGATTTGACTGCTATAACTTCTCCGGCGGCTTCCGGTTCTATGATGCTGTATTCAATGATCGCTGCCTCATTGAATCCGCCACCGCCTGCGGTATGGACAAATAACAATAACTCCTTCTCAGATTTCACAGGAAATGAGAAGGGGTTATCCTTTAGTAAATGATAATTCCAAGCACAGCCAAGGCGATAATCAGCAGGGTTAGCTGTTGCTTAGGCATTTTGCAGTTCCTCCAATGCAGCTTCGTCTGTAACCTCCACTGTTCCACGAGTCAGCTTGACCATCCCCTCGTTCTGGAAATAGCGAAGCATTCGAGTGACTACCTCACGGGCGGTACCCATGTGGCCCGCAATGGTTTCATGGGTAATCTTGAGGATGTTTGTTCCCTCTAAGCTACATTCCTCCAGCAGAAATCCTGCCAGCCTTTTATCAAAGCTTTTCCACATGATCTGCTCCATGAGCCACATAACCTCAGAAAAACGGGTAGCCATAATTTCGTTGGTAAAATTAGCTACCACAGCAGACTCTTTCATTAAGCGTCCATAAATGTCAGCAGAAATAACCCACATCGTGGTATCCTTCTGCGCCTCAATGGTGATCTCAAACTGAATGCTGTTCATCATACAGGAGGCGGAAAACAGGCAAATATCCCGATCAAACAAACGATAGAGGCTAATCTCCCGTCCTTCATCGGAAAGAATATAGGCACGAAGCTGTCCGTTTCTTACCAGAAGAAGACCAGTACACTCCATAGTTCCGTTGTGAATCACAGTCCCTTTGTCCACTTTTCGTAAAACTGCATTTCGCTCCAAAATCTGCTGCTGGGTCGGTGTCAGTTTGTTCCAAATTGGAAAATAAGATGAAAAATCCATGGGTACACCTCCTTGAATACACATAGTATAAAATAATTTATGGCATATGTCAATAACTCCGTTGACATATGGGAAAGGGAGATGTGCAATGATCGTATAAATGGCATATGCCGCAAATAATGTGGAGGCGAATCTATGCCAAGACCGAGAAAATGTAGAAAAGTATGTTGTCTGCCAGATAATGATGGTTTTGTTCCGGTTCGTGGCGGCGAGGAACTGACTCCCATTGTCCTGAATATGGATGAGTATGAAGCCATTCGCCTGATTGACCGTGAAGGTTTTTCTCAGGAGCAATGCGGAGAATATATGCGTATTGCCAGAACAACGGTTCAGCAGATTTATGCAACTACCCGTAAAAAATTGGCGGATGCGCTGGTTGAGGGACTTCCTCTGCGAATCGAGAAAGGGGATTTTGTGCTCTGCAGCGGAAACAGCGCAGCCTACGGGTGCAGAAATTGCTATCAGCAAAAAATCCATCCGATGCTTTCGAAACACTTCATCGAGTGGGTCTATGTCCAGACCGAAAACGGTGGACAGCGCAAGGCTCTGAAACCCGATGACAAACCCAATGTCACCTTCTGCTTGGGAGATGATAAAGCTGTTGCGGTTTACGCCTATTGCAATCTCCACGGCCTGTGGATGACTGAAGTGTAAAAAGTATGCCGCCTGTCGGTTTCCGGCAGGCGTTTTTTTTACAGGAGGATACCTATGAGTCAAGACAATGCCAGCTTTACCTTTTTACATCGCATAGAGGAAGTAGAACTGAACATTGAGGATGGACGCTGGCAATCTGCTTTGGCATTGGCGCTGACTTTGCCTGATATTTGCGGCGGCATTGCTTTCCCAGAAATTGTAAAGCGTTATCGGGATGGACGTGCTGTTCTGGACAGAAATCAGAGACCAACCCGTGATGTAGGAAATCAATATATTCGTTGGTTTAATACATACGCAGCACCTTTCTTTAAAGTCTCTGCGCAGGATATCTCTCCCTATATCTGCGGAGAACGATGCTGGCAGCTTCGATGCGAATACCTGCACCAGAACAAAGGCTTTGCAAATACTGAGGACAATACCTCGATTCGTTTTCACTTGGGTGTGAATTGCGGAACCTCAGTTTGCCAACTGGATAGAATAAGTTCTGCCAACAGCCTCACGGACATCCGTATTGATATTGAACAGTTTTGCCGAAGAATGTGCCGAGCGGTCAGAGCTTATTATGAAGCAGTACATACAGAGAAAGATTTCAACCTTTATAATACGCCTGTTCTGGATTTTATAAAGGCATCACAAGATGAAAAATCAAATGCTACGATTGCCATTATGTGCAGTGATTCGGCCTATGGGAACGGACTGAGACTGGTACTTCAAAACTTATCCAAACATATCCTTGTATTTGAAACCCCGGAAGCTGCAAGAAAAGAACTTGGCAAGAAAAAGCCTATGCTTTGGATTGTTACAGAACCTATGACAAAAAAGCCAGATCAGCCATGGAGGGCAGATAAAAGAACACCCGTGATTCTTCTGTCCAATCAACCGGAATCAGAAATAGCGATTGAAAAGAATGCGGGTAAATTGACTGTCTTGCCCTTGCCTGTTCTGCCGGAAACTCTCCGTAATGCACTTAAGGCTTATCTTTTGACAAAGGAGGATAAGAACTAAGAATGATTATTATTATTTTTTCACTTATCCTGTTGCTTCTTGCTTATTTCCTCTATGTCCAAAAGAAAAAAGTGATATCACTTCAACAGCAGATTAGTGATCTCCAGAGTAAAATTAGTATACTTGAGAAGCAAGACCTTGCCGCTGAACAGTATAACGATTCTCTCCGGCAGGAAGCAAACACGGTTCATTTATATGCTTCTCTCTCGCTGGAGGAGACAAGAAAAACATCCATAAAAGATAAACAGTCTCAAATCATCCGTTCCAGTGAACATATCCTCGAGTTACTTAATAACGAAAAAGTTTAGTGCGGCAGCAATGTCGCACTATTTTATGTGATATTATCACCGAACTATTATTTTAGATTGGATATACTATAATCAAACAAAGGAAAGGAGCTGGCAATATGGCAGTTATCAATATTAATAGAAATCAATTTGAAGAAATGGTGCATAGCGGAAAGACTGTTCTGGTGGAGTTTTCAGCTCCCTGGTGCGTATATTGCCGCCGTCTGGCTCCGGCATTAGAAAGCGTGGCTGAGGAATATAAGGATACGCTGGTATTCACTGCGGTTAACATTGATGATGAGCCGGAATTGGCTGAGGCCGAAGCTATAGAAGTTGTCCCTACTCTGCTGATCTACCACAGCGGACAGGCTCTTGGCTCTATCGTCGCTCCGGAATCCAGGGCGCAGTTGGTGGCGTTCATTGAAGAAACTTTACAGCACCAGACGCAGGAAGCAACTACTGTGCAGCATATTTACGACATGATCGTGGTAGGAGGCGGTCCCGGCGGCTATACCGCAGCCCTTTATGCCGCCAGAGCAGGTATGAACACCGTGGTTTTAGAGAAGTTGTCCGCTGGTGGGCAGATGGCTCTGACCGAGCAAATCGACAACTATCCCGGCTTCGAGGATGGTATCGACGGCTTCTCCCTGGGAGAAAAGATGAAGCGAGGAACGGAACGATTTGGAGTGGAAACCAAGCTGACTGAGGTGCTGTCCCTGGAACTGTCCGGTTTTATAAAGAAAGCGGTGACCAGCGAAGGTCCTATGTACGCAAAGACCATTGTGCTCGCTACCGGAGCTGGCCCCAGAGAGCTGGGTGTTGATGGTGAACAGGAGTTAATCGGTAAAGGTGTCCACTACTGCGCAGCCTGTGACGGAATGTTCTATCGGAACAAAACGGTTGTCATCGCAGGAGGTGGCAATACCGCTGCGGCGGATGCCCTTATCCTCTCCCGTATCTGCAAAAAAGTCATCGTCGTTCACCGAAGAGATACCTTAAAAGCAACAAAGATCTACCATGAGCCTTTGATGAAAACGGAAAATATAGAATTCCTCTGGGACAATGAGATCGTCACACTGCTCCATAACGAAAAGCTGACCGGTATCCGGACTCGGAATGTGAAAACCGGAGAGGAAAGCACGCTTGCTTGCGACGGTGTGTTTGTCAGCGTCGGAAGAAAACCTTCCACCGAATTGGTGAAAGATCAGATTACGATTGATCCGGCTGGATACATTATCGCAGATGAGAGTACCTGCACCAACATCCCCGGTGTATTCGCCGTTGGGGATGTCCGCACAAAGGCATTGCGGCAGGTCGTGACTGCTGTAGCCGATGGGGCAACCGCTGTTCACTATGCAGAGGAATATGAGATGAAAGAAAATATTAAAAAATGGCTGAAGCCAATTCTATTTACCGCAGGCGGCGCTCTGGTCGGCCTTGCATATTACTACTTTGTGGGATGCTCCACAGGAGCTTGTCCGCTAACTTCTAACCCTTTTATCACGATGGCCTATATGGGCTTTATCGGTTGGCTGTTGTCAGGTGTGTTCGGAAAGGGGTGCAGCGGTTCATGCAATATGCAGTAGCCTTCCTGGAGGGAATCATCACCTTCATATCGCCCTGACTGCTTCCTATGCTGCCCATCTATACCTCCTATTTTGCAGGCGGTGGGCAACACACCACAAAAAGACTTTGTTGGGCGCAGAAACCCTGCAGCGAGGAATTGACATGATTATTTCCGACAGGCGATAATCAGCATATTATATCAAAGTAAAATACAAAAAAGTAGCCACGATCCGCACCCTTTGGAGGAGTGCAGACCGTGGCTTTTTGCTTTAACGGAAGTTCTTCTTTTCCTCTTTCTCTTTCTCTTTTTCCTGCTCTTTCTGCCTGTCGATATTCAAAATCGTTTCAACCGTCCGTTTGGCAATCAGCAGTTCTTCTTTCTCTTTTCTGATCTGACGGTACTCAGCGTAGTCCTGCTTTTTCTGGACTGCCAGCTGATGAAACTCCTCATACAATGATTGCATGGACGGGAGCTTTGTAATCTGCAATTCATCAAAGGCTTGCTTCGCCGCTTTATGAATTGTGATTTCCTGACGGTGTTCTTCAAAGAATTTTTTGCTATATCCAGACTTGCGGTACTCGATATAAATTTGCCTTGTGTTGCGATAATTTTTGATGTGCTGCTGCAACGCCTGAACCTCAACCATACGTTTCTCTGCGACCTTGATAGAATCAGAAAGCGCATCGAACCGGGCAGACAGATTTTCAATATGAGCAGTCAGATCGTCGTAGTTGCCCAAGCCTTTTTCTTTCAGTAGGATTACCGTTCGGGCAGCTTCTTTTCGGTTGAACTTCTTCGCCCACTTTTCATAACCGACCGTCTTGCCCTCGGCCATCTTTGCCTGAATATCAATCAGCATCTGGAACTGCTTCGGGGCAGGAGCCTTGGCAGAGCCGCCTTTTGATTTGTGCAGGTTCTTGCCGGAGATAACCGCTTGAATTTCCTCTTTGCTATATCCTTCGCCCAGGGAACGCAGCCGAATGAAACGCTTCTGATTCTCGCCCTTGAACGCAGGCTGCTTTCCATCCTTGAACTCAAATCCCATGTCAGCCAGAGCCTGAACAAAGCCATCAAAGCTCTTTGGTTTCTGCTTCAGCACCGCATCAATCGCATCACATAATTCGTCACGCTGGGTACGCTTCTTGGGATAAACAGTTCTTTTCTGGCGCTCCCGATACGGCTTCGGTGTAATAATGGACAGCCCGTGTTCCAGGCAAACCATATCACTGAGTCTTTGCACCGCCAGACCGGAAAGAAAGAAGTTTTTGAATTTCCGTGTGGCATCCAGCGAGGTCGAATTATAAATGATATGATTGTGAATGTGGGATTTGTCGATGTGGGTCGCAACGATGAAAGCGTGTTTTCCCTTTGTCCATCGCATCGCTGTTTCATAGCCGACTTGGTTCGCTTCTTCCGGGGTGATTTCTCCCGGCTTAAAGGACTGGCGTATCTGGTATGCGATGATATTGTTCTTCTGCTGTCTGCCGGTAATATGCTGATACTGCCGTTTGGAAAGCAGAAATTC
>OIWO01002577.1_pt1 | contig 11467 bp, 9 predicted proteins | sample 1587641 | NCBI WGS metagenome assembly OIWO01 (sample SAMEA3888924, study PRJEB22519) | human gut metagenome | biome: human gut; feature: human-associated habitat; material: faeces | place: Denmark | collected 2010
TACCCATTCCAATAAAACCAATCTTAGCCATATGTATATCCTCCCAACTATATCATGATATATAACATCTGATTATTATATACCCGATTATTAAATAAGCTTGCTTATAAAAAGCAAGCTTATATTAATTATATTCATTTAATTATTTGTTTTCAAGTAACTTTTCTACACTTACAAGCTTTACGCAGAGTACAAAAAGATCAGCAGCCTGCTTCATCTCTTCTGGAGTTGGGAATGATGGGGCAATTCTTATATTAGAGTCCTTAGGGTCCTTTCCATAAGGGAATGTTGCGCCTGCACCTGTAAGTTTAACACCTGCTTCTTTACATTTTGCAACTATTGCCTTGGCACATCCATCCAGAGCTTCAAATGATATAAAATATCCACCCTTAGGCTCTGTCCATGAACCAATTCCAAGTCCGCCAAGTTCTTCTTCAAGAACACTTTCAACAGCCTCAAACTTAGGTCTCATAAACTCAGCATGCTTTCTCATATGTTCCTTAAGTCCATTGATATCCTTAAAGAATCTCACATGTCTTAACTGATTAAGCTTATCATGTCCAATTGTCTGGATTGTAAGCTGCTTCTTGATATCTGCAATATTATTAGCAGATGAAGCAAGTGCTGCAATACCTGAACCTGGGAAGCTCACCTTAGAAGTTGAAGCAAACTCAAATACCATATCAGGGTTACCAGCTTTCTCACATTCACTGATGATATCAGCTATCTCATCCTTATTGTCATCATATAAATCATGGATAACATAAGCGTTATCCCAGAAAATTCTGAAATCTTCAGCAGCTGGCTTAAGTGCAGCCATTCTCTTAACTGTTTCTTCAGAATATGTATATCCCTGAGGATTAGAATACTTTGGAACGCACCAGATACCCTTTACAGCCTCATCATTGTTTACATACTGCTCTACCAGATCCATATCCGGGCCGTCCTCATGGAGCGGGATATTGATCATTTCGATGCCGAAGAACTGGGTAATGGCAAAGTGTCTGTCATAGCCGGGAACCGGGCAGAGGAATTTCACCTTGTCCAGCTTGCACCAGGGCGTATTTCCCATTACGCCGTGGGTATAGGAACGGGATACGGTATCGTACATTAAAGTAAGGCTGGCGCTTCCGTACATGATCACGTTCTCAGCGGGAGCATCCATCATTCCGCCCATTAATTCCTTGGCTTCCTGGATACCGGTCAGAACACCGTAGTTTCTCACATCGCCGTCAGCGGTCATGAAATCGCTCTTGCTGTTTAAAACATCCAGCATCGGAAGAGACAGATCTAACTGGTCCGGGCTTGGCTTTCCGCGGGCCATATTAAGGCTTAAATTTTTCCCCTGATACTCTTTGTAAACAGCAGTAAGCTGCTCCTTTAAGGAAGCAAGCTCCTCTTTTGACATTTCACGATATGGTTTCATGTCCCAATAACCTCCTCTTTCTTAAACACGATATAGTGATTGCGTTTTATGTTTCCATTATAATCGAATCCATCGTTTCTTACAACAAAAAAATAAAGATTCCGGCTTTATTTTCGTACATTTTTCCCAGTTCCCGCAAAAGATTCTTAAGCCGGGTTCATTGACTTTTGACTTTTCTTAACGTATCATGACATTGAAGGATGAGAAAAACAAGGGGGAAAAATGCATGAATGAATGGAAACGCAGTCTTCTGACCGGGACCATCGTGGCCCTGGCGTCCCAGCTTTACTGGAACGTATTTGTATCCGGCTTCCGGATCTCCCCTGCTGTGATCCTTCTCCCGATCCTCCTTATGACCATCGGAAAAAGTGTCTCCACGATCCGGATCACGGTGACAACGGCGGCGGTGGTATTCCTTTTCCGCCTCTTTCTGGCAGCCAGCGGCCTCTCCTCCTCCCCGGAAACGGCGGGACAGCTGGCCACCAACTCTATCTTCTATCTCTGCTATGGACTGCTTTTTTCTGTCCTTGTCCCCAGCAAGCCCACTGTCTCCTACCGGCGGCTGTTCCCGTCGGTGTTCATCTGCGACCTGCTGTCCAATCTGCTGGAGGTCTGTATCTTTGAAAGCGGCCGCTCCGGGACCCTTTCCCCCTCCATGGCCGGATATCTGATCCTGGTGGCCGTTTTCCGTACCCTGCTTGCCTGTCTGTTCCTGGCGGCAGAAAGCCAGTACCGGACCCTGTTAAAAAAGGAGGAGCATGAAAACCGCTACCGGCGGCTGTTTCTTATGACCACAGGGCTGAAAAATGAGATCTATTTTATGAAGAAAAACTCCGAAGAGATCGAATCTGTCATGAGCAACGCATACCGGCTTTATGAGCGGCTGTCGGCCATGGACGTGCCCGACGACATGAAAAAAATGTCCCTGTCCATTGCCCGGGACGTCCATGAGATCAAAAAGGACTATATCCGCATCATTCAGGGCATCGAGCAGGAGATCTCCGAGGAATACGACGAAAAGCAGATGAGCTTCCAGGACCTTCTCCAGATCCTGGAGGCCACCACCTATCACATCCTGGAAACCAGGCCCGTCCATATCCGTCTGGTTTTCCAGTGCTCTGACAACTTCATCACCAGAGAACACTATGAGCTGATGGCTGTATTGAAAAATCTGGTCAATAACGCCATCGAAGCCATTGAAGCCGGAGCCAGACGGGGGACCATCCAGATCGTGGAGCATTTAAAAGACGGGCAGTATGAATTTTCCGTTTCCGACGACGGGCCCGGGATCTCCGCCCGCCATCTGCCCAATATCTTTAAAATGGGCTACTCCACCAAATTTGATTATAAAACAGGAAACATCTTCCGCGGAGTGGGACTTTACGGCGTAAAGGCCACCGTGGAGGAAAAATTCAGCGGAACCATTTCGGTGGAATCCGAGCCGGGCCGGGGGACCCGGTTTCTGATCCGGATTCCGGCCGGAGCCCTGGAGGAGGTAAACTGATGCGTATCTATATTGTCGAAGATGATATTTCTGTCATTCATATCCTGGAGGATATCGTGGAGTCCGGAGATCTTGGCGAGATCTGCGGCGACTGCGGCGGAGAGCCCGCCGACGTCCATGAAGTCCTGCGGGCCAGGCCCGATGTGGTCCTGGTGGACTTTTTCATGCCGGTCATGGACGGGGTGGAATTCGTCCGCGAGCTGCGCTCCTTCAACGCCACCATCAAATGCATCATGATCTCCCAGGTTTCCGCCAAGGAGCTGATCAGCAAGGCTTATACCGCCGGCGTGGATTTCTTCATCAGTAAACCCATTAACCTGATCGAGGTAACGTCGGTCCTTAAAAATGTGGCGAAGCAGATCCAGAACGAGCGGACCCTGGACAATATCCGCCATATGTTCATGAACGAGATCGGCCAGAAGCCCCAGAACAGCCGGGAATCCTCTTCCTATTCCAAAAAGCTCCGTTATATCTTAAACAGGATCGGCATGTCCGGGGAAAAGGGCTGCTCTGATATCCTGAAGATCTGCGATTATCTCCACCGGGAGCGGATCCCCGTATCCCAGATGAGCGTGGCCCAGCTGTGCGAGGCCGTCAGCGATTCTCCGAAAAACATGGAGCAGCGGGTCCGCCGGGCTATCGCTGCCGGAATGGCCAACGTGGCCCACATGGGCATCGAGGACTTTATGAACGAAACCTTTACCGCCTACTCCTCCACCCTGTTTTCCTTTGAGGAGATCCGTACTGAAATGGACTACATCCGCGGAAAACGGACGGACGGCGGAAAGGTCAGCATCAAAAAATTCATTGACGGCCTGATGCTGGAGGCTGACCGGGAAATTTGATCTTTTTTATCTCCATTCTGATTTTTTTTGTATTTTTTTGAAGGGGGCTTCTTATAGTTATATCCAGAGAATCCGTACAATAAGGAATGGAGGTAATATAAAATGATGTATGCGATCCAGCTTGACATGTACCAGGCTGCTGCTGTGGCGGCCCTTGTGCTGCTTTTGGGCCGTTTTCTTGTGAGAAATTTGGATCTGCTCAGACGCTACTGTATCCCGGAGCCTGTTGCCGGCGGCGTTGTTTTTGCCCTGGCCCACCTGGCCCTGCGCCAGGCCGGTATCCTGGAGATCTCCTTTGACTCCACGCTCCAGACCTTTTTTATGGTCGTATTTTTCTGCAGCGTGGGCTTTACGGCCTGCTTCCGCCTTCTGAAAAAGGGCGGGCTCCAGGTCCTGCTGTTCTTAGGGATCGCTGTTATGATGTGCGTGCTCCAGAACGGCCTGGGCGCCTTCATTGCCAGTGCCTTTGGTCTGGACCCCCGGCTGGGACTGGCCACCGGCTCCATCCCCATGGTGGGAGGCCACGGGACTGCGGCCTCCTTCGGCCCGCTCCTGGAAAAGGCCGGAGTCTCCGGAGCCAGCGCCGTTGCCATCGCTTCCGCCACCTTCGGGCTGGTGGCCGGCTGTGTGATCGGCGGCCCCACGGCTGTATCCCGGATCCGCCAGAAAAATCTGCACTCCTTTGAAACAGCCACCGGCTCCAACGAGGTGGTGGTGGATAAAAATGAGGTCACGGGAGCCATCGACTCCGGCCGGTTCTTAAACGCTGCCCTCTGCCTGGCACTGGCCATCGGCGCAGGCACTGTGGTCTCCGCCTGGCTGAATAAGGTCTTCACCTTCCCCATCTACATCGGAGCCATGCTGGTGGCTGCCTTTATCCGCAATACCACCGATATGGCCGGAAAGGAGATCCCCATGGAGGAGATCAGTACCATCGGAAGCTTCAGCCTTTCCCTGTTCCTGGGCCTGGCCATGATGGGATTGAAGCTCTGGGAGCTGGCCGACCTGGCCGTTCCCATGGTGGTGATGCTGGTGGCCCAGACGGTGCTGATGATGGTCTACGCCTACTTCGTGGTATTTAATCTGCTGGGAAAGAATTACGATGCGGCCGTCATGACCTCCGGCTTCTGCGGCTTCGGCATGGGCGCCACTCCCAACGCCATGGCCAATATGCAGGCCATCACCCAGAAATACGGCCCAGCCCCCACCGCCTACTTCGTGGTTCCCCTGGTGGGAAGCCTGTTCATCGACTTCATGAACACGATCATCATCACCAGCTTCTTAAACCTCCTGTAATCCCATCCGCGGGCGCCTTCCTATCATATAGCGGGACCTTTTTAAAAGGCCGCGTACAGACCTCCTGTATCCTGCCGGAGCCTGGCGCGGCCCTTTTTGTCTCTCCGTTTTATCCCCATGCAGCAGTTCTGTCCGGATCTCCATAAGGCAGATGCCCGGCATCTCCTGCCCGCTGCGGGCAGACAGGAAGCGGCACGGCTGGACGGTTCCATTCTCATATGGATTCTCTGTATTTTCCCCTTGCATTTCCTCCATGACGATGCTATAATGTTCAATATCACAAATAATTTTATAAAATTGAACAATAGGAACGCATATGAACAAACAGAATCCCCATACAGAATCCCTGAAGGGAAAGATCGACTGGTCCACCGCCGTCATTCCCTTCGTGCTGATCGCCTTTTTATGCATCAGCTTCATGGCCGCTCCGGACGGCTCCAGACAGATCCTGGACAAGATCCGGGCGCTTCTGGGAGACACCTTCGGCCTTTATTATCTTGTCATCGGCCTGGGCGTGTTCCTGCTCTCCATTTATCTGGCCTTTTCCCGGTACGGCTCCATCCGTCTTGGCGGCCCCAATGAAAAACCAAAATACTCCGATTTTGCCTGGAGCAGCATGATGTTCACCGCCGGGCTGGCCGCTGACATCCTGTTTTACTCCTTCTGCGAATGGATCCTTTACGCCAACGATCCCCATATCGCGGAAATGGGATCCATGCAGATCTGGTCCAGCACCTATCCCATCTTCCACTGGGGCCCCATCCCCTGGAGCTTTTATCTGGTGCTGGCCGTAGCCTTCGGCTTCATGCTCCATGTACGGGGCTGCCACAAGCAGAAATATTCTGAGGCCTGCCGTCCCATCCTGGGAAACCTGGTGGATAAGCTTCCTGGAAAATGCATTGACCTTCTGGCCCTGTTCGCTCTTCTGGCCGGGACCGCCACGACCTTTTCCCTGGCTACGCCGCTGATGGCCCAGGTGCTTTCCAGGCTCACAGGGCTCCCGTCCTCCAAATGGATCACCATCGGGATCCTGGTGGTCACCTGCATCATTTACACCTACGCCCTGGTCCACGGCATGAAGGGGATCTCCCGGCTGTCTGCTGCCTGTATGTATCTGTTTTTTGCCCTTCTGGCCTATGTGCTCCTGGCCGGAGGCGAGACCCGCTACATCCTGGAGACCGGCTTCTCTGCCATCGGAAATCTGGCCCAGAACTTCTTTAGCCTGGCCACCTTCACCGATCCCCAGCGGACCACCTCCTTCCCCCAGACCTGGACCATCTTTTACTGGGCCTACTGGATGGTATGGTGCGTGGCCTCTCCCTTCTTCATCGGCTCCATCTCCCGTGGGCGCACCGTGAAGCAGACCATCCTGGGCGGCTATGTATACAGCCTGGGCGGCACCTTCTTAAGCTTCCTGATCCTGGGAAATTACAGCCTGGGCCTCCAGGTCAGCGGAAAGCTGGACGTTCTGGGGATCTATGGCAGCGCGGGAGATCTGTACTCCACCATCATCGCCATTGTGGATACCCTCCCCCTGGCTCCCATGGTGCTGGTACTTCTGATCGCCGCCATGATTGCCTTTTACGCCACCAGCTTCGATTCCATCGCCCTGGTAGCCTCCTCCTACACCTATAAACAGATGACTGGAGACGAGGAGCCCCACCGGGCTGTGAAATTCTTCTGGGCCGTAATGCTGATCCTCTTCCCCATTGCCCTGGTGTTTTCCGAAAGCTCCATGGCCAACCTCCAGACGGTTTCCATCATCGCCGCCTTCCCGGTGGCCCTGGTGATCCTTCTGATCATCGCCAGCTTCTTAAAGGATGCGGGCCGGTATCTGGACAGCAGTAAAAAATAGGATCTCAAAAGGCGCCGGAACTCAGCGTTCCGACGCCTTTTTCTTTACCTTCTTATAGATCTCCCTGGCCTCTCTCTTAAAAGCCTCCGTTTCCTCCTTTTCTCCATACCGGACCTTCCGATACAGATCCCGGAATGCGGTGATCTCCTCCTCCATTCCCCAGGAGCGGACCGCATCGCTGCACACGGTCTCGCTGCTGGCGGACCGTTCATCTGCTGGAAGCTGGAAGGCGACGCAGAGCTTTAAAAATTTACGGAAATAATACCGGACGCCCCGGTCTCCCATATACTCTCTGGCCCCGGCCCGTTTTCCCGTCTCCGGAGCCGCCTGGCTTCTTCTCACCGTTCCGGCCGGCCTCCGGTCCGTTTCCCGGCCGCGGCCGGACAGCATCCGGTACAGAAACCAGAAAAATAAAAGCAGGGCTGCGGCTGCCGCAAGAGTTCCCAAAAGCTTCAGAAACGCCGGCGTTTCAGAGGCCACCGTCCCCTCAAAGCCCGGGAGCGCCTCCGGAGCCATCAGGCCGTCCAGGGCATTTTCGGGCATCTCGTAGAAAAAATCCTTAAAAAGTCTGGAAAAGATCCAGGAGATCCCCATAAGGGTACCTGCCAGGAGGCGGACCATAAGCTCCAGCACCGGCACCACCAGGGTCATGTACAGAAATTTCAGGCCGTACAGAAGCCCTCCGGTCACAGCCCGGCTGGAAAGGATGCCGGCCGCCGCCAGCACCGCCAGAAGCTCTCCGGCAGTCCTTCCCCAGAAGCCGCCTCTCCCCTGTCCCGTCCGGGCCAGGCGCAGGGCCCTTAAAAGGAAGATCCCGAGAACCAGGAAGGCTGTAAAAAACGGGACACACCGCCTTCCCCAGACCTCCGTTCCCAGGGAAAGCCACTGGATGCAGCCCGCCGCAAGAAGAAGCCTGGCCTCCGTCATGAGACTGTCATGGGCCCGCTCCTCCATGTTCCGTTTTTTCCAGCAGACCAGAAGCCAGACGCACCAGGATGCCAGCGCCAGAAAAAGCAGCACCCGCACCCAGAGGGGGCCGGAAAGGAACAGGGGCATGAACATGGCCATATAAAAGCACACGTCCGTCAATATCTTAAAAACCAGTATGTCCATCTTCTACACATCCTCCCCATAAAGCGCCAGCAGCCTCCGGCCGGACCGCTCCTCCAGGGACGAAAGATACGGTGCCGCGTCCTGGTTCCGGCCCGGAGCCACATAGATCAGGCTTTTTCCAGACCGGAGCCCCTTCCGGATGCCGGAAAGGAATTCCCCGCTCCCCATCCGGCAGTCGTAGGTCATCCTTCCCAGCCCCTCCAGCACAGTCTCCAGATGGCCCGGCCCCAGGCCCTCTCCGATCCGGTTCCAGTTTCCCATGGCCCCGGCGATCACGCCGTTGGTCTGAAAATCATAGGCGATCCTCTGCTTTTCCAGCTCCTCACAGATACTGCGGACCATGGAAAAGCACTGCTCCAGAAGCTCTGCTTCCCGTTCCTCGTCCCGGCACTCCACATCCAGGAGGATGGTACAGGAAAGATCCGTCATATTTTCCTGCTCCTTGACCAGAAACCGGCTCTGTCTGGCGCTCTGGACCCAGCTGATGGACCGCAGGGGCTCCCGGCCCGTGTATTCCCTGAACCCACGGATCAGCACAGGATCCTCAAAGAGGCTCCGTTTCACCACATATTCGCCTGCATATCCGCCCAGGAGCCTGGGAAGCTCCTCCCAGCCGCTGGGAGCCGGCTTTACCACGATCTCCTTTAATTCCGGATACGTCTCCAGCGCTGTCTGAAGCCCCAGGAAATCCCCGGCCTCTGCCGAAACGCCCCGGAAGAAATATCTTCCCCGCTTTTTTAAAAGGACCCTCCGCTCTAACTCCGTCTTCTGGCGTCCCTTAAGGTAAAGCACCGAAAGGTGATCCCCAGAGGACTTTGCCGCCACGTTCTCTCCGTTTTCAGAAAAGACAAGTCCTGCGGGGATCTGCTCCCTCGTCTGGAGATAGGGGACCATAAGACGCTTTCGGTTGTTTATGGTCATGGTCCAGGAAAAATCCTCCCCCGGCTCCACCACGGTCTTATCCAGGGCCGTGGCAAAGTCCAGTCCATCCAGCACATGGTCCATAGAATATTTCTCCGCCAGCCATACCAGAAGTCCCAGGACTCCAAGAAATACGATCATCGCAGGTTCTCCATGGGAACCGGGATATCCTCCATGATTTGTCCCAGATATTTTCTCGCATCCTCAAAGCTTTCGCCTCCCCTGGAGATGATCCTGTGGCTGAGGACCCAGGGCGCTGCGGCCTTCACATCCTCCGGGATCACAAAATCCCGTCCCAGGGACGCGGCCATGGCCTGGGAGGCTTTATAGAGGGCGATGGCCCCCCTGGTGGACACTCCGGTAACAAACCGGCTCTCCGTCCGGGTCTTTTCCACAATGTCCATCATGTAGCCCAGGACATCCTTCTGAACCCGCACCTTCGTATATAGCTCCTTCATCTCCTGGATCACCTCCGGGCTCACCACCGGCTCCATGGAGTTTAAAATATCTGCTGTGGACGGCCTGGACACCACCTCCATCTCCTGCTCCCTGGTCATGTAGCCCAGGCTCAGTCTCATGAAAAACCGGTCCAGCTGGGCTTCCGGCAGGGGAAACGTCCCATAGGATTCCACCGGGTTCTGGGTGGCCATAACAAAGAACGGCTCTGCCATGGGATAGGTGACGCCGTCCACGGTGATCTGGCTTTCCTCCATGGCCTCCAGAAGGCTGGACTGGGTCCTGGGCGTGGCCCGGTTGATCTCGTCCGCCAGCACGATATTGGTAAACAGAGGGCCCTCGCGGAACTGGAACTCCCCTGTTTTCTGGTTATAAAAATTGATGCCCGTAAGATCCGACGGCAGAAGATCCGGCGTAAACTGGATCCGCTTAAACCCGCTGCCCACAGTCCTTGCAAATGCCTTTAAAAGCATGGTCTTTCCCGTTCCCGGCACGTCCTCTAAAAGCACGTGGCCGGAGCATAAAAAGCTGATAAAGATCAGCCGGACCGTTTCCTCCTTGCCGACGATCACCCGGGAACAGCTCTCCACCACCCGGTCTGTATGTTCCTTAAAATGGCTGTATTCCATTGCCTGTCTCCTCCGTTTTTGGAATATTTCTCTACTTATTATAATCATACAGCAAATTATATTGAGGAAAAGAAAGGAATTCTGACCAATACTTCCAAATATACGGAGTATTCCAAGAGGGTTCTTGTACTGACTGCAGAAGGGAAGGATGCCCGTAATGTAGGCGGTTACAATCTTTTTAAATACATTTCTGATCTTAGTCTGGTAAAGGAGCAGGGATTAAATGGTCCTATCTGGGCACTTCTGGCAGTGAACTGTCATCCGGAATATTCTTTTCCTGATAATCCGTCTGCCAAAGAACAGAACTCAGAAGCTGCACTGGTAAATTTCCTGCTGCAGAGTGAGCTGTCCGGGGGTGGATGGGCTTTGATGGGAAGTAATGCGGATTCGGATGTTACAGGAATGACCTTGCAGGCTTTGGCACCATACTACCATAAAGCAGGATATGAAAATGTGACTGCTGCCATTGACCGTGGACTTGCCCGGCTGTCTGAAATGCAGAACGACAGTGGTGGTTATTCTACCATGGGAGTCGAAACAGAGGAATCCTGTGCACAGGTCATTACTGCTTTGTGCAGTCTGGGCATTGATCCGGAAACAGATTCCCGTTTTATAAAGGGCGGACACTGGACAATAGAGAATCTCATTACTTATCATATTGCAGGAAGTGGATTCATGCATGTAAAAGCAGGCGCCGGAAATAATGGCGGTGCTGCTGCAGGTACATTGGATGGTATGGCTACAGAACAGGGGTATTATGCACTGGTGGCTTATCAGCGTCTGAAAGACGGAAAAACAGGTCTTTATGATATGTCAGATGTAAGTATCAGTAAAGGGGGAAAGGGTGACGGAACCGGCACTGGTTTAAAGGAGCCGACTCCTATTCCAACTCCAACCTCTGCTCCTGCAGCAGACCCATCGGGAAGCAGCGGTAATATAAATACGAAAAAGCCCGGTGGTTCCGGTAAATCTCTGGGCGGCAAGTCATCAGGCAAAGGAAGTTCAGGCAATGCAGGAGATTCAGGAAAGAGTGCTTCTGGTAACTCTTCGGATAAGAACTCTAAAAGCAGTTCCAAAAACAGTAAATCAAAGAACAGCAAGTCAAAGAATGGTAAAAATTCCGTAGGATGGGATTTTGAGGCAGAGCCTTATGTGGAATCAGAGGAAACCTCTCTGGCGGATGACCATGCAGATGGCAGCATAGAGTCAGCAGAGGATACCGGATCCGGTGTTCTGACTTCTGATAAGAAAGAATATGGTATGATCTTTGGATTTGCAGCAGCTGGTGCTCTGGCAGGAGGTCTGGCAGGAAGCGGCATTAAAGCAGGAGTGAAAGCTCTTATACGTAAGCGGAGGAAGAAGAAATGAGCAGAAAGAAAAAGGGACTTGTTCTGTGGCTTGCATTGTTTCTGGGAGTAAGTT
>OIWO01002578.1_pt1 | contig 11465 bp, 8 predicted proteins | sample 1587641 | NCBI WGS metagenome assembly OIWO01 (sample SAMEA3888924, study PRJEB22519) | human gut metagenome | biome: human gut; feature: human-associated habitat; material: faeces | place: Denmark | collected 2010
CCGCTTCGCCCTGCACGACGGCCCCCCCTTCTCCAACGGCAACCTGCACATGGGCCACGCCCTGAACAAGTCCATCAAGGACTTTATCACCCGCTCCTATGCCATGCGGGGCTACTACACCCCCTATATCCCCGGCTGGGACAACCACGGCATGCCCATCGAAAGCGCCATCATCAAGCAGAACAAGCTCAACCGCAAGGCCATGTCCGTGCCCGAGTTCCGCACCGCCTGCCACGAGTTTGCCCAGCACTATATCGACGTGCAGATGGAGGGCTTCCGGCGCATCGGCGTTCTGGGCGACTGGGAGCACCCCTATAAGACCATGGACCCCGGCTTCGAGGCCGAGGAGGTGAAGGTCTTTGGCAAGATGTACGCCAAGGGCTATATCTACAAGGGTCTCAAGCCCGTGTACTGGTGCTATCACGACGAGACCGCCCTGGCCGAGGCGGAGATCGAGTATCAGGACGACCCCTGTACCACCGTGTATGTGAAGTTCCCCATGCACGACGACCAGGGCAAGCTGAGCCACCTGGACAAGAGCAAGCTGAACTTCGTCATCTGGACCACTACCATCTGGACCCTGCCCGGCAACCTGGCCATCGCCCTCCACCCCAGCGAGAGCTATGCCGTTGTGAAGAACCATGAAAACGGCGAGATGTATATCCTGGCCGAGGCCCTGGTGGAGAAGGTGATGCAGGTGGCCGGCATCGCCGACTACTCCATCGTGGAGACCCACGAGGGTGCCTTCTTCGAGAACATGCTGGCCGACCACCCCTTCCTGCCTAAGACCTCCCGCCTGGTGCTGGCCGACTATGTCACCATGGACTCCGGTACCGGCTGCGTCCACACCGCCCCCGGCTTCGGCGCGGATGACTATCAGACCTGCCGCCGCTACAACATGGAGATGGTGGTCCCCGTGGACGACCGGGGCCGCCACACCGACTACGCCGGCAAGTACGCCGGTCTGCGGGTGGAGGAGTCCAACCCCATCATCCTGGAGGATATGAAGCAGTCCGGCGCTCTGCTGGCCAGCGAGGAGATCGTCCACAGCTATCCCCACTGCTGGCGCTGCAAACACCCCATCATCTTCCGGGCCACCCCCCAGTGGTTCTGCTCCGTGGACTCCTTCAAGGACGAGGCCTGCGCCGCCTGCGACGATGTGCGCTGGGTCCCCGCTTGGGGCATCGACCGGATGAAGAGCATGATCCGGGAGCGTGCCGACTGGTGTATCTCCCGTCAGCGCCGGTGGGGCCTGCCCATCCCCGTGTTCTACTGCGCCGACTGCGGCAAGCCCATCTGCACCGACGAGACCATCAAGGCCGTCTCTGACCTCTTTGCCGAAAAGGGCTCCAACGCCTGGTTCGATATGGAGGCCGCCGACATCCTGCCAAAGGGCTTCACCTGCCCGCACTGCGGCAAGAACTCGGGCTTTACCAAAGAGGAGGACACGCTTGACGGCTGGTTCGACTCCGGCTCCACGCACTTCGCGTCCATGAAGAAGGATCAGGGCTTCTGGCCCGCCACGATGTACCTCGAGGGTCTCGATCAGTACCGCGGCTGGTTCCAGTCTTCGCTGCTGACCGCTGTCGGCGCCTTCGGCCAGGGCGCGCCCTTTAAGGAGTGCGTCACCCACGGCTGGACGGTCGACGGTGAGGGTAAGGCCATGCACAAGAGCCTTGGCAACGGCGTCGATCCCGCGGACGTGTTCAACGAGAACGGCGCGGACATCCTGCGCCTGTGGGCCGCCAGCGCGGACTATCACGCGGACGTCCGCTGCTCGAAGGAGATCTTCAAGCAGCTCAGCCAGAACTACCTCAAGTTCCGCAACACCTGCAAGTTCATGCTCGATAACCTCGTCGACTTCGACCCCGAGAAGCTGACGAAGAGCGAGGATATGCCGGTGCTCGACCGCTGGCTCATCACCAAGCTCAACGAGCTGATGGTGAAGGCCGAGCAGTCCTACAACAACTATGAATTCCACATCATCACCCATGCGGTGAATGATTTCTGCGTCAACACGATGTCGAGCTTCTATCTCGATATCGTCAAGGACCGCCTCTACTGCGAGGGCGCGGACAGCGCCTCCCGCCGCAGCGCACAGACGGCGCTCTACCTCACGCTCCACACGCTCGCAAAGCTCTTTGCGCCCATCCTCGCCTTCACCTGCGACGAGGTCTGGCTCGCCATGCCGCACACCGCCGAGGACGATGCGCGCAACGTGGTGCTCAACGAGATGAACAAGCCCTTTTCTGGCTATGCCCTCGACGAGGAGACCATGGCGCGCTGGGAGCGCATCATCGCGGTGCGCACCGTCGTCAACGGCGCGCTCGAAGAGGCGCGCGCGGCCAAGGTCATCGGCAAGAGCCTCGAGGCCGACGTGCACCTGACCGTGCCCGAGAACGACCGCTTCCTTGCCGACGAGAGCGCCGACGCGCTCGCCGATATCTTCATCGTCTCCAAGGTCGAGCTTGCTGTGGGCGACGCGCTCGCCGTCAAGGTCGATAACGCCGCCGGCACGAAGTGCCCGCGCTGCTGGAAGCACTCCACCGAGGCGAATGCCGAGGGCCTCTGCCCCCTCTGCGCCAAGGCGACCTCGGAGCTGAACCGCTTCTGCGAGGAAGTCAAGGAGCTTCTCTAAGCCTTCGTTCCCTGCGGGCGGTCTTCTGGCCGCCCGCAGCGCATTTTCCATCCGATCTATCCCCGACCCGCTCATAGCAGAAAGGAATCCCACCCATGCACTTTGACACCAAAAAGCTCACCCGCTGCGCGCTCATCGCGGCAGTTTACGTCGCGCTGACGCTGCTCTCCAATGCCCTGAACCTTGCCTACGGCCCCATTCAGCTCCGCTTTTCCGAAGCGATGACGGTGCTGCCGTTTCTGATGCCCGAGGCGAGCTGGGGGCTCTTCATCGGCTGCGTGCTCTCCAATGTTTTAAGTCCCTACGGCCCGCTCGACATGATCGTCGGCTCGGCAGCCACGCTGCTCGCAGCGCTCCTTACCGCCCGCTGCCATAAGAAGTGGACGGCTGCGCTGCCGCCCGTGCTCTGCAACGCCATCCTCATCGGCGCGCTCATCGCTTGGGAGGAAGCGGGCGTCGGCAACGGCTTCCCGCCGGCCTTCTTCTACAACGCCCTCACCGTCGGCCTCGGCGAAGCGGTCGCCTGCTATGTCCTCGGCATCCCCCTCCTCGGCGTGATGCAGAAGCACCTCAAGCTCAACTGAGTCAAAAAAGCGGACTTCCGAACGGAAGTCCGCTTTTTTATTTAAGAAAGCACCAAAAGGCGTCGCAGACTTTCGAGCCCGCAGGCTCGAAATAAATTTTAATCGTTTTTTCTGACGACACGCGCGTCGGAAAAAACACTTCTCAGGCCGCAAGTGTGGAATTCACCCGCTTACAGCGGGCGAATTATGCGCGCAGCGGCCTGCAACGCTCCCACTCAAAAAAGCGGCCCTTTAGGCCACTTTTTTGAAGGCGTTAGCCTTCATACGGGTGGTTGCTCTCAATATAGATCCCGCGGCTGTTCGACCAGCCGACGTTGAAGTTCAGCACCTTGCCGAGGTCGCGCAGCTTGTAGTACGTGTAGCCGCCGCCCTGATCGTCGGTCAGCAGGATCGCCGTGAACGGGATGCTCTCGCCGTAAATCACAGTCTTGGCATCGGCCTTCTGATAATGGCGGTCGCCGGAAAATGGCGCCTGCATCTCCGTGCCGTTTGGCTTATAGGCTTCATCCGGTACGATAATGACATTGCCGTCCCAGTCCACGCCGAACTGCGCGTTCGTGCCGTTCAGGAGAGACGCAATATCGCGCAGGCGGACGTAGTTCGTCTCGCCGCCGTTGCTGCCGGGCAGCGCGTAGGTCTGGAGCGTGACGTCGTGGCCGTCGAGCTCGATGGTCTGGCGGCGCATATAGGCCTTGCCGCTCGCGGGAATGCTCTCCTGTGTCACAGTGCCGAGCGGACGCTGGTGCAGGCTCTCGGTTTCAGAGGTCGTAAAGCGGTACGTGCCCGCATTCAGCGTGAGATAGCCGACCGTGACGACGTTTTCCTCCACCGTGATGCCCGTGCCGTCGTTGTAGTCCACAAGCGCTGCGGGGAAAGCGAAGCGGTAGGTCATCACCATGTCCTCAAGCAGCGCGTTGATCTGTGCGTCAGAGTAGTCGGGCAGCTCGGCGGCGAGCGCCTTTTTGATTGCGGCGCGGCGGTCGGTCTGGGTGTTTTGCACCGTCAGCGTAAGCCCGCCGTCAGATGCAACGGAAAGCGTGACCGTGCCGGGCGTGGCGGCCTTGCTCACCTCGGCGATCTCCGCGGAGACCTCGGCAAAGATCGCATTGAACTCATCAGCGTTGGCAAACGACTCGCTCGCCTGGTCGCCGTAGTAGCCATGACCGTTGTAGCGGAAGTAGGAAAAGCCGTTCTGGGTCATCTCGGCGCGCATATTCATCGCGTTGACCATTTCCTCGGAGAAGCCGAATTTGGCCTCGACCGTGCCGCTGCCGTCAAACTGAAACGTCGTATCGGCGACCTGGCACATGCAGCCGCTCAAAAGGACGGTCAGCATGCTCACTACCAGCGCCGCGGCGAAAAACTTTTTCATGGTGTATCGCTCCTTTGGTAAACTCTACCGACAATTTTACACGAATTTCCGCCCGATTGCAAGCAATGCGGCCGTCTTTACACTGGAAAAACATGGAAAATCTGATTTTTTCGCGCAAAGGGGGCGGTATTTTTGAAAAATTGCTTGACTTTACGGAAAAGTTTTATATAATAGTAGAGCTTGTAATATGCATTGCAGGCAAATCCTTGCTCACATGAATCCGTGTGGGCCATCAGTCCAAAAGGAGGTGCAACCAAGAATGGCTAAGATTTCCGCAAACTATGAGGTCGTTTTCATCATGGACGGCAGACTGCCCGAAGAGCAGGTCGCCGCTCTGACCGAAAAGTTCAAGACCCTCGTGGAGCAGAACAGCACGGCTATGGAGGTTGAGGAGTGGGGCAAGCGCAAGCTGGCCTACGCCATCAACTACATCACCGAAGGCTACTATGTTCTGATCTCCTTCACGAGCGCGCCCGATTTCCCCAAGGAATTGGACCGTATCCTCGGCATTACCGATGGTATCATCCGCTCCATGATCGTCTGCAAGGGCGAATAAGGAGGGCAGCGCTATGTTGAACCGTATCGTCATCATGGGTCGACTCACCCGTGATCCCGAGCTGCGCCGCACGCAGAACGGCACGGCGGTGACGTCCTTCTCCGTCGCGGTCGACCGCGACTTCAAGAGCCGCGAGAGCGGCGAGAAGGCCACCGATTTCATCGACGTAGTCGCTTGGCGCCAGACCGCTGAATTTGTCTGCCAGTATTTCACCAAGGGCCGCATGGCCGTGGTCGAGGGCAGATTACAGATCCGCGACTGGAAAGACAAGGATGGCAACAACCGCCGCAGCGCGGAAGTGGTTGCCGACAACATTTATTTCGGCGACAGCAAGCGCGACAGCCAGTCGGGCGGCGATTACGCGCCCCCCGCTTACGGCTCTCCCGCCGAGAGCTACACCGCTCCTGCGAGCGGCGGCTTTGCCGAAATTGAAGAGGACGGCGAGCTGCCGTTCTAATGTGGGTACGAAAGCCCCAATTCTGATAAGGAGGAATCATCCATGGCTATGGAACGCGAAAACAGAGCCCCTCGCGCCGGCGGCCCGAACCGCAAGCGCAAAAAGGTGTGCCAGTTCTGCGTTGACAAGTGCGAGTATATCGACTATAAGGACGCCGCCAAGCTGCGCCGCTTCATCTCCGAGCGTTCGAAGATCCTGCCCCGCAGAACCACCGGTACCTGCGCGATGCATCAGCGTCAGCTGACCGAGGCCATCAAGCGCGCCCGTCAGATCGCTCTGCTCCCCTTCGTCACCGAATAAGGAACAAAGATTTGAAAAGAGCTGTCCTTTCGGACAGCTCTTTTTTTGCGCGCCGCAAAGGGGTGCACTACTTTCCGCGCACGGCGCGGAGGGATATGCCGCCTGCGGGCGGCAGGGGCAAAGGGGCCATTCTCTTTCGCAAAAGAGAATATCCCCTTTGGAACCCCAAGAGAAAGGCTTTGATTGGCAGCCTCGATTTTGAACGACTTTTATGCCTCCGGAATGAGAATACCTGCGCGCGGCAGAGCCGCGTTAGCACTGCAAGACGATTTGCCTCTGCTTCTATTATCCGCTGTTGCGCAGCCGTTGGCGGCTCTGCTGCCTTACGGATGCGGCACACCCCTTGCGGGTGCCGCTCTGCCCATCTTGTAGAAGTGCGCAGTAATTCCCATCTACCGCCAGTCTCCACAATGCGGCGAGCGCAGCAATGCCGCTATTTCGCACGCAGTCTGCCGCCGAGAAAACGTCACTCGCGCCTCACGATAGTAAGGCGCGGTTGCTGTCAGGTCGCGATTCGCAGGAATTCATGGCGAAGCCATGTACACCGCACCCACACTGCACAGCGTGTGTAGTCATTCAAGCTGCAAACCCGCAATGGCGGGGTCAAGGGGCAGGGCCCCTTGCGTTCTCTTGGGGGTCCAAGGGGGATATTCTCTCACGTGAGAGAATATCCCCCTTATCCGCAGCCCCACACGGTGTGGGGAAAAACCGCAGCCTCTTCGGGCTGCTCCCCCTCCGCGCCATGCGCGGAAAAAGAGAGGACTTCTCTTTCGAGAAGCCCTCTCTTTTTACTTATTTTCTGCTGTGCAGAAGCAATTATTCCGCTTCCTGCATCGCCTTCGCGGCAGCGACAGCCTTCGCCTGTGCGTCGGCGGAACACTGCTCGTAGCGCACGAAGTGCATCACGAACGAGCCGCGGGACTGGGTCATGGAGCGCAGGTCAATGGCGTAGCTCATCAGCTCTGCCTCGGGGCACTCGGCCTCGATGACCTGCTCGCCGTTGCCGGTCGGGGTCATGCCCATGACGCGGCCGCGGCGCTTGTTGAGATCGCCGAGGATATCGCCCATGTACTGGTCGGGCACCGTGACCTTGAGCTCGCACACCGGCTCGAGCAGGACCGGGGACGCCTCGGGCATGGCCGCCTTGTAGGCGAGGTTCGCCGCGGTCTTGAACGCGATCTCGGACGAGTCGACCGGGTGATAGGAGCCATCGTAAAGGACGGCCTTGAGGTTCACGACGGGATAACCCGCGAGCGGGCCGTGGACGCAGGCCTCGCGCAGACCCTTTTCGACTGCGGGGAAGAAGTTCTTGGGGACGCTGCCGCCGAAGACTTCCTCGGCGAAGACCATCTCTTCGCTCTCCTCGTTGGGCTCGAAGCGGATCCAAACATCGCCGAACTGGCCGCTGCCGCCGGTCTGCTTCTTATGACGGCCCTGCTTGGAGACCGTCTTGCGGATCTTTTCACGGTAGGGCACGCGCGGCGTGTCGAGCACGACCTCGACGCCGAAGCGGCTCTTGAGCTTGTTGACGAGCACGTCGATCTGAATATCGCCCGCGCCGGAGACGACCATCTGGTGCGTTTCGGCGTTGTTGACGACGCGGAAGGACGGATCTTCCTCGTTCAGGCGGTTGAGGCCCTGGGCCATCTTGTCCTCCTGGCCGCGGGTCTTGGGCGCGATGGCGACGCTGTAGCAGGGCTCATCGAACGGGATGGGCTCGATCTTGACGACCTTGCGCGGCTCGCAGAGCGTGTCGCCGGTCTTGACCTTGTCCATCTTGGCGATGGCGCCGATGTCGCCGCAGGTGAGCTCCTTGACCTCGGTATACTTCTTGCCCTTGGGGATGTACAGGCGGCCGAGCTTCTCGGTCTCGCCGGTGCGGGCATTGACCATGGGCATATCGGGCTTGATGGAGCCGGAGAGCACCTTGACGTAGGAATACTTGCCGTACTGGTCGGAAATGGTCTTGAAGACGAACGCGGTCGGCAGTGCGCCGGGCGCGACGACAAACTCGGAGGACTCGCCGTCCTCATTCTCGGCCATCAGGGCGCGGGCGTCCTGCGGCTTGGGAAGAAGCTCGACGATGGTATCCATCAGGATGCGCGTGCCCATGCCCTGAATGGCGGAGCCGCACACGACAGGGAAGAGGGACAGGTCCTTGACGCCCTGGCGCAGGCCATGGATCATCTCGGCATAGGTGAAGTCTTCACCGGCGAAGAACTTTTCCATAAATTCCTCGCTCGTCTCGGCGACGGACTCCTTGAGCGCGTCGTAGAGCTCATCGAGCACGGGCTTTTTGTTCTCAGGCACTTCGATCTCGACGCGGCCGCCGCCGGGGCCGAACTCGAATGCGCGCTTATGCAGCACGTCGATGATGCCGATGACCTTCTTGCTCTCGTCCCAGATGGGGGCGACGACGGGGGCGATGTTCTTGCCGAAGCGCTCGCGCAGCGTGTCGAACGCGGCGTTGTAGTCGGAGTTCTCCTCGTCGGTCTTGGAGATGTAGAGCAGACGGGGGAGAGAGTTCTTCTCGCAATATTTCCACGCCTTTTCCGCGCCGACGCTCATGCCGGCCTTGGCCGAGCAGACGATGACGGCAGCGTCGGCAGCCTGAACGGCCTCCGCGACCTCACCGGCGAAGTCGAAGCCGCCGGGCACGTCGAGCACGTTGATCTTGCAGCTGTCGTATTCCACGGGAGCCACGGCCAGAGAAATGGAGATCTGGCGGCGGATCTCTTCGGGATCGTAGTCACAAACGGTGTTGCCGTCGGCAATTCTGCCCAGACGGTCCGTGCCGCCGGTGAGATACAGCATGCTCTCAGCGAGGGTGGTCTTGCCGCTGCCGCTGTGGCCAAGCAGCACGATATTGCGGATGTCTTTTGCACTCATAATGGGTCAGTCTCCTTCCGAAAATCGTAAATCCCAGATCGGCTCGCGCCATAAGATGGGATAATACTCAATGCAGAAATGATATCATGTTTTTCTCTCCATTACAACCATATTTTTCCGCAAATTTTCGTTTTCTTCGTTCGAAGTGTCAATAACGATCGCTGAGCAGGGCGTCGACCAGCGCGCTGAGCGACCACAAAAGTACGTAAATGAGCAGAGAAAGCGGCGTGAGCACGCTGTATGCGCCGACAAAAGTTAAATAAAATGCAAGGAGCGTCGACGCTGTGGCGGCTAAAAATGCAAGCACCGTGCACCGCTTGGCGGACGCGCAGAGCCGCTTGCTGCCGAGCACGACCTCGGCATACGGCATGAGTCCTTCGCGCATGAGCAGCGCATACGGCCGCCCGCCGCCGCGCTCGGAGAGCGCCAAACGCGTCGAGAGCTTGGGATAGACCGCGCGCGCGTCGGTGCCGAACTTACGCTTTAAGAGTGCAGGGGTGATGTTGCCGTCGCGCACGGCGAGCACAGGCGTGATGCGGCTGTGGTGCAGGGCGTGGAGCGCCCAGTCGACATTTTCCGCAGGCATGTACTTCACGGCGAACACCGCGATCAGCGTGCCGTCGACCGAGAGGAACACGCCGGTCTTGAGGCCAAGGTTTCGCGGCAGGTTCACGCCGCGCTTTCTCATAAAGCCCGCCGTGCCAAAGAGCACCGTTTCGCCGTGGATGCGGCCGCCGACACCGCCCTCTTCGTAAAAGTCGACATCCTCGACCTGCTCGCGGAAGCCGCCGTCGCTGGCGAGAAGATTGTCAAAAAGGCGGCTCAGGCCGCTTTCGGACGCGTGGGCCATCGTCGCGGCGTAGGAGATGACCTTGCCGCTCTCCTCGCCGAAAACCTTGAGCCCGCCGAGCGTGACCGTTCCGGGCGGGAACAGGTCGCCATCGGTCAGGATGACGCAGTTGCTCCGGCGGATGGCGTCCGCGCCGGAAAAGCCCGCCACGGCGCTGCCGCTTTTGGCAAGCCGCGCGGCAATGCGCTTGAGCGGCAGCGCGCACACCATCGGAAACGCGAGCAGGTTCGCGCTCGCGAGCATCACCGAGAGGTTCCACGCAAGCAGCGCGTTCTGCTTTGTCTCGAGCGTCGAGAGCACGCCGAACACGACCGCCGCCGCGAGGAAGACCGGCAGCAGCACGCTCTGCCAGCGCGAATAGGGAGCGTTTGCGCGCGCAGAATTCGAAAATCCGCCCGGCAGACCCACGCGCTTGGCCGCGCCCCCTGCCGTCACGGTGACGATATACGGCGCGTTGCCGATGGCCGCGATGCGGAACGTGTCATACATGCCGTGCAGACGCAGACTTTCGCCCAGCAGCGCGCAGTAGACCGACATCGCCCCCAGCACCGGCAGCGGCAGCGACAGCGCCGCGCGTGCGGGAAGAAAAGCGTAGAGCGCCGTATCGAGCAGCGTGACAAGGCATAGAAGCATCGTCAAAAAACCGGAGGTGGTCTTGCCCTGCCTGAGCGAGCGGATCGTGCGCGCGAAGATGCGCCAGCCGATGGCGCAGACGATCGCCTCGACCGCCAGCAGCGGCAGCGCGCGGATCATCGGATCAGCGGTGTACGCCTCCGGCAGGATGGAAAAATGCTCCAGCACCGCCATGACGCACAGCAAAAGCGTGAAAATACCCGCCCCACGGCGCGCCTTCGTCGCGCCAGAGAGCTGCGCGCGGTAGTCGGAGAGCGTTTCGGTCAGCGGCGGCTCGGGGAGCTCGGGTTCAGGCTCTTCGAATTCTTCTTCCTCGTCCTCTTCCTCCTCCGCGTCGTCGTAGAGCTGCTCGGTGTCGCGCATCTTGCGGCGGGAGAACAAACCGCGGCGCGGCGGCTCCTCCTCGATGATCGTGTCCTCGCGCTCGGAGAGCGCCTCCTGCACGGTCTGGGCCAGGACGTCCTGCAAGCTCATGGACTTGGGCTCGTCGTCCTGCGCGGGCTCTTCTTCGGGAGTTTCTTCCGGCTCGGCTTCCACCGGCTCTTCGGCCTTTTTCGCGCCGGGGAAGGGGATGACAGGGAGGCGGACGGTCTCGTCCGCCGTATCGTCCACGCTCTCTTTCGCCGTCTCCGCCTTTTTCGGCAGGGGGACGACCTTTGCCGGCGGTTTCTTTTCCACCGGCGGCTCGCTTGCTTTTTCTTCTGCTTCCGGCTGCGCGGGCGTGCCGCTGCCGTACTCGGCCAGAATGCTCTCGAGCGTGAACTCCGCGTCCTCGTCCATGCTGCGGGCCGTGTTTTTCAGCAGCAGCTCGGAGTCGGCGAGCGTTTCTTCAAATTCAAGGTCTTTGGGGTCCATATCGTTCCTTCTTTACCATCACTGCCCCAAGCGCTGGCGCACCGCCTCGTAGAGGAGGATGGCCGCTGCCGCGGAGGCGTTGAGCGACGAAATTCTGCCCTTCATCGGGATGCTGACGAGGAAGTCGCACTTTTCGCGCACCAGTCTCGTCATGCCGTCGCCCTCGCTGCCGATGACGATGGCCGCGGGACCCTTCAGGTCGGCGCTGTACAGGTCCGTGGAGGCCCCGGCGGCGGTGCCGAAGATCCATACGCCCTGTTTTTTCAGGTCCTTCAGGGCGGAGGTGAGGTTGGCTACCCGGGCCACCGGCAGATAGCTGACGGCTCCGGCG
>OIWO01002581.1_pt1 | contig 11452 bp, 10 predicted proteins | sample 1587641 | NCBI WGS metagenome assembly OIWO01 (sample SAMEA3888924, study PRJEB22519) | human gut metagenome | biome: human gut; feature: human-associated habitat; material: faeces | place: Denmark | collected 2010
AACCACCCGTCATAGCATCTAGATCCAGCACTTCTCCTGCAAAAGAAAGTCCGTCTATTTTTTTAGATGCCATCGTTCCCGGATCAATATCTTTAACAGAGACACCACCCTGTGTAATGATGGCTTCTTTAAAGCCACGCGTTCCCGTAATCGTAAACGGAAAAGCTTTCAATAACCGGACGATTTCCTCTCGTTCTTCTCTCGTAATCTCATTTACCGGTTTTTCTGCACGAATTTCACTTAACTCTATCATAATTGGTACCATCTTTGAAGGTAACAATTGTTGAAAAACAGTTTTTATTTGTTGATTTGGGCGTGCCGAAAATTCACGTAAAATACGCTCATGCAATTGTTCTTCTGACAGAGCTGGTTTTAAATCAATGGTTGCATCAAACATATGAGGGAAGCGTCCGCTTAATTTAGAACTAGCTGTAAGAACCAACGGTCCACTCACACCAAAGTGTGTAAAAAGCATTTCACCAAAAGCATCATAAATCACGCGATTATGATCCCGGATTTTTAAGGATACATTTTTTAAAGACAATCCCTGCATGCGTAAAATGTATTCTTCCTTTGTCGTCAAGGGAACCAACGCTGGTGTTGGTGGTATCATTTTATGCCCGCTCGCTTTCGCCATCGTATAACCGTCTCCTGTTGCGCCGGTTGTCGGATAGGAAAGTCCTCCAGTCGCAACAATTACATGATCTGCTTTCACCTGTGTTCCATCCACAAGATTCACACCACAGACTTTATTCTGTTCTACCAAGAGGCTTTTCACCTGTGTATGTAATTTTATAACCACTCCCTGTTTTTTCATTGCACGTTCTAATGTCCGAATCACGTCAGAAGAATGATCCGATACCGGGAAGACGCGATTTCCACGTTCCACTTTATAAGGCATTCCTTCGTTTTCAAAAAAATCCATAACGGCATCATTTGAAAATGTATAAAACGCACTATATAAAAACTTTGGATTATGTACCACCTGACGCATAATTTCATCAAGTGACGATGCATTTGTAAAATTACATCGTCCTTTGCCTGTAATATAGATTTTCTTACCAAGCTTTTCATTTTGTTCTAAAAGAGTGACATTATGGCCAACCATACCGGCTGCATATGCTGCCATCATACCGGCTGCACCACCACCAATTACAAGGACTTTACTCATCCCCATCTCCTATCTTTGCATATCGCATCTTGATGGAATCATCCACCTGATCAATTTCGTCATTTTCATATACCTGATATTCATCCCAGATATCTTCTAATGCACCTAATGTTTCAGCTACAGAATCCTGTTTTTTCATACATAATGCAACAATCAACGCATTGATTACACTAAGCGGTGCAACAAGCGAATCTACAATCGATGCCATATCGCTTCGTGCAATCAGATTGCAGGAAGAATACAGATTCATTGGCGAATGTACACTATCTGTCAATGTAATGACTTTGGCACTACGATTATTCGCAAATTCCATTGCCTTTAACGTACGCATCGAATATCGGGGAAAACTAATGCCAACAATCACATCCGATGCTGTCATATGGATCATCTGCTCAAAAATCTCGCTGGAACTATTCGTCTGCAGCAAAATCACGTTATCAAACATCAGATTCAAATAAAAAGCCAGAAAAGAAGCAAGTGGCGCACAACTGCGAATGCCTATAATATAAATACGTCTTGCACTGGCAATGGTGTCAACCGCCTGTTCAAACACACCCTCATCCATCGTCTCCATCGTTTCTCGAATTTTATCTGCATCCGAGGATAGTACAGAGCTAAGAACCGCATTTTTTTCAATTCTGCCATAGGTAACTTCCATACGTTGTACGGAATTTAATTTATTACGTACCGTTTCTTCCAAAGCTTTTTGAAATTCCGGGTATCCTTTGTATCCCAAAAACATTGCAAAACGTACAACTGTTGACTCGCTGACACCTACTGTTTCTCCTAATTTAGCAGCTGTTAAAAATGCTGCTTTATCATAATTATCCGTAATATAATTTGTAAGAAGCTTTTGTCCTTTACTCATGGACTTATATAATTCGTTCATCTTTTTATTCAGATCATTTTTATTAGACATGGTATAACTTCCCTTTAAACATAAAAATCCATCGGCATGTCTCAACGCACACCGATGGATTTTATTATACTACTTTTCTTTTAAAAATTAAACCGGATAAGCACCATTTTTTGTATCAGCAACTGCTGGGTCTACCCCTGTCTGCTGTGCTTCACGATACTTAAAGAAATCTGTAGCAACCTTAGGGAAGAGTGCATAAGAAAGCACATCCTCATCCTGCTGTTTCCACTGTTTCATTTCTTCTTCGAATTTGGCAAGTCCTGGCTCCAGTAAATCAGCCGGACGACAAGTAATTGCCTGATCCTTTTCATCGCCAAGAACCTTCTCTACAACTTCCGGATTGAACGGACGAACTGTCTGTCCATATTTACCAAGAAGCATATCCTTTGTTTCTTTTGTAGCAACTTTATAACGTTCTCCCATAAGAACATTAAATACAGCCTGTGTACCAACAATCTGTGATGATGGTGTAACAAGTGGTGGCTCACCAAGATCTTTACGAACACGTGGCACCTCTGCAAGTACCTCTTCGTATTTGTCTTCTTTTCCCTGTTCCTTCAACTGAGAAATAAGGTTGGAAAGCATACCACCTGGAACCTGGTAACGTAAGGTATTGATGTTAACACCAAGAACCTTTGGGTTCATCAATCCTGATGCAAGCGCTTCCTCTCTCATTGGACGGAAATAATCAGCAATTTCAGCCAATTGGTTCTGATCAAGACCTGTATCAAATGCAGTATTCTTAAATGTCTCAACCATAACTTCTGTTGCCGGCTGGCTTGTTCCAAGTGCAAATGGAGAGATTGCAGTATCAATAATATCGCATCCTGCTTCTACAGCCTTTAAATATGTCATAGAAGCTACACCAGAGGTATAGTGTGTATGAAGGTCGATTGGAAGAGCTGTTGCCTCTTTCAGTGTGCGAACAAGTTCATCTGCTTTCTGTGGTACCAGAAGTCCAGCCATATCTTTAATACACAAAGAATCGGCACCCATATCCTCAACACGTTTTGCCATTTCTTTCCAATACTCTAAGGTATATGCATCACCTAATGTATAAGAAAGTGCTACCTGCGCATGACCTTTTTCCTTCTTACAAGCATCTACAGCTGTCTGCAAGTTACGCACATCATTTAAACAGTCAAAAATACGAATGATATCAATACCATTAGCGATTGATTTCTGTACAAAATATTCAACGACATCATCTGGATAATGGCTATATCCTAAAATATTCTGTCCTCTGAACAACATCTGTAATTTGGTATTCTTGAATCCATCACGAAGTTTTCTAAGACGTTCCCATGGATCTTCTTTCAAAAAACGAAGGGAAGCATCAAATGTAGCACCACCCCAGCACTCTACTGCATGGTAACCAACTTTATCCATCTTCTCAACGATTGGTAACATCTGCTCTGTCGTCATTCTTGTAGCGATCAAAGACTGATGTGCATCTCTTAATATTGTCTCTGTAATTTTTACAGGTTTTTTAACTACTTCTGCCATGTCATCCTCCTTATATTATACACCGAAAATAGCCATGAATACACCAGCGGCAACTGCTGTACCAATAACTCCGGCAACGTTTGGTCCCATTGCATGCATCAACAGGAAGTTTGTAGGGTCTTCTTCTGCACCGACCTTCTGTGATACACGTGCTGCCATAGGCACCGCGGATACACCAGCAGAACCAATCAGTGGATTGATCTTGCCCTTTGTAAGGAAGCAAAGTAACTTACCAAAGAGTACACCGGCAGCGGTACCAACTGCAAACGCAACCAAACCTAAAATAACAATCTTGATTGTTGTAATATTTAAAAATGCTTCTGCACTTGTTGACGCACCAACAGAAGTTCCAAGCAAGATAACTACAATGTACATAAGAGCGTTTGACGCAGTCTCCGTCAGCTGACGAACCACGCCAGATTCGCGGAACAAGTTACCAAGCATAAGCATACCAACAAGTGGAGCTGTTGTCGGAAGCAACAGACATACAATGATGGTTACTACAATTGGAAATAATATTTTTTCCAATTTAGAAACCGGTCGTAAATTCTCCATATGGATAGCACGTTCTTTTTTGGTTGTAAATAATTTCATAATTGGTGGCTGGATAATCGGTACAAGTGCCATGTATGAATATGCTGCCACCGCAATTGGTCCCATCAAACTACTCTGCCCCAGCTTTCCGGCAAGGAAAATGGAAGTCGGACCATCGGCTCCACCAATGATAGAAACAGCTGCAGCTGCCTGATCACTAAAGCCAAGCAGGATTGCCAACAGATATGCGGTAAAAATACCAAACTGTGCTGCCGCACCAAGCAAAAAGCTGATTGGATTGGCAATCAGTGGACCGAAGTCAGTCATGGCACCAACACCTAGGAAAATAAGCGATGGCAAAATTGACCACTCGTCCAAAGTATAAAAGTAATAAAGCAAACCACCCACACCGTTAGACGTTTCTTCCGGGCTTGCAATAATATCCGGATAAATATTAACAAGAAGCATACCAAAAGCGATTGGAACCAGAAGTAATGGTTCAAATCCCTTACGGATAGCAAGATACAAGAATACACACGCTACTGCGATCATGATAAAGTTCTTGTAGTCTAAGTTTGCAAACGCCGTCTGGGATAGAAGGTTACTTAACGTTTCTGTAACGTAACTCATGAATTGTTCCTCCTAATAAAATCTGTTGCCTGTTACTCATTCATAGTTGCAAGCAAATCTCCTGATTCAACAGCCTGTCCTTCAGCGACATCAATTGTTGCAACAACACCATCTTTTGGTGCTACAACAGGAGTTTCCATCTTCATAACTTCAAGAACTAAAACAGTATCTCCAGCCTTAACCTGTGTACCTGGAGTAGCTTCTAACTTAAATACTTTTCCAGCGGCTCCAGCTTCGATTTTGATGCTTCCAGCGCCAGATGCAGCCTTAGGTGCTGCTGCCTTAGGTGCAGGTGCTGCTACGATTGGAGCTGCCCCTGTACTTCCCTTTTCTTCTACAGTAACGTCATAAACATTTCCATTTACAGTAATTGTATAATTTTTCATTTATAAATCCTCCTAAATTAATATCTTCTCTTAATAGAACGTACTACAAAGTCATCTGTAGAACTTCCTGTACTTGCAGCAATTGCCGCTGCAATAACTGCAATTAATTCCGTATCATCTGTTTCGTCTGTCACAACCGGAGCTGCTACAACAGCTTTTGGTGCAGGTGCTTCTTCTTTTCCGGCAAATTTTGCCTGAATAACTGGGATAACCTTAAATGCACTAATAACAAGGGAAATCAAAATCAGAATAATAAATACGATTGAAATTGACATTACGGTATTCAATCCTGCTTTCGCCATTGTCTCACCAAGAGAATATACCATCTCTACATTGATTGCTGTCGTTTCCAGACTATTTGCGTTGATTACATAAGTAAGTTTAACATCACGCTGGGTAAACGAAATTGTCTGAACTGCTGAAATTGTTTTACCTGCTTTTGTTACACTAAAATCTTTGTAGCCAACAAAATCTCCAATCTGCGGCTGGATATCTATCCACTGTTGCATCAGATCGGCATAAATCTCACCATCATCCTGAGATGCGTAGTAAGTGTAGTATTGTTCGCTCTCGTCTGCACTGAGTCCTTCCAGAACTCCAGCTGTCTGCTCACATGCACTTTGTAATTGAGTCTCAGAAAGACCATTTAAGTCTACCTCACTCTTACCGCAGGAGCATAACGCGAGCATACATACTAAAGTACTGACCATTAATATGATTTTCTTTTTCATATGCTCACCTTTCTATTTTGTTCCGTGTTTCTTATATGGGCCATCAACCCTTTTTGTAAATAACATTTCAAATCCGGCAATCAGATATTTTCTTGCATCTGCAGATTCAACAATACGATCTACATAGCCACGTCTTGCTGCATTTACAACACCACAATTTGTTGTTGCAAATTCTTCCGTTTTTGCTGCAATAACATCTGCAGAAGCATCTGCATACATGATTTTAGCAGCAAGCTCTGCATCCATTGGAGCAACATTTGCATCAGCAAATGCATATACAAGATCAGCACCAAGCGATTTTGCATTCATTGTCACATATGCGCTGCCCATTGCTTGTCCACATAAGAATGAAATCTTTGGAACCGTAGCATTTGCAAACGCATAAACCATTTTACCAAGTGCCTTTGCCAAATGCTTCTCAGCACATACAGAAGCCTCATATCCTGTTGTATTGGTAAGAGAAAGTACCGGAATATCAAAAGCATCACAGAAAGACACAAAATCTGCTGCCTTCTCGCATCCATCAGCTGTAAGCTTTGTTCCAAGTGTTATAGTCTCATCATCAGCTGTCGTCTCTTCACGATTACCAACAACACCGACTGTAATACCATTTAATTTGATAAATCCTGTCATCATCTCTCTTGCAAAGCCAGCCTTTGTCTCAACAAAAAGATGATTATCAGAAATCTCCTCTGCAAAAAGAGTAAGGTTCTTTACCTTATCTGTAAGACCTTCTGATGCACGATTTAAATCATCTATGCATTCCTCAACACAACCTTCTTCTACATTGCATCCCGGAAGAATTGTAACAAAACGACGAATCTCATCCATTACCTGTGTCTCATCGCCAATAAAGTCGACATTTCCAGCCTCTGCATACTGAAATTCAGCACTTGCTGTATCCAACTGATCTACGCGATTTCCTTCAATTGCATCTGCAGAATTCACAAATAACTTTGCATTCTTTGTCATAAGTGTAAAATCACTTACAGATGTCAAAACACTAAGGCCACCGCCACAAGAGCCAAACACGCCCATAATCTGTGGAATTACACCCGATGCTGCAACTGCCTTAGCATAAATAGCACCAATGCTTTCTAACGCATCTACAGACTCCTGTAATCTTACACCTGCACAATCCAGAAGACCAATGACAGGAGCTCCCATCTTCATTGCCATATCATAAACAGACATAATCTTCTTTGCATGCATCTCACCAATGGTACCATTTAATACAGATGCATCCTGGCTAAATAAAAATACCAGATTGCCATCAATCAGACCATGTCCAATCACAACACCATCGGAAGGGGTCTGTTGCTGCTTCAGATCAAAATCTGTGCTTCTTGATGTTACCAGTGCGCCTAATTCAACAAAACTGTGCTCATCAAGCAATTCATTCATCCTCTGAATAGCAGGATTGTTTGTTACATTACTCATGCTACTTTTCCTCCATTTATATAAATTCAAAATTTTTCTACAATAATAATATCCTTTTACACACTCTTTTTCAATCCTTTTTTGTTAATAATTTCACTATTTTTTTGATTTTATTTATCCTTCTGATTTTTCAATAACACAATGCCCATTTTTTTAAAACTGCGCAAAAAAACCAAACCATATCACATGCCTTTTTTTCATCTTTTATGCATATATCATATGCTGCGATTGGTAATGCATCAATTCCCAGCTGTGCCGTTCCTATCCTGCGCTCCCCACATCCGGAGGCATCAACTTTTTTGGGATATGAAAATGTCACAGACAGGTTTTCCCAATCAGCTAAGAGAATTTTCTTTCGTTCACAAATCACATATGGTTGTTCTTTCCATATTTTTTTTAAATCGTAGGCATCGTTTTGTGCACGGGCGCATACTACTTTTTGCAATTGCGATGACATATCCGGTAACTGACGCAGCCTGTAATGTTCCATAATGTACTGATAAAGTAGATCACAATCCTGCCATTTGTAATTTTTATTATTGGGCCATCCACTTCCTAACAATGCAATTACAATTGTTTTTTCACCGGAAGCAAGTGATGTGACATAGCAATACCCAGCATCTGATGTAAAACCTGTTTTCCCGGAAAGGCAAGCTGCATTCTGCTGTAAATAGGCATTATGATTTGTGCATAAAAAACTTCGATTTTCCGAAATAAAGCCCCCATCTTCCTTCTGATTTAAATCCGAAAATGTGTATTGGGGTGTTTGTGTAATCTCCAAAAAACGTGCTGCCATGGGTGATTGCCAGGTACAATATCGCATAATACGCGCCAAGTCCGTTGCTGTTGTTCCGTGCGTGGCATCTAATCCATTCGGTGTCAAAAAGCAGGTATTCTCACACCCTATTTCTTTTGCCAATTCATTCATATGATCGCTAAATGCTGCAACACTTCCATCCACATGCTCTGCAATCGCAACTGCAACATCATTATGAGACTCTAGCATTAATGAGTGTAACAAATCTCCCATATAGTAATATTCCCCTTCTGTCACTCCAAGTTTTACGCGAGGCATAGAGGCCGCATAAGCAGAAATCTTAACCACATCGTTTTCTTGCGCATTTTCGAGTGCCAAAATACAGGTCATAATCTTTGTCGTACTTGCATTTGCACGTTTTGTATTCCCTTCTTTTTCATATAGTACACGTCCGGTATCACCGTCTAATACCACTGCCGAGAGTGCATGAATACTTTCCGGTGTAATTGTTTTTTCAGAAGCATTTGTACGGATGGGAAATACTATAAGAATCATCACACAGGCAAGAAAAATAGACCCCATTTTTTTTATAAACTGCACATTTTTATCCTTCTTCACAGTTTTTAAAAAAATATGAGATCTTTGCAATGATTATGACAGGGATTATTTTATTCTTCCCCGACATCCAATTTAATTTCCGCTTCTGCCTGCTGTTTAAACTCTTCCACCAGATCCGGTGTAGGAGTTGGCAATTCTTCAATTGAAGATACGCCAAACGAACGTAAAAATTCTTCCGTTGTTCCAAAGAGCATTGGACGCCCCGGAGCATCCAAACGCCCAAGTTCCGTAACAAGCGAATATTCTACTAGTTTACTTACTGCATGGTCACATGATACACCACGAATTTTCTCGATTTCTGACTTTGTAATTGGCTGTTTATAAGCAATGATAGACAACGTTTCCAAAAGTACATCCGTTAAAACATGTTTTCGTGGCTGTTTTGCCATGCGAATGAGATATTCATAAAGTTCCGGTATCGTACACATCTGATACGAACCATCCAATTCCATCAGCTGTATGCCACGTTCCTGCTCTTTCCAGGATTCTTTCATATGTTCTAATGTCTTTATTACATCTTTTGTTTCAACCTCTAATGCTTTCGCAATACGCGATGGTTCCACCGCCTCGCCAAAGGTAAACAATATCCCCTCTATGATGGATTCCATTTGCTTTTCATCCATAATCTATCTAATCTCCTTATGCTGCAATCTTCGATTCAATCCGTATGTCATCAAACGTATGCTCTTGCGAAATTAAAATTTTCCCAGATTTCATCAATTCTAATATGGCAAGAAATGTTACAATGACTTCCATTTTTGAACTCTGCTTCTCCAACAACTGACGAAAGCTAAAATTCTTGTGTTGGGTGGCATATTCTGATAAACTCGCCATTTTATCGTCCAAAGAGACTTCTTCTTTACGAATTTCGCCAAACTTGGAACGAATCGGATCGATTTTATCCTTTTGTCTCTTTAATACTGACTTAAAAATGTCATTCAACTGGTTCAGCGTCAAATCAGATACAAGTTCTTTGGTGTCTACCGGTGGCTGGTATGCCAACACTTCTTCCGGCACCGTTGGCTCCTTATAAAATATATGAGATGCGTCCACCTGACGATCTTTTAACTCAAATGCCATACATTTGTATAACTTATATTCCAATAACTGCTGTACCAATTCTGCACGTGGATCCTCTTCTTCCTCTTCGTCCGTAGGATCCGCAGGAAGAAGCATTTTAGACTTGATATCCAAAAGCGTTGCAGCCATAACCATAAATTCACTTACAATATTCAGATCCTGTTTTTGCATCTGCCTGATATATTCCATATATTGATTTGTAATTTCCACAATCGGAATATCATAAATACTGACTTTATTTTTGTCTAACAGGTGTAAAAGCAAATCCAGCGGGCCTTCAAACACCTGCAATTTAAATTCTAATTCCATTTTCTTACCTCATCGCAAAATCCATTCTATTATATCGGGTTTTATAAGGAATTTCAAGTTTTTGGCATAGACCAACGTTCTTTTTATATACTATGTAATAATATTATTTTTGAGGTGCTTTGATGAATACCAAAAAGCGCTCTTTCTTTGCATTCTTATTCGCTCTATGCATATCCTTGACCTTTTTCTTTTCCCTGCCGCCTCTTCCTACTTTTGCCGAAGAAACTTGTGACACCGATACAGATGTTCTTTCTCTGAGTTGTCCCAGTGCCATTTTAATGGAAGCCACTACCGGTGGCGTTTTATATGAAAAAGCTGCTGATACTCCCCTTCCTATGGCAAGCGTCACAAAGGTTATGACCATGCTTCTAATATTTGAAGCCATTGATGAGGGACAATTATCCCTCTCCACGGATGTCACTGTCTCCGAACACGCAGCTTCCATGGGTGGATCACAGGTTTTTTTAGAAGCAGGTGAAGTACAGCCGGTAGAAACTTTACTGAAATGCATCAGTATTGCCAGTGCCAATGATGCATCTGTTGCTATGGCAGAAGCCATCGCCGGTTCTGAAGAAGCATTTGTTTCACAAATGAACAAGAAAGCTGCATCTCTTGGTATGACAAACACACATTTCATAAACTGTTGTGGGCTTGATGCTTCCGAACATTATTCCTGTGCCAAAGATCTTGCTATCCTAAGCAGGGAACTCATACTTCGCTTCCCGGCAATTTTTGATTATTGTCAAACTTGGCAGGAAGACATTGTGCACACAACGGCACGCGGACAGACACCATTCACCTTGACAAACACCAATAAATTACTCAAATCATATCCCTATGCAACCGGTCTAAAAACCGGTTCTACAAGTGCTGCCAAATTTTGTCTTTCCGCCACTGCTCAAAAAGACAGCATGACACTCATTGCTATCATCATGGCCTCTCCCACTTCCAAAGACCGTGTAAAAGATGCACAAACTTTATTTACCTACGGTTTTGCTAATGCCGCGCTCTATCACGACAAAACAACAGATCAATCTTTTTTGGTCAATGTAAAGAAAGGAACAAAAGAACAGATTTTAGCAATTGCAAAACAGGATTTTTCTTATTTAGATCAAAGCAAACAGGATCTTGGCAAAATAAAAAGCCAAAAAAATCTGCCGACAGTGCTTTTTGCGCCTATCAAAAAAGGTGATACCATCGGCAGTATCGATTACTACTTAAAAGATACAAAAATTGGTTCTATTCCGGTCGTGGCAGCCGAGAACGTTGCATCCGCCGGTTATAAAGATACATTGAAGCAAATGGTGTATTCTTACTGTCTTTTCTCTATAAGTGATGGCAAATAGATGGTTCCCCAGTTTCCATCGGAGG
>OIWO01002587.1_pt1 | contig 11432 bp, 12 predicted proteins | sample 1587641 | NCBI WGS metagenome assembly OIWO01 (sample SAMEA3888924, study PRJEB22519) | human gut metagenome | biome: human gut; feature: human-associated habitat; material: faeces | place: Denmark | collected 2010
AAGGGGTATTTACGCAACACGGAAAGGAGCCTTCCGATGATTAACAAGTTACGATCTGTCATCATCAACAAAAAATATATGAAGTGGTTGACTATTGGATCAGTCATATTTATGCTTCTTGTCTGCTTACGATTTGTGCAAACAGTACCTCTATTGCACAAATCGTATGTATGGTTTGCAATAGAATCATTGTATTGTATTGTGTTCTTCTTTTCCACCACCTTATACGCTCTTTACTCCACTTCAACCTTTATAAATATACTTGCACCTATGTGCATCATATTAGCCACTTTGGACAGCGTTCTTTTTGACTCTGGGTTTTTCTATATCTATATCTGTCTGTTATTTTCATTGCTTCTCTGGCAGACATCCGATATTGACACCCGCCTTGCTTTTCTTTTCATTACAAACGCTTGCACTTTGGAATTGTTATCATTTTTTTGCAAAACACTCTCTGGAGGAATCAACAATCTCGTATTTTTGCATTTACTAAAACGCCCAGTTGTCGATTTGTGGTTGATTTTTTCTTTTTTCCTATATCTTCATGCCAAGCGTGGAAAAAGAGGAATTTCCAAAACCAAAAGATATGTCATGGTTGTAGGAATTTCTTTCTTATGCATAGTGTCATTACTATTCTCCATCAAAGAAAGAGCCAATCAAATATATGTGACTCTTAACAATAAGGTGCTAGGCGAGTCCTTGTACTTTGTTTCTTCCGCCGATGCAAATAAAGTTTTAACTTGTTCTTCTACAGGTGACTTGTCTCTGGACACAATCAACTACAGCAGGAATCAAACATTCCATGTGGATTATGCAGAGGAAAGTAGTTATTATCATATCATTTCAAAAAATAATCAGGTACTCGACGTTCTAAGTGTCCTTTTTACCGAGGGAAACAAGGTGATCTGCCATGTAGAAAACGGTGTCATAGGACAGCATTGGTTTTTTGTAAAGCAAGACAACGGCGGTTATATCCTGCAGGCTCATGACAGCAGTTATTATATTGGATATGATTCCCTTGCATCCTCTATATGTTTAACGACCGACATATCACAAGCAACAAACTTTACGCTAGTAAAAGCAGTGCCGGTGCCTTTTTTAAGCATACTCACTTATACCAAGCGTTCCCTCATCATTGCCGGATATGTAGTAATCCTCACACTAATCATTTTTCTCGAGTTCCGAGTCATCTTTAAACATCTTAACATACATACGAAAGGACAATAAAATGAAAAAAAATCTCAGTATAGAATTTATGCGATACCTGATGATTATCGCAATTGCAATCTTGCATTTTGGTGAAGAGTTTCCAAATCCTTTTCCTACACTTGGGGGGTGCTTTAGGCGTTGATTTTTTCTTCGTCGTTGGAGTCTTCTATCTTGCGCAACACTATTAATTCTCATGCCTCTCTTTCCATTTGACGGCGGTGGTTTTGATAAATTCGCCCTGATTCTTATCTATACAAGACTTTGCTACTGCAATTGCTACACACTTAACGTACGGTTTATCAATAAAATAATTCAATGGCTAGGCTCCATCAATTATTGGATTTATTGTATTCATCTTGTTGTCGCACACGCATTCGCTGTAACCTTGCAATTCTTACCCTATGGTATTGCACTGATCCTATATATTGTATCTGTAACTGTCTTGTCATCGTTATTGTATATAGGCGAACGAAAAATAACATCTCGAACACGTTCTATAAATAGTCATTAATTTGTATATAAGTTCGCGCCCACGATTATCAAAAGCTCTTGCATAATGGGTCTGTCTTCCGATATCAACACCTACCACCATTGTTGTATCTGTTACTTGTTCGATCTTTTCATTCTGTGTATAATTCATATTGAACCTCCGGTTTTGATTGTTTTGTTTACATCCGCCAAGATGCAACTCAATCTTACCTTGAGGTTCTTTTTTATTCAATTGGCGCTATTTATGAATTACAGGAATGCTCCTATAATGTAAAAAAGCAATGGACTAACTCCTGTAGCCATTGCTTCTTACTAAATTTAATTTAAATATGTTAAAGATTAATTGATAGAACTTCCAACTTCACTAATGAAAACATGTTCTTATTTTATGCGAAATCTCCGCATCTACAAAGCCTTTTTTTGCCATGTCGTCGAGTATGTCACATGTTTTTTCATGCGACATTCCTTTCTTATAGGGACGCTCTTCCGTAAGTGCCTGATAAATATCAACACAAGCCATTATTCTTTCTTGTTCATTTAATTCATCTGCTGTTTTTCCAAACGGATACCCCTTCCCATTTAGTTTTTCATGATGTAACGCTGCCCAATCACGTATTTCTTCAAAATCGTCTACTTGTGACAATATAAGATATGTATAACCCGCATGATTTTTCATTTTATCAAATTCTTCATCTGTAAGCTTATCCGGTTTTTCTAATATTTCATTGCCTACCGCCATTTTTCCGATGTCGTGCAATGCTCCTGCTAAATACATTTTTTCTACATCTAAAACATCATAGCCGATATACTTTGCATACTGCGCTGCCTTTTCTGCAACACCCATAGAGTGCTTGCTTGTAAATGGAGATTTATAGTCAACAATATTCGCAAAGAAGTCTGCAATATTTTTACAAGTATTCCAATCAACCATCTGTTTTTTTCTTGGAACCATCGCCCATAACTTCGACTCAAAAGTTCCATCCTCGAACGAATGAAAAGTTTCTTTTGATATCATTTTAAAAAAAGCTTCGACGCATTCGTAATCAAATAATTGTCCCTTTTGTTTTACAAGAAATTCACAACATATATCCCATTTTTCCTGTTTAAATTCCCAACTGCTTGCCATAGCGTCCACAACATCTGCAAGATGAATAATCCTCGCAAACAAAGGTGTCTCTTGCCAAACTTTTTTAAATGGACCTCTTCCATTAGCATGCTCATGATGATATAAAATCACATTTGAAACATTTGTCTTAAATGGGATTTTAGCAATATTGTTTTCACCATAAATACAGTGAAGATTTGTTTTTTCATTCAAAGTTTCATCACTTACATCTATACCATGATTCTGTTGTACTTCTTCTGCAATATATTGTGTCAAAGCATTATCATGTAGTAACGCACAAATTGCCAGATCTTGCAATGCATCACTTTCAACATTCCAATATTTTGCCATGCATACACTCATGTAAGCAACTCTTTTTCCATGCTTATTTGAAATATTCACCAGTTCGGCTTCTATACAATCTAACGCATCAGAACACGCTCCTAACAAACCGACTATATCAATGCTTAGTTGTTTCTCATCCATAAACGTCTTTCATAAACTCCTACCTAATTTATATCATCCCTGCGGAATCTGTCCATCCACATGCAAAATATGATTTACTAGCCATTCCGTAAGATAGGTCAAAATCTTCATAATCTGCTCATCCTGATTTTCTTCTTCTTTGTTATGGCTTTCCATAAATTCATCTAGTTTTTCAATAAAAGCCTGATGCTGAATCTTTTGTGTAAATAATTTATTATAATGAATGGATTCCATATATGCCTCTTCATCTGCTAAATGTTTCACCGTATAATCGTATAGTTTTTCTAATAGTATATCTACTCTATCATATTTATCCGGTGTAAATTCATCATTTAATAATTCATATGCTTCATCCGCATATGCAAACAACTGCTCATGTTGTTCGTCAATCATTTTTATTCCAATATAATACTCTGGTTTCATCTCAAACATAATCTTACTCCTTTTCTTCTTTATTAAAACTTGCTCATACAATATTATTATTGAGACTAGTTCCTAATAGTGATTATAAACCCATTATAAGTTTTGTCAATAAAAATAGTAATTATTCTCATTTTTTCTCTTATAGATCGCGTAAATGCTCTTATAAAACAACCCCATCCTTAAAAATGGAAATGCTTCTGTATCCACGCTTCTCAGTCTGTGTTTCTTTTCCATTGGCAACTTCGATCACCATCTGTAACAAACGTTTTGCTGCGTCGTCAATGGATTCTCCTTCAACAATCGGACCTGCATCAAAATCAATCCATCCTTTTTTATTTTCCGCAAGCCGGCTGTTCGTGGACAGCTTCAACGTCGGAGCCGGCGCTCCGAATGGTGTACCACGTCCTGTTGTGAACAGGATCAGGTGCGCTCCTGCTGCTGTCATCGCCGTTGCTGATACAAGATCGTTTCCAGGTCCATAAAGCATATTTAATCCCTTTGTCACAACAGCGTCCCCATATCCGATCACATCCATGATTGGGGCTGTACCGCCTTTTTGTACGCAGCCGCAGGACTTGTCTTCGAGCGTTGTAATACCACCCTGGCGGTTTCCCGGGCTTGGGTTGTCGTATACGACCTCGTTGTGGCTTATAAAATAATTTTTGAATCCGTTGATCATACTGACAGCTTTTTCAAACACTTCTTTATTAATACAGCGGTTCATTAAAAATCCCTCTGCACCAAACATTTCCGGTACTTCTGTCAGAACTGTGGAACCGCCTCTTGCCACAAGCATGTCGCTGAAACGGCCTACTGCCGGGTTTGCCGTGATACCGGAAAGTCCGTCAGAACCGCCGCATTTCATCCCGACTACAAGCTCGCTCACCGGGATCGGTTCCCTGTGAAACTGTCCGGCATAGGCTGCACATTCTTCCAATAATTTTCTTCCGGCTTCAAATTCATCCTCCACTTCCTGGCAGGTTAAGAATTTGACTCTGTCCGCATCATAATCGCCCAGTTCCTCCACGAACTGTTCATGTGTCAGATTCTCACATCCAAGTCCCAATACAAGTACTGCTGCTGCATTGGGATGGCGCACAAGCGCCGCCAGAAGCTTTCTGGTCTGTGCATGGTCATGTCCCGTCTGGCTGCATCCAAATGGATGATCAAATGTATACAAACCGTCTATTGTTCCGGTCACAAGGTCCTGATTGAGTGCTGTCATTTTCTTAGCAACGTCATTGACACACCCTACTGTCGGAATGATCCAGATCTCATTCCGGATCGCTGCACGTCCGTCTTTCCTACGGAATCCGTTAAAACACTCCGGTTTTTCTGATGCCGGCTGCTTAAGTTCCGGATGATAGGAATATTCAATTTCACCGGACAGATTCGTCGCCATGTTATGCGTATGTACCCAGCTTCCTGCCGGAATGTCTGTCGTTGCATGTCCGATTGCAAAGCCATATTTGATAATATTCTCTTCTTTTGCAATATTTTTCAAAGCGATCTTGTGTCCCTGCGGGATTGCCTCTGTCACCACGACCTGACTCAGATCGCCGGACTGTACGGTCTCTCCTGCATTGATCGGGCAGAGTGCAACTGCCACATTATCCGCCGGTGCTATCTGTATCGTCTTCATAAGCATTTACAGGCAGCCTGCATAAGCAGCCTTTGCTCCTTCCCTGCGTATTTTCTCAAGATCCTCTGTGACCGCTTTCTCTAATCCTTCGATTCCGGTCAGATCCTGATCCCACATTTTTTTATTTGTAAGCACTTCATGCACCAGTTCCGCCGCAGATGCATCCCGGTGTTCATAATAAAATTCCAGCACCCATCTGTCATCGCTTACGGTATATTCGTTTCCTGCCGGACGTCTGCAGATGAGTCCCGCATCTGTCAATTCCTGAATGTCATTGCTGTAAAAGGCGATATAGGCAGCCAGAGACATTGTCAGGCACACAGGAAGTTTTCCCTTTTCTTTCACATATTCCAAAAAAGAAGGCATGTTGCGCGCTTTCCATTTTGATGTTGAATTTAGAGAGATACTCATCAATTCATGATTTACAAATGGATTGTTAAATCTGTCTGAAACTGCTGCTGCAAATTTCAGCAGATCGTCTTTATCTAATGGAAGTGTCGGAATTACCTCCTCATAAAGCATTTTGTTCATAAAACCTTTGATGACGTCGTCATGCATGCAGTCACGCACAATATTTTCTCCTGCGAGATATGCACCAAGCACGAACCCGGTGTGCGCTCCGTTCAAAATGCGCACCTTTCTCTTTTTATATGGACTCATATCCGGCACAACAAATACTTTATCGGAAAGTCCTGCCTTTTTGAAAGGAAGGACATCATTTAACTTTTCGTCACCTTCGATGACCCATACGCCAAATACTTCTCCGACATCCAATAACGAATCTGTGTAACCATGTTTTTGTTCTAACTCCGCTACCTCTTTCTCATCACGGATGCGTCCCGGTACGATACGGTCAACAAGAGAGCCGCAGAAGGTACAGTCTTCATTGACATATCTTTTAAATCCGTCCTCAAGCCCCCACTGTTCGATGTACTGGTTGACACATTTTAACAGCTCTTTTCCATTGTTGTCGATCAGCTCGCAGGCTAACATGATGATTCCTTTTTTTCCTGCCTGATAACGATGGTACAGCACCTGCGTCAGTTTTGCCGGGAAACTTGACGGTGGGCAGTCATCTTTTTTGCAGGAAGGGTCATACTGGATTCCCGCTTCTGTTGTATTGGAAACGATGATCTCAAGTTCATCGCTGGCAGCTAATTCCATCATTGCCTCGTAGCCTGCTTTTTCATATGGATTTAAGCAGCGGCTCACGCTGGAGATCACACGCTTGTCATCCACTTTCTGACCGTTTTCACTTCCGCGCAGATATAACGTGTAGAGTCCTTCCTGCTCATTGATCATGTCGCTCAGACCCTGTGCAATCGGCTGGACGAGACAGCATTTTCCATTCCAATCCGCTTTTTCATTTGCAAGGTCGAACCAGTAATCAACAAACGCACGCAGGAAATTTCCCTCTCCAAACTGCATCACTTTTTCCGGTGCTTCTTTCAGAAGATATCCGTCATAGCCAGCTTTTTTTATTACATCATAATTTAATCTTTCCATTATTTGTTCCCTTTCTTTTTTATCACTGATATGGAAAATGGACTGCACATGTTTATGTGGCAGCCGCATTTTCTATTTAAACTAATAAACTAAATTTACAACAAATGTTGTAAATGGCTCAAAATGTCTTTGATATGCATTTCTTTCTGACTTTTTATTTGTTAATACCGGAAAAATCAAAAACTACTTTTAACATGTCTCCCGGATTGTTTGCAAAGTCAGCAAAAGCCTTTGCTGCATCCTCAAACGGATAGACATTTGTGATGATCTTTTCCAGTGGAGCTTTGCCCTCAAGAACAAGATCGATCAACTCCAAGAAGTCTTTTTTCAATGCATTTCTCGAACCAAATACATTCAGTTCTTTTTTCTGGATCAGTGTGAAGTTGAAATCCAGATTCTTTTTTCCGACTCCGATCAATACCATGCGTCCACCGAAACAACATGCATCAATACAATTCTGGAAAGTAGATGGAAGTCCTACAGCCTCGATCGTCACATCAAATCCATTTCCCTCTGTAAGCTCTGCCACTCCTTTGTCAAAATGCTCCGGCGAATCATTCAGCAATGTTCCGTCTACGCCGAACTCTTTTGCCATTTCAAGCTTACCTTCGGATATGTCTGAAATATAAACTGTTGCGCCTTTTGCTTTTGCTGCGATGGCTGCAAGTACACCGATCGTTCCGGCTCCGACTACAAGCACTTTATCTCCCTCATTGACGTTTGCACGGCTGACACCATGATAACTGATACAGAACGGTTCGATTGCTGCTAAGGTTTTCGGATCCAGACCTTTTCCGTCGTACACTCTTTCTACCGGCATTGTGATGTACTCGCGGAAAGCTCCATCCCGCTGGCATCCCATGGTCTGATTATCCATACATGCATTTACGATCCCATGTGTGCAGGAATAACAATGTCCGCAGTTAAAATATGGATTACAGGTAACGATCATTCCCGGTTTGATCCCATATTCATTATCCTCATCTGCCTCAATGACTTCGGCTGAAAATTCGTGTCCCGGAATTCTCGGATAATCAAAATATGCAAATGTTCCGCGGTATGATCCAAGATCACTTCCACAGATTCCTCCATATAAAAGTTTTAATAATACTTCTCCTTCTTTTCTCACCGGCATATCGATCTCCTTGATTTCCACTTCGCCAGGTGCGTTGATATACATTGCTTTCATGTGTCATCCTCCTCTTATCCTTTTGTATGCTTTTTATGTTTCTGTCTTTGTGCTTATCGTTACATACTATGTTGTATACATCAGATTATAATATCATATTATTTTCATGTCAATTGTACATGTTGCAAATAATTCTTTATCATATTTTGTCCGTATGCTAGAATGAAAAAGAATATTTAATATTATTTTCTTGTTATTGGAGTATCTGTTATGCCAAAAATGAATTTAAAAACACAGGCTTACAATACGATCCGCCAAAAGATCGTAACCTGTGAATATGCACCGGGAACTTTTTTAAATGAAGAACTTCTCACTACCGAATTAGGTCTGAGCCGTACACCGGTCCGTGATGCGCTAAGCCGTTTAGAGCAGGAGGGATTAATTGAAATAAAACCAAAAAAAGGCATTATTGTAATGCCTCTTTCCATTAATACGATCAATATGATTTTTGAAGTGCGGCAATTATATGAGCCGTATATTCTTTTAAATTATGGCAATGCCCTCTCTGTGGAGCGGTTAAAAGATTTTTATAATATTTTCAGTTCCAGTAAAACGAATCATAACTGCTATAATAATAATGATTATTTTTACGAATTAGATACGGAATTTCACAACTTCGTTGTCGATGCGTGTCCAAACACTTATATCCATCAAAACTACAATATGATACAGACACAGGCAGAACGTTTCCGCTATATGACCGGGAATATTTCCGAGAAACGATTAGACGATACTTTTCAGGAACATCTTGACATTATCCGGGCATGCCTGCGCAACGACTGGAAAGAAGCTGCTAAACAAATGTCAGCACATCTTGAGGAATCAAAAAAGGCAACTTTCCAGCTCATTTTTAGCAGTACCTCTGCACAATCACTCACGGTATAGTCAACGTTCTGCATTTTTCATAGCAACATTGCCCATCTTATCATCAGATAATACAACAATATCCATTATTTCCCAAATCTTTATATAACAGGAGCCTCCAAGTTGTTTAAACTCAAAGGCTCTCTTTTTCTTACATAACTAAAACTTCCCACACCAATAAGGTGTGCTAAACCTTGAAAATCCAATATTTCAGCCAATAAAAAAGGCATAAACCTGTTCCGTTTGGTATAATGGAGTTGACAAGAAAACATTTTACAATACTTTAAATTTTCTCTAGATGCCATCTCATCAAAAGACTGAATGTCAAGCATATAATTCATCAATTTGAGCATCTGCCGGCATTTTCTGTAATTCATTTTTCTTGATATTTAAGGTATCGGCTAATGCCCTAGAACAAAATATATACTTAGCCCATCTACTCCTTACATTTCCATAGTGCCATTGGATGATTCTTCACTCTTTCAACCATCTCCGCATCTTCAAAAAGCAACTCCGGCATATATTTTTTCGCTTCGAATCTATCAAGATATTCCTTCTCTTTAGTAGTCAACACCATAAGGTCCGATATGTAATTCTTCGCAATCTTCTTTCTCTCATCCAACTGGAAATTATCTTTCTTATTAAGCACTGGAAATAAATCTCTTCTGATTTTGTTGAAATCAAGTGTGTCAATAGCTGAGGTGTCAAATGATTTATTAAGTGTGTCTGCTGAAATCGTCATATAAAATAAAAAGCATTTTCTGAACAAATCACTCTGTTCTTCAAAGAGCCCCTCAGACATCATATTACACCAATCATACAAATCCCTGGCTGCAGCTCTTGTAATAAGAGCATTGCCTTTAGCTGCAAATATTTCCATAGGATTCACCATACGTATCTTCATTCCATCATCAAAAGTCTCAGGTAGAATACTCCTATATACTGGTTCAAAGATATGCGCCCTCAAGGAATAATTGAGTTCTATCTTAATCATATCCCTATTACCACCGGCGCTCTGATAATTGTAGTGAAATGCATCCAAGCTATGGCTAAATCTCGATGCATCTGATAACAGATACCCTTCAGACTCCATGTATTCTTTTATCACATTCGTGATTTTCTCCCTACATTCAAGCATATCCTCTCTGGTATCATTAGGAGCATAATCCATATCAATATCCACTGATAATCGAGGCAGATTAAATACTGTAAGATTAATTGCAGTTCCACCCTTTAAGAGTAAATGCTCTCTTAAGAACTCATCTTCATTCATGAATCTGAGTATTTCCTTTAATCGAAGCACCTTTTCAAAAGTATCTCTCACAAATCCACTTTCTGTGGCCATTCGTCCAAGTTCTACTCTATTATATTGTGGCATCTTCTATCACCCCATTTTTCATATTGTAAATATTCTCTGGTATCACAAGCTTCCATTCATCAACATATCGTCCACCAGACATATCCTTCGTCAGGTAACGCTTACTCTTTCCAATCTGACTCTTACATGTATCAAAGAATTCATCTGAAAGCCCCATCTGCTCCTTATGCTCAGAAAGAAGAAATCCCATCTTTTGGTATAGGAACTGATTCGATAATAGGTCTAAATATTTCAAGACTCTTTTCTCCTGCATTCGCTTCATACTTCCAATATCCTGTATCACTTCTTCTATTCCAGCTATTTTATCCATATCCTTTACGCAGTCTACCAAAGTTCGTTCCCGATTTGTGATACGTATTCCACCGCTTAGTGCAGGCGTTTCCACGCCTTCCATATCCTTTGACGCCACATATCGATACGTATATCCATCAAATTCAAACTCTCGAAAGCTGGTTTCTGATGCAACATAGACATCGTAATATACCTGATCGGTTATCCCATAATATTCCATAGCGGTATGGTGAGACACATAAGAGGTTGGCGTAATCTTGCTTGCTATCTGAAATCGATTAGCAACCGGCGCCCCTGTCTCTCCACTGATGCAGGTATACATATTGTTACGGATTTTCGCCACCATTCCCTCCTTCATCAATCGCTTGATTGCAGAGCGAGCGCTGTCCATATTGTCATAATATTTATTTACATCTTCCACAGTAAATACCGGAGTTTTCAATAGTTCAAAATACAAATTCAAAATCAACACCTCCTTGTTTTATAAATCAACTTGGATTATATGTAAACTAATTTGTCACTTTTATAAACCTAATATAATACCAGTTTCCAACAACGTCAAGTTTAATTTTATTCCAAAATGGTTTGTAAAGTTGTTGATTTGTCGCATTTTTAAACTTTTACAATGGATAATGCAGAATTTGCACCAACCACACATGGTATTCTCGTTGCGCGATTACCCAGCATACTGTGGCATATCATGATTTACTTCTGCTGTATAATACCCATTCATTGTTGATGGTGCATTAAACAATGATGCCAGCAAATATTTTTTGATATTTTTCGGGTAAATTTGCGATTGAGGTATATAGTAGGTTTAAAGTTTCTTGTTCAATAATGCTATTTAAAA
>OIWO01002590.1_pt1 | contig 11415 bp, 9 predicted proteins | sample 1587641 | NCBI WGS metagenome assembly OIWO01 (sample SAMEA3888924, study PRJEB22519) | human gut metagenome | biome: human gut; feature: human-associated habitat; material: faeces | place: Denmark | collected 2010
AAGGCGGTTGATTCGCCCGCCGTGAAGACTGCAGGCACTTTGAGCAGATCCATCGAAAGCCCCCAGCCGAAGAGGACAATGAGGACGACAGGCAGCAGCGCACCCATGAAGATCACGGCAGGATCGCGAACCATCTGCAGCCATTCTTTCTCGAGCAAAATGAGAAGCTGCTCACCAAAGCGGAGCTGAGGTCTGCCGCGTTCTCTGTTCATCGTGCGGCCTCCGACGACTTGGTGCGCTTGTCTTCGGCTTCGGCGCGCCGAGCATTGAGCACGATTTGCCGGAAAGCTTCATCGATACTTTCGGCATTCGCGCGGGTTCGGACTTCTAATGGCGTTCCGGAGGCCAATATACGGCCATTGTCTTGAATCAGAATTCGGTCGCAGTACTCTGCTTCTTCCATGAAGTGCGTCGTAACGACGATGGTAGTGCCGGCTTGGGAGAGTCTGACGATGCGCCGCCAGAAGGCGCGTCTGGCAGTGAGATCCGCTCCGGACGTGGCTTCATCGAGAAAAAGCACGGCAGGCCGGTGGATCAGCGCGCAGGCAAAAGCGAGCTCCCGCTTGGCACCCAGGGGAAGCACTGCTGTGCGCCGTTCAAGGTCGTCTGAAAGCCCGAGCTCGGCGGCTAATGCATCGATGCGGCGGGCAAGGTTTTGACCGGCGACGCCATAGGCTTCGCCGAAATATTCGAGGTTTTGCCGTGCCGTCAGCCGTTCATAAAGTGAAAACTTCTGCGCAACATAGCCGACTCTGGCGCGGGCGGCGGATTTGGCGCGGCGCAGATCTGCGCCGGCTGCGCGAATGTCGCCGGTGGTGGGCGCAAGCAGACCGCAGAGCATGCGGAAGGTCGTCGTTTTCCCGGCGCCGTTGGGACCAAGGAGCCCAAAGATTTCGCCGCGCCGCACTTGAAAAGTGCTGTCGGCAACGGCAGTGAAGCTGCCAAAGCGCCGAGAGAGGTCAATCGCCTCCACTGCATATTCCCCGGGGAAAAGTGCTGCCGGGGCATAGAGGTTTTCGCTTTGGGCGTCAGCCGTCGGGAGATGCTTGAGTTTGGATGCTGATGAGCCCGAAGCGGCATCAGACGACAGATAACCTTGGTCCGCGAGGAGATCTTCGAGTGTTGGCGGGCGCTGAGCCAAATGGAAGGCCGGCAACGGTCCCGAGTGAAGTGACTGCCGTAATCGAAGTGATAATTCATTGGCGCCGCTCTGAGCGGCTGCCAAAAGGTCAATGAAACGTCCCCGCGGCACGGCGTCAATGATAAGCGCCAGACCGGGCGGGAGTGCAGCTGCTTCCATCAGGGTTCGGGCGAGCGTTGAGGAGTGCTCGGCTTCAATCGCTTCAGCGCGGAATGTTCGGCCCGTCAGGGGAGCGCAAAGCGCCTGGGGCTTTCCTTGAGCGGCAATGCGGCCGCGTGAGAGCACGATGACGCGGTCAGCGGTTTCGGCTTCATCCAGGTACGCCGTTGACATCACTACGGTCATTTGCGAGCGCAGCCGCATGGCATCGAGAATGCGGCCGAGTTCTCGGCGTGAGAGCGGATCAACGCCCACCGTAGGTTCATCGAGAATCAGGAGCTTCGGTTCTCCAAGAAGTGCGCAGGCGAGGCCTAGTTTTTGCTTCATGCCGCCCGAAAGCTTGCCTGCGAGCCGATTCTCAAAGCCGACAAGGCCCGAGAGCGTCATCAGCTCTTGAAACTTGGATTGGAGTTCGTGAGCGGCAAGGCCGCGAAGCCGGCCGAAGAGGGAAAAGTTCTCGAATACGGTGAGTTCTTCATAGAGTCCGGTTTTTTGGGGCATAAACCCGACGGTATGCGTAAAGCGCTCGTCTTCTGTATCGGGAGTGAGGCCAAAGAGGCTGATGCTGCCGGCATCCGGGCTCAGTATGCCGGCCAAGAGCCGCAGGAGCGTGGTTTTCCCGGCGCCGTCCGGACCCACAACCGCAGCGAGTTCACCTTCCGCAGGCAATTCCAGATCGAGATGATCGACGGCAGCAAAGGGCGTGCCGTCAGGGCCCGGGAAGGTCTTAACGAGCCCTCGGACAACGAGCGGCAGCGCCTCAGTCATGCGGCGAACTCCGCGGCTGCGCAAACTCAACGGTCACGGGCTGCCCGAGCCGAAGCCGGTTCTCCGGATCTCGTACGGTGATGCGCACTTCATAGACGAGACTGGCGCGCAGGTCCTCGGTCTGCACCGTTTTCGGCGTGAATTCGGCTGTATCAGAGACAAAGGCGACGGTGCCGTCAACGGGACCAACCGTATCGGTAAAAACGGTTGCCAAAGTCCCTTCCTTCACGAGGACGAGCTGACGTTCAGTGAGATAAGCGCGGATCCATTTGGGGTCAGCAACGGAAAGCTGGTAGATGGTTCGCGAGGGACTGGCCATGTCGCCGGGTTCCGCAAGACGGGCTCGAATGATGCCGGCTGAAGGTGCCGTGAGGACCGCTCCCCGATGGATTTGGTAGTCAAGGGCTGCGAGCGACGCAGCTGCGGCTTCTGCCGCGGCATCGGCAGCGGCAATTTCCTGCGCGCGCGGTCCTTTTTCAGCTGCCGCGCGCTGGGCTGCTGCGGCAGTCAGAGATTCGCGTGCGGCATGTTCGGCACGCCGGGCATCGTCGAGCATCTGGCGGCTGGCTGCGCCAACGGGAACCAGATCCTGCTGCCGTTTAAGCGTGGCCGAAGCGTATTCGAGCTGAGCGCGTGCTGCTGCTTCATTGGCGCGAGCTGCGTCAATATCTTCCTCACGAGTGCCCTCATGCGCGAGCGCTGCCTGCGCTTGAAGGCGCTTGAGTTCAGCAGCGGCCTGCCGCCGGCTGATTCGGAGCGCTTCATCATCGAGCTGTCCTAAAAGTTCGCCGGCTTCTACGGATTCACCTTCTTCTTTATGGAGTGCCGCAATGCGTCCGGAGGCTTCAAAGGCGAGCGACGTCTGCCGTGTTTCCACATTGCCCCAGGCACGATTGGCCGACGCGGCATTTTCAGCAGTACGTAGCTTCCAAGCTGTGGCGGCGCAGAGCGCAATCACGGCCGACAGGGCGAGAGTGGAGAATAGACGCAGCGGCTTCATAGCGGAAGTCTTCTAAGAAGTTGTTGCTTCTATTCTAGCGGCCGAACTCTGTTCTTCAGGATGTCCAAAGCGGCATCCGCCTATGGTGTCCTCGAAAAAAAGAAAACCCGCTTCGGTCCATTTAGAAAGCGGGCGAGAGCGGGCTGAAAGCGCCTTCAGAGGAACATAGAGGCGAATAAAGGGGTGCGGCTGCGGGACCGCCGCGGGCGCGCCGAAGACCGTTCGCAAAAACTTCGGCGCATCCCGCGGCAGAGTCCGATGCCGCAAAGGGAGCGTTTGGCTGGAAACGTTTCCCGAAGCGGGTTTTAGGCCTTCTTGCAGACGTGGGAACGTTCGTTCCAGAGACCTTCAACGTAGAGGTTGTGGTTCTTGTCGATATGCACCATGCCGGCAACGTTGTGCGGGAGAGGGCGTTCAACAAGCCCCTGATTGACGATGTAGTGGATGCCGTTGTGTTCAGAGTAGGCGCCCTTATGGAAGTGGCCGCAGATAAAGGCCAGAACGCGGCCGCTCTTTTCCATGGCATCGACGACTTCTGCGGCGTTCTGCACGAAGAAGGCGTGGGGGATGTTCTGCGTCTTTTCGTCCCAGGTGTTGACGAGCTGGTGGCAGAAGACGACGACAGGTTCCTTGCCGGTTGCAAGTTCTTTGCGGAACCATTCCATTTCCATCTTCGGAACGATGGCTACCTGCCAGTCGAGCTTGCCGAGCGAATAGTGCTCGCCTTCATCGTTGTTGAAGCAGGCGTCGAGGACGATGTACTTCACGCCGTTCTTCACGAAGGCATAGTAGGTCTTGCCGTCGGCATCGCCCGCATTGTTCGTGTTGGCGAGATAGTCGCCGAGTGAAATCTGGTCGAAGTCATGGTTGCCCATGACGTGGTAGCGGTCGCCCTGATAACGGCGGAAGGCCGATTCGACCGTCTGCAGGAAGCCGATGGTCAGTTCGCGGTCAACCGTCTTCGTGCAGTCCTTAAAGTCGCCGAGTTCAATGGCGAAATCAAGCTTGCGCGTATTGAAGACGTCAATGGCCTGATGGAGTTTGGCAAGGGAGTGCGAATAAACGCGGATGGAGTCTTCCGCCGGGATCGTATGGGTGGGTGCGGTGGTGTAGTGGATGTCCGTTACCCAGCCGAAGGAGGAAATGATGTCTTCCGCGGGCGGCAGCTCGATCGGGCTGACAGCCGGCGTAGCGGCAGAGGCCGTGCCGGCAAACTGCATGGCGGCAGGAGCGAGGAATAGGCCGGCCGCATTGCGGAAGAAAAGACGACGCTGCATGGAGTTCTCCAAAATATTCTGCGTTCTTGGATTTCAGAGGTTCGGGCGCTTGCTGCGCAAGCTGCTCAGGGATCGACCTCCAACGACGTGCATTTTCAAGAGTTGTCATGACGCTCCGTTGACACGTCGATGAAGACTTGATGTCGAACCGGTGAAGTTTGTGTGATCCGCGTCATGATCTGAATACAACGGACAATCAGACCGAATCAGTTAAAATGCGCGATTTGGGTCGCACGTCACGCCGCTGCTGTGCTGCCTGTCGGAACATTCACGTATTCATGAGGTGCTGCCTTGTTTACTCTCCGTGCCGCCACGCCTAAGGACGTGGACATCCTTGCGAGCATTGAGGCGCAGAGCTTCCCGGAGGCCGAAATGGCTACTCGCGAAAGCTTTGAAAAGCGTCTGGCGGTCTTTCCCGACTGCTTCCTGATCCTTTTTGAGGACGGGGAACCTGTCGGCCTGATTGACGGCATGATTACCAACAACCGTACGATTTCCGACGATATGTTTGAAAATGCCAGTCTGCATGTGCCCAACGGCCGGTGGCAGTCGGTTTTCGGGCTTGCAGTGATCCCTTCGAAGCGCCATCAGGGCTGCGCTTCAACCCTGATGCGTGCTTTCATTGAAAAAGCGCGTCAGGAAGGACGCGACGGACTGATTCTCACCTGCAAGGAAAAGCTCATTCCCTTTTATGAGGGCTTTGGCTACGTCAACTGCGGCGTTTCCAAGTCTGTGCACGGCGGAGCGGTGTGGTATGACATGGAGCTCGATTTCCGTGAAAAGCCGCGTGATTACTGAGTGAGTTCAGCACGGCGCGAAGCGGATTCGTCCTTTATCCGCTTCGCTCAAGCAGCCGTCAAGCATCAGTAGGTGGTGAAGCAGGGTTCGAGCTCACGCACCTCCTGAGCGCCGGCCCCCGCCGAAAAAGCCAGGTCCTCCCAGTCCGCCGTCGCACGGCGGATGGCGAGCAGGACTTTCTTGGCGTCAGCGGTTTTCATAGCAAAGTAGGGCGCCAGCCGAACCAGATCTTCGGCTGCGGCAATCGGCCGCCGCCCGTCAGCAGTCATTGGCCGTGCGGCTCCCGTATTCGGACGCCATCCGTGGGCCGGAGCCAGCCGCCAGCCGAATTCTTCCCGCACAAAAAGCCACCGCTCGGGGGCGTCAGCTGCGCCGGTAAGCAGCGCAAAGGCCATTCGCCGCCAAACTTTGGGCAGATCCTCCGCAGGGGAGGCGCCGTCGCTGTTCAAGATGTCGGCGATGCCTAGATAGGAACCCATTCGGCCGGCAGTCAGTGTTCGCGCTGAAAGCGTGAAGAGCGGCTTCCCCGCTGCTCTGTCAATGCGGCTCGTGAGGAGTGCAGTGCTTCCGCGGACGTCTTTTAAACGCGTTTGAGCGGTTTCAATCCCGCTCTCACGCGCCAAACGCATGTAAATTTCGCGCCAAACAGGGATGCTGCAGAGGTCATCGAGCCGACTGAGCGTCATGACCTCTTCATCTCGCCCAGAGACTACAACGCGCGGAGAATGCCGCCCAGGCAAGGTCGTGGCAGCTGCAATGGCCAAAAGCGACCGCAAATCGGTGCGGCCGCGTTCAGCATTCTGAATGGCTAAAGGAATGCCTGCCGCAGCATTGGACTCCATCGGAATCGGCAGAGTGCTTCCGGCCGCTTCTCCCTCTGTGCTGCGTATGCGAATGCCGCCGGCGTGGGCTTCGCAGTGGGGCAGCAAAATGGACTGCCGCTCGATTGAGGATGCATCAGCCGGCACTGCCGTCCCCTGAGATCCCATTGCAGAAGCTTGCTCAAACCAAAGGGCGGAAGTCCCGTCAAGCGCACGATCTGCGAGAAATCCAAACAGTCGTGCTGCATTCAAGGGCTTCATCAAGCCTTCCTGCAAAGGCAGATCTGCACCAATCGGAAAACCGTTGTCGAGCCACGCTTTTGAATATCGAAAGCGAATGCTGTCCTGAAGCGACGCCATAGCTCGTGCACTCCATTTCATCTCCGCAGCTGTCAGACGGTTCAGGGATTTTTTCTGCCGCTCATTCATTGCCGTCATCGATTCGCCATTGAAATGGCTTTCTTCAGATGTCCTCTCTGCGGCAATCTCAGAGGGCAGTGTCGGGAAGTAAAGCTCCCCGATCAATGGTTCATCCTGAATGGCATCGGAATGAATCAGCCATTTTCTAAATGAGCATTTGGACATAGGATGCAGATGATTGGTTTAAATGAGTTGCGTCAATGATGATTTGAATAGAGAGGAGCGCTGGTTTGTTATTGGCCAATGCGTTTAATGGAAATGACATTCATTAATAGTGAAATGAATGCACTTCAATATAAGTCAATTGAATGAGAGACGCAGCTGACTCAAGTCACAGCCCGGCAGATTTCTTTTTTGAACGCACTCGCTGAGGCAGATTCCTTTCTTCCAGCATTAATCCTGCAGAGTCCTCTTGCGCTGCAGCCAGGCCGGATAGAAGAGGGGACAAGCCAAGCGCATTGAGCACGGACGCAATGTTTCCAATAGAGACACCGCAGTCTCCATTTTCAATTTTGGAAAGGGTATTGAGTGATATGCCCGCTCGGTCAGCAACGACAGACTGAGGAAGCCGGCGGCGGAGTCGGGCAGACCGGAGATTGGAGCCGAGTTGAATGACGGACTCTTCGACTGCTATGGAAGGACGCATAACATCTCCTATAAGCGATGTTGAAAATTATAACACGCAGGACTATGCGAACTAACATAAACTAAAAAATATCGCTCAGCAATGAGCAAAAGTATGTTTAGAACGTGTTTTTTGGTTGTCAACAGATGCCTTGATCCCGGGTAATTATTGGATTTATATAAATTTTGCTTAGTGTTAAATTGATTAACACGCATTTTAATGTGTATTAAAATTTTCTGTACAACCGTTGCTCCCTGCTCGCATGGTAAGCCTGAGCGCCAGATGAGTTGGTTTTGAGTACGGAGCAGCCGATTTGGTTTGGGACTGTCTATGGATAAATGGTCTGTCGCCTGCCCTGCGCTGATGATGTCTTCAATGGCTGGATCTGCTCACAGATAGAGCGTCTCTCAACATCCATCAATTCAATGAGATAGATGAGCATATAAGTTTATTGATCTTAGAACGATCAGATAAAGCCATAAGGCATGTATTGGCAATATTGATGAATGAAATAAGACGAATATGCTGTCGAGTAATTGTTAATCGTCATAAGTCATATGGTGTTGCAGCTGCTGCGGATGAAAAAATTATCTTGAATAGATCGTTATGCAGCAATGAGTCCGATATGCGGTATTAGGGTCGATGAGAGGGGCTTGTTCAGAGAGTATCCTCTGTATTGATTGTCGTTGATTATATAGGGGTGCTGATTTGAATTGAATGGAAATGATGGAATAGATGGTGGCCAAGTTAAGTGGTCTGCTGAGAGAGTATTGAATGAAATAAGCTTACTGAATATCAATTCATCGATGTGCTCAGATATCCATTCAAATTGGAGACGTTAAAAATAGCGTACTTACCAAATAATCCTCTTTGAGCTAACTCTGCATAAACCGGCTTCATCGCTTCAGGCCATTCGTTTTTCACTCTCAGACGAGTTTTGTTTGCAGGCGTGAAATTGTATGTCTCAATCCCAATTCGCGCCTCCCGTATATGGGTAGTCCTCTTCCGTTGATGCGATGAACTGACTCGGACATGGGTAAGTTGAATAGGTTCCACGGGATGTACAAAAGCAAAACGCCGGCAGTACCGGCGTTTTGAGATGCATTTTGAAGTGGTTTCAGCTCAGAAATGTGTGCTGGAATGCGTGAAACGAGTTCATTTGCTACCAGCGTTTAGCCATTTCGGCAGCGACTCGAACGAGGCCTGTCTGCGCGCAGACGACGCCGCAGAGAATCATGCCTACGCCCATGACGCCGATGTAGCTCATCTCTTCATTGAGGAACCAGAGGCCGCCGATAATGCCGACAGCTGGGCTGAGATAGGTGTACCAACGCGTGCCCGATGCGCCGATCTCCTGCTCAGCTTTATGCCAGAGTGTGTATCCGATGACCGTTGCCGCAAGTGGCAGAAAGACGAGGTTTGCGCCGGCAGCAGGCACTTCAAAGAGAATGGCCGCGTCGGTAGGCTGTTCATTCAGGTAAAAAGGCAGCGCCCCCAGGATGCCGTAGCCCGTGGACTTGCGCATGACGAAAAGGGCGGGCAGATCAGCAAGCGCTCGTAGGACCAGTGAATACACGGCGTAGGCAGCGGCTGCGGCAAGGCCGAGATAAAACCCAAGCCGCGGCAGGTCCTGCAGAACGGCGTTGTCAAAGTAAAGCAGAAACGTACCGGTTGCTGCCGTGCAGATCCCCAGAAAGGTCATCCAGTGAAGTTTCCAGGTGCGCAGCGCAGCCATGGCCAAGAGGCCGCTCAGAAGCGGCCCCATGGCGATAAGACTCGCTGTTGTCGAAACGACTCCGTGTTCCAATGCCAGCGTCTGCAGGCCGAAAAAGAGAGGAATACTGGTAAGGCCGAGGAGCGCTACGGTGATTTCTCCTCGCATGGTGCCCGAGTAGAGCTGCATGGGGGCGAGGAAGATGAGGATGCCGTAGGCCAGCACCGAGCGGAGTTCAACGAGCGCCCAGGGCTGCATTCCGAAATTGAGAAGCACCTTGCTGCTCACGAGCGTCATGCCCCAGCAGAGGACAACAAAAAGGGCTAGGAGGTGGTAGGACCAGCTGCGCATAAAAGAAGTTCCACGTAGCATCAATTTTTTAATTTTAACGAATGCTGTCGTGCGGGCTCATTAAGGAGTGCTGTCGGCGAACATGAAGCATCGCACCATCCATATGAAAACGCCTCTGCACTGGTGTGCAAAGGCGTTTGGGGGAAAGCGTTATTCGTTGCGTTTATGCCGCGGCCGACGGCTTTCTTCTGCGCAGACAGAGCAGACGCATAACATTCGCTGCGAAGACTTTGCCGAGCAGGATGATGCCGAGGCAGACGCCGATCGTCGTCGGCACGACGAGGTCGCCGGCAGCGTTCTTCAGCGTAAAGAACACTACGCCGGTGGCAAGGAAGTTGCCTAATGCTGCGTCGGCGGTCATCTGGAACGTTGCGAAGATAGAAACCTCATCTTCAGTCAGTTCTCCGCGGTCCTTAAGTGCGCGGGTGAGTGCTGCGCCGGCGTCTGTCGACTGCAGTGAAGCAACGATAGCGAGCGAGGTCGAGCCCGGCAGTCCCATCAGCGGGCGCAGGATCGGGTTAAGCACGCGGGTGGCGGCACGGATGGCGCCGTAGTATTCAAAAACGGCAATCATGGCCGTAGCGAGCATGATTGAGGGAACCAATGTCAGTGCGAAGACGAAGCCGTCAATCGCGCCGGAGCCGCCCTTGCCGCGGAAGTTGGAGAAGGTGGTCGAAAGCTCGCCGCCCTTATCCGTCACATTCGCCACAACGTTGCCGAAGCTGCCGTTGAGGATGGTGTAGTCAAAAATGCCCCACCATTTGTCGGTGATCAGCAGTCCCGAGAAAAAAAGGATGGCGACGATGAAGGAAATATAGCCGCCGATGCCGGGAGCCTTTGAAAGTTCCGCTTCTGCACTTTGATCGGCAGCTGGTTTTTTGGGGGTATCGCTCATTGGCGTCCTCTTGAAGTATTTCAGTCTGTTTTACGCTGGACGCGGCGAGGTTCGCCAAGTGTTGACGAATGGCAGCAGCGGCGGCGCGGCGATTGTGGGCGAATTCTACCCGCGGAATGTGACTCAATGTAATGGGTGCTAACAAGGAGAAGGTATGGCCGAGTCTGCATCAGGCGAAATAACCTCCGAGCACGCTGAGCACAAAACGATGGGTAATCACGCGTGACTTCTGCGCTAATCTTCGGTGTTCCTTTCTTTTTTAGGTTCGAAAACTGCCCATGAACGCTTCCTCTAACGTGAGTCAGCTCGATGCGCTCCATTTGGAGCTCCTCCATGCCGCCATCCCGCAGCAGTACGACACCATCGGCGTCATGATGCCGGGTGTTGCCGGTCGAATCGGCTGTCGTGCTTCGGCATACCGCAGCGCTGCGAAACGTCTTTGCCGTTCGGGCGCGGAAAATGTGGAGTCATTGCTTGCGGCATTTCTGAGCGATGCGCAGTGCCGACGTACGCAGGGCAGGGGATATGTGCAGGAAGTTTTGTGGACGGTAATGCTCGCTGCCAGTCAGGTAGAGGGCATTCCCTTTGCAAAACGCCTGGAGTGGCTCGACAAGCTTGCTCAATGCGCAGACAACTGGGCTTCGTGCGACCTTCTGGGCGAAGCGGTCAAGGATTTCACACTTCCGCAGAATGAAGCGTCAGCCTTTGCCTTTTTGGATGCGCTCATCAAGTCGAGGAATCTCTGGCGCATACGGCTTGCGTTGGTGCTTATGCTCGCGCACATGGCGCCGGCCGGGTCACGACCGCTTAAGCGGGCCGTTCAGTTGTCCTCAGCACCCGAAGTGCTGACCTGCGCCGCTCAGAGCTATTACGGTTCCATGGGGCTTGCCTGGGCATTCTCCGTCTACGCCGTTCATGACTTCAGTCTTGCGGAGCGGGTCGTCGCGGACCTCATTGTCAACAAACGACAGCTCGGCGGACGGCACAGAAAGTTCGCGAGTCCTTTCGCTCGGCTCAGGCAGAAAAAGCAATGTTGTCGCAGAATATTCAGAAAGCGCTCGACGGCATGCCGGCAGGCAGTTTGCCTGCCGCCCGGAACAGCAAGCCCGCTGGCGGCGTACCGGCATTTCGAAGGAAGCGCCTCAAAGGCACGCCTCCGAGTGCCGCTCTATAACCTATAGGATAGGTTTGATTTAGTCCAAAAAAGAGTATTCATCACACAAACAAAGGAAAACAAGAGATGCGTAAATTCTTTCAAGAATTTCAAGCCTTTATTTCTAAAGGCAACGTTCTAGACCTTGCTGTGGCCGTGATCATCGGCGCTGCGTTCTCAAAGATCGTCGACAGCCTCGTAAAGGACATCATCAATCCCATCCTCGGCGTGCTCGTTGGTCGTCCGGATTTTACGAATTTGTTTGTGGTGCTCAAGGATGCCCCGAATTACAC
>OIWO01002596.1_pt1 | contig 11386 bp, 20 predicted proteins | sample 1587641 | NCBI WGS metagenome assembly OIWO01 (sample SAMEA3888924, study PRJEB22519) | human gut metagenome | biome: human gut; feature: human-associated habitat; material: faeces | place: Denmark | collected 2010
TCGGATGCATTTAAAAGAGCCTGTGTGAAACACGGAATCGGGCGTGAGCTTTATACAGCACCGTATATATGGATCCCAAGCAATTATTGCAACATTAAGACGGATTCTAACGGAAAAACATCAACGAGAGATAAGTTTTTTGTCAATCGGATTTCGTACACTTCAGATAGGAAAATTGATGAACTGGAGATAGTGAACCAGAATATGGACGTTGTATTTAAACAGTATCCATCGCAGAAGATTGATGATATTAAATACTCCGTCTTATTAGAAAAGTTAAAAGAAGCCCATGTAACAATGGAAAGTGCTGCGGAATTATTTCATGTTGATACGTTGCAGGAACTGGACATTAACCAGTGGAATCGCCTGATCAGAAAATTAGAAGTCACGATCGCTGCAAATGCAGGGAAAAAGGAGAGTGATGGCTAGTGGAAGTTACGGGGCGGGCAGTTGGAGCATCATTGGATTTTAAGACCAATCATTTTTTGCTTACGTTTGAGATCAATGAGAATGAACTTGTAAAAAGTGAATATGACAGGTTGAAAAATTATGAAAAGCTCAAAATTAAGGCTACCAGATACACACGGAAACGGTCGCTGGATGCCAATGCATATTTTCATGTGTTAGTTGGAAAGATTGCAGAGGCATTGACAATCTCCAAAGCAAAAGCAAAAAATGTTCTGATCTGCAGATATGGACAACCTCAGTTATTACCGGATGGCTCAATTATGGTTTATAAAACCAATGCTCCGGAAGAATTTATGTGGGAGCAGGAAAGTATACATTGTATTCCGGTTAAATACGAAGCGGCAGCTACATTTTATAAAGTCTATCGCGGCAGCCATACATACGACACAAAGGAAATGTCGGCATTGATTGATGGAACGGTTGCAGACGCAAAAGAATTGGGGATAGAAACAGCTACACCGAATGAACTGATGCGTATGAAGCAGGAGTGGAACTTATGAGCAAAAAACTGTGGAGCGTTTTTACGGATGATATGGACCACTGCTATTTTACTGGGGCATCTCCGGTGGAGAGGCATCATATCTTCGGTGGAAATCCTAATAGAAAGCATAGTGAAGAATATGGCTTTGTTATACCACTCCGGCCGGATCTGCATCCCAATGGTGTGCACGCAGGGCAGGGGGCAAAATTGATAGACACAAAGCTCAAAACAATGGCACAGAAATATTTTGAAAGCCATTATGGAAGCAGGGAAGATTTTAGAAGAATCTTTGGAAAATCATACTTAGGTTGAAACACCTGTGCACTTGAGGGTGTGTACGAAAGAAACTCTTTATCGGTAATATATCACGCAAATAAAAGCCTCTGCCAAATGGCAGAGGGGAAAGGAGCGGTATGGAAAAATTAATGTTTACGATCCTTGGAAAGCCGATCACGAAAAAGAACAGCCAGAGGATCGTGGTCTGCAAAAACAGACCTATGATACTGCCATCTAAGGCATATTTGAAATATGAGAAAGACTGTAAAAAATATATGCCGGATACAAAACAGATTGATTATCCCATAAATGTCAAGGCTGTCTATTACATGCCGACACGCCATCGGGTAGACCTTACGAATCTTCATGAGGCATTACATGACATTTTAGTTAAATATAACGTCATAGCAGATGATAACTGCAAGATTATCGTAAGCACGGATGGAAGCCGGGTACTGTATGACAGAGAAAACCCACGGACAGAGGTCACGATCACGAAAGCAGGTGGTGTAATTGAAAATCATTGATTACATACCGGTCGGACATAAGAATGCTGTAACTAGAAAGCAGCTTGTTATTTTAACAGGACTTTCCGACCGGAAAATAAGAAATATGATCCAGGAAGAATGTAACCGGGAGCATCCCATTTTGAATATGCAGGACGGAAAAGGATACTTTCAGCCGTCATATGATGAGATGCATTTGGTAAGACTTTACCGGGCACAGGAAAACCACAGAACCCTTACGAATCGTAAAAAGGTATCTGAAATAGATAAATACCTAAAATGCCAAAACAATGAACTGGAGCGTAATCAAATAAGCATCTCTGATGTGATAGGCGGTGGGAAATGAGAGAAAGTGTTGTTTTTTACCGCAGCTTTGCAGAAGCGATCAAGGCTCTTCCAAAGGAGGAACAGCTAAAGGCACTGTGGGCAGTTATTAATTACGGGTTGGATGGTGTGATCCCGGAGGAGCATGGAGTGCATACGGCGATTTTTTTAATGGCGAAGCCACAGATAGATGCCAACAACAAGAGATACCAAAACGGAAACAAAGGTGGCAGACCTGTAACCAAAGATAAACCAAACGATAACCAAGATGTAACCAAACCAAAACCAAATCATAACCAAGAAATAACCAAAGAAGAACCAAACCAAAACCAAGATAAAACCAAAGCAGAACCTAAGGAAAAGGATAATGTAAAGGAAAAGGTAAAGGATAAGGATAATGATAATAGTGTGGTGCGTTTCACGCCGCCCACAAAACAGGATGTGATGGACTATTGTCAGGAAAAAGGTTACACGGATGTTGATGTTGAGAGGTTTATGAATTACTACATCTCTAACGGGTGGATGGTAGGGAAAAACAAGATGAAAGACTGGAAAGCTGCAGTGCGAAACTGGGCGCGGAAGGATATGGCCGCCAAACCCAATAATACCAACGGAAATAGGTTTTGCAATTTTGAACAGCGCAATTATGACTATGATGCCTTGGAAAAGAACCTCTTGCGGAAGGGAAGTGGTTAGATGAGTGGACGAAAGCGAGGATGTATGCTTGACAGCTACCGTGACAGGGTAGAAGAGCTGCTGGATGCAGGCTGTACTTTCACCGACATTTCTGACCACATGGCAGAAGAGGAGCAGATCTATGTTGAGCCTACAACGGTCGCATACTTTGTGCGCAGCCGTAAATTGTCCAGCAAGGTTACACAGGGATGCAGGAATAACAGGATTGATATACCGAAGTGTGCAGAGTGCGAGTACCGACATCTGGTCACGGACCAGTACAAAAAGCCGGGCATTTATATCTGCACCAAGATATGGGTCAGGATCAATAGTGGCTGCAAGTCCAGTCCGATGAGCTGCCCGAAACGGGATATTGAGAGGGATTGTGGACTATGAAGAAATTAAAAAACGAAATAATAATAACTGATTCAGGAAAGGAGTAATGACAGAAGCCTGGTAGACCAGGTTGAATAGGCGGGTGAGTAAGCCTTGGCGAAAAAGGAACAGAGTAGTTGCGATTAGACGTTGCAGGGTTCATAACTATTTGGCGAATGTAATTAATATCATGGGAAGCCTGATGTTCCTTATCCACGGATACAGAGCAATCTGTTAAGTGGTTGTCATGAAAAAATTAAAAGTATGTTGGGTATCAGCAGGTATCAGTAGTTTTATGGCTGGATATTTAGCCGGTGATGTAGACGAATGGATTTACATAGATATAGCTGACCAACATCCGGATAGTATCAGATTCATTAAGGATTGCGAGAATGCAATCGGTAAAGAAATACAGATATTGAAATCGAAAGAATATCGGTGCGTGGAAGATTGTGTAAGGACCTTTGGTGGTTTCAGAAATCCGGCGAATGGATTCGCACCTTGCACGAACTGGTTGAAAAAGAGGGTGAGAAAAGAGTGGGAGGAACAGCACAAGGATTGTGATCTGACATATGTTTGGGGTTTTGATCTTAAGGAGAGAAACCGAGCAGAGAGAACAGTAGAAGCCAATCTACAGGCAGCACATGAATTTCCACTCATGGACAAAGGATTAAGTAAAGAAGAAGTACATGGGTTGTTTGAACGGACTTTTGATTTTTCCCGGCCAAAGATGTACGAGCTGGGATATGCGAACAATAACTGTGTCGGCTGTGTAAAAGGCGGTATGGGTTATTGGAACCACATTCGAAAGGATTTCCCGGAAGTCTTTGAAAGCCGGGCGAAGTTGGAAAGAGAAGTCGGACACTCCATGTTGAAAGACAAAAACGGTCCGGTATATCTGGATAAATTAGAACCGAATAGAGGTAATATGAATACAGAGATTATGCCGGATTGCGGGATTATGTGTTACTTAAGTATAAAATAAAAGTCTTTAGGATAGGTAGAAGGGCGGTCGGCAGTTGTGCTGACCAAAGTGTTACTTGTTTGTGTGGTTGGAATTTGTTTTGCCATAGCATTCTCCATTTCTGTACTAAAAGTACAAAGGGCAATTATTAAAGTTGCGATGAATTTTATGACTGCCAACCGAATTCCCTTCCCCCAAACGGTTCTACCCGCCTGCCTATCATAGAGACAATATAATAATAAATCAAAGTAAGTAAAAATTCAAGAAAGGAGCTGAACCTCCGGCCGGGGTAACGATATATCAGGTTCCTTTTGGAAAAATGACATATAAAGAATTTTTAGCAAGTAAGAGATTTGTTTTAGAAAGCAGCGGTTTCGATATTGACAAAACAGAGTTGAATCCGATGCTGTATGAGTTTCAGAAAGACATCGTCCGGTGGGCGCTAAAGAAAGGCAAGGCTTGTATATTTGCCGATTGCGGACTCGGTAAAACACCGATGCAGTTATCATGGGCATATCAGGTACATAAGCATACCGGCGGAAAAATACTGATTCTTGCACCATTGGCAGTAGCAGAGCAGACGCGGCGCGAAGCCGAGAAGTTTGGATATGATGCGAAAGTGGTAGAGAAACAGTCAGAATGCATTGACGGGATCAATATTACGAACTATGAGAAGCTGGATAGATTTGTAGCAAATGAATTTGTCGGTGTTGTGTTGGACGAAAGCAGTATCTTGAAATCGTATTCTGGAAAAGTCAGAACTGCAATTATTCAGAACTTTCATGATGTGCCGTATAAATTGGCATGTACGGCTACACCAGCACCAAATGATTATATGGAACTTGGAAATCACAGTGAGTTTTGCGGAGTTATGACAAGGGCAGAAATGCTATCAATGTTCTTTGTGCATGATGGCGGACAGACTTCCAAGTGGAGATTAAAAGGACATGCCGTAGATGTATTTTGGCAGTGGCTTGCAACATTCAGTGTATTTATCGACAATCCAGCAAATATCGGCTATGAGGTTTCCGGTTATGATTTGCCGCAGCTTAATATACAAGAGATCATCGTTGACGGAAATGGACCAATAAAAGAAACGCTGACACTTACGGAGCGGCGGCAGGCAAGAAAAGATAGCCTTACACTTAGGTGTGAAAAGGCTGCAGAAATTGCAAATAGCTCAGATGAACAATGGCTTATATGGTGTGATCTGAATGATGAAAGTGCAAAATTGCATGAAGTAATCAATGATTCGGTTGAGGTCAAAGGCTCTGATAAACCGGAGCATAAAAGCAATTCAATGATAGGATTTGCAGAAGGTAAAATTAAATGTCTTGTCACGAAACCATCTATTGCAGGTTTCGGTATGAATTGGCAGAATTGCCACAATATGATCTTTACAGGATTATCAGACAGCTATGAGCAGTTTTATCAAGCTGTGCGCCGCTGTTACCGGTTTGGGCAGAAAAAACCTGTGAATGTGTATATTATCATTTCTGCCAAGGAAGGATGCGTAAAAGAGAACATTGAGAGAAAACAGGCTGATTTCCTCAAAATGCAGCGCGAAATGACAGAGCTTACAAAGGAAATCACAAAGAAGGAACTGAAAAGCACATGCAGGATCAGCACACCATATGAGCCGCATGTGGAAATGAAATTACCGGAATGGGAGGAATTTGCAAAATGAATGTATTGGAACAGGTCATTGAAAATAAGTATGCAATTTATAATGGGGATTCATGCGAAATTGTAAGGGCGATACCCGACAACAGTATCCATTACACAATCTTTTCTCCGCCATTTGCCAGCCTGTACACCTACTCGAACAGCGATAGAGATATGGGAAACAGTAAAGGAGATGATGAATTTTACAATCATTTTATCTTTCTTGCAAAAGAGCTGTACCGTGTGACCATGCCGGGGAGATTATTAAGTTTTCATTGCATGGATCTGCCACTTATGAAAGAGCGAGACGGAGTGATTGGGCTGAAAGATTTTCCGGCGATCATTCGGAATATTTTTGAGGATTGTGGATTTATCTACCACAGTAAGGTAACAATTTGGAAGAATCCTGTTACTGAGATGCAGAGAACAAAGGCATTAGGCTTGTTGCATAAGCAGATTAGAAAAGACAGCACCATGAACCGGCAGGGCATACCAGATTACATCATCACGATGCGAAAGCCGGGAGAAAACCCGGAGCGAGTTGCACACACACATGAGACATTCCCGGTTGATGTCTGGCAGAATTATGCAAGTCCAGTGTGGATGGATATCCGGCAGAGTGATACACTGCAGAAAAAATCCGCGAGAGAAGACAAAGACGAAAGACATATTTGCCCGTTGCAGCTCGAAGTAATTCAGAGATGTATTGAGTTGTGGACGAATCCCAATGACATTGTATTAGATCCATTTGCAGGGATTGGATCAGTACCATACACTGCCGTAAAGATGGGACGTAGAGGTATTGGTGTCGAATTAAAAGAAAGCTATTATAAACAGGCTGTAAATAACTTAGAGATAGCTGTGAAAGGGGATGTTATGGAATGTCCGGTTGGCCAAATGAGTATCGAGGATTTTTTAACGGCGAACCCTGCATAAGCCAGATGAGTTTTGAGGACTTTCCGGAGGTGATGCCATGATTCAGTGCGAGGGGCAGATAAGTATAATGGATTTGCTTGCACCTGTTATCCGAACTGCTGAGATACCGTGTCTTTTGCATGAAGGACAAACCGTGTATAAGGTTGTTCGTGGCGATGTTGAGACGCATACTGTTCAAAAGAGAACATGGACATGCGGTGGAAATAATCGAGGATATGACCTTGATGGAGATGTGACGTGGAATTCTCAGATCGGCAAGATTATATTCACTAGCAGAGAGCCAGCAGAGCGAGTAGCGCAGGAATATCTTGCAGAGTACGAACACATCCTTGCAGAAAATATCAGGGCAACAGGGGTTATCGCATATCGATATGAGTATAGAGGTCGAGAGATTGTTCAATCGTATTCTATTCTTGAAGATGGAACTTTTTATTTCAAATATGGAAGTATGTATGAACATATCGGTAAGGAAGTTGAAATCAAGAAGTTTGAGGAAGAACGCCAGCACTGTATTGAACGTAATGATACCTATGCAGTATTAGAGAATTACAAGCCGCAATACAAGAATATGTATAAATGCGGGCATAGTTCTTGGGTGTATGCAGAAGCAAGATATGAGTATATCAATGATTGACAGACCGGACAGCTCCGGTCTGCGTAGAATTGAACTGCCGAGGAAAATTCGGTAGTTTGGAAAATTAGGATTTAGTGGAGGAACGGAATATGGAAAAAACAAAAATAGATTGGTGTGATAGTTCATGGAATCCGGTTACCGGATGTCTTCACAGCTGTAAATATTGCTACGCAAGAAGCATTGCAAATAGATTTTCTGGTGGTGGAGAGAAATGGACGGATGATGCGCTGATAGAACTGAATGATCGTATTTATTTCGATGAATCAGAGAAGGCTGAAGCGTATCCATATGGATTTAAGCCCACACTACATAGATACAGGCTTAATGAATACGAGAAAAAGGGCGGAAGGAATATGTTTGTATGCTCTATGGCAGATCTTTTTGGTCATTGGGTTCCTGATTCTTGGATTGAGGAAGTTTTTTCTGCCTGTGCAAAAGCACCGCAACATAATTATCTTTTCCTGACAAAGAACCCGGAAAGATTCGCTGATTTACAGAATAATGGAAAGCTGATTGTAGCTGACAATATGTGGTATGGTGCAAGTGCAACAAACGAAGATCAGCTTGAACTTGCAGCGAAAACATTTTCAGACCTAAATTGCCAAACAAAGACTTTTTTAAGCATTGAACCGATACTTGAAGACATTACTGTGTCTGAATACTGGGAGTATTACATGGCTGCTCATTATGTAGATTGGGTAATCGTTGGAGCAGAGACAGGACACAGAAAAGACAAGGTGATACCTAAAAGAGATTGGATAAGATCTATTACATTTGATTGCTACGATGAAAGTATTCCGGTGTTCATGAAATCCAGTCTTGCGAACATATGGCGGAATCCATTGGTACAGGAATTCCCGAAGGAATTACTACGGTAAACTGTAATTTAGTGGAGGAGGCAGAAAGGAAAACAGAAAAAATGTACAAGGAAACTTGGTTTTTATCACAAGAGGAAGCCGAAGCCAAGTTGAAAGAAATGGGGGGAAAATGATGTTTAATGAAATTTTCAATGTGATGAAATGCTTTCCGAAGAGTTATATTACTCAATATGGAGACCTTATTTTATCAGTCAAAGGGAATGTATATTTTACAGCAGAAGACTGTAATACACAGAAAGATATTATCTGTAAACTTTTAGAGTGGTGTTCCAGACCGATTGCAAAGGGAGAACCTTACCGCCAAGAGAAGAGAAATAAAGAATGGAGGGAATCACTTCTTTCTGGATACAATGAATATCTCGGAACAGAATTTACGCAAGAGGATATGTACTGGATTTACGATAAACTCGGAAACGCAGTCAATCACGAATTGACGTTGAAATTTATTGCAAGCGGATATGATCTGAATCTTGTATATCCGAAGAAAGGGGAAAGTCATGGAGAATAGATTTTTATTCCGTGCAAAGCGGAAGGACAACGGTGAATGGACGGAAGGCTTTCTTTTGAAACGGTGGGACGGATTATGGATTTTCAGTATTGATGAAAAATTTGCTGATCTTATAATCCCATCTACCCTCTGCCAGTGCACCGGACTTAAGGACAAGAATGGAAAGTTGATTTGGGAGAATGATATTATTGAATGCAAAGACGGAAAACACAATTTTCAAACGCAAATTGAATGGGATGCTTATTGTGCTGGATTTATATTTCAAGATACAGCAACATCTGCGGTTGGGCTTGATGCAATAACAGAAAACGGATTGTATTCGGAAAGTAAGGTTGTCGGTAATATTTTTGACAACCCGGAACTGTTGGAGGTGTGAAATGGAGAGATTAACAATTGATGAGATAATTGGGCATTGCAACAGAGAAGCAAGAATGTACGAAAAAGCTTGTGATATTAAGTATCTTGAAACAACAGCTATGAGCCATTTGATAAAGGAATATTGGGAACATAAGCAGGTTGCTGGATATCTGAAAAAACTCAAAGCCTATGAGGATGCCGAGGAGCAGGGATTGCTTCTGCAGCTGCCGTGCAAGGTGGGAGATAAGGCTTACATTATTGTAGGAAAAGACATATCTAAACAGACGATCCAAAGAGTAACGATTGGTTCTGATAAAATATTAGAATTTTGCACAAAAAAAAGAGGGTTTGCGATATCTGATATTGGCAAAAAGGTATTCCTTACCAGAGAGGAAGCCGAAGCTAAGTTGAAAAAAATGGAGGACTGAAAGAAATGTGGAAAATAAAGATTATATACAAAGATAAAAGCAGCTGTACCTTAACCGGCAACCACAAAGAGATACCGTTGGAGTTGGCAGTCAATTATTTTAATAAATATGTGGCAGATCACGTTATTCGTAGTGCACGTTATCAGCAGTACCCCAAAAGGATTATAGTGAGATGGACTTGCTTGAGAAAATTGAAGAACTGTGGGAGAGGGAGGATATTGACCATGACGGAGAATGAAGCGAGCGTGATCATCGGTAATATTCCGGTTAACGGAAAAGACGGGTGTTACTCTATAACAGAATATCAGGAAGCGAAGACGGTAGCTGTCCAAGCACTTGAAGAGATTCAGCAGTATCGTGCAATCGGTACACTAGAAGAATGCCGGGCGGCGGTGGAAAAGCAGACGGCAAAGAAACCGGATTACGAGGGAGACGGATACTCGGACGGACATCTTGTATACGACACATGGATTTGTCCTTGTTGTGGCAAACATTACGAAGTTGACTATGACGATTATGATTTTTGTCCGGAATGTGGACAGTGCATAGATTGGAGTGATGAAGAATGAGAAAATATGACATATGTGGAAACTGCCCTGCGTCGTGGTGCGGAAGGAATGACGACTGGGAGTACGAGGAAGGCTGCTACTTTTACTGTGAAAAGTATGAGTTGATGTGTTTTCTGCCGCACTGGATCAAGAGACTGATATTGAGATATTTAAGGAGGAAAGAGCGTGAGTAAGGAAATTAGACAACTTAAGTGGACGGCTTGAAAGCATGAAAGATTATGATGCAGTAAAAGATGTGATTAACAATATGCCGACTGCCTACGATGTAGACAAGGTTGTGGAGCAGCTAAAAGACGAGCAGGAACTGTCATATGCGGATTTTGAAATCTACGCAGAGGAACATGGATTATCAGAAGATGATGACTGGCATCACAGGGGTCTTGGAAGAGCAGTCGAAATCGTGAAAAGAGGTGGAACAGATGGGAAGATTGATTGATGCGGATGCGTTTGAAAGGTCGGTTATGTTTAGTGATGCGGAAGATATGCAAGACGTAATTTACGCATTGCGTGATTATTCGACCGTCTACGATCCGGACAAGGTGGTTGAGCAGTTGGAGGAACGAACAGCTTTCCTAAAAGACTGTAAGAAGTATGATAACAAGACAGCAGAGCAACAGGATAATTCATACAGCACTATGATGATGTACGAGGTCAAGGACTTAGTGGATGATCTGATCCGGATTGTGAGAGGCGGTGGGGTAGATGCGTAAGCCAATTCCAAAGTCGGTCAGAAAACAGGTATATCAAAAATACAATGGTCACTGCGCTTACTGTGGCTGTGAAATACCAGAAAAAGGCTTTAATGTAGACCATTTACATTGTCTTAAACATTATGAATATACCGAAGAATTTACCGGAATAGATGTGCATGATATTAAGAACCTCATGCCGTCCTGTGGTTCGTGTAATCGGTATAAGTCAACGATGGATTTGGAGGATTTTAGAAAGCAGTTACAGAAAATACCGGACAGACTGAAAAGGGATGTGTGCACATACAACATTGCACTGCGGTATGGCATGGTGAAGGAAAATAGGGAGCCGATTAAGTTTTACTTTGAGAAAGTAGGTGGAGTAGATGAATAAGCCATGCGAGCATTGCGATAAGGCAGATTACAAGAAATATGGGAGTGACTATTTTAAGTGCGAAAAACCTTGTGAAAGAGCAAAGATGTGCAAAAGAAACGATGAAAAGTTTTTGAAAATGTTGAGAGGTGGTGGAGTAGATGTCTAAAGCAGTATTGGTAATGGATATGCCGGAAAGATGTGCTGATTGTCCATTGAGGAGTAGTAAAAAAACTAGCTATGTGTGTTGTTACTTGACGCTAAAAAACATATCATCGAC
>OIWO01002601.1_pt1 | contig 11349 bp, 8 predicted proteins | sample 1587641 | NCBI WGS metagenome assembly OIWO01 (sample SAMEA3888924, study PRJEB22519) | human gut metagenome | biome: human gut; feature: human-associated habitat; material: faeces | place: Denmark | collected 2010
GCAATCCGATAGAAAGTATGAAAAGCCGCTTGAAGTCGCCGTCCAGCATTATGAACAAGATGCAGAAGCGCGGACTTTCTCTGGATTTTCCGACCATGCAGGCAAATATCATGGATATTGCCGGTGTGCGTGTGATCTGCTCCTTCGAGGAGGATGTGTTCTTTTTGGCAAAGTGCCTAAAAGAACAGTCTGACATTGAAATTATCACAGAGAAAGACTACATTTCACACCCCAAGCCAAATGGATATCGCAGTCTGCACCTGACGATCCGGCTGCCGGTATTCTTTGCGGAAAAAGAGGTCCATGTGCCGGTGGAGATACAACTCCGTACAATCGCGATGGACTTCTGGGCAAGCCTTGAGCATACCATCCGCTATAAGAAAAATCTGCCGATAAATATTGAAATCGAAACTGAGCTGAAAGAGTGCGCCGATTCCAGCAGAGAGTGGGATGGTAAAATGGAACATTTACTGCATATCATAACATAATGTGTCGAATAAAAGTGACAGATACGCTCTTTATTGCTGGTTTCGTGTGTACGGCTTGGGCTTGTCGGGGCTCGCAGCGGCCACCCGCCTTGGGTGGGTGATCGCTGAGAGCCCCAACCGATTTCTCTGCTTTCTGGTTTTCAGTCATAGTCTTTTCTGCTTTCGGCGGGCTGCCACGGCACAGCTTTTTTGGCTTCTATAATTGGAAGGAACATGGCTTTTCGCTGAATGGAAAGCGAAGCTGACCCGGGCCGTGGCGGTCTGTTTTAAAGCGATAATTTTTTTGGAATTATCTTGACAAATTTTGTCAAGATTGATATGATGACAGTAACAAGCAAGCGAAAAGGGGATGCGGAACATGATCATCACCAAAGAGACGGACTACGCGCTGCGCATTTTGCGGGTGCTGCTGGACGGGGAGAAACATTCGGTGGCCGAGATGTCGGAAACGGAGCTGATCCCTACTCAGTTTGCCTACCAGATTCTGCGCAAGCTCTCCGCCGGCAATTTGGTGCGGGTGAGCCGCGGCGCCCTCGGCGGCTGCGCACTGTCCTGCGATCTGGACGCGACCTCCCTCTACGATCTCATGGGGGTCATGGGGGAGCGGGGCGTCCTGTGTGCCTGCATGGAGCCGGGATATGAGTGCCGCTGGCAGGACGAGCATGGACGGTGCGCCATCCACTGTCAGCTTGCGGCCTTGCAACGAAAGCAGGACGAGGCGTTCCACGCCGTGAGCCTGCGCAGGCTGCTGACCGGCGAATCCGATCCTCAAGATACAAGCGAGCTGTAAAATTTTAAGAGGAGGTACCCGTATGCTGTTTCAAACCACGGCGGCGCACGAAGAGCTGCGCGCGAAGATCCGGAGTTTTGCGGAGGAGGAGATCAAGCCCCTCGCATTTTTAATGGATCAGAACAATGAGTTTCCCGAGGAGGCTGTCAAGAAGCTGGGTAAGCTGGGCTGGATGGGCATTCCCTACCCCAAGGAGTACGGCGGCGCCGGTCTGGATGCCCTGAGCTACGCCATCGCGGTGGAGGAGCTGGCCCGTGTGGACGGCGGCGCGGGCGTGATCCTTTCCGCCCACGTCTCCCTCGGCTCGTGGCCCATTTTCGCCTACGGCACCGAGGAGCAGAAGAAGAAATATCTGATCCCGCTGGCCAAGGGCGAGAAAATCGGCGCCTTCGGCCTGACGGAGCCCAACGCCGGCTCCGATGCCGGCGGCACGGAGACCACCGCGCTGGACAAGGGGGATTACTACCTCCTTAACGGCGGCAAGATCTTCATCACCAACGCTCCCAAGGCGGACACCTATGTGGTTTTCGCCGTCACCACGCCGGACATCGGCACCCGGGGCATCTCCGCTTTCATCGTGGAGAAGGGCTGGAAGGGCTTTGAGTTCGGCGACCACTATGACAAGATGGGCATTCGCTCCTCCTCCACGGCGGAACTGATCTTCAACGATGTGAAGGTTCCCAAGGAAAACCTGCTGGGCAAGGAGGGGGACGGCTTCAAGATCGCCATGTCCACGCTGGACGGCGGACGCATCGGCATCGCCGCGCAGGCACTGGGCATTGCCCAGGGCGCGTTTGAGCAGGCGCTGAGCTATTCCAAGGAGCGTATTCAGTTCGGAAAGCCCATCGCGGCCCAGCAGAGCATCGCCTTCAAGCTGGCGGATATGGCCACCAAGCTGCGCTGCGCCCGGTTCCTCATCTACTCCGCGGCGGAGCTGAAGGAGCAGCACGCGCCCTATGGCATGGAGTCCGCCATGGCGAAGATGTACGCCTCGGACATCGCGCTGGAGGTCACCAACGACGCCTTGCAGATCCACGGCGGCAGCGGTTTCCTCAAGGGCATGGAGGTTGAGCGGGCCTACCGCGACGCCAAGATCACCACCATCTACGAGGGCACCAACGAGATCCAGCGGGTGGTCATCGCCTCTCATCTGGTGGGCAGGCTGGGCAAGAGCTCCGGCGGCGAGAGCCGCTCGGCGGCCAAGAAACCCGCGCCCATCACCGGCATCCGCAAAAAGACCATCTTCCGGGAGGGGGATGCTGCCCAGCAGGTGGCCGACCTTGTGGCAGCACTGAAGAAGGACGGTCACGACTTCTCCGTGGGCATCCCCATGGATACGCCCATCCCGCAGGCGGAGCGGGTGGTCTCCGCGGGCAAGGGCATCGGGGAGAAAAAGAACATGAAACTGGTAGAGTCGCTGGCCAAGGCCGCCGGCGCGGCCATCGGTTCTTCCCGCCCTGTGGCGGAGACTCTCAAATATCTGCCGCTGAACCGCTATGTGGGTATGTCCGGTCAGAAGTTCACCGGCAATCTGTACATCGCCTGCGGCATCTCCGGCGCATCCCAGCACCTTAAGGGCATCAAGGACGCCTCCACCATCGTGGCCATCAATAAGAACGGTAACGCGCCTATCTTCAAGAACTGCGACTACGGCATCGTGGGCGATGTGGAGGAGATCCTGCCCCTGCTCACCGCTGCGCTGGATAGCGGCGAAAAGCTGCCCGCGCCGCCCATGGTAAAGATGAAGCGGCCCACGCCGCCGAAGCCCGCCCCCATCGGCGACCGCTACGTCTGCAGCGGCTGCGGCTACGAGTATGTGCCGGAGTTGGGCGACGAGGACGGCGAGATCGCGCCGGGTACGCTCTTTGAGCAGCTTCCCGCCGAGTGGGTGTGTCCCGAGTGCGCGGAGACGAAGGATCAATTTGTAAAGGCTTGAGCCGTGAAGGAGGTAAGATAAGATGTATTGCGTGCGTAAAGTAACGAACGACCTCTACTGGGTGGGCGCCAACGACCATCGCCTGGCCCTGTTTGAAAACTGCTTTCCCATTCCCCGGGGCGTAAGCTACAACGCCTACTGCCTGCTGGATGAAAAGACGGTGCTCTTTGACACGGTGGACTGGTCTGCCTGCCGCCAGCTTTTGGAAAATCTGGCGTATGTGCTGGATGGCCGCGAGCTGGACTACCTGCTGGTCAACCATCTGGAGCCGGATCACGCCGCCTGCATCGAGGAGATCCTGCTGCGCCATCCCAAGGTGAAGCTGATCTCCAACGAGAAGGCATTCATGCTCATGCGGCAGTTCGGTTTCCATGTGGACGGGCATGAGTGCATCGAGGTGAAGGAGGGCGACACCTTCTCCTTCGGCAAGCACACCGTCACCTTTGTGGGTGCGCCTATGGTCCACTGGCCGGAGGCCATGGTGACCCTTGACGTCACCGACGGCGTCCTCTTTTCCGCCGATGCCTTCGGCACCTTCGGCGCGCTGGACGGCAAGCTGTTTGCTGACGAGGTGGATTTCGAGCGGGACTGGCTGGATGACGCCCGCCGCTACCTCACCAACATCGTGGGCAAGTACGGCCCCCACATCCAGCTCCTGCTGAAAAAGGCCGGCGGTGTTTTGGATCAGATCAAGTATATCTGCCCGCTCCACGGCCCCGTGTGGCGCAAGGATCTGGGCTGGTTCATCGAAAAGTACGACACCTGGAGCCGCTATGCCCCTGAGACCCAGGGCGTGCTCATCGTCTACGCCTCCATGTACGGCAACACGGAGAACGCGGCGCAGGCGCTGGCGGCGTCGCTCTGCGATAAGGGCATGAGCAAGGTGGCGATGTACGATGTGTCCTCCACTCATGTCTCCCAGCTGATCTCCGAGGCGTTTAAGTACAGTCACATTGTCCTGGCCTCTGTGACCTACAACCTCGGCATCTACCCCGCCATGCATGACTTCCTCATGGATATGAAGGCACTGAATCTGCAAAACCGCACCTTTGCCATCATTGAAAACGGCTCATGGGCGGTGAAGTCCGGTGACCTCATGCAGAAATTCATCAACGATGAGCTCAAGAACATGACGGTGCTCAACGAGCGCCTCAGCCTCGCCTCGTCCATGGGCACGGACAAGCGCACTGAGCTGGAAGCACTGGCGGACGCCATTCTGGAATCTATGAAGTGACTGGCAGGAAAGCCAAAACCAAGACAACAGACAACAAACAGCCCCGCCGCGTCGGCTGCAGAAAAACCGGCTTTCAAAAACAGAGCGGGCAAGCGTGATACTGCGCTTGCCCGCTCTTTGCCCAAAAGGACATGAGAAGTGACCGGAGAAGAGGAGAGGATCGAAATGGAGATCAGAAAACGAAACGGGGAGTCTGTTCCCTTTCAACAGGAGAAAATCTTCAACGCCATGAAAAAAGCGTTTGATGGACAGGGAAGGGAGATTGGGGGCGGAGAACTGGAGGAGATTCTCACCACCGTTCTCGACAATCTCTCCGTCACAGTACCGCTCACCGTGGAACGCGTGCAGGACGAGGTGGAGCGGACGCTCATGGAGCGCGGACACTATGAGGTGGCCAAGGCGTACATCCTCTATCGCGAAAAGCGGTCTGCGCTGCGCCGCGTCCGGCATACCATCGCGCAGACGGTGGGGGATAACTCGCTTGACGAGGTGCTGCGCCGTATCCAGATGGATTTTACCGAGGAAGTCTACTCCCTCGCGGCGCTTCAAATGAAGTTTGAGAGTTTCTGTCGCCCGGGCATGACGGAGGATGAGCGGGCTGAGGCACTGACCAAGGCAGCGGTAGAGCTGACTACGGCAGAGGCACCCAAGTGGGAGTTCATCGCGGCGCGGCTTCTGAACCACTCCTTTCGCTGTCGCAACGCACAGGAATGGGAGGGGCGCGGCGTCGGCGACCTCTATGGCAGGCTTCGCTATCTGACGGATAAGGGACTCTACGGTGACTATATTCTTGCCCACTATACCCACGAGGAGATCGCCATGGCGGAGGACTTTCTCTGCCCGGAACGGGACGAGCTGTTCACCTACTCCGGCCTTGACCTGCTGCTCAAACGCTATGTGATCCAGTCACGCAGCCGCGTGCCGCTGGAAACACCGCAGGAGATGTTTTTGGGTATCGCGCTGCATCTTGCTATGAACGAAGGCTCTGACCGCATGGGGTGGGTAAAACGCTTTTACGATATGCTCAGCCGTATGGAGGTCACGATGGCGACACCTACCATGTCCAACGCACGAAAGCCCTACCATCAGCTTTCAAGCTGCTTTGTGGACACTGTGCCGGACAGTCTGGACGGCATCTACCGCTCGCTGGACAACTTCGCAAAGGTCTCTAAATTCGGCGGTGGAATGGGGATGTACTTCGGTAAGGTGCGCGCTGCAGGCAGCACCATCCGCGGCTTTCAAGGGGCGGCGGGCGGTGTTATCCGCTGGATCCGGCTGGTCAACGACACCGCCGTGGCGGTGGATCAGTTGGGGATGCGGCAGGGCGCTGTGGCGGTTTACTTAGACGCATGGCACCGGGATCTGCCGGAATTCCTTCAACTGCGCACTAACAACGGCGACGACCGCATGAAGGCGCATGATGTGTTTCCCGCCGTGTGCTATCCGGATCTCTTCTGGCGACTGGCGGAGGAGAACATAGACGCGCCGTGGCATCTCATGTGTCCGCATGAGATCCTCACGGTCAAGGGCTACGCACTGGAGGATTACTGGGGTACGGAATGGGAGAAGCGGTATCTGGACTGCGTCAATGACCCGCGCATCGAAAAGCGCAGCGTCACCGTCAAGGACATCGTGCGGCTGGTGCTTCGCTCGGCAGTGGAGACCGGCACGCCCTTCGCCTTCAACCGCGACAGCGTAAATCGTATGAACCCAAACGGCCACACGGGAATGATCTATTGCTCCAATCTCTGCACGGAGATCGCGCAGAACATGGCGCCCATCGAGCATATCAGCACTGAGGTGCACACGGAGAACGGCGACACAATGGTGGTGACGGCCACACGCCCAGGTGAGTTTGTGGTCTGCAACCTGGCGAGTCTGTCTCTCGGTAATCTGCCGGTGGAGGACGAGGCCTATATGGAACGCACGGTGGAAACGGCCATCCGCGCACTGGATAATGTGATCGACCTCAACTTCTACCCGTTGGAATACGCGCGGCTTACCAATCAGAAGTACCGCAGCATCGGCCTGGGCGTCAGCGGCTACCACCACATGCTGGCAAAGCGCGGCATCCGCTGGGAGAGCGAGGAGCACCTTGCCTTCACCGACGCGGTGTTCGAGCACATCAACTACGCCGCCGTCAAGGCGGACACAGCACTGGCACGGGAAAAGGGTCGTTACGCGCTCTTTGAGGGCAGCGACTGGCAGACGGGCGCGTATTTTGAAAAGCGGGGTTATACCTCCGAAAAGTGGCAGGCGCTTGCGGAAACGGTGGCGGTGCAGGGAATGCGCAACGCCTATCTGCTGGCGGTCGCACCGACCTCCAGCACATCTATCCTCTCCGGCACGTCGGCGGGCATCGATCCAATTATGAAGAAATTCTTCTTAGAGGAGAAAAAGGGCAGTATGCTGCCCCGCGTTGCGCCGGAGCTTTCTATGGATACATGGTGGTACTATAAGGCGGCGCATCTGATCGACCAAAGCTGGTCGGTGCGCGCCGCGGGCCTTCGCCAGAGACATATTGACCAGGCGCAGAGCATGAATCTCTATATCACCAACGACTATTCCATGCGTCAGGTGCTCAGACTGTATTTGGAGGCGTGGAGGGCCGGCGTCAAGACCATTTACTATGTCCGCAGCAAGGCCCTTGAGGTCGAGGATTGCGAAAGCTGCTCGTCATAAGGAGGATAGCATGACGGAACTGAAGAAAAAGCCCCTCTTTAACCCGGAGGGCGACCCTGATGTGCGCCTGCGGCGCATGATCGGCGGCAATACCACCAACCTCAACGACTTCAACAATATGAAGTACGCTTGGGTCAGCGACTGGTACCGGCAGGCCATGAACAACTTTTGGATCCCTGAGGAGATCAATCTCTCGCAGGATGTGAAGGACTATCCCCGCCTGCTGTCAGCCGAGCGCAGCGCCTACGATAAAATTCTGAGTTTTCTTGTCTTTTTGGATTCCATTCAGACAGCGAACCTGCCTAATATCGGCGCCTACATTACCGCCAACGAGGTCAATCTCTGCCTGTCCATTCAGGCGTTTCAGGAGTGTGTCCACTCACAGAGCTACAGCTATATGCTCGACACCATCTGTTCCCCCGTGGAGCGCAATGACATCCTCTACCAATGGAAAACGGACGAGCATCTGCTGCGCCGCAACACCTTCATTGGGGACTGCTACAACGAGTTTCAGGAGCGGAAGGACGCTCCCACGCTGCTGCGCGTGATGATGGCGAACTATATTTTGGAGGGCATCTATTTTTACAGCGGCTTTATGTTCTTCTACAATCTCTCCCGAAACGGGAAGATGTCCGGCTCGGCGCAGGAGATCCGCTATATCAACCGCGACGAGAACACGCACTTGTGGCTGTTCCGCAATATCATCACGGAACTGCAAAAGGAGCAGCCGGAGTTGTTCACCGCCGAGAGCGTACAAGCGCTGCGCGAGATGATGCGTGAGGGCGTGGAGCAGGAGATCGCATGGGGGCATTATGTGATCGGCGACGACATCCCGGGGTTGAACCGACAGATGATTAGCGATTACATCCGCTATCTCGGCAATCTTCGCTGGACGAGCCTTGGCTATCCGGCATTGTATCCGGGCTTTGAGAGCGAACCGGAGAGCATGGAATGGGTCAGCCAGTACGCCGACGCCAACATGGTCAAGACCGATTTCTTTGAGGCACGCAGTACCGCCTACGCCAAGAGCACCGCACTGATAGACGATTTATAAGAAAACCAAAGACATCAGAATAGGAGATACACTACTATGAATTACAGCGCTATGATTCAAAATCGCAGATCCGTTCACGCATTCCGCGAAAAGGAAGTTCCGAGCGAGGCTATCGGCCAGCTCCGATCCTACTATGAAAAGACCTGCCCCCGTCTTGTCCCGGAGATTGCAACGGAGTTGATCGTCTTGGACAAGAATGCACAGCCGGCGCTGGAGAGCTCAGCGGGCTATAAGCAATTTCTCATCGGAGCACCGCACTACCTGCTCCTTATGTCTGCCCCGCATTCCTATGCGGCTATCAACGCCGGCTACATGATGGAAGATCTCGTCCTCAAGCTGACTGAGTTGGACATTGACACCTGCTGGATGACCTTCACCGACAGCGACAAAATCAAAAAGGCACTGTCTCTCACCACCTCGTTAGAGGTGGCGGCAATCGTTGCCTTTGGCTACGGGGAAAAGACCGCAAAAAAGCTGCGGCTGAATATCCTAAGTATGTCTCAGATCGATGTGCGGGCCGAGCAGCAGTACTACGCGCCCAAAAAGGGCGTGCATGATTTGGTTCACATGGGGAGCTGGAGCAACAAGTCTGGGCTTGACGAGATGATGGACTTCTACGACGATATGCTCTGGCAGTCCTTCTACGCCGCTTCGCTCTCCCCCAGCTATCTCAACCGTCAGCCCTATGGCTTCCTTGTGCAGGATCACAGCATCTATTTGGTGCAGCAGGAGGATGCCTACACCGATAATTTGGATGCCGCATTGGATCTCGGTATTGTCATGCTCCACTTCTCCGCCGTCGCCTCCCAGTGGGCGGGGCAGGTACGCTGGGAACTTTCACCTGCTGCGCCCGACGGCCTGCCGGAAGGACTTCGCTCCGCTGCGGTGTACCACATGTAACGACTCTGGGGGAAGCAAGGCAACGGTAAAATGCGCGACCGTCGATCCGCGGTTGAGCGTATGTTCCATTAGAAAAGAAGAACCTATCAGTCAGAGTCTGAGTAAGGAAAATAGGAGGTATTTTTTATATGGCTATCCGAACGGTAACAGATGCCATCCGCTATGTAGGGGTGGATGATAACACATTGGCACTCTTTGAAAACCAGTACCCCGTCCAGCCTATGGGAGTGAGCTACAACTCCTATGTCATTCTGGACGAGAAAATCGCCGTGATGGACAGCGTGGACGCACGGGCGGCGGAGGAATGGCTTTCCAATGTAGCGCAGGTGTTGGAGGGGCGCAACCCCGACTATCTTGTGGTCACACACATGGAGCCGGATCATTCCGGCAGCCTCATGCGGCTGGCACAAAAGTACCCGGAGATGAAGATCGTGGGAAACGCGAAAACATTTACCCTGATCAAGCAGTTCTTCGGCACAGGTGCATTGTCGGAAGAGCGTATGCTGGAGGTTGGCGAGGGCAGCACGATCTCTCTGGGCTCACACCGGCTGCGCTTCCTCCTGGCACCGATGGTACACTGGCCGGAGGTGATGGCAGCGTATGAAGAGGAGGAAAAGATCCTGTTCTCGGCGGATGCCTTCGGCCGCTTCGGTTCACTGGAACGGACTGCCCGTGCCCCCTGGGCGCCGCAGGCCCGGCGGTATTATTACAACATCGTCGGAAAGTATGGCGCACAGGTGCAGGCTCTGCTGAAAAAGACCTCCGCGCTGGAGATCCAAACGATCTGCCCGCTCCATGGTCCCGTGCTTACAGAAGGGCTGGAGGAGTGTCTGCGGCTCTATGATCTCTGGTCACAATGGGAACCAGAAGAATCGGAGAGCATACTGATTGCCCACGCATCCATCCATGGAAATACTGCCCATGCGGCGAAGATCCTCAAGGGTAAATTAGAGAAAAAAGGCGTGCAGGTCAACATATGTGATCTCACTGTGACAGATCTTTCCTACGCTGTTGCCAGTGCGTTCTACTGCGGGAAGTTGGTTTTAGCCAGCTCCACCTATGACGGAGGACTGTTTCCGCCTATGAAGGAGTTTTTGGAACATTTACAGACAAAGGGATTCCGAAACCGCCGGGTTGGCCTTATTGAAAACGGCTCTTGGGCACCTGCTGCCGCGCGGCTGATGCGCACCAAATTGGAGGAGATGAAGGATATCCACCTTTACGAAACGGTAGTGTCTCTGCGTAGTGCATTGAACCAAACCAGCGAAGTGCAGATGGACGCTCTGGTGGCTGAGCTCTGCGCGGGGTAGGCGGCGAGTCTGGCTTCGTCCGACCGCCCGATGCCTCAATAGTAAAACGTCGGCGCTGTTTAGACAACAATATGGCGTTGACTGATGCCGAAGCTTTGAAAATGGATCGAAGCGCAGCTGCAGATGTTCTCTGCGGCTGCGCTTTTTGTATTCTGACCACGTTGCAAACGGATGGCTTTGACAGTCGCCCTTAGTTTCTGAGGGAATACGAAGTGCACTGCATGGAAGTGTACTTCGTGGTGAGATAAGATTTTTGCAGAAAATGCAGAAATCTGTCGAGACGGAGGACTCAGCACATGAATCCATATAAAGAAACACTCCGAAAATTCTTCTCGGAATATGTCCGCACTTTAAGGAAATGCAGGGGACTGACACAGGAGGAAATGGCGGAAAAACTCCGCATCTCTGGACGGGCATACAGCGATTTGGAGCGGGGCATATATTGCTTTTCCACTGTTGCACTGGTGTTCCTGCTGCTCATGCTGGAGGAGGGGGAAATAAAGGAACTTTTACCTCCCCTGCTGGATGAAATCGAAAAAGTCGAGGGCAGAGGGGTGGCGGAGTGATCCGTTCTTCCGCGATAAGCTGACCGAGGCGGAATCTCTGCTGTTTGTCGGGCATGTTGGCGTTCTTTTGACGGCAGAGGACGGGACGCTGTACTTTGTAGAAAAGGTTGCCTTTCAGGAGCCGTACCGGCTGCTGCGCTTTGCCGACCGAACGGCACTGAGCGATTGCCTTATGGGGAAATATGACACCTCATGGGGACAGGATATGGCGAGCCCCTTTATCATGGAGAATGACGAACTTATGGACGGCTGGCGTCCAAACCCGGATAGAAGAAGCTCCGCGATCGGCTAAGGACTGCGCGTTGCTGCAAATATAAGAAATCCCCGACTCCGATAGACAGGTGTTCGTAAAACAGGTTTAGACCGAAATTACGAAATGAGCATCTGTC